>Ga0335074_10014763_pt1 | contig 10953 bp, 8 predicted proteins | sample Lox_Sample_23_FD_206715 | JGI IMG/M metagenome (GOLD analysis project Ga0335074, IMG submission 206715) | Soil microbial communities from Loxahatchee National Wildlife Refuge, Florida, United States - Lox_Sample_2.3 | ecosystem: Environmental > Terrestrial > Soil > Wetlands | place: USA: Florida... | reverse complement strand
TCCTTGCGTAGCTTGGCATTCTCTTCGGTCTCGGCCTGCAGCCGTCGGTTCGCCTCCGCGACGAGCTCGCGATCGGTGCGCTCGGAATCGGCCTGCAGGCGCTGATTCTGAGCGGTGAGGTCGAGCTGGCGGTTGACATTATCGAGCGTGAGCAGCGCGAGGGCGCGCTCCGAGGGCATGAGCGTCTCGGGCGTCGCGAGCACATCACGCAGCAGCTGCTGGGCATGCGCAGGATCGAAGGCGGGGTGCCCCGGCACGGCGAGCACCAGCGCGTACTTGAGCTCGCGGCTCGCGGTGGGGGCGCTATCGTAGTCGTGCTTGGCGGAAGCGACGATCTCGGCCTGCTCGGCCGGCGCTCCCTGCGCGAGCTGCGAGAGCGTTTGCAGGTGAGCGGCCAGCACGGCCGCGGATGCGGCGGCGCGGTCGACCGCCGGGGGCGAGGCGCTGCTGCGCGCACCGGAGCTCGGGCCGCTCTGACAGCCTCCGAGGGTTGCGGCTCCGAGGAGCGCCGCTAGCGCCGCGACGGCTAACGCCGTCGTATCAAGCCGCATGCGCCTGATCTCGCGGGCGGGCGTGCCTTCCGGTATGGCTGCCGAGCGGCATCGTGATGCGAAAGTGGGCGCCCGGGAATTCCCCGTCGATGATCTGAACCGTGCCCCCATGCGCCGACACGAACTCGAGCACGACCGAGAGGCCGATCCCCGTCCCTTTGACGCTGATGCCCTTCGCGGCGCGGCCGGTGTAGAAGGCGTCGAAGATATGCCCGCGCTCATCGGGAGGAATGCCGGGCCCGCTGTCGGCCACGTCGAGCACGAGCTGATCGCTCGAGGTGCGCGCGGCCAAGTAGATGGTGCCGCCCTTCGGGGAGTATTTGATGGCGTTCGAGAGGAGGTTATCCAGGATCAGCCGCAGCTTGCCGCGGTCGGCGACGAGGGTCACGTCCTCGATCTTCACATCGAGCCGGGCGCGCTGACTGAGGAGCGTGAGCTGCTGGTTCTCGAGCACCTGCTTGACGAGCGGGCGCAACCGGAATTCGGTCGGCTCGAGACCGACGCTGGTCGTCTGCCAGGCGCTGAAGGAGAGCAGATTCTCGATCATCCTCTGAAGCTTCAGGCTGTTTTCCCGCAGGATACCCGCGACCTCGCGCTGGTTGCCGTCGAGCTCCCCGACGGCCCCGTCGACCAGCAGCTCGGTACCCTCGCGAATATTGGCGAGCGGCGTTTTCAGCTCATGCGACATGTGTCGCAAGAACCGACTGCGCTCCTGCGCGTGGTCGAGCAGCCGCCCCCGCAGCCATTCCAGCTGCCGGCCGAGCCGCTCGAGGTCGGTCGGACCCGACACCGCGATGGGGTGCGAGTAGTTGCCCGCGCCGAGCTCGCTGATGGCTCGGTCGATGTGCCCGAGCGGACGGCCGATGGCGAGTGTCACGACGAGGATGGCGATGAGCGTGAGCGGCAGCAGCAGCGCCGACTGCCAGAACAGGTGCCGCTGGGCGGCGAGGGTGCGGCGCTGGATACCCGCCACTTGCGCATCGATCTCGCTCGCGCTTTGCTGCGCGATGCGGTCCGCCATGGCGGAGAGCTCCGTGAAGCGCTGCGGGAGGTCGGCGGTCCTGGATGTGGTCGCGTCGGCACCGCTCGGGTCGGGGTCCGTTCCCTTCGCATCGGCCCCTGTGGGATCGGCTTCCTCGCGATCGGCGACCACCATCGCACTGATCCTACTTTGAAGCTGGCCGAACGCCTCGAGCGCCTCGCGCGCGGGTCGCGACTGTAACTGCTGCGCGAGATTGAGGCGCGTCTCGGTGAGTCGAGCGTCCTGCTCGCGATACAGGTCGAGGAGCTTCGAGTCCTTGAGCACCTGGTAAAACTGCATGATGCTGTCGAGGGAGTCGATCTGAGACTTGAGATCCTGGCTCGAGCGCGCCGTGCTGACGCCCTCGATGACGAGCTGACGGCTCGTGTCGGCGAGCCGGCGCATCTGCAGCGCGGCGTTGACGATCGCGACGAGCAGCGGGACCGAGATGACGGCCAGACCGAGGAGCATCAGACTGCTCAGCGACTTGGGCCGTAACCACTGCATGGCGGGCATTGTACGCTGTCACCTCACCACGGGTGACGCAGGAGCCGCTCCTCCCACGCGAGCGAGGAGCCGACGATCGCATCGAGGTTGTCGAGCGCCGGGCGCCATCCGAGCGTGTCCTTGATTTGCTGCGCATGCGCTACCAGCACGGGCGGATCGCCTGCGCGTCGCGGCTCTTCGCGCACCTCAAGTCGCCGACCGGCGACGCGCTCGACGCTCGACAGCACCTCGCGGACGCTGTACCCGTGACCGTAGCCGCAGTTGAGGACCGCCGCGGCGCCGCCGCGGCGCAGGTGCTCGAGCGCATCGAGGTGGGCGCGCGCGAGGTCCTCGACGTGAATGTAGTCGCGTATCCCGGTGCCGTCCGGTGTCGGATAGTCCGTGCCGAAGATGCTGACATGTGCGCGCTTGCCGACGGCCGCCTCGCAGGCGACCTTGATCAGCAGGGTGGCCGCGGGTGTCGACTGGCCGATGCGTCCCTGAGGATCGGACCCGGCGACGTTGAAGTACCGCAGCGCGACGTACTTGAAGTCGCTCGCCGCCGACACATCGCGCAGCACCCACTCGGACATCAGCTTCGAGGTGCCGTAGGGGTTGATCGGCGCCGTGGGCGTTCTTTCATCGGCGTGGCCTCCCGCGGGCATGCCGTACACTGCGGCCGTGGAGGAGAACACGAAGTGACGCACCCCGCTCGCGAGACAGCACTCGAGCAGCACACGCGTGGCGCAGGTGTTGTTGCCGTAGTACTTGAGCGGCTCGCGGACCGATTCCGGCACGATGGTGTGGGCTGCGAAGTGCAGCACCGTGTCCACGGCATGCGTGCGCATCACATCGAGCATCGCCTGGCGGTCGCCCACGTCGGCGACGACGAGCGGGGCATCGAGAACGGCCTGGCGAAAGCCGCGCGACAGATTGTCGACGACCACCACGCGCTCACCGCGCGCGCGCAGTTGCAGCAGCACGTGGCTGCCGATGTAGCCGGCGCCGCCGGTGACCAGAAGAGTACCGTTGCTCATGAGTATTCCGCGATGCTCCTGCCGGGGTCGCCATGATAAACAAACGGCGCAGCCGCGATGTGGCTGCCACGTCGCAGACGGGCCCGCAGACGGGCACACGAGCGGCCGCCGGCGCGAGCCTGCAGCCGTTCGCGGGACTGTCTCCGGAGGTGGTGCTCGATGCGGCCGCGTCCGCGGGCTTTGAAGCGGACGGGCGGCTGTTCGCGCTCAACAGCTACGAGAACCGCGTGTACCAGGTGCACAGCTCCGCGGGACTGCTGGTGCTCAAGTTCTATCGCGCCGGACGCTGGAGCGATGAGCAGATCGAGGAAGAGCACGCGTTCGCCGCGGAGCTCGCCGCGCAGGAGCTGCCGGTCGCCGCGCCCCTCGCGATCGACGGGCACACGCTCCTCACCTTCCGGAGCTTTCGCTTCGCGGTGTTCCCGTGGATGCGCGGCCGCGCACCCGAGCTCGACCGGCCGGAGGCGCTCACCGTGCTCGGCCGGGCGCTCGCGCGCCTGCACCGCATCGGCGCCGTGCGAGCGTTTCGATTCCGGCCGCATCTGACCGTCGCGCGCATGGGTCACGCCGCGCGCGCCGCGGTGCTTGCGAGCGATCTGCTGCCCGAGAGTGTCGCGGAGCGCTACGCGCAGGCCTCGAGCCTGCTGCTGCGCGAGATCGAAGCGCTGCTCGCGGATGTCGGGCCGGTCACGGAAGTGAGAGTCCACGGTGACTGCCATCTCGGCAATCTGCTCTGGAACGAGCACGGCCCGATGTTCGTCGACCTCGACGATTGCATGATGGCGCCGCGTATCCAGGATCTGTGGATGCTGCTCTCGGGGCCGCCGCAGGATCAGCAGCGCCAATGGGAGGAGCTGCTGAGCGGCTATCAGCAATTCGCCGACTTCGACTTTCGGGAGGTGCGGCTGGTCGAGCCGCTGCGCGGCCTGCGGATGCTGCACCACGCCGGCTGGGTGGCGCAGCGCTGGGACGACCCCGCCTTCCCGCGCGCCTTCCCCTGGTTCGGTGAGACTCGCAATTGGGAGAGCTACGTCACGGACCTGTTCGAGCAGTCGGTTACGATCCAGAATCAACCCCTGTTGCACTGAAGTCTTGTGTGAAGCTCGGGATCGGACATCCTACGGCGGCGCGGCACCTCCCGGTGCTGAGGGGCGCTCTGCGTCGCGTGCTGGCCGCTGCCGCGCTCACGGGCCTCGCGGCGTGCAGCGGGTCCTGGGAGCCTGCGGTCATGCGTTCCTCCGCGCCGGCGCCGGCCGCCGCTACCGCGGCGCAACATGCGGCCGCGAAGAGCGGCGACGATACGGTCGCCGCCGTATCCGTCGGCAAGGGCGGCTTGCCGGTCGATGTGCGCTTTGCGCTCCGCGACCGTCCCGAGGTCGGCCAGTCCGCCCGGCTCGATCTCCTCGTGATTCCCTCGGCCGCCATCGATCGGGTGGTGACCTCTGTGCACGCGGACGCGGGACTTCACCTGGAGGCGGGGGCAGAGCCCACCTCGCAGGATCGGCCGCAGCCCGGTGTCCCCATCTCGCACCCGATCACCTTCGTCGCCCAGCGCGATGGCCTCTTCGAGGTCGATGCGACGGTGCTCATCGATGCGGGCGGTGAGTCGGTCGCACGCACCTACACCATCCCGGTCATCGCGGGCGCGGGCGCGGGCGCACACTAGACCTTCGCACCGCTTCCCGCCGCGCGCCGCACGCTCGCGAATCGCGAGGCGGGTCACGCGCCGCTCACGCTCGCGCCCCTATGATGGGTAGCAGTCCGGGGACGCATCATTATGTCAAATTCGCCGTCTGCTCGGCGCGCCGAGGAAGCCCCCGAAGCCGTGCCGGCCGAGACGACCGTCGTCCGGGCCGACCCCCCGAGCGGTGACGCCCAGGCGGAGGCGCTGCATCCGCTCCTGCGCGCCCAGCTGCGTGAGCTGCGCCTGCGGACCGGGACCGCCGCCCTCGACCTCAAGATGTTGCTCAAGCTCGTGAGCAGCCACTATGAGCTCATCGACCAGGAGCGCCGCGGGATCGTGCGCTCGATGCAGCTGATGGCCGACGAGGCGCGCACGTTTGCGTGGGACAGCTTCGGTCTCGATTCCAATCCTCTGCAGGTCATCCTCGACAACATCAAGGAGACCGTGCTCACCGTGGACGAGCAGGGGATGGTGCGCACGTTCAATCCGACGGGCGAGCGGGTCTTCGGCTACGAGCAGCGGCAGGTGATCGGGCAGTCCCTCGCGCTGCTCGCCCCGCAGATCGCGGACCGCGGCAGCGTCGCGGAGGGATTGCTGCATCTTGCCGCGGCGACCGGCGACACGGGGCTCGATCTCGCGCCCCACGAGATCTGGGGCCGCCGCCAGTCGGGTGAGGTGTTTCCCGCCGAGATCGCCGTGAGCCGCGTGCGCCTCGGCCGGCGCGAGATGTTCGTCGTGTGCATGCGGGACGTGACGGAGCGGCGCGCGGCGGAGCGGCATCTGCGCGAGAGCGAGGCGCGCTACCGGCTGCTCGTCGATCATGCTCCGGAGGCGATCGTCGTGCTCGACGCCGAGACCGGACGCTTCGTCGATGCCAACACGCATGCGGAGCAGCTGTTCGGCCGAGGACGCGATGAGCTGCTCGAGCTCGGACCCCTCGATTTGAGTCCGGCCCACCAGCTCGACGGCACCCCCTCCCGCGAGGCGTGCAAGCGCCATCTCGAGCGCGCGGCCGCGGGCGAGACGCAGCGCTTCGAGTGGCTGGTGCGCGATTCGGGCGGCACGACCTTCGTCTGCGAGGTGCGCCTGATCAACCTGCCGTCGGCGACTCGCCGGCTCATTCGGGGGAGCCTGTCCGACATCTCCGAGCGCAAGCGCGCCGAGCGTCTGAGCGCATGCGAGCGCGAAGTGCTCGCGCTGCTCGCGGCCCGGGCCCCGCTCGCGGAGGTGCTGGAGTCGATCACGCGTCTCGTCGAGTCCGTGGAGGAGGGGAGCCTCTGCACGGTGAGCCTGCTCGCGCCGGACGGGTCGGCCAAGGACCCGCTCGCGGAGCGTCCACGCGATCCTGCGCTCGCCGCGGGTCTGCAGGTGGCCGGGTCCACACCGATCGAGGCGGCTGGCGGCAAGGTGCTCGGTGCGCTCGGACTCCTGCACCGGGAGGCGGGCCCGCCGAGCGAGGCACAAGCGCGGATGCTCTCCCGCGCCGTGCAGCTCGCCGGCATCGCCCTCGAGCGCACCCACTCCGAGGAGGTGCTGCGGCGCGCGCACGTGACGCTGCAGTCGATCGGCGATGCCGTGATCAGCACCTGCGCTCGAGGCCTGATCGAGTACCTGAATCCCGTGGCGGAACGTTTGATCGGCTGGAAGGCGGAAGAGGCGTGCGGCCGGCCGCTGACCGAGGTGATTCACCTGATCGATGAGGGCACGCGCGCGCCGATCGCCGATCCCGTGCAGAGCCTGCTCGCCCGGGAGAGCACCCCGACGGATCATCCCGTGCTCGTCACGCGCGCCCATCGCGAGATCGCCGTGCAGGAGTCGGCGGCACCGATCTGCGACGCCTCGGGACTCGCGATCGGAGCGGTGTTCGTGTTCCGCGACGTGACCCAGGAGCGGCGCCTGAAGCGCGCCCTGTCGTACCAGGCGAGCCACGACGCCCTCACGGGCCTCATCAATCGGCGGGAATTCGATAATCGCCTGCAGGCGATCGTCACGCGCGCACAGGCTGGCGAGAGCCGCCATGCGCTCATCTATGTCGATCTCGATCAGTTCAAGCTGGTGAACGATACCTGCGGGCATCAGGCGGGGGATCGCCTGATGCGCGACATCACGGGTCTGCTGCGCGCACGGGTGCGCACCTCGGATACGATCGGGCGGTTGGGCGGGGACGAGTTCGGCATTCTGGTCGGCGACTGCACGCTCGAGCAGGCCGTGCACATCGCCGAGGGCGTGCGCCACGCGATCCACGCGTACCGCTTCACCTGGGGGACGGCGACGCTCTCCGTGGGCGCGAGCATCGGCGTCGTGGAGATCGCACCCGAATGCGCGAGCGCGGCGAGCGTCCTGAGCGCGGCCGACATCGCCTGCTACGCCGCCAAGGAGGCGGGACGCAACCGGGTGCACGTCTATGCGACCGGCGGCGTCTCGACCCACGAGCGCGAGATGCACTGGGCGGCGCGGGTCACGCGCGCGGCGGAGGAGGGTCGGCTCGAGCTGTATTTCCAGCCGATCGTCTCGATCAGCGAGGGCCGCCGCGAGCCGTTCCACGAGCTCACCGTGCGCCTGCGCGACGAGGACGGGCGTTTGATCATGCCCGGGGAATTCATCCCCGCCGCGGAGCGCTTCAACGTGATGCCCTCGATCGATCGCTGGGTCGTCTCCCAGGCCGTCACCCTGTTGCGCCGCGAGCTGCAGCAGACCGGGGCTTCTCCGCTGCTCGCCGTCAACCTCTCGGGCAACTCCCTCAACGATCCGTCGTTCCTCGAATTCGTGTTGCAGCAGGCGGCGGACGGGGCCGTCGCCCGGAGCCTGTGCTTCGAGATCACCGAGACGGCGGCCGTCACCAATCTTGCGGATGCGATGGGCGTGATGCACGCGCTGCAAGCGCGCGGCTGCCGCTTCGCGCTGGATGACTTCGGCAGCGGCGTCTCCTCCTTCCTGTATTTGAAGACGCTACCGGTTGACTTCCTGAAGATCGACGGGCAGTTCGTGAACCATGTGGTGGCGAACCCGTTCGATCGCAGCATGGTCGAGGCGGTCGGCAAGGTCGGCCGGGCGCTCGGGATCCGCACCATCGCCGAGTGCGTCGAGACGCCCGAGGTGCTCGAGGAGCTGAAGCGGATCGGGATCGATTTCGTGCAGGGCTACCACACGGCCCCGCCGCGGCCGATCGCGCAGCTCGGCCAATAAGAGGCGGGCGGGGTCAGCCGATCTGCGTCGCGCAGACGAACAGGTGCGCCGGTAGCACGTTGAGCGGCTGGAAGCGGCGCTTCACCACCCCGAACGTTTGCTGCAAGTCCGGCAGCACGCGGCTCGAGAACTGATAGACGAGAAAGGCGCCGCCCGGCTCGAGCGCCGTACGGCTCTTGCGGACGATATCGGTGCGCAGCTGCTCGGGCATCGTGCTGAAGGGGATGCCGGAGATGATGTAGCTCGCGGCGCCGAATCCGAGCCGCGCGAGAATCCCGTTCACATCGGCCGCCGAACCCTGCACGACGTGCAGGCGCGGATCGGGGAAGGCCGTTTGCAGGTAGCGGACGAAGTCGCCGTTGGTCTCGATCGCGACCACGTGGGTCCCGGGCTGCATGCGCCGCAGAATCTCGGCGGTGATGTTACCGACACCGGGACCGTATTCGACGATGACGCGTGCGCGCTCCCACACGATCGGCTCGAGCACCTGTTTGATGAGAAAGCGCGAGCTCGGGATGATCGAGCCGAGCATCCGGGGGTGGCGCACGAAGTTGCGGGCGAAGAGCAGCACATCGGCGAAGCGCGAGGCATTTTCCGGCATGACGCAACTCACAGGGCGGGCCATCGGAGGTGCTATCGTAGCCGTATCCGATCGGGTTTGTCTCCCGCGCGCATGGACATTTTCGTCTGGAAGCTGGCGCTGAAGAACCTCGTGCTGCCGCCGACGGGTCCACTGCTCGTGACGTTCGGCGGCCTGCTCCTCGCCCTGAGCGCTCGGCACCGCCGCGCGGGCCTCACCCTCTGCGTAGCCGGGGCGGTGCTGCTCTGGGTGCTCGCAACGCCGGTCGTTGCCGATGCGCTGGTGCGCGCAGTCGAGCGCTATCCCCCCATCGATCTTTCGAAGCCCGTGCCCGCGCAGGCCATCGTCATCCTGGGCGCGGGTGTGCGCCTCAACGCGCCCGAGTACGGCAGCTCGGCCCCGAGTGCCACGACGCTCGCGCGGCTCGTGTATGGCGCCCACGTCGCCCGGGTCACGGGGTTGCCCGTGCTGGTCACCGGGAGCCATTACGAGGCGGCCGCGATGGGCGAGTTCCTGCAACACGAGCTCGGCGTGACACCGCGCTGGGTCGAGAACCGCTCGCACGATACGCATGAGAACGCGGTGCATTCGGCCGCCATGCTCGAGCGCGCCGAGGTACGCCGGATCGTGCTCGTGACCTCCGCGGCGCACATGGCGCGGGCCGTGCGGGAATTTCAGGCGGTCGGGATGGTCGTGTGGCCTGCGCCCACGGAGCTGTGGACGCGCCACGATCTCGGCATGCTCGTGTGGGTGCCGAACGCGGAGGCGCTGGTGCGCGCACAGCGCGCGCTGTACGAGGTTCTCGGGCAGCTCGTCCAATCGATTCGCTTCGCACTCACCGCGCACGAACTGCGGCACGAGGAGCGCTCGGCACCGCCGACGCGTGTCGCGGCGCGATGACCGGGCGGCTCATCCTGTCGCTGGCGTGGTTGGCGCTCGTCGCCTGGCTCATCTTCCGTGCCCTGGGCCAGCGCCATGCGCTCGTGCGCTTGAAGGCCGCCGCGCCGCTCGCGCGACCCCCGGATGCGCGGCCGGCCCCGCTGCGTGTCGCCGTCATCGTGCCCGCTCGCAACGAGGCCGCCAACATCGGGCCGTGCGTCGAATCGCTGCTCGCGCAGCAGTTCCCGGCAGGTTGCGTGCGCATCATCGTGATCGACGACTCGTCCTCCGACGACACCGCGCCGATCGTCGCGACGCTCGCCGCGCGGGATGCGCGGGTGCGCTTGCTGTCGGCGCCGCCGCTCCCCCCGGGATGGACCGGCAAGGTTCATGCGTGCTGCATCGGAGTGTCCGCGGCGAGCGATGCGGACTGGCTGTGCTTTCTCGATGCCGACATGCGCGCGCAGCCGCAGCTGCTCGCGCGTGCGATCGAGGCGGCCGCGGCAAGCGCGATCGATCTGCTGTCGCTCGCGCCGCGCCATCACCTGGAGAGCTTCGCCGAGCGTCTGATTCTCCCGTGCGGTCTGTACCTGCTCGGGTTCTCGCAGGACATCGGGCGGATTCAGGCTCCGGGCAGCGGGGAGGTGCTCGCGACCGGGCAGTTCATGCTGCTGCGCCGCGCCACCTACGAGCGCGCCGGTGGCTGGGCGACCGTGCGCGGGGAGATCTGCGAGGACCTCGAGTTCGCACGGTTGCTCAAGCGGCTCGGATGCCGGGTGCTGATGCTGGACGGCAGCGAGCTGCTCGCGACCCGCATGTACACCGGCTGGAGCACCCTCTGGCCCGGCATCGCGAAGAACCTCACCATCATGCTCGGCGGGCGCGGTCGCACGCTTGCCGCGGCGTTCATCGCCGTCGCCCTCGCGTGGGCGGCGGTGCTCGTGCCGCTCTGGGACGCGAGCGGATGGGTGAACGGGGCGCCCGGTGCCGCGCTCGCCCTGTGGCCGGCGCTCGCCGGCTCGGGCGCCGCGCTCGGCCTGCACGTCGCGGGCGCCGTGCACTTTCGCATTCCGCCCTACTACGGCCTGCTCTTTCCGCTCGGATACACGGTGGGTGCGCTGCTCGCACTCGACAGCGTGCGCTGGCGGCTCATCGGACGCATCCACTGGAAGGGCCGCGTCTACTCATGATGGCGTACACCTGATGTCCGCCGACGAGCGGGGTCCGCAGGATGCGCACGCGAGCGGCCTCGCGCCTCGCGCGGGGCTTTCGCCTGCGGCCATCCTCGCGATCGCCGCCGCGATGCTCCTGTTTCTCCACTGGGTGCGCGGCATCCTCTTCCCCTTCGTGTTCTCGGGGATCGTCGCGTACGTATGCACGCCGCTCGTCGACCGACTGGCGGAACGATTGCGGCTGCCGCGGTGGCTCCCGGCGCTCGCGCTCCTGATCGTGCTGATGGCGCTCGCGGCGCTCGTGGCATGGCTCGGCGTTCCGGCGGCGCTGCGCGAGACCCTGCGCGTCGTGCAGGA
>Ga0335074_10014762_pt1 | contig 10953 bp, 8 predicted proteins | sample Lox_Sample_23_FD_206715 | JGI IMG/M metagenome (GOLD analysis project Ga0335074, IMG submission 206715) | Soil microbial communities from Loxahatchee National Wildlife Refuge, Florida, United States - Lox_Sample_2.3 | ecosystem: Environmental > Terrestrial > Soil > Wetlands | place: USA: Florida... | reverse complement strand
CCGGGCAGCCCGCTGACCGTGGCGTCCAGCGTGGCGGCTTCGAGACCCAGGCGCACCAGCGCCAGGTGCTCCGGGCTGCGGTTGATCCACCGCCACCAGCGCCGCTGCAGCTCCGCCGTGGACAGGTGAGGTACCTGCCGCCGCCACCGCCCTTCGACTCCCCGCTGAATCTCGGCGGCCCGCCGCAACGCGGCGACCACCAGCTCGTCCTTGCTGCCGAAGTGGTAGACCAGCGCGTTGACCGACACACCCAGATCGCGGGCCACGGGCCGCAGCGATACTCCGGCCAGGCCGTTCCGGCCGAGGTAACCGACCACCTCGTCCAGCAGCTCGGTCCGCCGTTCGAGGTCGGGATGGCGTCCCATCAGCGTCGTCCCGTCAGGCGCGCATGCGCTGGCCCGCCGGGTCGAGCACCGGCTCGGATAGCAATCTCGCCGGACGGCGCTGGCCGATGATCTCCACCTCGAACATCGCGCCGGGCACCGCGAGCTCGGTCGGCACGTAGCCGAACGCGAGCGAGCGCCGGCTGTAGTGCGCGTACGCGCCGGACGTGATCCAGCCCACCACCTTCCCGTCGTGCCAGATCGGCTCGTCGCCGGCGACGTCGGCCGGTTCGGCCGGATCGGGGGTGATGTCGAAGTAGCCGAGCGTCCGGGCCGGGCCGCGCGCCATTTCTTCCTCCACCGCGGCGCGGCCGATGAAGTCGTGATCGAGCTTGAGCGACCGGTGCATCCGCGCCTGCACCGGCGTGTAGACCGGACGGTACTCGCGCGCCCACGTGCCGAACATCTTCTCCATGCGCAGCGACATCAGCGCCCGGAACCCGAACAGGCCGATGCCGTACGGCTGCCCGGCCTGCCACAGCAGATCGAACAGTGCTCGCTGGTACTCCGGTGCGACCCAGATCTCGTAGCCGAGGTCCCCGGTGTAGGTCATCCGGCCGACGCGGGCGGGGATCATCCCCACGTCGATCCGGCGGAACGTCATGAACGGGTAATCCTCGGTGGCCAGCGAAACGCCGGTGACCGATTGCAGCACGTCGCGGGCGCCCGGTCCGGCCAGCGAGAGGCCCGCCAGGGACAAGGCCAGCACGTCGAACCGCACCCCGTCGGCGAGGTGGCCGAGGAACCAGCGCGAGTGATGCGCTTCGGCGATCTGCGAGCCGAACAGGAAGAAATCATCCGCGCCGGCCCGCGCCACGGAAAACTCCCCGACGATGTGACCGTCGGGATCCAGGGCGGCGGTGAGGTTGATCCGGCCGACTCGCGGCAGCCGGTTGGTGAACAGCCGCTGCAGCCAGTCGGCGCTGCCGGCGCCGGTCACGCGGTACTTGGCGAAGTTGGAGCACTCGGTGAGCCCGACGCGTTCGCGCACCGCGGTGCATTCGTCCGCGACGACGCCGAAGGCGTTGGAGCGGCGGAACGTCACGTCCTCGCGGGGCTCCTCCCCTGGCCGCTGGAACCACAGGGGATGCTCCAGCCCGAAGCTCGCGCCCCAGACCGCGTTGTGGGCGGTGAGCCGGTCATAGACCGGGGTGGTATGCAGCGGCCGGCCGGCCGGGAGCTCCTCGTTGGGGAAGGTGATGCGGAACCGGCGGCTGTAGTTCTCCCGCACCTTAGCGTTGGTGTAGGCGAGGCTCGCCCAGGTGCCGAAGCGGGCCACGTCCATGGCCCAGATGTCTTCTCCCGGATCGCCGTCGACCATCCAGTGCGCGAGGGTGAGGCCGACCCCGCCGCCCTGCGAAAAGCCGGCCATCACCGCGCAGGCCACCCAGCAGTTGCGCACGCCGGGCACCGGGCCGACCAGCGGGTTGCCGTCCGGCGCGAAGGTGAACGGCCCGTTGATCACGTTCTTGATCCCTGCGCTGGCCAGCGCCGGATAGTGCTTGAACGCGACCTCAAGCGACGGGGCGATCCGGTCGAGATCGGGGGTCAGCAACTGCTGGTCGAAGGTCCACGGCGTCTGGCGGGGCGACCAGGGCACGCACGCCTGCTCGTACGTGCCGAGCAGCATCCCGCCGCCCTCCTGGCGGATGTAGAGCTCACCGTCGAAGTCCATGCCCATCGGCAGCTCGTGTCCGGTGGCCGCGTTGTACTCGGCCACCTCAGCCATGTCCTCGGTAATGAGGTACATGTGCTCCATCGCGAGCACGGGCAGTTCCAGGCCGATCATCCGGCCCACCTCGCGCGCCCACAGCCCGCCGGCGTTGACGATGTGCTCGGCGTGGATCTCGCCGGCATCGGTGCTGACGTCCCACGTGCCGTCGGGTCGCTGACGAAGGTCGCTCACCCAGGTGCGCTGGTAGATCTCGGCGCCGGCCTGCCGCGCGCAGGCAGCGTAGGCCCGGGTGACCCCGGTCGGGTCGACATGACCCTCGGCCCGGTCGAACAGCGCGCCGATGAAGTACTGCTCCTCAAGCAGCGGGAACATCTGCTTGGCCTCGGCCGCCGAGATGATCTCCATATCCATGCCGAGGTAGCGGCCGCGGGCCTGGGCCATCCGCAGCCAGTCCATCCGCTCCCGGTCGCCGGCCAGCGTCAGCCCGCCATTCATGTGGATGCCGCAGTTCTGCCCGGAGCGCTGCTCGATCTCGCGGTACAGCCCGACCGTGTACTGCTGCAGCTTCGCGACGTTGGGGTCGCCGTTGAGCGTGTGCATGCCGCCGGCGGCGTGCCAGGTCGAGCCGGCGGTGAGCTCCTTGCGCTCGACGAGCACGACATCGGTCCAGCCCAGCTCGGTGAGGTGGTACAGGACCGAGGCGCCCACCACACCACCGCCGATGACGACTACCTGCGCGGAAGATTTCATCGAGGCATCCCTGCGTCTAACTTTTCCCGGTACAGTCGTTCCGACTATAGGACCCTGGAGGTGTCGTGCATGGGTAAGCTTCTCGATCGGCTCGCCGCCGGACCGGTGATCTGCGCCGAGGGGTATCTGTTCGAGTTCGAGCGCCGTGGCTACCTGCAGGCCGGGGCGTTCGTCCCTGAGGTGGTCCTCGAGGAGCCCGAGATGGTGGCCGGGTTGCACCGGGAATACGTGCACGCCGGATCGGACGTGGTCGAGGCGTTCACCTACTACGCCCACCGCGAGAAGCTGGCCGTGATCGGCCGCGAGGGCGACCTCGAGCCGATGAACCGACAGGCGCTGCGCATCGCCAAGGAGGTCGGCGCCGAGCACGGCTCCCTGGTGGCCGGCAACATCTGCAACACCAACGTCTACGACCCAGACGATCCCGCGACGCATGAGGCCGTCCGCGGCATGTTCGCCGAGCAGGTCGGGTGGGCCGCCGAGGCTGGCGTCGACTTCGTGATCGCCGAGACCATCGACTATTTCGGCGAGGCATTGCTCGCGCTGGAAGTGATCAAGGAGCACGGCCTCGACGCGGTGGTCACACTCAGTGTTCACCAGCAGCCCGTCATCCTCGGGGGCGGCCCGGTCGGTGCGGCATGCCGTCGCCTGCAAGACGCCGGGGCCGACGTGATCGGGCTGAACTGCCAGCGCGGGCCCGCCACGATGCTGCCGCTGCTCGGTGAGATCCGCGCCGCGTGCGACGGCTACATCGCCGGCTTGCCGGTCCCGTACCGCACGACAGAGGCCGAGCCGACGTTCCAGTCGCTCACCGACCCGGATTGCGACCTGATCCCGGGTGGGCGGCCGTTCCCGACCGCGCTGGACCCGTTCCTGGCCAACCGCTACGAGATCGGCGCGTTCACGACGGCGGCGGCCGCGCTCGGAGTCAACTACTTCGGCGTCTGCTGCGGCTGCGCACCCCACCACGTCCGCGCGATGGCCGAGGCGCTCGGCCGCACGCCGCCGGCGAGCCGATTCAGCGCGGACATGAGCCGGCACGCCTTCTACGGCACCAACGAACGGATCAGCCGGCATTACCAGGAGCTCGCCAAGGAGCTCTAGCCGGACCGGGGAGATGTCACAGCGTGACCAGCTCGGCCAGGATGTGGTCGCGGGGCACGTCGTGACCGTGTGATCCGCTCGCGTGCTGCTGGACGGCGGCGACCAGTTCGTCGATCTGGTCGCCGCGCTGGGCGCGGAACTCGATGCCGCACGGGTGGCAGGTGACCATCCGGGCCTGCGCACCGACGGTGGCGGACCCGGCGGGCAGCATGTCGATCAGCACGCAGGCCTCGTCGCCCACCACCCACGCGTCGTGGCCGGGGCTGATCACCGCCGCGTCGCCGGGCCCGAACTCCGCCTGCGTGCCGTCATCCATCCGTACGGCGAACCGCCCGGAGACGACGTAACTGTTGTGCGCGACCTGGCACGAGTCGGTTCCGGCGCCGGGCTTGGCGTCGGTGGACCAGCGCCAGCCCGGCCCGAGGGCGGCGCGCACGACGGTCGTGCCCGCCAGCGTGACGACGTGCATGTCGCCGTGCGGGAAGCTGCGCTTGTCGTCGGGAGTGTCGAGGTTCCGGTACGCGAGGGTCATGTCTGCTCCTTCGGTCGCGAGGTTGCTTACCGGAATCGTGCGCGACCGGGCGCGCCGCCGGCATCGGTCAGACCACGTAATCGGCCGCGCGCGCCGACTACGTAGCCGGACCGGCCAGCGTCACCAGCTGGGTCCTGCTCCGCGCGCCGGTCTTGCGGAGCAGGCTCTCGACGTGCTTCTCGATGGTCCGCGGCGACAGGTACAGGCGGGTCGCGATCTCCTTGTTCGCCAGGCCCTGCGCCACCAGCCTGAGCACGTCGGCTTCCCGCACGGTCACCCCGAGGCTGGCCCAGGCCGGCGGGACCGCGCCGCCGAGGCGCTCCGCGCACCGCCGCGCGAGCGGTTCGACCCTGCCCGCGGCGAACCCGTCCCGCGCCTGCCCCAGCCACCGCCGCGGCTCGCCCCACCCCCCGGCCAGCGCCGCCTCCGCCGCGTACATCAGGCCCAGATCCGACCACACGGGAAAGATGGCGAGGTCGCGCTCCCCGGCCCGGGCCAGGTCGGCGGCCCGGGCGCCGTTCCCCGCGCGGCCGGCCAGGATCGCCTCTGCGCAGCGGACCAGACCCCGGTTCGCGAAGGCCGCGGTGAGCCCAGAACCGTGGGCCGCCTCGATGTCCCCGGCGGCGCGCGGGTCCCCGGTGGCCGCGAGCACGAGCAGCCACACGCCGCGGAAGTTGGCCGGCTCGGCCTGGGGGGCGTCCCGGAGGATCGCCGCGCTCCGCTCGAACGCGCGGATCGCGCCGGCCTGGTCGTTGCGCAGCAGGGCCAGCATGGCCCGGCCCGCGCCCCAGACGAACGCCTCCGCCACCGGGTCACCGTCCGCCGCGGCCAGCGCCTGCGCCGCGTACCGCTCGGTCCCCTCGCCGTCGCCGCCCAGGGCGCAGCTCTCGACCAGGAACAGCAGCGCCTTGGCCCGCACCTGCGCCAGCCCGAGCCGCTCGCTGATCGACAGCGAGTCGCGCGCGGCCCGGGCCAGCTCGTCCAGGTCGAACCGGCCGTCGGCCGCGGCGGCCAGCTGGAGGTCCAGGACGGCCGCGGTGCTCATCGCGCCGAGCTCGTCCGCCTGCCGGCGCGCCTGGCTCAGCCGGTCCGTCCCGTTGTGCCGGTACAGCTCGATCGTGCCCAGTTCGTGCAGCGCCCGCAGGCGCCAGAACGGGAGCCCGTGGGCCTCGGCGATGGCCAGGGCGCGTTCGAAGGCGTCCTGGGCCGCCGCGAGATCCCGCAGCCGCTCGCCGCGGCCGACGATCTCCAGCGCCTGGCACCGCACCTCGGCGCGCCCTCCCGGCAGGTCAAGCACGCGTTCGGCGAGCGCGCGGGCCGGGCCCGGATCGTCGCCGGCCAAGGCGACCTCGGCCCGGAGCACCATGACCTCGGCCAGCAGGTCCCGGTCGCCCGAAGCCTCAACCAGGCCGGCCGCCTCGGCGAGCTGCTCCCGGGCGACGGGCCACCGGGTCGCCGCGACCGCGGCGTGCGCCAGCCAGATATGCACCCGGGCGCGGGCCCGCCCCGCGGCCGGATCCGAGGTCAGCCGCGCGATCAGCGCGGCGCCGACCGCCAGCGCCTCCTCGATCCGCCCGGCCAGCGCCAGCGCCTCCACCAGCGCCGCTTCCGCCAGCGCCGCTTCCGCCAGCGCCCCCTCCGCCAGGGCCCCCTCCGCCAGCGCCGCTTCCGCCGCGCCGCCGCGCGGGGTGTCGCGCAGCAGGCTGACCGCGCGGCTCAGCGTCTCCACCGCCGTGGCCAGCGCCCCGCGGCGAAGCGATTCCCGGCCCGACGCGTACAGCAGGGTGCCCGCGCGTTCCGGGTCGCCCGCCTGCAGCGCAAGGTCGGCGCCGGCGTCGCGGTACGGCCCGGGCAAGCCGGGGTGCGCGTCTTCCAGCGCGGCCAGGGCGCTCGCGGCCAGCGCCGCGCGCCGGGGCGGCAGCACCGCCGCCACCGTGGCCTCCCTGGTCAGGGCGTGCCGGAAGCGGAATTCCCCGTCGTCGACCGAGAGCAGGACCTGCTCCACCCCTCGTTCCAGGGCGCTGGCCACCACGTCGGGCGGCTCGCCGGTGACGCGGCCGAGCAGCCGCCAGTCGAACTGACGCCCCAGCACCGCGGCGGCCCCCAGGACGAGCCGTTCCGCGTCGGCGAGGGCGGACAGCCGCGCCCGCACGGTGTCCAGGAACGAGGCAGGCACGCCGGGCGAGGCCAGTACCTCCTCGATCAGGAACGGCACGCCATCCGCGGTACGCCGCACCCGCGCGACCACGTCTTCGCCCGCCTCGGGCAGGCAGGCCTGAACCATCGTGGTCACCTGCCGGTCGTCCAGCCGGCCCAGCGCCAGGTGCCCGGCCGCCTGCCGGGCCGCCAGCCGCCGGGCCAGCCCGAGTGCTTCGGTCACCGGCTCGTCGCGGCTGGTGGCCACCCCCAGCACGGGCAGCGCGCCGAGGTTGTCTCCCAGGTACTCCAGGACGGCCAGGGTGTCCGGGTCGGCCCAGTGCAGGTCCTCAAGCACGACCAGCAACCCGGCGGGCCGCGCCAGCCACCGCAGCAGCCGCAGCACCGCCTCGCCCTGGATCACGGCCGAGGGCTCGCCCGGCACGGCGACGCCCAGCCCGCCGTCGTCCGCTGCGGCCGAGCCGGCCCGTCCCACCTCACCGGGCAGGATGGCTGACATCGCGGGCAGCCACGATCTCAGGTCCGCCTCGTCTCCCAGCGGCCGGTCCCGCAGCGCCGCGAGCAGCGCCTCGCTCAGCGGCCGGTACGGCGTGCTCGAGCCGCTCGGCACCGCCCGCCCGGTCAGCACCGCGGCGCCCAGCGCCCTCGCCCGGCTGGCCACTTCCCTGGCCAGCCGCGACTTGCCGATGCCGGCCTCACCGGTGATGAATATCAGTCGGCCACCGCCGCCCAGCGCCGCAGACAGCGCGCCGTCCAGGGCGCGCAGTTCCGCCTGCCGCCCCACCAGAACCGGGCAGAGCACGTCCCCCACGGCACCATTGTGCCCCCTTTGACCGTCCGCCCCCGGAGGAAGGCGCTAGGTCACGGGCACGATCGTGGCCTCCACCAGGCGGCCGGAGTCGACCCGCAGCACGCCGAGCGTGCCGTGCGGCTGGGCCCGGCGGTCCGTCGGCGAACCCGGGTTGAAGATCCGCAGGCCGTCCGCGGACTCGTCAAGCGGGATGTGCGAATGCCCGAACACCACCAGCTCCGCGGCGGGGAACCTGCGGCGCATCCGGGCGAGCCGGCCGACCGCCGGGCCGGTGTCGTGCACCATCGCCACGCGCAGGCCCTCCAGGTCGAGGTCGGCGGTCCCGGCGGCGCCCCAGCGCGCCACGTCGGGGCCGTCGTTGTTCCCGAGCACGGCGGTCACCGGCGCGTATTCCGCCAGTTCGGTCAGCACCGAGGCCGTGCAGACGTCGCCCGCGTGCAGGATGAGGTCCGCGCCGCGCAACTGCTCGGCGACCCGCGGCGGGCAGGCTCGCCATCGCCGCGGGGCGTGAGTGTCGGCCAGCACGATCACGCGCACGAATTCATCCTGCCCGGTCTGCCCGCAACCGAGCCGATGGACGCGCAATTTCCGAATTGCACTTAACGGGTAAACCGGGCGCGCAGGCGGTTCAACCTGCTACGATGCCTCGTCCGGCGACTTTGAGCGCCGGGGGCAAAAAGGGGAAGTGGGCCGCCCGGTTGAACGGGCCGGGCGGCCCGAACTTTCCAATCTAACTCCGGTAGCAGACCGAGGAGCCAGCCCGGGGACCGGACCTCGGCGCCGGCCGCGGCACTGCGGTCCCGTAGCTCGCGATCGGCGGTCACGACCACCCGGCGGCCCGGCAGGTCCCTGATTACCGCCACGATCGCGTCGTCCCCGTGCCCTCGCGCCGGCACCACGCGCACGTGCTCCGCCGGCGCGGCAGACAGCCGCGGGACCGCGGCGTTCGCGGCGCCCTCGAGCACCATGACAAACTCCGGGGGACCGGTCTCACCCGGCAGCATGGCCTGCCCGCTCGCCGCGAGAGCGACGATCTCGCCGTGCAGGCGGACCGCCGCCCCGGCCCGGTCCCGCCACCAGCCGTCGGGGCGGGCCCCCATCACGTTCGCCACGTCCACCACGATCGTGGCCGGATTCTCGCCGATCCTGACCTCCCATCCGGGCCGTCACGCCCGTAAGCTGCCCCCCCGTAAGCTGACCGCATGGCAGACGCAAAACTCGCCTGGCCGCTCGCCGAACAGGTTTCCAGGCTACGGCAGCGCCAGACGGCACCCCTGATCCTCGAGCTGGACCTGACCGAAGGGATCGCAGAGGGGCCGGTCACCGACCCGCTGACCGCCATCACGGCCAGGCGCAAGATCAGGCTGCCCGATCTCGTCGAGGGCCTGCGCCGCGCGCGTGACGACGACCGGGTCCGCGTGCTGGTGGCGAAGGTGGGCGGCGCAGGCATCGGGCTGGCCCGGATCCAGGAGATCCGCGAGGCGGTGGCCGACTTCCGCGCGTCCGGCAAGCTGGCCGTGGCCTGGGCCGAGACGTTCGGCGAGTTCACCGGGGGCAACGTGCCCTACTACCTGGCGACCGCGTTCGACCGGATCTACCTGCAGCCCTCTGGGACCGTCGGGCTCACCGGCGTGACGATCGAGCACCTGTTCCTGCACGACGCGCTGGCCAGGGTCGGGGTCGGCTTCCAGAGCGCGAAACGCTACGAGTACAAGACGGCCGCTGACCAGCTCACCGAGCAGGGGTTCACCGGGCCGGCCCGCGAGGCCGCCGAACGCCTCGCGGTCTCCGTCGTCGGGCAACTGTCCGCCGCGATCGCCGAACGCCGCGGCAAGACCGCCGAGCAGGCCCGCGCGCTGCTGGACTGCGGCCCGTTCCTGGCCGAAGACGCGGTGGCCGAGGGCCTGGTCGACGTTCTGGCCTACCGCGACGAGGTCTACGCGGACGTCCAGAAGCGGGCCGGGAAGGACGCGATCCTCCTTTATCTAAGCCGGTACCAGCGGGCTCACACGCTGGCGCAGCGCGCCCGCCGCCCGCCGAACCCGAAGGAACGCTGCGTGGCCGTGATCTACGCCTCCGGCCCGATCAAGCAGGGGCGCAGCAGCCGCGGCCCGGTGGGCGGCGGCGCGATGGGCTCGGACACGGTGTCGGCCGCGCTCCGGTCGGCGCGTAAGGACGACCGCGTCCGCGCCGTCCTGCTGCGGGTGAACAGCCCGGGCGGTTCGGCCGTCGCGTCCGACACGATCTGGCGCGAGGTCGTCCGCATCCGTGCCGCCGGCAAACCGGTCGTGGTGTCGATGAGCGACGTGGCCGCCTCCGGCGGCTACTACATCTCGATGGCGGCCGACGTCATCGTGGCCCAGCCCGGCACGCTGACCGGATCGATCGGCGTGATCCTCGGCAAGCCGGTGTTCTCCGACGCGCTCGAGCGCGCCGGCGTCGCCATCGATTCGGTGGCCGAGGGCGCGCGGGCGACGATGTTCGCGCCCACGCACCCGTTCACCGACGACGAGTGGGACCGGATCAACACCTGGCTGGACGCGGTCTACCGTGACTTCACGGAAAAGGTGGCCAAAGGCCGGCGGATGCCGGTCGAGCGGGTGCACGAGCTGGCCAGGGGCCGGGTCTGGACCGGCGCCGACGCCGCGGCGAACGGCCTGGTGGACACCCTCGGCGGGATGGCGGACGCGGCCGACATCGCGCGCCGCCGGGCGGGCCTGCCCGCCGGCACGCGGCTGCGCGTCTACCCCCGGCTGACCCCGCTTGACCAGCTCCGGCCGCCCGACTCGAGCGAGGCCCGCCCGGCGGGCGCCGCCACGCTCGGCCTGAGCTTCGCCGACGGGTGGGGTCCCGCGTGGCGCCTGGCGGCCCGCGCCGGCTTGCCGCCGTACGGACCGCTGGTGCTCCCGGGCCCCTGGACGATCATGTGACCGAACGGGCCGTGGTTCCTGCCCCACCCGACTCGGCTGCCTCGTCGTGGGCGTCGGGCGTCGCCCTGCTTACCGTGGCCGACGCACGTGACGACATCGGCGCGACGGTCAGCGCGTTCTGCCCGGTATCGCAGGACCCGCCGCTGATCCTGGTGTCTGTCATGGCCCGGTCCTACCTGGCGGAGCTATTCCAGCGGGAGCAGGAGCCGGTCACGGCCTTCGCGGTCGTCCTGCTCGCGGCCGGGCAGCGGGTGCTGGCCGGGCGGTTCGCGGCGTCGGGCCGGCCGGGGGCACGGCTGATGCTCGACGACGTGCCGCACCGGCGCGGCCCGGATTCAGGCGCGCTGATCGTCGACGCGGGCCTGGCGGCGCTCGAATGTTCCGCCGAGCAGGTCATCCCGGCCGGTGACCACCTGGTGGTCATCGCCCGGGTCGCCGGCGTCCCCTACCTGGCCGAGTCGGGCGAGCCGCTGATCCGGTTCCGCCGTCACTACCTTCCCTCTAGGCCCTAGCGTGCCGGCCCCGAGGAGACCCCATGCCCGACTTCGACACCGGCGTGCCGCACATCGCCCGCGTCTTGTCGTAGTGCGAGAAGTAGCCGTCCCAGCTTC
>Ga0335074_10014761_pt1 | contig 10954 bp, 9 predicted proteins | sample Lox_Sample_23_FD_206715 | JGI IMG/M metagenome (GOLD analysis project Ga0335074, IMG submission 206715) | Soil microbial communities from Loxahatchee National Wildlife Refuge, Florida, United States - Lox_Sample_2.3 | ecosystem: Environmental > Terrestrial > Soil > Wetlands | place: USA: Florida... | reverse complement strand
GGGACCCTCCCGCTCAACAAAATAGGCGCCCGTCTACAGGTACACCCGACGAGCGTCACCAACGCTGTCGACCGTTTGGAGCAGCAGGACCTCATAAAGCGAGTGCCTCACGCGAGCGACAGGCGCACCACCTTGGCCGAGATCCTCCCCTCGGGGCGGGAGCTGGCATTGCGGGCCACCCTGGCGCTCAACGAGCAGGTGTTCCGCCGACCAGGTATGGCTGCGGCAGATCTCCGCCAGCTCATAGAGGTGTTGCAGCGCTTCCGGCAGTTGGCCGGCGACTTCACGGTCGAGTGACTGCGGCGCCCACGGGTCAGCCCAAAGCTTGCCCTACAACTCGAGCGGCCCGAACGCGGCCTGGATAAACGGGTTGTCGCGGCCGATGCCTTTGGTAACTGCATCCAGGCAGTTTTGGTAGACGACCATGGTGCGGCCGTGCTCCGAGCGCAGTGCCAAGCAGCTGACACCAAAGTGGTCGCCCCCGTGACCGAACAAGGCTTCGCCATCGGGGAGCTCCAAGCAGACGAGCCCGTAGCCGTAGCCTCGGCCCGGCCGGTCCTCGATGGGGATCGGCGTCCTCATCGCCGCCACCAGATGCTCGGGCAAAAGCTCGCCTTCGAACAGCCCTTCCAAGAAGCGCACAACTTCCAGCGGTGTCGAAATCAGCGCTCCGGCTGCCCAGGCCTCCGACGGCGTGTACTCGGTGCAATCGACGTAGTCGTCGTCGGGGCTCAGCCTCATGTAGCCGCGCACATGCTGTCCTCGGACGTAGGGGTCGACCGTAGGGAAGGACGTATCCATCAACCCCAGGGGGTAGAAGATCCGCTCCCACATCAGCGCCTCGAGCGGCAGCTCGCCAGCCTGTTCCAGGATGAGCCCAAGCAGAAGGTAGTTGGTGTTGCTGTAGCGGTGGGCGCGGCCGGGCGGGCGGCGACCGGGCTGGCTCAGAGCTATCCCGACCAGTTCCGGGGGCGAGTAGTAGCGGCTGAGGGCCTCGAGGTCGTGAGGAGGGTCACCGAGCAGGGCGAATATGTAGTCCGGCAGGCCCGAGCGCATCGTCAGCAGGTGCTCGACGGTTATCCCGGCAGGGTTGTCGACCAGTCCCGGCAGCCACTGCTCGAGCGTGTCACCAAGCCCGAGGCGGCCTTCGTCCACCAGCTGCAATACCAGGGTGGCCGTGTACACCTTGGTCAGGCTGGCCACCCGGAACCGGTCGTGGGCAAGGATGGGGCGCCCGTTCTCGAGGTCCGCCGTGCCGACGCACTCAGCGAAGATCACTTCACCCTGTTCGGCTACCAGACCGAAGACACCGGGGCCGCGCCCGATTGCGAGTTGCTCAAGAGCCGCCCGCAGAATGTACCGAGCCGGGGTGGACTGGACGGCCACTTCGCTCAATCGACCAGAGCCGAGACGTTGGGCGGGGCCAGTTCCCGGGCAACCGGGGCGGGAGGGGCACAAGCGGCGACCTCGTCGTAGAGGTAAAGCGACGCCGGCACGGCAAACGGCGCGGCGAGATTGACCACTAGGCACTCTCCTGGCATAAGTGCCTGGATCTCTGGCCCGAGGGCAGACATGTCCTGCTTGGCAGAGGAGCGCAGGATGTTACGGTCCCGCTCGTCGGCCAAGCCCAGCACAAAGAAGGTGTTGAACTGGCTCAGCAGTTCGTCGTCGAGGAGTTTGGGCTGCTGGGTCACGGCCAACAGCCCGACACCGAACTTGCGCCCCTCGCGTGCTACCCGGGGAAATACGTTGGACTCCCGGTCCTTGCTGGCAGACAGGACCCGCTGGGCTTCCTCGAGGGCTATCGCTACGACTGGCAGTCGTTGATGACCTTCCGGGTCGTCCAGGAACGCGCCTTGCCATTGCTCGAGCACGCGACGTGTCAGGTACGACGCCACCAGCACTTCCTCCGTACCGCCGAGGCCACTAACGTCGACCAGCACGACCTTTCCCTCGAGTAGCTCGTCCAGGATCCGTCGGCCCACCGAGACCGCTGGATCGGAGGAGATGCAGCGCAGCTCCACAATGCGCCGGGCTCGCCGGTGCACTACCTGGAGGGTGCTGAGCGCCACCCGGGCGGACAGCTCGACGTCGCGGAACCCGGCCAGGTCCTGCACCCGGGCGAAGTCGGCCAACCAGGCCAAGCCTGCCCGGCGGCTGGTGCGGTCGCGCCCAGCGACGGCGGGGCCAGCACCGGCAGGCCCGGCACCGGCAGGCCCGGCACCGGCGGGGTCTTGGCCCGGTGTCGCGGGCAGTTCCGCCGCGTAGTGGCGCTCGAGCTCGTAAAGCGCCTCCTCTTGGGGGCGGCTCCACTCGTAGGCGGTGCGCAGGTCATCAACAGACAGTTCGGCCAGGCTGATGCGTAGCGTCGAGGTGTTGGGCAGGCGCCGGTCGGCGTACGTGCGGAGCGCATGGCCGGCCCAGGGATGGCGTCCGAGCGGGCCCCTGTGCTCGCCGTGGGGGTCGATCACGAGTAGCCCGTAGCGCCCGTTGGCCGCCATGACGCCGGCGCAGAGCACCTGCAACAGGTTGGACTTGCCCATGCCGGTAGTGGCGAAGATCCCGATGTGACTGGCGAGGCTGCGGCCAGGTATGCCCACCGGGAACTGCACGACCGTCTCCCCGCTGCGCAGGTGGCCGACGGGCAGGTCACCCATTCGGCGCGCCAGGAAAGCGAAATCTTCCGGTGCGGGGGACACAACCCGGGAGAACTGGGTGGGGAGGCTCTTGGGCTTGCGGAACACGGTCCTGGCGCCGCCCGGGACCGAGGGCGGGGCCAAATAGCCGAGGCACCGGCATTCCGCCAGGCGGTACGTGCGCTTCGCCTGCTCGTGGAGGGTGTGGGCACCGGCTTCGCCCCGGGCGTCGTCGGCCAGTAACGTGCCCGCCACCCGCTCGGCCCACCCCGGCTCTCGGTGCTCGGTCCCATAGCTCACGTCGACCACCCTGAACAGGTACCGCCGTCCGGTGGCCTCGTCGCTTCCCACCAGGAGCTCGCCGAGGAAGAGGTCCTCGTCAGGGGTGGCCCGGAAGAGCGCTTCGAGCACGTTGCGACCGAACAGCCGGCCCCGGGTGGCGCCTTCCGCAATGGCATTGCCCGTGTTGGCAAGCGGAGTGGGAGCGTCCATGTCAACAGCATCGCAGCTGGCGCTACCGAGGCGGCTTATGCCCTCTCCATCAAGGCATGGCGGTCCGTGAAAGCGCGTTCGCGGACCTCGCTTGCCACACCTGCTGCGCTCAGGGCGCTGTCCAGCTCGGCCCACAGTTCCTCGCGCAGCCAACCTGGGCAGGAGGCGAGGCGGTCGGCGATTGTGAGGGGGTACGGGTAGCCGGGAAAGGCGGCGTCGTCCGCCAAGGCGCACAGCTGTCCGAGCAGCCGTTCGGCCTCCGCGTCACCCGCCAGGTCGACCCGGAAGGCGAAGCGGGCGTCGGGGTCCAAGCGGGCGACAACCACGAGCAGACCGGCGCCGACGTCCCCGCGCCTGCGGGCGACTGGCGCCCACCAACGCGACCGAGGCCCGTACCTGGCGGAGGCCTCCAGCTCGAGCTGGCCGACGAGAGGCGCACCGCCGCGGGCCAACGAGCTGTGCTTGGTCACCCCGACCAAGTGGACGCCGCGCTCGCGAGCTTGCCCGAGGAGCTCTTCCAACCATCGCGCGGATATGCGCCAATCCGGTTGCAGGTCGCCATCCACCAGGACGAAGCTCCCACTGCCCGACTCCTCTACGCAGCGGGCCACGAGCCGCCACTCCGACCAATCCCGGAGGAGATTGAGGTCGACGCTCGTACCCGCCGCCACCGGGGCCTCCAGCATTGCTAATGCCCGCTGGGCTTCGGGCCCGCCACGTTCTCCTGCCAGCAGGTGCACGTGCACGTCGCCCTCCTCCTCGAGCGTGCAGCGGCCCCGTTGCCAGCGGGTGCGCGCGGCGCGAGTGGCGACGACCTGCAGGCAGCGGGCGTCAGCAACCAGGGCCTGGCCCCCGTCGACCGCCCAGTACTCGGCCGCCGGCGCCGCGGGCACCAATGGCTTGATCTCGATCGTGGGAAAGAAGTCGAGGTCGCTCCCGTTCGGGTCGCAAAGTTGGCCCTCCTCGCCACGCAGCAGCGCGGCGAGATGGCGGGCAACTTCGTCCACGCTGGCCACGCGCCGGGATGCTAGTGGCGCGCCGCGGCGCCCCGCTGCATTGCCGCGTGCACCGCCAAAGTGGCCTCGGGGCGGGCAGGAGGTCGTGTCGAGCGACCAGAATGTTGCTCATGCCTAGATCCATCTGGAGCGGGTCGATCAGCTTCGGCCTCGTCAACGTGCCTGTGAAGCTGGTCACTGCGACGTCGCCCAAAGACGTCCGCTTCCACCAGTTGCACGCAACCGACGGCGGCCGCATCAACCAGAAGCGGGTGTGCTCGGTGGACGGCGAGGAGGTCGACTACTCGGAGATCGTTAAGGGCTACGAGATCCATAAGGGCCAGTACGTTGTGGTCGAGCCCGAGGAGCTGGAGGGCTTGGCCCCCGAAGCGAGCCGCAGTATCGACATCGAGGAGTTCGTCGACCTCGCCGCGATCGACCCGCTTTTTTTCGACCACAGCTACTACCTCGTGCCCGACGGTCCCGCCGCTCGGCCTTATGCCTTGCTGGTCGAGGCCATGGAGGGCACGGGCAAAGTGGGCATCGGGCGGTTCGTGCTGCGCACCAAGGAGTACCTGGCCGCGCTCCGCCCCCGTGAAGGCACCTTGGTCCTTTCCACTTTGCTCTTTGCCGACGAGGTCGTCGAGACGGACGAGCTCGAGGTGCAGACGACCAAGGACACCAAGCCGTCAGAGCGTGAGGTCAACATGGCGCGCCAGTTGGTCAGCTCACTTTCGGCCGAATGGGAGCCCGAGAAGTACAAGGACGAGCACCGCGAAAAAATCCTCGCCTTGATCGAGGCCAAGGCGGAGGGTAACGAGATCTCCATGCCCGAGGCGCCCGAGGCGCCCGCGCCGGTGGTCGACCTGATGGCGGCTCTGGAGGCAAGCCTGGCGCGCGCCGAAAAGGACGGGCGAGCTCCCGCCAAAGAGGGCGCCCGCTTGGACGACAAGCGGGCCAGCGCATAACCATTCGCGGCGGGGCGGCCCACGGTCCCGCGGTCCGAGCGCCCTGTCCGGGGCCTACAATTTCGCTGCGTCGGCCGCTTGGCCCGACAAGGAGGTCAGGAGCATGACCCCGCGCCCCGGCACGGCAGCAGTCCTGGTTCTCACATTCCGTGGGTGGCGCGCCGCGGTCGTGCTCGCTGCGGCGCTGATGTTCGTGGCGGCCAGCCAGTCGACGGCCGCCGCCGGGCCGGGCCCTGCCCGCAAGGCGACCCTCGCGATCACCCCCGGGCGGTCAGGGACGGTCGCGGGGGCGGCCGTCGCCGGCGCGGCATGGGCGCGCGTCAGCAGCGGCAAGCCGGCCAAGATCAATCCCAACGCGCCATGCCCGGGAGCCAGCTCGGCCGGCGGGACCGCCTACAGCGAGCAGGTTGCCGACATCGAGAAGGACTTGGCCAGCCACATCGGGATCGCGTTCAGCGGGCCGGCGTACATCGAGCTCAATACCCAAAACCTGCCGACCGCGGGCGACCCTAACGCCTATTCGCTCATGTACACCTGGGGCTGTCGTGGGACCTCCGTGGCGACCTCCACGGTCACGAGCTGCGCCGTGCACATCCAGCCGCATACCTTACCGCCGGCGTACTCCGCCCACGACGTCGACGCGTTCTTTTACCACGAGCTCACCCACTGCCTACTGTTGGAGCATTTCGGTGCCAGTTATGCCCACTTCCCGGGTTGGTACCTGGAAGGCCTGCCGACCTGGGTGGAGGCAGTGCTCGGGGGCGGTGACCCCGAAGCCCAGGGCTATTGGCAGGACTACTTGAACAGCCCGAGCACATCGCTTTTTACCCGGCAGAACGACGGCATAGGTTTTTTCGTCCACTTGGCCGAAACCGGGACGGACGTCTGGCACAAGATTATCCCGATCGGGCAGGCGTTCATCGACCACGCTGACTCGAGCACCGCCGGCTGGGCCGCGGCCGCCCCCACTGCCGACTTCCTCCAGACGTGGGGACCAAGTTTTGTCACGGGCCGTTATCCCGCAACGGGCTGGGACACGGGCGGGAAGGGGCTCACCCACTACGATTCGAAGCTCCTGCCACCTACGAACCTGCTCAACGGGGTGGTCGTCACGGTGTCCTCGGGAGTTGCCGCAGCCTCTCTCCGACCTTTAGATGTCGGCGCCCAGGTGGTGCAATTGGTGTCGCCGTCAGCGAACGCGCAGGGCATGCTCTCGACCGGTGCCTCCGACCAGGCCGACGCGTTAGCTACTGCGGCCCAAAACGTTTACTGCACAATGAGCTCGTGCTCGTGCCCGGCGATGAGCCTTCACCCCGGCCAGCATTTCGTGCATATGGCCGCCGGGCTCGAGTACATAGGCCTCACCGGCGGCCCGAACGCGGCTTCCGTGCTGTTGCGGGGCGAGACCCTGGAATCCTATTGCGGTCTTAGCTGCTTCGCTGGCAAGTGGGTCGTGCAGGACGAGTCCGGCAGTTTTGCCAGCGGCGGCGCGGGCATAACCTGGACGATGACGCCCAGCGACACCGGCGACGGCACTGTGTTGGTCGATTACAACGGTTCGGCACCGATCATCCTGGCCGGGATTGCCTACAAGTTCACCGGCGAAGCCTTTTACAAGATCACAAACCTGCACGTGATGTCGCCGACTGCGGGCGACTACGTGGCCACGCCAGTCTCGAGTGATGTCCAAGCCGAGTACAAGGTCGCCGGCCAGACGCACACAGAGACGATCACGGAAGTCGCTCACACTACGGACTATATGTGCAGCGGCAGCTCGATCTTGGAGCTCGCCACCAGCGGCATCGACTATCACCTCGAGCGCGTCGGCCCTCCGCCGAGCACGACGACCGCCGGGTGGCGACGATCGGGCGGGGCAGGGGGTCAGGCGCCGGTGCAGGCGTCCGCGCGCCAGGCGAGGACCGCGTCGGCCAGGGCCGGCCAAAGCTCCTTGGCCCACGGGCCGAACGGCGTGGCCCCGAGACCGGCGAGCGCCACCTCGGCTTCGGGGTCAACCCACAGCAAAGAGCCGGCCTGGCCGAAATGGCCGAAGGTGGTAGGAGAATTCCTCTTTCCTGTCCAGTGGGGCGACTTCGTGCCCCGGATCTCAGGCCCGAGGCCCCAGTCGCAGTTGTCGTAACGGCCGAACCCGGGCACCACTCCGGCCAAGCCGGGCCAGGCCACCGTGGTGGCAAGCTCCCATGTCACCCGGCTTACCAGTGTCGGCGCCAGCAGCTCGCGGGCGAACCGCAGGAGATCGGCCAGCGGCCCAACGGCGCTGTGCGCGGCTGAGCCCGTCAGGTGGGTGGCGTGCATCCCGAGGGGCTCGAGCACGCCGGCGCGCAGGTACTCGTCAAAGGGCATGCCGGCACTGCGTGCCAGGTGAGCCGCCGCCAACACTATGCCGGTGTTGGAATATATACGGCGCCGAGCCGGGGGTGCGACTGGGTGAGCGCCCTCGAACGGAAGGCCCGAAGTGTGCGCCAGCAGGTGGGCCAGGGTCGAGCCGTCCGGGCCGCAGGGATCGTCCAGGCGCACTATCATCTCCTCCACAGCGACCAGGCAGGCCTGGCTGACCAGGAGCTTGGTCACCGAGGCCCAGGCGAAAGGCTGCTCCACGGGCCCCGCCGAGGTCAGCGTGCCCGACGACAGTGCGACCCCGGCCGCGCCCCGGCCGGGCCACCGCTCGAGACAGTCCTCCAGCGCCGCGGCGACTTGTTCAGCCCGAGCCGCCATCGGCCTCCCCGGCCTTGGCTGGCGGGGCGCGCTTCGCCCTTTGGCGGGAGCCGGCGGCAGATGCCCGCTGGCCGGCCACGAAGCGCTCCACGAGCGCGGCCGTCGCCGCCAAGTTCTCCCCGATGCTCCCCGCGATCGCACGCTCTGCGAGCGCTCCTAACAGCGGTACGTTGACCCGCAGTTCGGCCTCGAGGTGCTGGCACGTGCCGCCCCCCTCGCCGGGGCGCAGTTCGTACCACCCGGCGAAGCTCAGTAGGCCGGCGTAGTTGTCCGGCACCATGCGGATTTCCGTGCGCCTGGCGGGCAGGTCGACATCGGTCAGCTGGGCCCAGGTCAACTTGGCGGGGTCCAGTACGGAACGGGCCACGCCATTGAGCTCGCCGGCGAAGCGGTACCCGAGCACCGCATGTGCTCGCCCATTCTCCGAGGAAAGCGAACGCACCTCAGGGGCCGAGATCCCTTCGAGCTGCCCAAGGCTCTCGTAGAAGGCGGCGTCCAAGAGGGCGGCCTGGGCTTGGTCGGGGGTCACCTCGATGGCTTGGTCGATGATCAGTTTCATGAGAATGAACCCGAAACGTCGCACGCCATCGGACCTTCCATGGTGGTGAGGTCCTCCTCCATGGTGGAGAAATAGCTGAGCTGGGGGCTGCCTGGGCCGGGGGCGATCTCCATGGGGTCCAAGTTCTTGACGCCGACGCCGGCGCGGGTGGCCACCAGGGCGACGAGCTCGGAGGGCACGCCGGTCTCGCTGAACACCGCCGTCAGCTTGCGCTGAGCGATGGTGGCGATCGCTGTTGTCACCCCGTCGCTGTTCAGGGGGACGTCGACGAGGTCGAACGCCGCCGCCATACGGCCGAACGCGTCGTCTGCGGTCACGAAGTAAGTGTCCTGGCACTGGGTGAACGTGCTCTCGAAATCGGACTCGATCGACGCCGCGACGGCCTCGAAGTCGCGTGAGCCATCGTCGAACTGCGCCTTGCCCGCAGGGTCGGCGGCCACAAGGGCAGCGGCGATCAGCGGTGCCGCATCGGCCATCAGGTACGGGTCGAGCCAGAATTCGTACGGCTCTGCTTGGCGCGAGATCCTCGGCAGCACGGCCAGGTGCGGGCCCAGCCGCGCTGCCGCTTCGATCTCGGGCTGGTAACCGTCACCCACTTCGATCACCAGCTTGGCCTGGTGCAGCTCGGCCTTCTGGGCCACTCCTAGACGCAGGTCCTGGGGCTGGGCGCCCGCGGCGGCGAGATCGACGACGTGTACCCATTTGCCACCGATGTAGCTCACCAGCTGGGCCAGAGGGTAAACCGAGGCGGCCACCATCACGGGGGCGGCAGAGCGAGCCGCTCCGGCGCCGCCGCCGGCACGAGGGGCGGCCGGTCCTGACCCGCACCCGCTCACCCCCAAGGTGCCGAGGGCAGCCAGGCCGGACGCGGCGAGGAAAGCGGGCAGCCGGAGGCGTGCGGGACGGAGCGGGCGCATCGTGTGGCCCAGCTTGGCACCCTTGGCGCTGTCCCCGTGAGCACCTTGGCCGTACCATCGCGTGGCCGCCATAGTGTGGTGCAGCGAGAAAGGTGGTGGTCCCTACGGTGCAGCCTGAGGGAGGTCAACAATTTGACGCAGTGGTGATCGGTGGCGGGCCTGCCGGTTACGCCGCGGCTCTTTATGGTGGCCGCCAGGGATTGCGCTTCGCCCTGGTCGAAAAGGACAAGGTGGGGGGCACCTGCCTGCACCGTGGCTGCATCCCAGCCAAGGAGCTCCTGGAGACAGCAGCGGTCTACCGGACGGTCAAGGGCGCCAAGGAGTACGGCATTGGCGTGGACGGCTGGACAGTGGACTTTCCCACGACGCAAGTGCGCAAGCGCAAGGTCATCGACCAGCAGCACAAGGGCCTCCAAGGGCTGCTCAAGAAGTGCAAGGTGACGACGTTCAACGGCTTTGGCTCCCTCCGAGAGGACCGCAGCGTACGGGTCGAAGGAGAGGACGGGACGCTGACCGAGCTGCGCGCTCCAGCCGTCCTCCTCGCCGCCGGTTCGGTACCGCGGACGATCCCCGGCTTCGAGGTGGACGGCCGCTTGGTGCTCACGAGCGACGAGGTGCTCGAGCTCGAGCAGTTGCCGGGATCGGCGGTGGTGATCGGTGGTGGCGCGATCGGCTGCGAGTTCGCTTCGATGCTCGCAGACATGGGTGTCAAGGTGACCATCTTGGAGGCGCTCCCGAGCATCCTGCCCGGCGTGGACAAGGACGTGACCGCGGTGGTGGTGAAGTCCTTCGCCCGGCGCGGCATAGACATCAAGACGGGCGTGCTCGTAAAGGGCCACAAACCCTCAGGCGACGGCAAGACGACGGCTGTGCAGTTCTCCGCGGGTGGCGACGAGCAAGGCAGCCTCGAGGTCGAAGCGGTCGTGGTGTCGGTCGGCCGCCGGCCTTTCAGCGACAACCTCATCGGGCCTGGTTGCGGCGTCGAAGTCGACGAGCGTGGGTTCGTGAAGGTGGACGAGCTCATGCAGACGAGCGCCGAAGGCGTTTGGGCCATGGGCGACCTGGTGGCTACGCCTGGCCTCGCCCACGTCGGCTTCGCGGAGGCGATCGTGGTCGTCGACCAGTTGCTCGGTCGGGAACCCGTGCCGGTTGACTACCGCAACGTCCCGTGGTGCGTCTACACCCATCCCGAAGTAGCTTTCGCCGGCTATTCGGAGGATGCGGCCCGGGAAGCCGGCTTCGACGTGGTCACGAAGAAGGACCCATTTGCCGGCAACGGCCGTGCCGCTATCGTCGGCGACAGCGAAGGCCTGGTCAAGTTGATCGCCGAGAAGTTGCCTGACGGGCGTGCCGGCCGCCTCCTCGGCGTCCACATGGCCGGGCCATGGGTGACCGAGCAGCTCGGCCAGGGCTACCTGGCTGTCAACTGGGAAGCGACCGCGGACGAGGTCGCCCAACTGGTGCAGCCCCACCCGTCGTTGTCAGAAGTGTTCGGCGAGACCATGCTCGCCCTGGCCGGAAGAGGTCTGCACGTTGGCTGAGATCACGATGCCCCAGCTCGGTGAAACGGTCACCGAGGGCACCATCACCAAGTGGCATAAGCGGGTCGGGGACCCTGTAGGTGAAGACGAAGTCCTGTTCGAAGTATCCACGG
>Ga0335074_10014758_pt1 | contig 10954 bp, 14 predicted proteins | sample Lox_Sample_23_FD_206715 | JGI IMG/M metagenome (GOLD analysis project Ga0335074, IMG submission 206715) | Soil microbial communities from Loxahatchee National Wildlife Refuge, Florida, United States - Lox_Sample_2.3 | ecosystem: Environmental > Terrestrial > Soil > Wetlands | place: USA... | reverse complement strand
CCATTATGCCGTCCCGTCATGGGGTCGGCACCCCGATCGACTTCAACCGCGCGTGCGCTCGGGCTGCGCGCGCTTTCATCCCGTCGAGATAGGTGCTCACATCGTTCCCCGGCAGGTTCAGCACCTTGCACCCGAGCTTCCAATATTCCTCGATCTGTGCCTCGGTCTCCGCCGATCCCCGCGCGAGCTTGCCGTGGGCATTGCACGCCGCCGCGATCCGTCGCACCGCCGCCTTGAATTTCGGGTGTTCGAGGTCGAGGTGCACCCCGAGTTGCGCGCTCAAATCGGAATGCCCATAGGCGATCATGTCGATCCCGTCGACGGCCGCAATCTTTTCGACATTCTCCAGACCCTCGAGCGACTCGATCGACGGGCACAGGATGATGTTCTCGTTGGCCCATGGCGCGTATTCGCTGGCATGGCGGGCGCCGTAGCTCTTGTATCCGGTGTGCGGCCCCTGGCCGGAGATGCCACGGTTGCCGATCGGCGGATACTTTGCCAGGCGAGCGATCGCGCGCGCCTCTTCGGCGGTCTCCACCTCGGACACCTGGATGCCCATGATCCCCTGATCGAGGATGCCGGGGATCAGATGCGCGAATGATTTGTGGATGCGAACGATCGCCGAGACATTCGTCGCCTGGAACCAGCTTGCCAGGTTGGCGATCGTTTCGATGTCGAACGCCCCGTGTTCGTGGTCGATCGCACAGTAATCAAAGCCGGACGCCTCGATGATCCAGGGTACGCCGCGTGAGGCGAACTCCTTGAGCCCGGTGCCCAGCGCCGCCCGCCCTTCGCGCACCGCCCGCCTTATGCTGTTTTCCTTCATGACCCGTTCCAGGCTTTGTTTCTACCAGCGGGTTATCATAACCCTATGCGATGAAGCGCAGCATCAGGTTTCACCATCAGGCGCCGCGGAGTACGACGAGGGCGTCGACCGCTTTCACACCCTGGCCTTGCGGCAGCACCATCAGCGGGTTGATGTCCAGCTCCGCCAGATGCCCTTCCAGGTGCATGGCGAGGTGGGACACGCGCACCAGCGTGTCGGCGAGCGCGGCCGTGTCCGCCGCCGGCCGGCCGCGAAAGCCGCGGAGCAAGGCCGCGCCTTTGACTTGCGTGATCATCGCGTCGGCTTCCGACCGCGTGATCGGGCAGCGCCTGAGCGCCACATCGTTGTAGACCTCGACCATGACGCCGCCGCTGCCGAACAGCAGCACCGGGCCCAATTGCGGGTCGTCATTGACACCGATGATGACTTCAACACCGTCTCTTACCATCTCCTGCACCGACACGGCCGTAATCCGAGCCTCTGGCATATAGGCCCTGGCATTGGCCAGGATCTCGGCATAGGCGGTCCGCACCTGCACCGGATCACGCAGGTTCAGCCGGACGACCCCGGCCTCCGTCTTGTGCAGGATATCCGGCGAATCGAGTTTGAGGACCACCGGAAACCCGAGCTGCGCCGCAGCCGCGACGGCTTCCTCCGCAGAATTTGCCAGGCGCTCGCGCGCACTCGCGACACCCCAGGCAGCCAGCAGCGCTTTGCTCTCGGACTCCGAGAGGGTCGGACGCCCCCGCCCGAGCGCCCGGGCGATGGCCTGGTCCTGCGCCGGCGTGCGCGGCGGGGCCGTGGCAAAGCCATCCGCCAGCCGACGCTCGCGCCATGTGTGATAGTCGAGGCGACTGCGCAGGCCGCGGGCCAGTTTGTCCGGCGTGTAGAAGATCGGGATATGGGCGTGCTTCAGCTGGGGCAGACCACTGGCGGCATCCCGGCTGCCGGTCCACAAGAACACCACGCCCTTGTCGCTCCGGTCGCGTTCCTTGATGACCTGCTGCGCCTGGGCGTCCGCCCCGGCACTTGCCACGACGAGCGTTCCCATCCGCGGATCATTGATCATCTCCTCCATGATCTGCGGGAAGGACTCGCTGTTGGCAAAGCCGGTCACATCGGCCGGGTTCGCCGCCCAGCCAAAACCCTTCAGGATCGCGTTGATGCCGTCGCGCGCCTTGTCCCCGAGCGGCGGCAGATCGAGACCGGCCTGACCGCACATATCGGCGGTCAGCGAACTGACGCCGCCCGAGTGCGAGACGACCGCAATGCCGGGTACGCCGGGCTTGGGGGTGTGGGCCAGCAGGTGCGCCGTCTCCAGAAGTTCGTCATAATCCTGGACCCGGATCACCCCGTATTGGGCAAAGATCGCATCGTAGCGGGCGTCGGCCCCGGTCAGCGCCGCGGTATGCGAGCGTGCCGCCCTGGCACCCAGTTCCGAACGTCCGATCTTAATCAGCACGATCGGCTTGGCGCGCTCGGCGGCGAGCTTGGCCAATTCGAGAAATTTATCGGCTTGCTTGAAGCCCTCGACAAAACCGGCAATGACCTTTGTATCCGGATCATCGAGCAGATAGCGGGCAAAATCGGTAAAGTCGAGGTCGGCCTCGTTCCCGGTCGAGATGATATAGCTGAAGCCGATGCCATTCTCGACCGCCCGCACCAGGAACGGCCCGAACGCTGTCGCACCGCTTTGGCAGACGAGACCGATCGGCCCGGTCAGGCCCTCCGCCCCGCGCGAGGAAGCGGTGGCCCAGATGTCGTCTTTGACATTCGCGAGCCCCAGGCAATTGGGGCCGCTGATCCGCATGCCCGAAGCGAGGGCAAAGGCACCGAGTTCGCGCTGCAGATCCCGCCGGTCGTCCAGCCCACGTTCGGCAAAGCCCGCAGAGATCACGATCGCCGATCCCGCGCCCTTGCGGCGGCTCTCCTCGAGGACGTCGAGCACCTGGTCGTAGGGCACGACAACGGCGACCACATCGGGGGCCTCCGGCAGGTCCGTGACACTCGGGTAAGACTTTACCCCCATGATTTCGTCATAACGCGGGTTCACGGCGTAAACCCGCACCCGGTCTTTGGCTTTGAGTGCAGCCGCCAGGAACCGCCCGCCATACTGCATCCGCGGCGTGGCACCGACGATCGCGATCGACCGTGGGTTCAGCATTTTGTGGATCGACGCCATCTGTGGTTCTGTCCAGAACGCCATGACACCCCCCTGGAAAGCCCTGAACATCGCAAGCGGAACTCGCCCCTGTCAAAGCATGAGCGGCGATAAACCAATATTGATACTGCGGTCGTCGGCAATTCTAGTTCGCGATCGATACGGCAGGCAGCATAGTAAGCCCAGGCAGCACCGCGGTAGCTACGCCGATCCGCAAGGATGCCACCTCGCGCCTCAGGCGCTGAACGGCACTTCCCGCTCGGTTCTTCCGTAGGGCTGCCGTTAAATCGGGATCGGGGATAGCCTCGAGCCGCCAGGGGCCGTGCGGGCGGCCGGCGGTTTGCGCCGCCAGGTCCTTGACGACACCGCGGCGGCGCAGTGCCGCAAAGCGGGTGCGTCCGCGCTTCCATTGCTTGCAGACGAGGGCGCGAAGCCGCCGCCGCCTGATCCGCTGGTCGAGGCCCCGCAACACCGACGGCGTTTCGCAGAAGCCGAAGTAGCCGCGCCATCCGATGAGATAGCGCGACAGGACCGCGCGGTGCCGCTGCTCGATGTGCTGCGTGATTGGCTCGCCGCCCAGCGCCGCCGGCTGTCGGCAAAGAACGCGCTGGCCCGCGCGATCCAGTACGCGCTGGCCCGCTGGGCGGCGCTGCTGCGCTACGCCGGCGACGGCAGGCTGGCGATCGACAAATCCCGCCGAGCGCGCGCTGCGCACCATCGCCGTCACCCGCAAAAACTTCCTGTTCCTCGGTTCCGAGGCTGCCGGCGAACGCGCCGCGATCCTCTACACCCGTGCTGGAGAGCGCCCGGCTCAATGGCCTCGATCCGGAAAGGATACCTCGCCGATGTGATCGCCCGCCTGGCGCAAGGTCACCCGATCAACCGCCTGGCCGAACTGTTGCCGTGGAACTGGCAGCGGCAGCCTGCCAAAATGGCGGCGTGAGTACTGAAGACAACGCCGCCCCTGAAACAATCGCCACGCTGCGCATCGACCTCATCGACAGCGATCCGCCGATCTGGCGCGAGGTCGAGGTGCCGACCGCGATCACCCTCAGACAGCTCCACACGGTCGTCCAGGCCGCGATGGAATGGGAGGACGCGCATCTGTGGGAGTTTACCATTGGCCGCGAGGCGATCGGCAGCAGCCGCGCCGCCAGGGTGACCCTACAAGACCTGCTGCGGCCGCGCGTCACCAGACTCCTCTACACCTACGACATGGGCGATTGCTGGGAACACCAGCTCACCTTGACCAAACCACGGCCGGCCGATCCAGCCTTAGCCTATCCGCGCTACATCGTCGGCGAAAACCCGGCGCCACCCGAGGATTGCGGCGGCATCCCCGGCTTCTATGCCCAGCTCGAAGCGTTGGTCGATCCAAACCACCCCGATCACGAAGACGCCAAGAAATGGTTCAGAGACTTCGATCCCGACCACTTCGACGAACAGCCCATCAAGGACCGCCTCGCCCGTATCGCAAACCGCCGCCGAAAAGCCCCCGCCAAAACCAAATCGCGGTGATCAGCTGACGCTCACCCCTATGCCGAGACCGGGGCCGACGTCGTATGCGCGCCGGGCCTCGTCGAGCCGGCGGCCATTAAGACGCTTGTCGCCGCCGTCACGCCAAAGCCGGTCGATGTTCAGTTGCTGAAGGCCGGCGTACGCGCTGCGGAGCTAGGGGAACTAGGTGTGCGGCGCATCAGCGTCGGCCATTCGTTTGCTCAGGCATGCTGGACCGATGTTGAGCGTGTGGCGCAGCGGTTCATCGAGTTCGGCGAACTCGCGCCCGACAGCTTCCCCGCCGGGTGAGTCCACATGACCATGGAAATATCGAACGAAAGTCCGGAAGCTGCGTTGGGGGCCGGGGCGGCAGCCATCCTGTTTGGCACTGTCACGCTGAGCCTTCTGGTAACCCACGAGCTTGTCGGTCCCGCCAATGTCGGCGCGCTGATGGATGAAGCGCTGCTTCAGCTTGAGCGATCATGCGATTGCCGGGACCTCTCGCTGCAGCCGCGCAGATAGCGCGTGCGCACCTGCTTAATGTCTATCGCGACATAGACGCGCTTCCGCCGATGGCAGCATGGCGGGAAAAACAGAACGGCTCTAGCTGACTTCGCCGCCGCCCGCGGGGCGAGCGCCGATGCCGGTTGGATCAGCCGTTAGGTTGCGCTTCGCGGTCGAGCAACGCGCGCTTGCGGTCGACACCCCAGGCATAGCCGGAAAGCGCGCCATCGTTGCGAACGACACGATGACAGGGGATCGCGACCGCGAGCTTGTTCGCGGCGCACGCGCCCGCGACGGCGCGGACCGACTTTGGTGCGCCGATCCGCCGGGCGATCCCGGCATAAGACACGGTCGTACCAACCGGCACTTCCTGAAGCGCTTTCCATACACGCTCCTGGAAGGCCGTGCCGCGAACGTCCAGCGGAAGATCGAGACCGATCCGCGGCGCCTCGACGAAACCGACGACCTGCGCGACCAAGGCCTCGTAGGCGCTGTCGGCGCCGATGAGACGCGCCTTTGGGAAGCGGTCTTGAAGATTGCGGACCAGGTCTTCGGGATCGTCGCCGAGCAGGATGGCGGCGACGCCTTTTGTCGTTGACGCCACCAGTATGGCCCCCAGAAACGAGGTCTGGCCGACCGCGAACTTGATCTCTTCGTTCGCGCCGCCGGCGCGGTACTGGGACGGGGTCATGCCGAGCATATCGGTCGATTTCTCATAGAAGCGGCCGCTCGAATTGAAGCCTGCGTCATAAATCGCCTCGGTGACACTGCTGCCGGAGGCGAGCCCCTGCCGGACCTTCGCAGCGCGATGCGCCGCGGCGTAATCTTTCGGCGTGACACCCGTCGCGGCTTTGAACATGCGGTGAAAATAGCTTGGGCTGCGGCCGACGGCCTGGGCCAGCTCGTCAAGCGACGGCTCTTCCTCGCTCTCCTCGATGATCCGGCACGCTTTGGCCGCGAGCGCCACATTTTCGGCCTCAATCGACAACCCATCGGGATGGCACCGCCGGCACGGCCGGAAGCCTGTGGCCTTGGCGCTTTCCAAACTGTCATGCAGCTTGACATTCTTCGGGTTCGGCAAGCGTGATGGGCACGACGGTCGGCAATAGACGCCCGTCGTGGAGACCGAATACCAGAGCTGGCCGTCCGCGGTTTTATCGCGGGCGACGATGCGCGCCCAGCGCGGATCATCCGCCACTGAGAGGGGCGAGTTGCGGAGCTCTGCAGGTGTCGAGGACATGGCTGCTCAGCCTCTAGTATAGCGTGACTTGGGCGATTCTGCCGCCGGGGCCTGCGGCCCGCACTCCGCTCCTTGCTTTTAAATTGGCACCGGTCATTGAGCCCAAAAAGCGAGGCTGGGCCGGGCGGTCAGGCATGCTTTGATCTTGAGATTCGATATGGGAGTAAGAACCGGAGTTCACCTGCGATCTAAGCAAATTACGAGAGTGCCCAGGTCATCGGACATCGCCGCTGACCGCCATTCGACCAATGAGAGGCACTCCCATGAGCTTGCAAGACGATAACAAAGCCGTTGTCGGCCGTTGGTTTACCGATTTCTGGGGCAAAACCTGCGACCTCAGCATCGTCGACCAGATCGCCGCCCCAAACATGCTGCTGAAATACTCCCTGCACGAGCCGCGGAATGGCCATGCCGACATCAAGGCCTTCATGACCGATTTCCGCGCCGCGTTCCCCGACTTGAACTTCTGGGGCACCGCGGACCTCATTGCCGAGGACGACTATGTCGTCGGCCAATGGGAAGGCGGCGGCACCCATACCGGTCCGGCCTTCAACGACTTCCTCGTCGGTGGCCTGCCGGCCAATACGGGCCGGAAGATGCACTTCACCGGCACTACCGTCCTCAAGGTCCAGGGTGGCAAAATCATCGAGGAAATCGGCCTCGATGACGGCGTAACCGCCCTGACCCAGCTCGGGCTGCTGCGCAAGGCTTAATGACAAGAGGCCGCCGTTCCGAAGAACGGCGGCCTCTTCTTGCTTGCTCGATGGCCGTTAAAAAGCGCTCGACGTACCTGGACGCTTTTTAGCGGCTCGGAAACCGGTCACGCGATCCGCGTAATCCCTTCGTCGCCGAGATGAAACACCTCGCCGGTTGTAAAGCTCAGCTCGAGGAGGCCGGATCCCAGCTGCGTCACCGCTGCGCGGCCCTCCTCGACGATGCGCGCGACCTGGGCCATGACCAAGGCCTTCGCGGCCTCGTCATCGGTCGGCTGAGCCCCTGGCTCCGCCATCCCAAAGCCAAAATTCAACATCACGCGGTTACCTTTTCGACCTGGCCTATGCCGGAGTGCCAGCGTCCAACTCCGACGGCAGCACAATGGACCTGGGGAATTTGATCCCGCCCGACGCCAACCCGCGCGCCGCCGGCGCAGCTTCCCTTGGGGCATGACGGTAAGATCCGATCACAACCGGTCACCATCATGCCCCGCGGAGAACCGTCTCAAAGCCCGCTCAAGCGCTCATCCGCGCTGGCGCCGCTTCCCGCTCGATGAGGGCGCGCTTGCGCTCCACGCCCCAGCGATAGCCGGACAGCGAACCATCGGTCCGGAGCACCCTGTGGCAAGGAATAGCGACTGCCAGCTTGTTGGCGGCGCAGGCGCCCGCCACCGCACGGACGGCGTTCGGGTCACCGACACGGGTCGCGAGATCCGAGTAGGTCTCGGTGACACCGGCCGGGATGGCTCGCAGTGCGGCCCACACTTTTTGCTGAAACGACGTGCCGCGGATGTCGAGCGGCAGATCGACGGGGCTCGACGGGTCCTCGATCAGCTCGACAACGCGGCCGATGAAGCGATCATCGTCTGTCGCCCGCAGCGTGCCCCTGGGAAAACTGTCCCGCAGCTCCTCGACGAGCGACGGGGTGTCGTCGCCAAATGAGGATGGCGGCCACTCCTTTGGCGCTGGACGCCACCAGCACACGGCCAAGGGTGGAGTTGCTGACGGTAGGAGAGGATTTCGTGCCCGTTATTCACGGCCTCGACACTGCTCTCGGGCCGGGTGGCGGTGATGGTCATTGGAGTCGTCCGTTAAGTTGTGATGACGCCAAGATGCGAGCCCTGCTGCACATCAACACCCGTCTATTGCTTTCAAATCGATGGATTTTTGGCATCCGACGCACGCATAAAAAAAGCCGGCTGGAAAGAACCGTTTTGAAAGCAAGGGCCGGAGTGCTGCTCGGGGTGCAAGCGCCCATCTTCAGGGCCGAACACAACGAGGCCCACCATGACACCGCAACAATCCAATATGTCCGAGCCGGAAACCTTGCGTTTCGGCTACGGCGATACACCTCTTGGGCTCATCATGGTCGCCGAGAGCGCGCACGGCGTCGTCGCTCTCTTCATGGGTGACAACCGCACGAAGCTGGGGCTTGAGCTGAGGAAAGCCTTTCCCGAGGCTCATCTTCTCCGCGACGATGCCGGCTTGGCTGAGACTATCGCCAAGGCGGTCGCGCTGATCGAGGCCCCGCATCTCGGGACCGACCTGCCGCTCGATCTACGCGGCTCACCCATCGAGGTGGCCGTATGGGGAGCGCTGCGGGCCGTTCCTCCAGGCGAAACGCGCACCTATGGCGCGATCGCGCGAGACCTGCCGATAACGGCAACGGCCCAGGAGGTCGGTGCGGCCTGTGCCGCGAACAAGATCGCGGTCGCGATTCCCTGCCACCGCGTCGTCAAATCCGACGGCTCGATCGCCGGGTATCGCTGGGGTGTGCGGCGCAAACGCCGCCTGATCAACATAGAAGGTGTGGCGTGATGGCGATCCATCGGCACGAGATCGACGGCGTGATTCCCGAAGTCGGGCCGGCCCCGAGCGCAAACGCGATACAGGGCCGGGTCGACGACATCGACTGGACGCGAGTGCATGGCGACCTCGATGCCCAGGGTTGGGCCATGGTGCCGCAACTGCTGACGCCGGCGGAAGCGGACTCGATCGCAGGCCTCTACCATCAGGGGAAAGGCTTTCGCAGCCAGGTGATCATGGCCCGGCATGGCTTTGGCCGGGGCGAGTACAAGTATTTCAGCTACCCGCTTCCGCCGTTGATCCAAAAACTGCGAACGGCTGCTTATCCCCGCCTCGCGCCGCTCGCCAATCAATGGCACGAGCGCATGGGCAAGGTGGTCCGCTTTCCCGCCGACCATGCCGCTTTCCTCAATCGCTGCCACCAGGCGGGCCAAGCGCGTCCGACGCCGCTGCTCCTCGAATATGGGCCGGAGGACTATAACTGCCTGCACCGCGACCTGTACGGAGAGCATGTCTTCCCGATCCAAATCGCGATCCTGCTAGACCAGCCGGGCGAGGATTTCCAAGGCGGCGAGTTCGTGATGACCGAGCAACGCCCCCGCATGCAGACCCGCGCCATGGTGTTGCCGCTGCGGAAGGGGGATGCGGCGATCTTCGCGGTCAATAGCCGCCCGATGAAAGGCGTGCGCGGAGACTACCAGGTGAAGCTGAACCATGGCGTCAGCAAGCTCTACACCGGCAAGCGCCACACGCTCGGCGTGATCTTCCACGATGCCGAGTGACACCCTGCCGCTCGCGCTTGACGAGGGCACGGATGCCGCGCCCCGCGTCATCCTCGGGCCGCGCGCCGTCGTTCTGCGCGGCTTCGCGGTCGTGCAAGGGGCCGACCTCGTGGCGGCGATCGGCGCGGTCGCTGGCGTCTCGCCCTTCCGGCACATGGTGGTGCCCGGCGGCTGGAAAATGTCGGTAGCTTTGACCAATTGCGGCAAGGCGGGCTGGGTCACCGACCGCACCGGCTATCGCTATGACGCGATCGATCCCGAAACCGGCCGGCGATGGCCGCCGGTACCGCGGGCATTCGCCGAGCTGGCCGCCGAAGCGGCTCAGGCAGCGGAATTTGCCGGCTTTCATCCCGACGCCTGTCTGGTCAACCGCTACGCGCCCGGCGCGCGGCTGTCGCTGCATCAGGATCGCAACGAGCGTGACTTCGATCAGCCGATCGTATCCGTCTCGCTGGGCCTGCCGGCGATCTTCCTGTGGGGCGGCCAAACCCGCAGCGACCGCGTCCGCCGCATTCCCTTATTCCATGGCGACGTCGTGGTCTGGGGCGGCCCGGATCGCCTGACGTTCCACGGCGTCCACACTTTGGCCGAAGGCGAGCACCCGCTGACCGGCGCTTACCGCTACAACTTCACCTTCAGGCGCGCGCTTTGAACCCATCATCTCGCCGCGCGGCGGCGCTCCTGCCGCGGTCGTGAGCCATGCCGCTCCAGAACCGCGTTACGCCGCTCGGGGATATCGTTGCGTCGACCGAGCGAGGCCTTTTTACGGGCAATCGCGGCATTATCCATGATCCGCGGACGCGTACGCTGCTGACGCGTCGCTGGGCCAGCCGGGCTTGGCTTATCTGCACGCTGCGATGGCGTGGCGTGCGCCGCGCGGTCATGGGGCCAGGTAGTTGGACCGAGCTTTTCTTTCTCGACGAAGCAACGGCCTTAGCCGCCGGTCACCGGCCATGCTTTTTGTGTCGGCGTGAGGCAGCCCGAGCTTTTCAGGCCGGGTTTCCGGCGAACGGAGGAATTCCCAAAGCCCACAACATCGACGAAATACTGCATGAGGAGCGCTTGGACGGCCGGCGCAAGCGCATGCACGATTTGACGTCGCCCGTTGCTGACCTACCCGACAGAGCCATGATCCTGCAGGACGGGGCGCCGCACCTGATCTGCGAAGGTGCCGCCCGCCCCTGGTCATTGGGCGGCTATGGCACACCTAAGGCCATTCAAACCGGCACCCGGCTCATCACGCCGCCTTCAACAGTCGCGGTGCTGAGGGCCGGTTGTCGGCCGCTGGTCCATCCCAGTGGTCACAATCTGATGCGGTGGACGACCCCTGACGGCATCGATGTGCCAAGCTCGGGCCGTTGAGTGCAACGAGCTGAAGGAGCCGTCCACCATGGAGATTACCACAGTCGGTTTGGACATCGCCAA
>Ga0335074_10014757_pt1 | contig 10954 bp, 9 predicted proteins | sample Lox_Sample_23_FD_206715 | JGI IMG/M metagenome (GOLD analysis project Ga0335074, IMG submission 206715) | Soil microbial communities from Loxahatchee National Wildlife Refuge, Florida, United States - Lox_Sample_2.3 | ecosystem: Environmental > Terrestrial > Soil > Wetlands | place: USA: Florida... | reverse complement strand
TCGTCTGATCGATCGTCAGGCGCATCCACATCTCGTGCAGCGCCTCGCCCGCCGCGATATGGCCGCGGTCCTGATTGGGCATGGCGAACGGCTTGGTGTCGGTCAAATGCGCTTCGATGTCGAACAATCCGTCCTGTCGCCGATAGCCGCGCAGCGTGATGGCGCGCGTGTGCATCACCTCGCGCGGCACGGGCGGGCTGAGCGGCATCGGACTCATCTCCTGCTGCAGTGCAGCAACCGATATGGCACCGAACTTCGTCCCGGCAAGCGCGCCGCATCGCCATCACCGGAGGAACCATGGGCGTCTCGGCCAGCATCGACTCGCGCGGCATCGCGACCCTCACGATCGACAACGCCGCCAAGCTGAACACGCTGGGCAGCGGCCTCATGGCCAGCCTGGCCGCCGAAGCGGATGTGCTCGCCCGGCGCGCCGACCTTCGCGCCGTTGTACTGCGCGGGGCCGGCGAGCGAGCCTTCATCGGCGGCGCCGATATCGCCGAGATGGCGGCGCTCGACCAGCCGGCCGCCCGCGCCTTCATCACCCTGGTACACCAGAGCTGCGAGGCGGTGCGCCGCATCCCGGTCCCGGTGCTGGCGCGGCTCCAGGGCTATACGCTCGGCGCTGGGCTGGAGATTGCCGCGTCCTGCGACCTCCGCCTGGCGGCCGGCGACGCCCGGTTCGGCATGCCGGAGGTCAGGATCGGCATCCCCTCGGTGGTCGAGGCGGCGCTGCTGCCGGGGCTGATTGGCTGGGGCCGGACCCGCCGCCTGCTGCTCACGGGCGAGACGATCGACGCCCCCCAGGCGCTCGCCTGGGGACTGGTCGAGGAGGTCGTGCCCTCAGACGAGTTGGACGCAGCAATCGAGCGGGTGGTTGTATCTATCCTGGCCTGCGGCCCGCGCGCCGTCCGTCTGCAAAAGGACTTGATCCGAGCGTGGGAGAGCTGCTCGCCGGCGGAGGCGATCGAACGCGGCATAGAAAGCTTCGTTCGCGCCTGGGACACCGACGAGCCGACCCAGCGGATGGCGGCGTTCCTCGCAGGAATGCGCCGCCGCAGACGATGAGTGTCGCGTCGGTGGCGGCGACATCGGTGAACCGTGTTCGGTGCGCCTCAGTCCCCCGCTGCCTCGGCATATCGCATCATGCGGGCGAAGCTCATGGAGATATGGGTGCGCCTGATATGGCCGACGGTCTCGAGATCGCCGATCCCCGCCGCCGCCAGCACCTCCTCCATCTCCCTGCGAAAAAACGCGAATTCCTCGGCTAGGTCGAGCCGTGGCATCATTTCGAGCCAGATGCGGGAGGTGAGAAAATAAAGCCGGGCACTGATCTCCCTGAGTGGTACATTTCCGGTCATCGCGCTGATCTCGGAAAAGAAGTCCATGTTGAGCCGCGAGAAGGCCTTGTATTCCGGCTGCCTGGAGAGTGCATCGCAGCGGGCGATGAGGGCGCGGATTCGACCGAGATCCTCCTCGCTTCGAGGGATCGGCGACAGTCGGCCCATCAGCACCGCGAGCTCCATGCGCAGCTTGTAGAGCTGCGTCACCTCATCGAGCTGGAGGCTGGTGACGAAGTGGCCGACCCCGTGGCGGGCCTCGATCAGGCCGTCGGCCTCGAGCCGGGCCAGCACGCGGCGCACCGGCGTGCGACTGACGGAGAATTCGTGCGCGAGCTCCTCCTCCGACAATCGGCCGCCGGGGGGATAGTCGAACAGGCAGATGCGGTCACGGATCGTCCTGTAGAGCCTCTCGAAGCGCTCGCGCGAGGGGGACGGTCGCCGCGGCTTTGGCTTGCTCGACGGCGGTCCGGCAATGCCCGGTGCCGGATGCAACATCAGGTGGCCTCCAGCACCGCCCTCAGGAATTGACGGGTCCGCTCGTTCTCCGGAGCGCCGAATATCTTCTGCGGCGGACCCTGCTCGTTGATCCGGCCCTGATAGAAAAAGCAGACGCGGTCGGCAAATTCCTTCGCAAAACCCATCTGGTGCGTGACCATGAGCATGGTGAGGTCAAGTTCGGAGCCGAGCTTGCGGATGACGTTGAGCACCTCGCCGACGAGCTCGGGGTCGAGCGCCGAGGTGACCTCATCGAACAGCATGACCTTGGGACGCATGGCGAGCGCCCGGGCGATGGCGACGCGCTGCTGCTGGCCGCCGGAGAGCTGCGCCGGGTAATTGTTGAGCTTGTCGCCGAGGCCGACCATTTCCAAAAGCTCGGTGGCACGCGCCGCTGCCTCTGCCTTGGATAGGTTTAGCACTGCACAGGGCGCCTCCATGCAGTTCTTGAGCGCCGTCATATGCGGGAACAGATTGAAGTGCTGGAAGACCATGCCGATCTTGCCGCGCATCCTGCGAAGATGGCGCTGATCGGCGGGCACCAGCTCGTGGTTGCGGCGCATGCTGGTGAGCGGCTCGCCGTCCACCCAGATGACGCCGCCGTCGATCCGCTCCAGGGTCATCAGCATGCGCAGGACCGTGGTCTTGCCCGACCCCGAGGGGCCGATGATGGCGACCTTCTCGCCGGACGCAATTTCGAGCTCTAGCTGGTCGAGCACGACGAATTTGCCGTAGCGCTTCGTCACCTTGTCGAAGCGTACCATCGTCTGGTTATCGGCCATCTCTATAGTTCCTTATGACCGCATCACGTTGCGCTTGAGCCAACGCTCGATGAAACCGATGATGACGGCAGACAACAGGCTCAGCACCAGGAATATGAGGCCGACCAGCGTGATCGGCTCGGTGTAGCGGAAATTCTCGGAACCGATGATCTTGGCGGTCTGCAGCAGTTCCAGCACGCCGATCGCCGACAGCAGCGGGGTATCCTTGAAGAGAGAAACCAGATAGTTGCCGAGCGCCGGGACCACCGGCGGGATCGCCTGAGGGATGATAACGTCGCGGAACGTGCGCCAGGTCGGCAGGTTCAGCGCAAGCGAGGCTTCCCATTGGCCGCGCGGAACATTGGCAAGCCCTGCGCGATAGACTTCGGAGCAATAGGTGGCATAGTGAAGGCCGAGCGCCAGCACGCCGGCAGTCATTGCTCCGATGCTTATGCCGGCTTCCGGGAGGACGAAATAGATAAAGAATATCTGGATCAGCAGCGGAGTTGAGCGGATGCCCTCGATCAGCCCGATGAGCGGAACGGCGATCCATTTCGGCCCGAACAGGCGCCCGAGCGCAAAGGCGAGCCCGAGGAACGCAGCGATCAGGAAGCCAAGCAAAGTGGCAACAATGGTAACCACGCTGGCCTTCGCCAGTAGCGGGATGATCTGGCCGACGAACTGCCAATTCCAGAACATCAGCCGCCCCTGCCTCGGGCGAGGCCGGTGGCGGCTACCCGCTCCAACTGCCGGATTGCGGTGGTGATGAACAGCGAAAGCACCAGGTAGATGATAAGAACGATCGAAAAGATCTCGATGGTCCGATAGGTGGTGGTGTTCAGCTCCTGCGCCTTGAAGGTCAGGTCGGATATCGTAATAAGCGAGACGAGCGCGGTTGATTTAAGAAGCTCAATGAAGAGGTTGCCCCACGGCGGGATCATCGCGACCAGGGCCTGGGGCAGAATGATGCGGGAGAGCGCCTGCGTCCGGGACATATTGAGCGCTACGGAGGCTTCCCACTGCCCGCGCGGGACCGCGAGCACGGCGCCGCGCACGACCTCGGCCCCGTACGCGCCGATGTTCAGCCCGAGTGCGATAATGGCGACCGTCAGCGGCTGCAGAAGGATGCCGAAGTTCGGCAGCACGAAATACAACCAGAAGAGCTGGACCAGCGCGGAGGTGCCACGGAAGATCTCGATATACGCGATGGCAAGGCTTCGCAGCGGCCAAGGGGCATACAGCTTGAGCATGGCCGCGACGAAGGCGGCAATCACCGCAAGAATACAGCCGCCGACTGTGATCTCGATGGTGACCCGGGTGCCTTCGAGCAGGCCGGGAAGAAAGACACCCAGATCGGCAAAGCTAGCCATGGGCGAGCCTTGAGCGGTGCGCAGTCAGCAAAGGGTTCGCGCCCGCCACGCTCGCCACCTGCTGGTTCGAAAGCCGACTATTGACCCGCGCAAATCTGGGCAGTCGTCACATTGCCTGGCAGGAAGCCCTTGCCGAAGCCGAACGGCGTCACCAGCGCGATATGCTCCGGGCTGCCGATGAATTTCTTGAGGGCGGCGTTGAAGGCTTCGTACAGGCTCTTGTCCTGCTTGCGGAACGCGATCCCGCCGTAGCCGACGACCTTTTTTCCGGCAACCGTATAGAACGATGGCGTCGCCTCCACGCCGGTGTTCTTCGAGGCCATCTCCCCAATTGAAAGGGCGGTCAGCGCCGCGGCATTGGCGCGGCCGGACTGCACGGCACTGACCAGGCTCGGCTGATCCGGCAGAATGACCAACTGATCGAGTTTGACGCCCGATTGCGTCGCATAGGTCGATTCGATGGCGCCAGCCTCGACTGCCAGCTTCAGCTTCGGATTTGCTGCGATCGAGCCAAAATCGTGCAGATTGTCGGGATTGCCCTTCTTGACCAGCAGGGCTTCGCCGATGGCATAGGTCGGTTCGGAAAACTGCACCTGCTTGCATCGGGGCGGCGTGATGAACATGCCGGCCGCGATGATATCGAACCGATGGGCCTGCAGGCCGGGGATCAACGAGCCGAACTCGGTCAGTACGCCGTGGATCTGCGGGATGCCGATCTGTTTCAGCACCGCTCGCACGACCTCGGGCGATTCTCCGGTGAGTTTGCCGTCGGGCGTTACATAGCCGTACGGCACCTCGTTGGCGAAACCGACATTGATGTAGCCTTGGCGCCTTGCCTTCTCCAGGGTTGTTTCATCGGCAAGCGCAGCTGTGGTGACGAAAGAAACGAGCCCACCCGACAATGCCATCAGACGGCGCCGTGCGATCGGCATTTGTTGCATGTTTCAGCCTTTCCCTGTCTTTCGGGGCTCGACGCGCGGCCGGACAGTGGCGTCCGAACCATCCGAGGCAGGCAGCGAGCCGGTCACAGGCTGACAGATGGGGCGAGAGGGCGTCAAGGAGGTTGTGCACAACAAGGGGCTGCTCTGGCCGTTTCCGGCTCATTTTGCTACTGGTTCGGACTCGTTGTGCACAACAGGCGTCCTGACGCCGATCCTGGCTTCCGGACGACAGGGGGGAGGGGATGGGGGCACCTTATTTCGCCAGGAGCGAATACGACGCGCGGCTCGCCTCCGTCCGGCAGAACATGACAGGCCGGGACCTCGATCTCCTGCTGCTCTCCGCGCCCGAGAACATCTTCTATCTGACCGGTCTCGATCACTGGGGTTACTTCGCGCCGCATATCCTCGTGGTCCCGGTTGCGGGCGAAATGACGCTCGTTACCCGCTCAATGGAGAAGGTCACCGTCGATAATCAGGTGTCGAATGCCCGCTTCGTCGGGCACGCCGATCATGAGTCCGCAGCCGACGGTTTTTCCGGCGTTCTCGATGATATCGGGCGGCAGCCGAAGCGGATCGGCATTGAGGCGTGGTCCTCGGGCTTGCCGCACGGCCTCGCGCTTGCCCTGCAGAGGCACGCGCCGTCGGCGCTGTGGCTGGATGCCGGCGGCCTCGTCGATGAGCTTCGCCTGGTGAAGAGCCCGGCTGAGCAGGCCTGGTTGCGCGCGGCGGCGCGGGTCTCCGACGCCGGCGCGTCGGCTGCCATCGCGGCTACTCATGCTGGCGTCACCGAGCGGCAGGTTGCCGCCGCAGGCGAGCACGCCATGATCGAGGCGGGCGGTACGTATCCCGGCTTCGGGCCCTTCATTCGCTCGACGTCCCGCCTCGGCGAGGAACACACGACTTGGAGCGATACCCGCCTCGCCGTGGGGGATTCGCTTTTCCTGGAGCTCTCCGGCTGCGTGGCACGTTATCACGCGCCGCTGGGGCGGCTCATCCATCTCGGGCATGCCCCGACGGGAGCGCATGAGATGGCCGTTGTGGCACAGGCGGCCTTCGAGGCGGTGCTCGGGTCCCTCAAGGACGGGGCGCTGGCGCGCGATGTCTACGCCGCCTGGCAGCGCGTCGTCGATCGCGCCGGCATGCCCGATTTCCGGCGCCATCATTGCGGCTATGCGGTCGGGATCGGGTTTCCGCCGAGCTGGACGGGCGGCAACAAGGTCACCGGGCTCCGCCGTGACAGCGAGATGCCAATCCGCACCGGCATGAGTTTCCATGTGCTCTCCTGGTTGATGGGCACGGGACAGGGCGACTTCTTCATTTCGAATGCGGTGTTGCTTGGCGAAGGCGGGGCCGAAGTGCTGACGCGAACGCCGGCGGGGGTCACCGTCGTCTGAGAAAACGGGCGGGAAAGAAAAATTCTAGCGCAGATGAACGCAGATGGTCCGGTGCGGCAGGCATTTGGCAGAGCGGAACGCTGGCGGAATTGAGATAATAACGTGCAGAGATTATTCAATCTGCATTTGGGCGATCGGCGTTGCCGGTGCGCCCGGCGGCAATCTTTCTCGAGCAGGCGAGGGGGTACGTTACGGTCCTCGGCGGCGGCGCGGGCCGCCGCGGCGCTTCGACGGGTCGTAACCGCCGCCGCCTGGTCCCAGCGGTTCCGGCGTGCGATCCCGCCTGGGGCGCAGGGTAGCACTGGCGACCGGCGGCGGTTCCAGGCCAAGCTCCAATGCTTCCAGTCGACGGATCTCGTCGCGAAGTCGCGCGGCCTCTTCGAACTCCAGGTCGGCGGCGGCGGCGCGCATGCGCTTCTCCAGGTCGGCGATGGACGCCTTCAGGTCCTTGCCGACGAATTCGGTCGGGCCGGCATCGGCGACGGGCGCGACAGTGACGTAGTCCTGCTCGAACACCGAGGCGAGCACGTTGCCGATCTGCTTCTTGACGGACTGCGCGGTGATGCCGTGTTGTTCATTCCATGCGCGCTGCTTGGTGCGACGACGCTCGGTTTCCTCAATTGCGCGGCGCAGGCTGTCGGTCATCGTGTCGGCGTACAGGATGACCCGCCCGTCGATGTTGCGGGCGGCCCGGCCGATGGTCTGCACCAGCGATGTGGTGGAGCGCAGGAAGCCCTCCTTGTCGGCGTCGAGGATCGCCACCAGCATGCATTCGGGGATGTCCAGCCCCTCGCGCAGCAGGTTGATCCCCACCAGCACGTCGAACACGCCCAGGCGTAGATCGCGGACGATCTCGATCCGCTCCAGCGTGTCGATGTCGGAGTGCAGGTAACGTACCTTCACGCCGTGCTCGGTCAGGTAATCGGTCAGGTCCTCGGCCATGCGCTTGGTCAGGGTAGTCACCAGCACGCGGCCGCCACGGGCGGCGACGGCGCGACATTCGGCCAGCAGGTCATCGACCTGGCGTTCGACTGGACGCACATCGGTCATCGGATCGATGAGGCCGGTGGGGCGGATCACCTGTTCGGCGAAGACGCCGCCAGTGCGCTCCATCTCCCATGGGCCGGGGGTGGCGGAGACGAACATGGTCGGCGGCCGATAGGTTTCCCATTCCTCGAACTTGAGCGGGCGGTTGTCGACGCAAGAGGGAAGGCGGAAGCCGAACTCGGCGAGGATCGACTTGCGATTGAAGTCGCCGCGGAACATGCCGCCTAGCTGCGGTACGGTGACGTGGCTTTCATCGACGATCAGCAGCGCGTTCTCGGGCAGATATTCGAACAGCGTGGGCGGCGGATCGCCGGGGCGGCGGCCGGTGAGGTAGCGGGAGTAGTTCTCGATCCCTTTGCACGAGCCGGTCGTTTCCATCATCTCGATGTCGAAGGTGGTGCGCTGCTGGAGGCGTTCGGCTTCCAGCAGCTTGCCTTCGGCGACCAATTCATCCAGCCGTTCCTTCAGCTCCTTCCGGATATCGACGATCGCCTGGGCCAGCGTTGGGCGCGGTGTGACGTAGTGGCTGTTGGCGTAAACGGTGATCGCATCGAGCGTCGACGTGCGCTCGCCGGTGAGCGGGTCGAATTCGTGGATGGCTTCGATCTCGTCGCCGAACAGGGAGATGCGCCAGGCACGGTCCTCGTAGTGGCTGGGGAAGATATCGACGGTCTCGCCGCGCAGCCGGAAAGTGCCGCGCTGGAACGCCTGGTCGTTGCGACGGTATTGCAGCTCGACCAGCGCCTTGGCCAGCTTGTCGCGGTCGATGCGGCCGCCGGTCTCTAGCTTCACCACCATCCGCGCGTAGGTCTCGACCGAGCCGATACCGTAAATGCACGATACCGATGCGACGATCACCACGTCGCCGCGTTCCAGCAGGGCCTGCGTCGCCGAGTGGCGCATGCGGTCGATCTGCTCGTTGATCTGGGCGTCTTTCTCTATGTACGTGTCGGTGCGGGGGACGTAGGCCTCGGGCTGGTAGTAGTCGTAGTAGGAAACGAAATACTCGACTGCGTTGTCGGGGAAGAAGCTTTTCATCTCGCCGTACAGTTGCGCGGCAAGCGTCTTGTTGGGGGCCAGGATGAGGGCCGGTTTCTGCACCGACTCGATCACCTTGGCCATGGTGAAGGTCTTGCCGGAGCCGGTGACGCCAAGCAGCACCTGGTCGCGCTCGTTCTGCTCCACGCCGCGGACCAGCTCGGCGATCGCCGAAGGCTGGTCGCCGGAGGGCTGGTAGTCGGAGACGACGCGCAGCGGACGCGTGATCGGCTTGGCCGGCTGTTTCTCTGGGATGAACTGAACAGGGGCGGGGCGGCGCAGCAGGGTGGCGGACATGCATTGAGCTCCTCGTGGCTCTGAGATGGCCCATCCGCTGCCGGGCGTCGAGACCTGCGAGGAGGTCGTGTGAGCGGCGTGACGACCCGCCGGTCGTGCGGCGAATAGGAGTGACGGGGCTGGCGTGGGCCGGTCCCCGTATCAGTGGTCAGGGGTCAGTTTCTCCGAGCGGTCGGCTCGGGGTGGGCCGGTGCTGGCGGGGCGGGGCTGGTGCCGGCCATGGGGGAAACATCATGCCAGTCTGCCCGGGGATGTGAACGGGCAGGGAACTGGGGCTGATAGTCGCGCTTGCGAGAGGTGGCTAACAGGTCAACCCACCTCGCTGTCATCGAATTCGCACGTTTAATCCCGCCAAGCCGTATCGAAGCCGATGAAGGCGCGCGGAATGCGGTGGATCTCGCTCAGCACCTGCTGCTGCAGCTCGATCGGCGTATCAGGCGGAAAGTCGAGGTCGATCGAATCAGCCAACCCACCGAACCGCTCGGCGATGTTGTCGGCGATCACATCGTAGGTGCCGCAGGCGGCGAAAATCTGCACCACTTCGTCGGATACCAGCGCCGGCATCTCGCGCCAGCGGCCTTCGACCGACAGACGATGCAGGCGCTGGCCCAGCTCCTCCAGCCCGTGCAGCGCCAGGATGGGCAGATAGGCGGGGGTCGAAGCATAGAACGCGATGCGGGCTCGCACCGGTTCCAGCGCGGCAGCCACGGCTGGCTCGTCGGGGCCGGTGATGACGAAGCCGCCGCCATGGATGTCGAAATTCTCCCGCCGGCGACCGGCGGCCTGCATCCCCTCGGCAAGGTGCGGCAGGCAGACCTGTTCCAGGTAACGACGCGAGCACAGCGGGTGCAGGCGGACGCCGTCGGCGACGCGGCCGGCCACGCGCAGCATCGCCTCGCCGACCGCGGCGATCGCGACCGGGATCATCGGGAGCCCGGTCGGCTCCGGCGAGAAGTCCGGCGTCATCAGCGTGAGCTGATAGTGCGGGCCGCGATGATCGAGCCGGCCGCGCGTCTCCCAGCAGCGCCAGATCGCCCGCAGCGCGCGCACATAGTCGGCGAGCCGCGGCGCCGGCGGCGACCAGGGGATGCCGAAGCGGCGTTCGTTGTGGCCTTTCACCTGGCTGCCGAGGCCCAGCACGAAACGGCCGTTGGAATTGGCGTGCAGGTCCCAGGCCTGGCTTGCGAGCACCGTCGGGCTGCGGGGGAAGGCGACGGCAATCGAGGGGGTCAGCTCGAGGCGCTCGGTGGCGACGGCGGCGAAGCCGAGCGGGGCGAAGCAGTCATGGCCCAATTCGACGGTGGTCAGGGCGTCGAAGCCAGCCTGCTCGGCGGCGCGTGCGAATGGTCCGACATTGCGCCAGTCGAGCGGTGGCAGCCTTGTGAAGATGCGCATCGACGCCTCCGTCGCGCCAGCCCATCACGTCCCGCCGGGCCCGGCAACCGCTATAGCTTGACGGCACTTCGCGATGAGGAAGGCCCGACCGGGCACCTGAAAATGTCGGGACCCGAGCTTCGCCGGCTCAGCGGGGGTGATCGTCCACGCCAGCCCCTGGGCGGCGGCGATCTGCGCTCTAGGTAGGGTTCTGGTTTGAAATGTCCCGCATTCCCAGAACGGACATCCATTTCCCGACGTGGCCCTGTACCAGAACCGCGTATTCCGAGTATGGGACGCAGTGCCGGGCCTGCCCAAGGCCCGCTTGCGGCAACGTATCCGCATCTTCACTTTCGGGTAAATTGTGATTTGATATCAGATTGGCTGTGGCACGCCGCGCGTGACCGCTTCGTGGCCGCGACAACGCTCGGCCACACTCAGGTTTATTTCTTGACGGCAGCGGATCGTTCCTGCTATGGGACGGCTCCCGCCATTTGCGGGCGGGGTAGGAAACAAGTGGGAACTACACACTTGCTCAAGCAAGCTCTTATCGCCTTCGCCCTGCTGACCGCCCTCGGTGGTGCAGCTGATGCAGCCGGCTCGTTCGACGGAGTCTATACTGGTAGTCGGACTATCCTACGCACCACCAATGGTCCGTGTAACCCTTCTCTCACCCACGTTAGTGTCGTTGTTAGGAACAACCATTTCGACCGCGGCTGGGGTCGTATCGTGTTGAGCATCGATGTAGCCAATGACGGAACTTTTCGACAGTCTGGCGTGCACTACAATCTGCATACCGCTGGCATAGACTATGTGGCTTCAATCAAGGGAAAGATTGCTGGCGGAGACTTTGAGGCCGATATTGGCGACAATTATTGTACGGTTCATCTGTCGTTG
>Ga0335074_10014756_pt1 | contig 10954 bp, 7 predicted proteins | sample Lox_Sample_23_FD_206715 | JGI IMG/M metagenome (GOLD analysis project Ga0335074, IMG submission 206715) | Soil microbial communities from Loxahatchee National Wildlife Refuge, Florida, United States - Lox_Sample_2.3 | ecosystem: Environmental > Terrestrial > Soil > Wetlands | place: USA: Florida... | reverse complement strand
ATCAGGTCAGCCAGCTCATCCAGAAAACCATCGACTCGTTCGGACGCCTGGACATCCTCGTCAACAACGCCGGGCTCGAATACAAACATCCCTTCACCGAATTTCCTTTCGACCTCTGGCAGAAAGTGATCGCCGTCGACCTCACCGGCCCGTTTCTCTGCGCGCAAGCGGCTTCCCAAGCGATGATCCGGCAGGGCGGCGGCGGGAGAATCGTCAACATATCCTCCGTGCACGAAGATTTGCCGATGCCGACCAACGCGCCCTACTGCGCGGCCAAGGGGGGCTTGCGCATGCTGATGCGAACGATCGCCGTCGAGCTCGCGCCCTACAAAATCACCGTCAACAACATCGCCCCCGGCGCCATCTACACTCCCATCGACGCCGACGTCGAATCGAATCGCGCCATCGAAGGAAAGCTCATGAGCGAAATCCCGCTCGGCAGATGGGGAAAGCCTGAGGAGGTTGCCGCGCTCGCCGTCTTTCTCGCCTCCGAGTCGGCGTCCTACTGCACCGGCGGCACGTTCTTCATCGATGGCGGCATGATTCGCCAGTCCGGCAGCCTCTAACAGGGTATGCAGCCGGCGCCGCCCGAAGGGGCTGCTTCGCATCTCCGCCCGCTCAGGAACTCAGGCGGCCCACCTGTTGCGCCGTATGAAGGTAATTGACGATGTCCGCCCGCGACAACATTCCCACCATTTCGTTTCCGCGCATCACCGGCATCTGATTGATTCCGTTCCCGCCCATTTTTTCGAGTGCCGTCCAGAGTTCTGCGTTGGGATCGATCGTCCTCAGCTTTTCGATCGGTATCATCGCCTGGGCGGCTGTGGTCGTCGCCCACGACGATCGCGGAACCTCCTTGATGTTGTGCAGTGTCAGCAGTCCGATCGCGTGGTCCCCTCGATCCACCAGGAAGCATCTTCGCCCGTGCGTCAGCACTTCCTCATCCACCAGCTTCTGTAGCGGAGTATCTCCCGGCGCGTGCGGGCACGCTCCCCCCATCGCCTCCGATACCTTGTGCCCCGCCAGCAGTCCCTGCACCATTTGCTGCTGCACCTGCGCCCCGGCGGCGCTCTCGAGGAACCATCCGATGAACGCGATCCACAATCCGTCGATCAGGTTTCCTCTGAGCGCCTGCCATACCCCCCAAACGATAAAGAGAAAGCCGAAGAACCGCCCGGTGCTCGCGGCGATCAGGGTGGCGCGGCGGAAATTCTTGTTCGCGCCCCACACGATCGCGCGAAACACGCGGCCTCCATCCAGCGGGAATCCCGGAATCAGGTTGAAGAACCCCAGAGCGAAGTTGATCAGCGCGAGGTATTTGGCCACGGCGTGCGCAGCCCCGGTGCTTGCCAGCGAGCCCTGCAAGAAATAGAAGATCGCCGCAAGCACAAAGCTGGTGAGCGGCCCGACAATCGCTATCAGGAACTCGGCGCCGGCGCTCGGTGGTTCGCCCGCAATCTGCGACACGCCGCCGAAAATGAAAAGCGTAATGCGGTGTACCGGCACCTTGTAGCGCAGAGCCACTACCGAATGCGCCAGCTCGTGCACCACGATGCTCGCGAAAAAAAGCACCGCGGTCACCGCGCCCATCAGCCAGTATTCGCCGCTCGTCGAGCCTTTCAACGCAGCCGGATAATACTCGACTGCCAAAAGCCAGGTAATCAGGATGGCGATCAGGAACCACGAATAATCCAAGTCGATCGGTATTCCGAAAATGCGCCCAATCGGAATCGTATGCCGAAACACAACTCACCTGCCTTCTTCTCCCGAGACCACCGGTTCGGTCTTGAGCGGCGCCTTCGCAACCGGCGGGATCAAAACCCGCGCGATCATTCGCGCTTTGCCGCGAACGTTGTTTTCTACATCTAAAGATGTATGAAAGCCAGGTGAGGTCTCATTTTTCGAGGATTTTGTTGAAAATCTCGGAGTTCCCCCGGCTGCGTTCACGGCGCTACCGCGTGGCCCGGAAGATTGGCTGCTTGCTCGAACGCGTATACAATTTGATTTCGGGGCTCGTAAACCTGACCAATTTGACGCAGCGCCACGTCGGCCGCCGCTCGCCATGCGCATATTGATTGTCGAAGACGAAGAAAAAATGGCTCGCGCGTTGCGAATCGGGCTCGAGGCCGAACAATTTTCCGTTCAAGTAGCCGGCACCGGCGAGGAGGGCTTTTTCCTCGCCTCCACGGAAACCTACGATCTCGTCATCCTCGATTTGATGTTGCCTGCTCGCGATGGCATGGAGGTGCTCGCCGCGCTCAGAGGAAGAAGCCTCTCCGTGCCCGTGCTCATCCTCACCTCGAGAGACACGGTCGAGGATCGCGTCCGCGGTCTGGATGCCGGCGCGGACGACTATCTCGTAAAGCCTTTCGCCTTTTCCGAATTGCTCGCTCGTATCCGGGCCCTGCTGCGCCGAGGCAAGCCCGAGCCCTCGGATAGACTGAAACTCGCCGACCTCGAAATGGACGCAGCAGGCCGCGTGGTTTCCCGCGGCGGCCGCGAACTGTCGCTCACGGCGCGCGAATTCGATCTTCTCGAATATCTGTTGCGTCAGCCGGGCCGCGTCGTTTCGCGCGAAATGCTCGCGCGCGACGTCTGGCGCGAGACCGCGCGCTACACTCCGCTCGACAACGTGATCGACGTCCATATCGCCCACCTGCGCCGCAAGCTCGACGAGCCATTCAACAAAAAGCTCCTGCACACCGTACGCGGCGTTGGATTCATCCTGCGCGAGGACCCCTCCTGATGTGGCTCCGTCCCAAGCGCATCAGAACGCGCCTCACCCTCTACTACGCCGGCATGCTCGCCGGGGTTCTCGCTCTCTATTTTGCCGGTGTCTCGGTTCTGCTGTTTTGGCAGGCCAGCACTATTTTGAAGCGCCTCGGCGAGGAAGACCTCGAGACCGTCAAGGGCTTGCTGTATCACGAAGACAATGGCGAGGTGAACCTGCGCGAGGACTATCACCATCATTCCGATTGGAAACAAGTCCAGGAAAGGCTTCTGGAGATCCTGGCCCCCGACGGAACCATCCTCTATCGTAATGAAAGGCTCGGCGACCGCACCATTGGTGGACCGCCGTTTCCCGGCGAAGGCGAGCGCGGGTATTCGGGACGCACGGCGAAAATGTCCGACGGCACACCCATCATTCTCATCAGCCGCAAATACGATCTGCAGGGCCAGACCATTCTCATTCGCGTAGGCTACAGCGAGTCCTTAATCTGGAACGAAGTCTGGGGCACTCTTCTCATCCTGATTCTGGCTTCGCCTTTGATCCTTGCCGGGACCGCTTACGCCGTCTACGCTACGGTTGGCCGCGCCCTCTATCCCGTCTCGAGAATGGCGCATCGCGCCGAGCAGATCAATTCCGAGCACCTCAATGCACGATTGCCGGTCGAGAGTGAAGAAGGCGAGCTCGGCTACCTGGCGGGCGTCTTTAACGCAATGCTCTCGCGCATCGAACAGTCATTCGAGCAGTTGAAGCGCTTCACCGCCGACGCCTCGCACGAGCTTCGCACGCCACTCGCCGCCATTCGCAGCATCGGTGAAGTCGCGCTGCAGGAAGACGTCGGCCCGGCTGAATATCGCGACACGATTGGCAGCATGCTCGAGGAAGTGAACCGGCTCACCACCATCGTCGAGAGTCTGCTGACGCTTTCGCGCGCGGATGCCGGCCAAATCGACATGCAGGTTTCCGTTTTCCCGCTCGCGGCCTTGGTGCGCGAATCGGCCGCTCTTCTCGAAGTTCTCATCGACGACAAGCAACTCACGTTCACGCTCGTAGGCGACGAAAGCGTTGGCGTCGAAGCTGACCGGCTCTACGTGCGCCAGGCGGTCGTCAATATTCTGCACAATGCCGTGAAGTTCACCCCCGTCGGCGGATCGATTTGCGCCACCATTCAATGCAACGGCCGATCTCGCGTCGAGCTCTCGATCAGCGATACGGGCCCCGGGATTCCGGCCCGGGAATCGGCGCGAATATTTGAGCGTTTCGTTCGCCTGGATGAAGCGCGAACCACCACCGACGTGGGCGCCGGTTTGGGGCTTTCGGTCGCCAAGTGGGCCGTCCAAGCCAACAACGGAGAAATTGGCGTGACGACCGGCCCCCACGCCGGTTCCAGATTTTGGATTCGCCTGCCCGCGGTCGGCTGCCCGGACGAGGGCTCGCGGCCGCGTTCCTGAGCCCTCTTAGTTACCCCCACATTTCCCCGGTCTTACGGTAAGCTACAGAAAAACCGCTGGTTACTCCGTTGGCCTTCTCTCTTAAGGCGTCAAGTTCATCAAAACTTCAGGATTTCTTCAGTGGTGCCTCGATCGCAGGCGCCTTAGGGTACGTATCTGTAGCGTCGCTCATCGAAGCGCGAGACGTCTTTACGTGCGGTGGTTCTGGACGGTTTTACATGACGACACGAACTCTTAAGCCCGCGAAATTGGAGCAGTATCGCCGCCTCACCACATGCGTCGTTGCCAGCGCGATCGAAACCTTCCGCGTTCGTCTGCCAAATACCGGATTCGCCAATTCCAATATCCGCTGCATTTTTGAAGATCAGCCGCCGATGGCCGGTTATGCCGCCACAGCGCGCATGCGCAGCTCGAATCCCCGCATGGAGGTCGGCAAGTCTTACGACTATTACGATCGCACCGATTGGTGGAACAACATTCTCTCTATTCCCGCTCCCCGGGTGATCGTGATCGAGGATGTTGACGATCCCCCGGGCATCGGCGCGCTCGTCGGCGAAGTTCACGCGAATATCCTGTTGGCGCTGGGCTGCGTCGGCGTCGTCACCAACGGTGCCGTGCGCGACCTTCCCGATATTCGTCCGACCGAATTTCAGATGTTTGCTGGAAACGTTGCTGTCTCGCACGCCTACGCCCATATTTTTGATTTTGGTTGCAGCGTCGAGGTTAGCGGTTTGGAGGTCCGGCCCGGTGACTTGATTCATGCGGATTGCCACGGCGTTCAGACGGTTCCGCTCGAAGTTGCCAACGACGTTCCCGAAGTCGCCCGTGAAATTCGCCAACGCCGGCAACACTTGATCGGATTGCGTCGGTCGGACGACTTCACCTTGGAAAAGCTGCGCCAGGCGATCCGAGACACCGCGATTCATCACGCAAATGCAAGATAGGCGGCCAAGCAGAGTGCGAATTCCACCCGAGTGAAACCCATGAACCCACGATCGGCGCTGAATTCCATTACGTGCGCATGCCGGCACCGCGGATTCTGGCTGCTTCCTGTCGTTGCCATGGCGGCCGCCGGCTGCGGATCGACAGCCAAGGTTGCCGCCGAAAATCCCGCCAATGCTCCGCACGTCGCGGTCGTTCGCGTGGTGAAGAAACCTATATCCAGCAATCTCGAAATCGCATCTGAGTTCGAGCCCTATCAGGAAATCAACGTCTACGCGAAGGTGTCGGGCTACATCAAGGATCTTCGTATCAATTGGGGCACTCACGTCGCACAAGGACAGCTCCTTGCCGTCCTTGAGATTCCCGAGTTGCAGCAGGAACTCGAACTCGACCAGGCCTCCGTACGCCGCAGCGAGCAGGATGTCGCCCGGGCGCAGGAGGAACTCGCGCGCGCGCAATCCTCGTACACCGTCGCTCATCTCACCTACACACGCCTCGCCAACGTGCAGAAAACGCGGCCCGAATTGGTGGCGCAGGAAGAAATCGACGTTGCGCAGGGCAAAGACCTCGAAGCCAACGCTGGGGTTTCAAGCGCGAAGGATGCGCTCGCCGGTTCGCAGCAGGAATTGCTGGGAGCCAAAGCCGCTCTCGATCGTGACAAGGCGCTCTATTCCTATTCGAACATCACGGCTCCCTTCGATGGAGTCGTCACTGAAATGGACGCTTACACTGGATCGCTCCTGCCCGCGGGAACTTCGTCCAACAAGGGTGATCAGGCGCTCTGCCGCCTTTCGCAGAACGATCTTCTCCGCCTCGTCATTCCGGTTCCGGAGCGCGCCGTGCCGGATATCCATATCGGCGACACCGTTGCCGTCGACGTCTCCGGTCTCAACCGCAAGTTCGACGGCAAAATCGTGCGCTTTTCCGATCAGATCGATCCCGACACCCGCACGATGCACACGGAGGTGGACGTTCCGAATCCCAAATACGTGCTGGTGCCCGGCATGTATGCGACCGTGGAGATTCCCCTGCAGACCGTTCAAAACGCGCTCACCGTCCCGGTGCAAGCAGTGCAGTCTTCCGCGGAAGGCCACGGCACGGTGCTGGTCGTCGGTCCGGACAACCGGATCGAGCGCCGCGATGTGACGACTGGAATCGAAAGCGCCACCGATATCGAAATCCTGTCCGGCCTGAGTGAGAACGAGCGTGTCGTTTTTGGCGAACAGGCGCAGTTCCGGCCCGGGGAATTGGTAGCGCCGACCGTCGTGGCGCCTTCGAATATGGATTAGGAGTCTTCATGTCGTCGTTTTCTTTGAAGCATCCTTATTTGATCGTGGTCATATGCCTCTTTGTCTGCGTCCTCGGGCTCACGGCTCTCGTTCAGATGCCCGTCGACATGTTTCCGCCGATCAATATTCCCGTCGTCGAAGTGGCCACGTTTTATAGCGGCATGCCGCCGCAGCAGATCGAAGCTGACATCACCGACACATTCGAGCGGTTTTTCACCCTGGGCAGTGGCGTCGACCACTACGAGTCGCGCTCCATGTCCGGCGTCAGCCTGATCAAGGTCTACTTCCAGGCGGGCACGGACGCGAACGCCGACGTCACCCAAATTTCCAATCTCGCGATGGCCGATTTGCGCCGCCTTCCGCAAGGCACCCTTCCTCCGGTCGTGATGAGCATGGACGCATCGAGTCTCCCCGTTTGCCTGCTCACCGTCGACGGCAAGGGCCTCACCGAGACGCAGCTCCACGACTACCTCCAATTCCAGATTCGCAACCAGATCGCCGGCGTCCCCGGTGCCACCGTGCCCCCGCCGTACGGCGGCCTCTACCGCCAGATCATGGTCTACGTCGATCCGCTGAAGCTGCAGGCCAACGAACTCAGTCCCATGGACGTCGTCCGCGCCACCGACGAATCCAACTTGATCTTGCCCGCCGGCGACGTCCGCATCGGCCCGCTCGATTACAACCTCTACACCAACGCCCAGGTCCCCAACGCCAAAGCCCTCAACAGCGTTCCGCTGAAGACCGAGGGCGACAGATCCGTTTTCATCTCCGATGTCGGCAAAGCCGTCGACGGCTCCGCGCTCCAGTACAACATCGTGCGCGTCAACGGCCAGCGCTCCGTCTACGTGCCCGTCCAGAAGCAGGGCGGCAACAGCAACACGATCGCCGTGGTTAACGGCATCAAAGCCGCCATCAAGAATCTGCGCGACATTCCCTCGCAGATGAAAGCGCACGTCGTTTTCGATCAGTCGCTCTTCGTGAAGCAAGCCATTTCGACTGTGCTGCGCGAAGGCGGCATCGGCCTCGTCCTCACCGCGCTGATGGTTCTGCTGTTTCTTGGCAGCCCGCGCGCCACGGTCGCCGTGTTCCTCTCGATTCCGCTCTCCGTGATGGTCACTTTCTTCGTCCTCCACATCGGCAACGCCTCGATCAACAGCATGATCCTCAGCGGCCTCGCCCTCGCCTTTTCGCGCCTCATCGACAATTCCGTCATCGTCCTCGAGAACATTTTCCGCCACATCGAGCTGGGCGAAGCGCCCATGATTGCTTCCGAGAAGGGCGCGAACGAAGTCGGCCTCGCCGTCCTCGCGATCACCATCGTCACCGTCGTCGTCTTTTTCCCGGTCACGCTGCTGTACGGCGTCAGTAAATTCCTGTTCACCGCGCTGGCCCTCAGCGTTGTCATCTCTCTCTTCGCTTCCTACTTTGTCGCGATTTCGGTCGTGCCGCTCTACTGCGCGAACCTCCTGAAAGGTTCCATGCACGCCGCTCCCGACAGTGAGATCGCCACGCACGGCGAGCCCGGCAAGCGCCAATCTCGCGCCGCGAAATTCCATCAACAGTTCAACGTGCAGTTCGAGAAACTCCTCGAGCATTACGACCGCTGGGTGAAGAAAGCCCTCGATCGCCCCAGGGAAGTCGTCTACGGTTTCATCGGCGTCTTCGCCCTGAGCCTCTTGCTCTATCCTCTCGTCGGCCTGGCCTTCTTCCCCCGCACCGACGCCGGCCAGTTCATCATCAACGTCAAAGCGCCCACCGGCACGCGCATCGAGGTCACTGAGGACTACATCAAAAAAGTGGAGAACATCGTTCGTCAGGTCGTGCGCCCGAACGATCTCAACGCCATCGTGTCCAACATCGGCCTCACGCCCGATCTCTCCTCGCTCTCCACGCCCAACTCCGGAATGCACACCGCTTTCGTCGAGGTCGGTCTCAAGGAGGACCACAAGGTCAGCAGCTTCGTTTACATGGACGAGGTCCGCAAGCGCGTCGCCGAGCAATTGCCCGAGCTGCGCACTTTCTTCCAGTCCGGTGGCTTGGTCGATTCCGTCCTGAATCAGGGAGCGCCCGCTCCGATCGACGTGCAGGTCAGCGGCCAGGATCTCCACATGGACGATCAGATCGCTCTCAATCTCCAGGAAAAATTCCGAAATCTGCGCGGCGTCTCCGATGTCTACATCCCGCAGGATATGGACTACCCCGCGCTGCAGGTCAACGTCAACCGTGACCGCGCCAGCGAGCTCGGCCTCAGCCCCAAGGAAGTCATCGATAATCTCATCACCTCGCTCACCTCCGACGCCATGATCGCGCCAAGCTATTGGGTCGATCCCCGCACCGGCAATAACTACTTCGTCACCGTGCAGTATCCCGAGAATCAGGTCAAGACGATCCAGGACCTCGAAACGATGCCGCTCCACGCCCCCGACCTGAAGCTCCCCACGTATCTCAATCAGGTCGCGAACATCACTCCGATCCTCACGCCCACCGAAGTCGATCACTACCAGTTGCAGCGCGATATCGACGTCTACGTCGCGCCATCAGGCGAAGATCTCGGCGGCCCTTCGAAAGAAGTCGACAAGATCATCGCCGCCATGCAGATTCCTTCTAACATCCGCATCAACGTGCGGGGCCTCGTGAATACGATGAACGCCTCGTTCCGCAGTTTCGGCTTCGGACTGATTCTCTCGGTCCTGCTCGTCTTTCTCGTCCTCGTCGCCCAATTCTCGTCGTTCATCGACCCGTTCCTGATCGTCCTCGCGATTCCCACCGGCCTCGTCGGCGTGATGCTCACGCTCGCCTTCACCGACACCACGCTCAACATTCAATCCCTCATGGGCATCATCATGCTCACCGGCATGGTCGTTTCCAATAGCATCTTGATCGTGGATTTCGCGAATCGCCTTCGCCAGGAAGGCTCGGGCGTGCGCGAAGCCGTATCGCACTCCTGCCGCATCCGCCTCCGCCCGATTCTGATGACGTCTCTCGCCACCATTGTCGGCCTGCTGCCCATGGCGCTCAAACTCGAGACCGGCAGCGAAGCCTACGCCCCGCTGGCCCGCGTGATCATCGGTGGCCTGATCGTCTCCGTCGTCTTGACGATCTTCGTCGTGCCTGCTGCCTACCTCCTCATCTACCAACGCAGGGGTACCGCACAACCTCTGCCGGCCGGGGAGCAAGCCCAATGAGATTGCCCGCATTGGGCTTGTTCCTCGGCTCCTTCCTCGCGGTCTTCGCCGGCTCGGCGGGCGCGCAAGCTCCTCCGCCCGCGCAGATGCCGCCGCAAACCGCGCCGCCATCGCCCGCGCAAGCGTCGCCTTCCGCGCCTTCGCAAAATCTCACGTTGCAGCAGGCCGAGCAAGTCGCGATCCAGAATCACCCGCAGATCCGCGCAGCCACGTATCTCGCGTCCGCGGCGAAGGAACAGGAGATCGAAGCCAAGTCCGCCTACTACCCGACCGTCTACGGCAGCATCACCGGCGTCGACGCCGAAAACAACAGCCGCATTACCGCCGGCGCGCTCAATAATCCGATCATCTACGAGCGTGAGGGCAATGGCCTCAACGTGAATCAACTCATCACCGATTTCGGCCGCACCCACGAGCTCGTAAAGAGTTCGAGCTATCACGCGAAAGCCGAGCAGGAAAATGTCGTCACCACGCGCGAGGACGTCCTTCTCGCCGTCGATGAGGCTTATTACGCCGTTCTGAAAACCCAGGCCGTCCTCACGGTCGCCCAGGAAACCGTAAAGGAGCGCCAGCTCGTTTCCGATCAGGTCACCGCCCTCGAGCAAAATAAAATCAAGTCGGGCCTCGACGTCAGCTTCGCGAATGTCGATCTCGCCCAGGCCAAGCTTCTCTTGATCCAGGCGCGGAATGATGTCGACGCGTCCTTCGCGCAGCTTTCCGAAGCGCTCGGCTACTCCGACCAGCGCACCTTTCAGCTCGTCGACCAGCCGCTGCCGGATGCTCCTCCGGCGGACGTCAATCAGCTGCTCCAGGAAGCCATGTCCGATCGTCCCGAATTGATCGGCGAGCGCTTCAACGTCGATTCGGCCAAAAGCTACGCCACCGCCGAGCGCGATCTCTGGTTTCCCACGCTCTCCGCTGCCGGCGCTGCCGGCGTCACTCCCGAAGGCGCCAATCAGCTCGCTCCGCGATACGCCGCCGCCGGATTCAATCTCAACATCCCGATTTTCAATGGCCGCCTCTTCAACGCCCTTCATTCGGAAGCATCGGAACGCGCCCGCGCCGAAGACGAGTCTCTCCGCGATCTCCAGGATCGCATCGCGCGCGACGTTCGCACCGCCTGGCTCAACGCCAACTCCGCCTACCAGCGCCTCGACGTCACCAATCAGCTCCTCGCGCAGGCCAATCAGGCCCTCGATCTCGCCTCGTCCCGCTACAAGCTCGGCCTCAGCTCCATCATCGAGCTAAGCCAGGCCCAGCTGAATCAGACTCAGGCCCAGATCGAGCAGACCAGCGCCAAGTACGACTACCAAACCGAACTCTCGCTCCTGAACTACCAGATCGGCGCCCTCCACTAGC
>Ga0335074_10014755_pt1 | contig 10955 bp, 9 predicted proteins | sample Lox_Sample_23_FD_206715 | JGI IMG/M metagenome (GOLD analysis project Ga0335074, IMG submission 206715) | Soil microbial communities from Loxahatchee National Wildlife Refuge, Florida, United States - Lox_Sample_2.3 | ecosystem: Environmental > Terrestrial > Soil > Wetlands | place: USA: Florida... | reverse complement strand
CATCCTCCCCGGATGCGGCGCGCTGCAATTGCGCCATGCGATGGATGAACGCGTCCGGGAACCAGGCACCGGCGAGCGGCACCTGCTCCCATTCCCCGCCGGCCGTGATCCAGAGCTCGTCCGGCTCCCCGCGCGGATAGTCGAGCAGCAACCCAAGCTTCACCAGCGCGGCACCCTCGGTGCCCTCGAAGCGAAAGCTCGCATCCTGGAAGCGCCGGCCGAAGCGGTGATCGTGGTTGATCGATAGACAGCAGCGCACCTCCGGCCCGAGGCGCAGGATCGCCGAGGTGCGCGTCTGCGCCATGTCGGAGCCGGGATGCCCGAGCGTGTGCGCCTGCACGCCGGCCGGGTTGCCCAGCACGGCGCGGATCAGATCGAGATAGTGGATGGAATGCACCGCGATCTCGACGCGGTCCAGGCCGCGCAGGAACGGGAACATCTGCCACGGCGTCAGCAGGTTGAGATGCACCTCGACCTCGACCAGCCGTCCGAGCAGTCCGCGTGCGATCGCGTCCTGCACCGCCAGCATCATCGGCGCGAAACGCAACTGGAAATTGACCGCGGCGGTGAAGCCCCGCGCGCGGCATTCCGCCAGGATCGCGCCCGCTTCCGCCAGGTCGCGCCCCATCGGCTTCTGGATCAGCATGGTGGCGCCGTCGGGCAGCGCGCGCAGCACGTCGAGATGCGCCGCCGGCGGCGTCGCCAGGTCGAACACGGCGCCGGACACGGCCGCCGCTGCCTCGAGACTGTCGAACACATGCGGGATGTCCCAGCGCGCCGCCGTCTCGCCGGCCCGCGCCGCGTCGCGGTCGAACAGCCCGGCGACCGGAAATCCCGCCTTGCGATAGGCCGGCAGATGCGCGTCGTTGACGATGCCGCCGGCGCCGATGATCACGATCGGGCGCGGCCGCGCCGGCATCGGCCAGGCCTGGCGCAGCGTGGCGAGATCGGCGCTCATGCGACAATCGCCGCGATCCGCGCCTGCGCTTGCGCGAGCAGCTCGCGGCTGGCGCGGTCCGAGGTGACCGCCTCGCCCATCATGTCGTCGATCGCGTGCGCGATCTCCGACAGGCGCGGATGCGCCGGCAATTGCCGCGCATGGCGGTGCAGCAACTCGAGCTTGTGCGCATAGGGCACGATGCGGTTGATCTCGGGATCGGCCCAGGTGGAGCGCCGCACGCCGATCGCGCCTTCCAGCATGGTGACCCGGTCCATCGCGGCGCTCGCGCAATGCCGCAGGAACTCCCACGCCAGCGCCTTGCGGCCCGAGCCGCGCGCGATCGCCAGCACCCAGTAGACGTTGAGCGAGGCGTTGTCACCGCCCGGCCCCGCCGGCAGCGGCGCGACATCGATGCGGGCGGCGACGCGGCTCTCCTTCCAGGTTTCGCCGAAGGCCGCGAAGCCGAACCAGTTGGTCATCAGCGCAACCCGACCCTCGCAGAACATCATGCCCGCGCGAACGCTGTCGATCGTGCGCAGATCAGGCGCCACCGCGTCGCGATCGGCGGCGAGAGTGCGGATGAAGTCGAGCGCCGATTCCGCCGCCGGCGTCAGCAGATCCGGCCGGCCGGCGACATCGAACGGCGCGCCGCCGCGGGTCCAGAGATGGACGCAGAAATCGTAGAACCCGTTATGCCCGTCGGGATAAAGCGCCAGCACCGTGCCGTAGACGCCGGATGCGGGATCGTGCAGCCGCCGCGCCGCCGCGTGGAATGCCTCCCAGCTCGTCGGCACGGCGAGCCCGGCGCCGGCGAGCAGATCGGTGCGCCAGATCAGGCATTGCGGCCCGTCATGATACGGCATGCCCCAGAAACCGCCGGCGTGATCCTGCAGACCGAGCAGCGACGGGCTCCAGCCCTGGGGAAAATCCGGCATCGGAGAGCGTGTCATCCACGGCCGCAGATCCTCGACCAGGCCGCGCGCCGCCGCCTCGGCGATCCAGTCGGTCGGCAGGAAGGCGATGTCCCAGCGCGGCGTCAGCAGCTCCGCTCGCCCGAACAAGGCCGCGTGCAACGGGTTGAGATCGAGCGGCTCCGCCTCTATGCGCGCGTCAACGTTCTGCGCGCGCGCGAAATCCTCGAACTGGCGCACGATCGCGGTTTCGAACGGGCCAAAGCGGCGCACCGCCACGCGCAGCGTCTCGGTCATGCCTGCGCGCCCCGCAGACCGGATGCGTCCATTCGCGCCTCCTCCCATACCGACGGCCCGGCTTGCGTTTCTTCACCTGCCGGTGAATGAATTGTTCTCCAGTGAACAGCATCGGGAACCCATGGTCAATCGCGACGAGGAGCCAGGCACGGGATCGGCCGGGGAGGGCGAGACGGACGACCGCTACCGGGCGCCGGCGCTCGACAAGGGGCTCGATATCCTCGAACTCCTCACGGCGACCGACGAAGGGGTGAGCCAGGCGGAGATCGCCAAGGCGCTCGGCCGCTCGCCGAGCGAGATCTACCGCATGCTCGACCGGCTGGTGCGGCGTGGTTACGTGCTGCGCAGCGCCGGCGACCGCTACGAACTCAGCCTCAAGCTGTTCGCGCTCGTGCACCAGCACCCGCCGCTGCGGCGGCTGGTGTCGCAGGCGCTGCCGCTGATGCGCCGATTCGCGCGGGAGGCGCTGCAGGCCTGCCATATCGCGGTCTATGAGCGCGGCCGGGCGGTCGTCGTCGCCCAGGTCGACGCGCCCGGCTACTGGGGCATCGCGATCCGACTCGGCGCGCAGGTCGATCTGCTCAACACCGGCAGCGGCCATGTGCTGCTCGCCTTCCAGACCCCCCGCGAGCGCGATCACATGCTGGCGGAGCGTCGCGCGATCGGCAGCTCGACCGTGCCGGCCGGGTTCGAGCAGCGCCTCGCCGGCGTGCGGCGGCGCGGCTACGAGGTGATGCGCAGCCAGCAGACGAAAGGCGTCATCAATCTTTCGGTCCCGGTGCTGGGCGTCGGCGGCTCCGCGATCGCGGCGCTGACCTGTCCGTTCATCGAGCACATGGATATCAGCGACGGGCCCGGCCAGGACGCGGTCGCGCGATTGCTGCTCCGCACCACGGAGGCCCTCACGCATTCGGCCTGACCGCAGACCGCGCCTCGACATGGCGCGCTGCAACATCCCGGGCCCGCCCACGCATCCCGTGCCCGAAGGGCCTGACGCGAGCGTGGACGTTCACCGACGCCTGGGTATACGCTGATACTCATTTCGCGGTTGACGACGCGATCGACCGCCTCTCGGGCCCTCGCCCGCCAATCGCCACGACGCCGTGCTGCGGCAGGCCTGCGCAGCTGTGCCGTTTCGATCGCACGATGTGCGACCGGACTGACAGCGGGCAGCGCGTCAGTTCCGCCCGCGCGTGCCTGCGGCGCACCGGGCGGACCAAGCGATGGGAAGACTGCCCATTCCCAGGGGAGGGCACGCAAATGTGGATGCTGAGCCGACTGTTCGCCGCGTCCATCATGATCGGCTTCGCGGCTCATGCGCTCGCCGCCGGGCCGCCGCCGACGATCGGCTACATCACGAAGTCGGCGACCAATCAGGGCTGGACCCTGATCAATGCCGGCGCCGAGGATGCCGCCCGCGAGGCCGGCGTCAAGCTGATCGTGGCCGGGCCGTCATCCCAGGGCGCGCTGACCGGGCAGATCGAGGCGATCGAACGCGTCGCCGCCGACGGCGTGAAGGCGATCGCGCTGGCGCCGGTCGACTCCGCCGGCGTCACGCCGATCGTGCAGCGCCTCAGCGCCACCGGCATGCCGTTCATCGCAATCGACACCGCGATCGACGGCGGCCTGGCGAAGAGCTATGTCGCAACGGACAATGTCGCCGCCGCCGCGGCACAGGCGGACTGGGCCGCCGGCCAGATCGGCAAGACCGATCACATCATCCTGGTCGACGGCAATCTCGCGCAATCCACCGGGCACGACCGCCGGCAGGGATTCCTCGACCGCCTGCGACAGCGGCAGCCAGGTGCCGTGGTGATCGAGGTCCACACGTCCTGGACGTTCGATCAGGCCCGCGCCGGGGTGGAGGCGGCGCTGCGCGCCGATCCCAAGGTGACGCTGGTCGCGAATGCCTGGGATGACGGCACGCTCGGCACGGTGGCGGCGCTGCGGACGCTCGGCTATGCCAAAGGCAAGGTGCGCGTCATCGGCTTCGACGGCGCGCCGAACGCGCTGGTCCTGTTGCGCGACGGCTGGATCCAGGCCGATGTCGCGCAGATGCTCTATCGCGAGGGCTATGACGGCATCAAGGCGGCGATCGCCGTGGCGCGCGGCGAGACGGTGCCGCCGCGAATCGACACCGGCTATGCGCTGGTGACGGCGCCCACGCTCGACCACTTCATCGCCGATGCGCGGCTGCAGCGCTTCATGGACTGAGACGCAAGCACGTGGCCCCCGCAGGCGCGGGGGCCACGGATAGCCGGTCGTTCAGCGCGGCGCGGTCCAGCCCTTGTACTCGCCGACATTCTGGCGGGTGATCAGCTTGGGATCGAGCAGCACCATGGTCTGGGCGAGCTTGTGCCCTTCGACGATCTGGGCGCCGAGCTCGGCCGCCTTCGCGGCGATCTCGTACGGGTCCTGCGAGGCCGAGGCGATGATCAGATTGCCCGGCTGCTTCAGCGCCGCCTCGATATCCGGCGCGCCATCGACCGAGACGATCTTCATCTCGGTGCGATGCAGCTGGTGCGCCGCCAGATCGGCGCCGATCGAGGTCGGATCGTTGATCCCGAACACGCCGTCGATGTGCGGATATTCGGTCAGCAGCCCCTGCATGATCTGGAAGCCGCCGTCGCGCGAGCCCTTGGCGTTCTGGTTGTCGGACAGCACCTTCATGTCCGGATATTTCTTCAGCACGCCCTCGCAGCCCTTGACGCGGTCGACCACGGAGGAGACCGGCGGGCCGTTGATGATCACCACGTTGCCCTTGTGGTCGATATTGTCAGCCAGGTACTGGCAGGCGATCTCGCCGGCCTTGATGTTGTTGGTCTGCACGGTCACGTCGGCGCCCTGGGCCGCCACGTCGAAGGCGGCGATGACGATGCCCTGCGCCTGCGCCCGCTTGATCGCCGGGAAGATCGCCACCGGGTCGACCGCGTTCAGCAGGATCATCTGATCGCCGGCGGCGATGAAATTGTCGATCTGCGTCGCCTGCTTGTTGAGGTCGTAATCCGAGGAGACCGCGGTCACCTTGGCGTCGGGATTGAGCTTCTTGGCCTCCGCCTGGGCGCCCTTGATGCAGGCGACGAAGAACGGATTGCCGAGCGAGCCCACGGACATGCCGATATCCTTCGGCGGGCCGGCGGCATCGGTCACGGCCGGCAGCGTCGCGAAGACGGCGGTGGCGAGCAGGATGGGCTTGAGGTTCATGGGAGTTCCCGTGCTTTCCTGTTGCGGTCTCGGTGGCCGGATGCCCGCCCGGGGCGAGCCTCTCGCCGCGAGACGGGGCGCCGGCCGACGCCCCGTCCCGATCGCGCCGATGGCAGGCCGCCTCAGGTGCGGCTGCCGCCTTGCAGCCGGTAGCGGTCGAGCGTCACCGCGCCGATGATCACCAGGCCCTTGATGATGAACTGCCAGATGTCGGAGACGCCGAGCAGCGTCAGCCCGTTCGACAGCACGGCGATGATCAGCGCGCCGACCAGCGTGCCCCAGATCGAGCCGATGCCGCCGACGAAGCTGGTGCCGCCCAGGATCACCGCGGCGATCGCGTCGAGTTCATAGCCCTGGCCGAGCTGCAGCCCGTTCGCGGCGTAGAGCCGCGCCGCCGACATCACGCCGCCCAGCCCCGAGAGCACGCCGGAGGCGCAGTAGACGAACAGCAGGACGCGCCAGACCTTGATGCCGGAGAGGCGTGCCGCGTCCGGGTTGCCGCCCACCGCGTAGATCCGCATCCCGAGCACGGTGCGCCGCAATATGAACCACGACGCGACGATCACCGCGAGCGCGATGATCACCAGCCAGGGAATGCCCAATATCCCGCCATTGCCGATGAAGGCGAACGGCATGTTCGGGTTGAACACGGTGTTGTCGGCGCCGATCAGCCGCGCCGCGCCGCGCACGGCGGTGAGCGACCCGAGGGTGACGATGAAGGGCGGCAGCCCGACCGTGGCGATCAGCAGCCCGTTGGCCAGCCCGAACACCAGGCCGCAGCCGAGCCCGGCGAGGATGCCGAGCATGCCGAGTGCGGGCAGTTTCGAGACGATCACCGCGACCATGGCGGAGGCGGCGAGGATCGAGCCGACCGAGAGGTCGATGCCGCCGGTCAGGATGACGAAGGTCATGCCCGCGGCCAGCACCATGTTGATCGAGGCCTGCTGCGCCACGATCGACGCGTTGGCCATGCTGGCGAAGCGGGCGTTGCCGATGGCGAAGCCGATGCAGATCAGAATGAGCACGGGCAGCATGCCCACGGTCTGCATCAGCGCGCGCATCGTCTGGGCGCGCGCCTCCTTGTCGGACGGCGCGGCGACGAGGGGTGCGCTGGGGGTGGTTTCGGGCGCGCTCATGATGTCCGGCCCTCCTGTTGCTGGCCCGGCGTCACGCCGGGAGTGCGAGGCGGTCGGCGGCGAGCCCGCCGCCGGTCGCCAGCTTGATGATCGCTTCCTGGGTCATCTGTGCGCGCGGCAGCTCGCCGACGATCGTCCCGTCGCGCATCACCAGCGCCCGGTCGGCGATGCCGATGATCTCGGGCAGTTCCGAGGAGATCACCACCACGCCGACCCCGGTCTGGGCGAGCTGGTCGATCAGCTTGTAGATCTCGCTCTTGGCGCCGATATCGACGCCGCGGGTCGGCTCGTCGAGCAGCAGTACGCGCGGCTTGGTCTCGAGCAGCCGCGCCAGCAGCACCTTCTGCTGGTTGCCGCCCGAGAGCGAGCCGACATTGACCACGTCGCTCGCCGCGCGCACGCCAAGCGCCCGCATCGCCGCGGCGGAGCGACGCCGCGCCGCGGCGAAATCCATCACCCCGCTGCGCGCGTCCCGCTCGATCACGTCGAGATTGATGTTGTTGCGCACGGTGAGGTCGAGGAACAGGCCGAGCCGCTTGCGGTCCTCGGTCAGGTAGACGATGCCGGCCTCGACCGCGTCCAGCGGCTGGTGGATCGAAACCTGCTTGCCGTCGAGCGTGACCGTGCCGCGCGCCCGCCGGTCGGCGCCGTAGATCAGCCGCGCCAGCTCGGTCCGGCCGGCGCCGACCAGACCGGCGATGCCGAGCACCTCGCCCTCATGCAGGTCGAAGCTGCAATTGTGCACGAAATGCCCGTCGGCGATGTCGCGCACCGACAGCACCAGCTTGCGTGCGCCAGGATCGGCATGGCCCTTGGTGTAGAACGAGGACAAATCGCGGCCGACCATCATCCGCACCAGCCGGTCGGCGTTCAGCTCGTCGCGCATCAGCGTGCCGATATAGGTACCGTCGCGCAGCACGCTGCACCGGTCGGCGAGCTCGTACACCTCCGCCATGCGATGGCTGATGTAGATGATGGCCAGCCCCTCGGCGCGGAACTGCCGCACCAGCTCGAACAGTCGCTCCGTCTCGCGCGAGGAGAGCGAGGTGGTGGGCTCGTCCATCACCAGGATGCGGGCATGGGCGGTGAGTGCGCGGGCGATCTCGACCAGCTGCTGCTCGGCGGCGGAGAGATCGCCGACCGTGGTGGTCGGGCCGAAGGTGACGCCCAGCCGCTCCAGCACCGGCCGGCAGGCCTGTGCCATGGCGCCGCGGTCGAGCATGCGGCCGGAGACCGGCTCGCGGCCGAGGAAGATGTTCTCGGCCACCGTCAGGTTCGGCGCCAGCGCCAGTTCCTGGTAGATGATGGCGATGCCGGCGCGCTTGCTCGCCAGCGGGTCGCCGGGCGGAACGACGTGCCCCTCCACCCGCACCTCGCCGCCGGGGTCGGGCTGGTAGGCGCCGGACAGGATTTTCATCAGCGTCGACTTGCCGGCGCCGTTCTCGCCCATCAGCGCATGGATCTCGCCGGTGTAGGCGGAGAAGGAGACGTCCGAGAGGGCGCGCACGCCGGGAAACGTTTTGCGGATGCCGCGCATTTCGAGCACCGGGGTGGATACCGGTCCGGCCGCCGGCGATCGCGGCTGTGCCGTTGCCTGCAGCGCCATGGAACGTTCCTCCGCTGTTGCCTCCGGTTGTGCCGCCCGGTTTCTGGCCTGTGGCCAGTGCGGAACGAAACTCCTGCCACACTGTCACGGATCGCGCCAGTCCGGTTGCGACAGGCGTTGCCTGTGGCGCCGGCGATGGTGACGTTTGCACGGACGGAGCAAGGTTCTACCGTCCGGTCCGGGTCGTGCCGGAGTGGACGACAAGAATGGGAGTGTGATCGATGCGGCTGGCGCAGGTGCAGCAGGCGGACGGCGAGGTCGTGGTGGTGGCGAGCGAGGCCGGCGGCAGCGCGCGCCGGGTCGAAGGGGCGACATCGATCTACGACCTGGCGATGCAGGCGGCGGCGACCGGCTCGCCGCTCGCGGCGCTGGTGACGAAGCATGGCCTCGCCGAACCGGTCGATCTCGCTGCCGCCGCGGCGTCAGGACGGCTGCGGCCGCCGATCGAGCATCCGGACCCGGCGCATCTCTGGGTCACCGGCACCGGCCTCACCCATCTCGGCAGCGCCGAGGGGCGTGACGCGATGCACAAGAAGCTTCAGGCCGAGCAGCTCACCGATTCCATGCGCATGTTCCGCATGGGGCTGGAGGGCGGCAAGCCGGCGCCGGGGGAGCAGGGCGTGCAGCCGGAATGGTTCTACAAAGGCGACGGCTCGGTCATCGTCGGCCCGGAAGCGGCGCTGCCGATGCCCGCCTTCGCCGGCGATGGCGGCGAGGAGCCGGAGATCGTCGGCGTCTACGTCATCGCGCCGGACGGCGTGCCATGCCGGGTCGGCTATGCGCTCGGCAACGAGTTCTCCGATCACATCATCGAGCGCGAGAACTATCTCTGGCTGGCGCATTCCAAGCTGCGCTGCTGCTCGATCGGGCCGGAGCTGCTGCTCGGGGCGCTGCCGGAGGACGTGCGCGGCATGTCGCGCATCCGCCGCGGCAACGGCGTGCTGTGGGAAAAGCCGTTCGTCTCGGGCGAGGCCAACATGTCGCACAGCCTGGCCAATCTCGAGGCGCATCACTTCAAATACGCGCTGTTCCGACGGCCCGGCGATGTCCACCTGCATTTCTTCGGTACCGCGACGCTGAGCTTCAGCGACGCGGTCGCGACCGAGCCGGGCGATCTGTTCGAGATCGAGGCGGCGCCGTTCGGACTGCCGCTGCGCAACAAGCTCGTGCGGGAGACTGACGCCCCGGTCGCGGTGAGGGCGCTGTGATGGCGGAGGACGGCGACCGGTTTGCCCGCTATCCCAGCCTGCGCGGACGGCGGGTGCTGGTCACCGGCGGCGCATCGGGAATCGGCGCCAGCCTGGTCGAGCATTTCGCCCGCCAGGGCGCGCTTGTCGGCTTCCTCGACATCGATGCCGCGGCTGGCGAGGCGCTGGCCGCCGGGCTCGGCCATGATGCGACGGTCGCGTTCGCGGCCGCCGACCTGCGCGACATCGCCGTGCTGCGGAGCGCGATTCGCGCTCTCTGCGCCCGGCTCGGCGGCGAGTTTTCGGTGCTGGTGAACAATGCCGCGCGCGACGACCGGCACGGCATCGACGGCGTCACGCCGGACTACTGGGACGAGCGGATGGCCACCAATCTCCGCCACCAGTTCTTCTGCGTGCAGGCGGTGAAGGACGGGATGACCGCGGCCGGCGGCGGCTCGATCATCAACATGAGCTCGACCAGCTTCGTGCTCGGGATCGGCGGCATGCCGGCCTACACCACGGCGAAAGCCGGGGTGATCGGGCTGACGCGCGGCCTGGCGCGCGATCTCGGCCCGCATCGCATCCGCGTGAACGCCATCCTGCCCGGCTGGATCATGACGCCGCGGCAGGAATCGCTGTGGCTGACGCCGGAGGCGGAGGCGGAGCGCGCGCGTGGCCAGTGCATCCCGGACCGGCTCTATCCCCCCGATGTCGCGCGCATGGTGCTGTGGCTGGCCGCCGATGACAGCCGGCTGGTCACGTCGCAGACCTTCACCGTGGATGGCGGCTGGACGTAGGCCGCGGCGCCTCGGCTTGACGCTTCCGGAGGCCGGGTGGGATGGTCCCGCACGGGCCGTTCAGGAGGAAACGCCGGACATGGAGCAGGACATGGCCACGGAGGCGCTGGACGCGGCACGGCTTGCCCGCTTCATCGATCATACCATCCTGCGCCCTGAAGCGACCGAGGCCGATGTCGCGCGCTATTGCCGCGAGGCCGTGGAGCACGGGTTTTATTCCGTCTGCGTCAATCCGCTCTACGCCGCGTTCGTCGCCGGCGAGCTTGCCGGCAGCGGTGTGGCGACCTGCTCGGTGGTCGGTTTTCCGTTCGGTGCGACGCCGGATGCGGTCAAGGCGTTCGAGACCGAGCGCGCGGTTGGCGACGGAGCGCGCGAGATCGACATGGTGATCGCGATCGGGGCGTTGCGCGGAGGGCGCCACGCGCTGGTCGAGGCCGACATCGCCACGGTGAAGCGCGCCTGCGGCCCCGCTCTGCTCAAGGTGATCATCGAGGCCTGCCTGCTGACCGACGCCGAGAAGGTCACTTCCTGCCGCCTGGCCGAGCAGGCCGGCGCGGATTTCGTCAAGACCTCGACCGGCTTCTCCACCGGCGGCGCGACGGTCGAGGACGTGGCGTTGATGCGACGCAGCGTCAGCCCGCAGATCGGCGTCAAGGCGTCCGGCGGCGTACGCAGCCTCGCCACCGCGCGGGCGATGATCGCGGCGGGCGCAACGCGCATCGGCACCAGCTCCGGCACCGTGATCATGCGGGAGCTTGCGGAGCTCTAGCCATGATCGAGGCGAAGGCAATCGCCTTCGACGGCGTCGAAGGCGACCATTGCCCTGGGCCATGTGGCGGGAAGCCTGTCAAGGCCGAAGCCGCGCTTCGCGCGGTGC
>Ga0335074_10014754_pt1 | contig 10955 bp, 10 predicted proteins | sample Lox_Sample_23_FD_206715 | JGI IMG/M metagenome (GOLD analysis project Ga0335074, IMG submission 206715) | Soil microbial communities from Loxahatchee National Wildlife Refuge, Florida, United States - Lox_Sample_2.3 | ecosystem: Environmental > Terrestrial > Soil > Wetlands | place: USA... | reverse complement strand
GGGCTGCTGGGAATCCTTCCGACTTACGTGATCGGCGTCCTGGACCGTGCGGTGGAACCGCTGGCGGGAGCGAGCGCGACGGCCGCGCTGGTGCCGCCATTCTTCACGGCGACTGAGTCTAACGGGCGGCTCCCCGCCGCATTCGTCAACGATTTTCATAACCTGGGAGCGCAGACGGGTGCGCACGTGATTCCGGGTCGCGGTCTCGTGCTCCTGTTGCGTGGTTCCGAGCAAAACCCGGTCGTATTCAGGAGGTGCCGGCCGACGAAATTGCGCAGTACGTGTCAGAACGGGAAAATCCCGAAAATTCCAAAAAGGTGGACCTGATCACGATTGAGCTTCCACAAATAGAACGCTTCCGTGGTTTGCGATTCGTAGATACGCCCGGGCTGGAAAGCGTGTTGGAGCATAACACGGACGCATCGCTCAGATGGCTGCCGAATGTCGGCCTCGCTCTGGTCGCCGTGAGCGTCGATCCGCCATTATCCCAGCGGGACATCGATCTGGTGAAAATGCTTTACCGTTTCACGCCGAACGTGACCATCCTGCTCACCAAAGTGGATCTTCTTCAGCCGGAGGAGCGCTCCGAAGTCCTCGCCTTCGTGCGGGCCCAACTTGCGAAGGCCTTCGACCGGCCGCCATCCGTGTTGCCTTACTCCGTACGCCCGGGGCATCAGGATCTGCGGTCACAATTCGAGGCGGCGATTCTGCAACGAACGCTCGAAGAATTCGGTGAAAAACGGCACGAAATCGTCGCGAGAAAGATTGAGACGATGCTCGAAGAGTGCTCCGATTTCATCCGACTCGGCCTGCGGTCGGCGGAGCTGATCGACGCGGAGCGCGAACGGCTGAAACAGCAGGCGCTCGGCGAGAAAGCCATTATCGCGGACCTCACCAGCGAGTTGCGCCTGATCGCGAATCATGCGGCGGGTGGAACCAGATCCGAAGCCCAGGCGAAGCTGGACACTCATCAAGCGGAAATAGAACGCCGACTGGTAACCGAGTTCGAAACTCTGTTCCCAACGTGGGACAAACGCCTCGCCATGGTGATGAGCCGTTATGAAGAGTGGCTTAACAACACCCTTTCGGTTGCATTGGCCGCCGTCTCCATGTCAGAGCGTCCACAGCTGGTTCAGAGGCTTGATGGTTGTGGCAGGCAGTTTCGCCGCTATCTTCAAGAATTTCGCGACCGGCTTTCGGAGCGTACGATGAGCGCCTTCGGCGCGCCGCTACGCACGACCGAAGTCGAGTTCGAAGTTCACGAACCAACCATCCCGGATGTGCGAATCGGCAAAGTCTTCGACCGTAGTTGGGAACTCCTGTCGCCGATTCTCCCGATGTGGGTGATTCGGCCGATCGTGAGAAGCCATTTTTCGCGGAAGATTCCCTATATGATTTACAAGAACCTTTCACGGCTTGCGTCCCAGTGGGAGGAAGCGATTAACGGAGCGCTGCTGGGGATGGAGAAAGAAGCGGAACGCCGTCTCGGCGAGCTGATGTCCACGGTGGAACGCCTGATCGAAACCGGCCGCGATGACCGCGTTTCAACGATAAGACTCAACCTGGAGCAAATTGAATCGGCCCGGAAGGCGATCTCACAAATCGGGCGGGGTGCCTGACGCTGGAACACGATTCGGAGGCCCGTTAGGAGCTCCGCGGCGCACAACTCTTCGCGACCCCATATCCGATTCCTTCGTTCGAACCTTTTTCGGCAGAAGCACGGAATCGTGTCGATCGCTTCGCCAGCAGGGAAAGCGACGCTCCGTTTCCGGTACTTCGAGGCGCCTCATCTAATCTTCGCTGACGAGCCGCACGTTGCAAACCACCGAGGTGTTCAGTGCCGAAAGGCAGGCAGATGCCAACTCGTCGTCACCAAGAAAGTGGCTCTGTCGACGGGGCTCGCTTTGAGATCGAGTGTTTTCAGCGGTTTTGCGGCTCCCCTTCGTTGGCGACTCAGTTGCCTTCTCAAAAACATGATGCATTACTACATGCACGATGGACCGGCAGCGTTCCGGTTCGAACTGGCGGGCGAACTGGACGCACACGACGCCGCCCGGCTGGAGCAGGTTTGGCGCACCGCGTCGTCGACCGTCGGGAATCGGACACTCCTTGTTGACATGAGTTTCGTGACGGGCATTGACGATACGGTGCGACACCTGTTCCAACGCTGGCACGAGGCCGGGGCGGAATTCGCCCCAAACTCGGGGCAAGCGCGAGAGCTGGTCGAATCGATCACGGGCCGGCCTTTCACGCCACAGCTGGCGCACCCGCCGGAGTATCGATCCTGGATACCGGTCAAGCTGAGGCCGTTCGCCGCGTTGCTGGCGCTGTTGGTGTTTTTCACACCGAGCCAGGCGCGCGGCGCGGACGACGATGCGAGTTTGGCGTTTGCGCGATTCGTAACTCATTCCGGTCCGGCCTATCAGCCGGCCGGCGGCGACATGGTGGTCGAGATCGACGCCTCTTTGCCGCAGATGGATAAGCAAGGGGAGGTAACGCTGATCCGCCATCGCGAGCCGGCCAGAGCAGCGGAATATCAGGTGCTCCAGTCCTGCGGCGACTCGATCGTAAGACAACAAGTGATTGCGCGCTACCTCACGATCGAACAGCAGGCCTACGAGCTGCCGGCTTCGGTTTCGGCGGTTACGCCGGAGAACTACAAGTTCCGCTACATGGCCGAGATCCTGGACGGCGGGAATCATTTCTATGTTTACGGGATTAAGCCGCGGCGCCGCAGCGAAGGATTGATGCAAGGTCAGATCTGGATCGACGCGAAAACGGGTGCGGTCGTCCATCAGGAGGGTCGACTGGCCAAGCGAGGTTCCGTGTTCATCCGGAAAATCGAAATGATACGCGACGCAGGTGCGCGTGTCGATTCGCCGTACGTGCGTGTCACTCGCGTCGACATCGACACACGCTGGTTCGGCCATGCGGAGCTGACCATTCGGGAGCGCCCGGCGCTTTCGGTTTCGAGTGCCGAAGGTGTGCAATGAAGCGTCGATTGTTCGTTCTCGCACTGGCGCTGGCATCGTCCCTGATGGCTGCGGAACTGACGCCGGAAACACTTCGGGCCTGGAACCAGTATGTTCAATCGGCCGATGCGGCCATGCGCGCCCGATTGCAGCCGGGCCACAACTTTCTCTGGATCGATGGAGCTCCCGGCCGCCGCCGGCAGCTTCGCGACGGAGAGATTCTGGTGACCGGTGTCGGTGAACACAACCCGAAAAAAGTGCCTTCCGGACTGATTCATGATTGGATGGGCGCGATCTTCTTTCCAAATACCCATGTTGACGAGGTGCTCCGCGTGGTCCGCGACTACGCGCGTTATAAGGACTATTACCATCCGACCGTCCTCGATTCCCATACCATCGCGGAGACTCCGGCCGAGGACCGGTTCTCCATGCTGCTGATGAATCAATCCCTGTTCCTGAAAATGGCTCTCGCGAGCGAATACACCACGTCGTATACGTGCGCGGGAAATAACCGGTGGTATAGCACCGCGACCGCGGTCCAGTTTCGCGAAATCGAGGATTATGGTCAGCCGGGCGAGCACGAACTGCCGCCCGACGAAGGCAGCGGATACCTCTGGAGACTGCACAACATCACACGATACGAGGAAGCCGACGGGGGCGTTTATGTCGAAATGGAAGCGATCGCCTTGAGCCGTGACATTCCGGCGATGATGCGCTGGATGGTCGACCCGATCGTACGGCGCGTGTCCAGGGGTGCGATGGCTGCATCGCTGCGACAGACGTTGAATGCAGTCAGTTCGGCGAGCCAGGCGGTTGCAGCACGGCCTGTTGCCGTTCCTGGGATAGCCTCGGGATTCCTGAAATCGTCCCCCCGGTGAGTGGAGGATCCTGCGTCAAGCCGGCTTACAGGCGGGTTCAGAGCCGTCTGCCCGTTTTTTTTCAACAAACCTCTAAGGGGTCCCAATATGAATGTCACCACCGATTTTCAGATATTCGAAGCGAAACGCCTCGCCCCTCTGAACACGCGCGAGGCGCTGATCGATGAGGTTTGGCGCGGCCTGCTCAAACGTCCACGATCCCTGGTTCCGTGGATGCTCTACGATTCCGAGGGTTCACGTCTCTTCGAGCGCATCACAACCCTGCCGGAGTATTATCCCACGCGAACAGAGCGCGACATTTTGGCGAGCTACGCCGAAGCGATCATCACAGCCACTGGTTCTGCCTATTCGCGGCCCTTGCGCCTGCTGGAGTTGGGAGCGGGGACAGCCGCCAAGACCGGCGTTCTGCTGAGGGCCGCAACGCGCTTGCGAAACGAAGTACTCTACTTTCCGGTGGATGTCTCGCCGGATGCACTCGATGCGGCGTGCAACAGCATCGGTTACCTGTTGCCGGATGTGCAGCTACAACCGATGGTGGCGAACTACGTCACTCACCCGCCGAAGCTGGAACGGTTCAACGGGACCACGATTGCGATGTACATCGGGTCGAACATCGGCAACTTCTCGCCGGGTGAGGCTCGCACGATTCTTCGCAATCTGCGGTCTCAACTCAGACCCGGCGACGCGCTGCTGTTAGGTACGGATATGGTGAAAGACGAGACGATTCTGGTGCGGGCGTATGACGACAAAGATGGCGTCACGGCAGCGTTCAACCTGAACATCCTGCATCGGCTCAATCGGGAGCTCGGCGCGAACTTTGACACCAGATGCTTCCGCCATAGGGCTCTCTGGAATCGCATGGAGTCACGCATCGAGATGCACCTGGAGAGCACACGCGACCAGTGCGTAAATATCCGAGGGGCTCAGCTTAATGTCCAATTCTCGGCACTGGAAACCATCCATACCGAGAACAGCTACAAGTTCACCCGGAAAACGCTGGGCGCCTTGCTGGATGATGCGGGCTTTGCCATCGAGCAGACGTGGACGGATCCACTCAACTGGTATACGCTTACGCTCGCGGGTCTTCAGTAATAGCAGTCAAGCGAAGGTCAAGCCGTCGGGGTCAAGTGACATGACTAAACTGTTTTTACACCTTTGTTCCATCCATGGAAGGCCGACAGGTCGCCCGCATTCCAAGCCTCGCGGAGTCCGGGAGCCCGCAGATCCCAGTCGGGGCGGATCTCGCTCGTCACGGCGCGCAGGTCGTGCCAGAGGTCGATGACAGAGGGCCGGCCCCAGAACCAATAGCCGTTATAGACGCTGTGGATGATAAGTCCCGGCTTGAGCACGAGTGTGTGCGGAATCATCGGATCATGCTCCGGGTCGGTATACTCCGCGATATCGAGGTCCTTCTGAACGGTTCTTTCGGGGTCAGAAAGGAAGGTCCACTGGGCACCCACCGACGCGCGAAACTCCTGGAGAGTGTGGTGGTCATCGGTGGAGATCGTAACAATCTGGGTGTATGCGACAGCGATTTTGGGATAAAACGCTGCCAGATCCAGATGCTGCTGGTGTTCTTTCGGGCAGTAGTGGCCGCGCGAAAGGGTGAGGATCAGAGGATCATCGCCCTGGAGTTCGCTGAGCTTGCGCGGTGTACCGGTATGATCGGGCAACTGATAGTCCGGAAAAACGGTTCCGGGTACAAGGTCATGTCGCATGATCGGATTCTTTCACAAATGCAAATGAACTGTGGCTCCGGACGATCGTGGGCACGCTTAAGGCCACTGTCCGGACTCTGAATCGACCTGAGAATTTGCCCGCCTGACTGCGGGGTCGGCGTTATTTTTTGGCTTTGGCCTTGAGGTGTGCGCCGACCTGCTGGTCGGAGCCTTGAATATGATGCTTCAGCCAGTCGCTCAGGAATCGCAGCACCTCGATGGATACAGCCGTTTCCCCGCTAAGCACCTTTTTTTGATAATCCAGAACACGTTCGGTAAGTTTCACGTGTTCGGCATGATGCTGCTGGTAGTGCGGGTATCCGGATTCAGTCATCCGCTGTTCCTCGGCGGAGAAGTGGTACACGGTATAGTCGACCAGGCGCTTGAGCAAGCCGGCGATGGCTTCCTTACCGTGGCGTTCCACCATGGCGCGATGCAGATCATCGGCCATCTTGAAAAGTTGTTGATGTTGTTTGTCGATCTCAACGCATCCCACGGAGTACGCTGGATTCCAGGTAAATAAGCTCATGCCGATCTTATCGGATTAGCCGGCGGGGCATTTAATCGCGGTGCGCCGCGGAAGGAGTAACGTAAGCCGCCGGGTTTACGGCTCACCACCTGCCACTCAGCGCCGGCACCGGCTTGGTCACGGCACGCTCCGGCGCCGCGACGGGCTGGTAGTAAACGGAGCGGACATGCCGTTTCGCCTCAAATCGCGCGCTGATTCCATTCAGCGATTCCATGGCGCCGATGATCAGGCAGCCATCCACATCGAGTGCCCGCTCCATTCGCCCGAATAAAGAAACCCGGTCGCGATCGGCAAAGTAGATGGCGACATTGCGGCAGAAGATCACGTCGAACCGGCCGAGCGGGGAAAAATCGGACATCAGGTTGAAGGTTTTAAAGCAAGCCATGGCCCGGAGCTCGTCGCAGATTCGCCAATGACCACCGTCAGCCGGGAGAAAATATCTGGTTCGTTGCGCGTCGGTCAGCCCTCGCGAAATCTCCATTTTGGTGAAGCGGCCACGGCTGGCCTGCGCGACCGCGGCGTCGGAAATGTCAGTACCGGTCAGGCTGACTCCGTAACGATCGGGATCGCCGAGCAGCTCCTTAAGCAGGATCGCGATGCTGTACAGCTCCTGTCCGGTGGAGCAAGCGGCGCTCCAGATACGAATGCCGGAGCGGCCGGTCCGCGTGCGCCGGTCGATCAGATCGGGAATGATTTTGTGGCGCAGGAGATCGAAGGGGCTGGTGTCGCGGAAGAAGGAGGTCTCGTTGGTGGTGATGGCGTCTATGATTCGGCGCTCGAGTTTGCGGCTGGGATCCGATCTTGCCCGTAAGATAAGTCCGCTGTAGCTGCCCGCGCCGGTTTCGTCTACCAAGGCAGCCAGGCGGCTCTCCAGCAGGTAAGTCTTCGATTCATCGAGCGTGATCGCGCACAACGAATAGACATACTGCGCCAGAGCCTTGTACTCGCCGGGCTGAAGCCGGATCACGGTTTCGCCTCGCGCACCGCGCGGACGATGGCCGCGGCGATCTCATCCACCGGCGCCACGCGATCGATCACGCCCGCCTGAATCGCTTCCTTCGGCATGCCATAGACGACGCAACTCGCCTCATCCTGGGCGATGCCGAAGCAGCCGCCGCGTTTGAGCATCCGCAAACCTTGCGTTCCATCGTTTCCCATGCCGGTCAGAATCGCGGCGACGGATCGTCCAGGGAAACTCAGCGCGGCGGAGCGGAACAAGTAATCGACCGCCGGGCGGCAGCCGTTTTCCGGCGGATCGTCGGTGAGGCGCAGGACGATTTCCCCGCGCGGGCCGGAAGTCAGTTTCATGTGCCTGCCGCCAGGCGCCAGATAGGCGCAGTTGGCGGACGCCGTCTCGCCCTCTTCCGCTTCTTTGATGCGAATCGAGCTCTTCTTATTGAGACTCGCGGCCAGCGGCTGCGTAAACAACGGCGGCATGTGTTGCACGATGAACACCGGCGCGCCCAGATCCGCGGGTAAAGCGGGCATCACCTTCGCCAGCGCGCCCGGGCCGCCGGTGGACACGCCGATCAGCACCACAGGCGAGCCGGCGCGTCGAACGCTGCGTATCGCTCCGGATTGCGGCGGATTGGCTTCCACGCTTGCGGAGCGGTCCCGGTGCAGGATGGCGGAGATTTCCCGCCGCCGCTCGAGCGCCTGAATCATCGGCCGCAAGCGGCTGCGCAGAAGCTCCAGGTTGGACGCGGCAGTGCCGCCTTCCGGTTTGGTGAGAAAATCGAAGGCGCCCAATTCCAAGGCTCGAACCGTCATTTCGCCGCCGCGAACGGTCACCGAGCTGAGCATGATGACGCCGGCTTTCATGCCCGCGGCGCCCATGGCCTCCAGCACTTCGATCCCGTTCATTTCCGGCATCTCCACATCGAGCGTCACCACGTCCGGCTGAAGCGCCGCCAGGCGAGCCATCGCCAGCTTGCCGTTGGATGCGGTGCCCACCACCTCGACGCCGGGAATTCCGGCCAGGGCATCACCAACAATTCGCCGGAACACTACGGTATCGTCTACCACCAGGACTCTCGTGTTCATAGCCGTGTCGCAGGGGCCGGACTATTGCGCTCCTTCATTGAGAATCTGGCCGGGATCGAGGAGCGTGATCACGCGGCCGCCGGCGCGGCATACCGCTTTGAAGAATCGGGCCTGTCCGTATTGGACATTGGCCGGCGGAAGCTGCCACTGCTCGCGCGCGCTTTCGACCACTTCGTCCACGCGATCGACCAGCAAGCCAATGAACTCGTTGCGGTCTTCGATGATGAAAACACGCGTGTCCGGCCCCGGCGCCGCTTTGGCGAAGCCGAGCCGCAGACCGAGATCCACGATGGTCACGATCCGCCCGCGCAGATTCACGATGCCGAGAACCTCGTCCGGAGCATAGGGAACGGGCGTCACGGTCGCCAGCCGGATCACTTCCTGCACGCCGGCGGCGTCCAGGCCGCACAGCGCGTCGCGCACGTAAAAAGTCGCAAGCAGAACGGTCTGCCCGGTGGGCGTTGTAAGGGTGCTGGACATAAGCTGCTCCCGTGCGCGGTCAGGCGCCCTCGCTCCATCGCTTGAGCGCGCTCACCAAGGACGCTGAAGTCTGCGCGTAATCGCTCGACGGACTCATTGCCTGGCGTGCGGCTTCCGCCTCGCCCGCGGTCGCAAGCTGCGCAACCTTCGCTGCTTCCTCATGGAAACGGCTATGGAGCTGTTTCACGGACCGGTAGCTCGGCGATTGCCGCTCCTCGATCGAAAGGCTGCCGCCATTCAGCCATTTGCCGAACTGGCACTGGTCATCCGCCCGGATCGTGCTGACAGGAACCTCCAGCTTCCGGCTGGCGATGGCGGTCTTCAAGCGGGAAGTCCAGGCGCCGTGCGCGGCGATCGCATTTTTCATGACCGTGTCATGTACGCCGGAGATGTGGAAATGCGATACCGCGACCTGAAGCTGCTCGGCGACCTTGGAGAGCTGCGTGGCATTGGCCTTTACTCCCTGGCTGCCTTCGCTCATCCCCCTCGCCGCATGATCCACTCCCGCAATTTCCTTGGCAACTTCCGCCGTCGCCTGCGACGTCTCCGCGATCCGGTTGTTGGCCTCCTGGACCCCCGCCGATGCTTCCGCGATGTTCCGCGCGATGTCCTTGGTCACGGTCGATTGCTCCTCAATCGCCGCCGCAATCGAGGACACGATGTCGCTCACCTCGTGAATCACCTGCGACACTTTCTCGATCTCCGAAATTCCGCCCGCCGTCGACGATTGCACCCCGGCGATGCGTCCCTTGATGTCTTCGGTCGCCGCCGCGGTCTGCTGCGCCAATTCCTTGATCTCATTGGCCACCACCGCGAATCCTTTGCCCGCCGATCCGGCGCGTGCCGCTTCGATGGTCGCGTTGAGCGCCAGCAGGTTGGTCTGCGAGGAAATCTCGGTGATGGTTTCGGTCACTTTGCCGATTTCCTGCGCCGCCGCGCCCAGTTGATTCATCTGCTCGCTGATGCGCGCCGCCTGGCGCGTGGCTTCCTCGGTGATGCGCCGCGCTTTTTCGGAATTGCCGGCGATCTCGCCGATGGTTGCGGTCATCTGCTCGGTAGCCGAGGCGACGCTGGTCAGGTTGGTGGTGGTCTGCTCCATTCCGGAAGCGACCGAAGTCACATTGGCCGACATTTCCTCGGCCGCCGCGGCGACTGCGTGCGCTTTGTCGGAAGCCTGCTGCGAGCCATCCGACATTCCCGCCGAACTCGCCGTCAATTCCGAAGAAGAGGTGGACAAAACGCCGATCTCTTCCGTGATGCTTTTGATCATCCTCTGAAGGTTCGCGGACATGGATTGCATGCCCTTGGCAAGCAATCCGATCTCGTCCCCGCGATCGACATAGACGAGCGACAGATTGCTGGTGATGTCCCCTTCCGCAATTTGATCCAGGTGCGCGACCGCTGCCGCGAGCGGTTTGGTGATGCTGCGGCCAAGCAGAATTCCTGAAGCCATATAGATCGAGCCGACGATCAGCCCGCAGGCGATCATGAACATGTCGACCCGGGAAATCAGCGACTCGGCCTGCGCGTTGATTTTCGCCAGGTTCTGTTCGCGATAATGCTGGTACGCATTGATCGCGTCACCCAGCTCGTGCACTCGCGGCACAACCTCGGAGTCGTGGAAATCGACCGCTTCGGCGCGCTTGCCGGCTTTGAGCATTGGCAGCAACTGGTTATCCGCGTCGCGCCAGCGCGTGGCGGCATCGTCGATCTTTCCCAGCAGACGTTTCTCCTCATCGGTTGACGCGGCGAGTTTGAGTTCATCGAGCGAGGCCAGATAATCCTTCCGGAGAGCCAACAATTCGGTCTCGAGCTCCCCGGCGTTGCGCTTGGATGCGACCATCGTGGCAACGCGCTGGCCAATTCCCCCGACGTCGGATTGCACCACCTGGCTCAACACCACCAGGTGGGCCTGCGCCTCCGATTCCGCCATGGCGGAGCGAATCGCGCTCAGGGCCCACAGCGCGAACACGGCCAGGGATAGAACGATAAAGATACCGGCGCCGGACATGATCGCCAGCTTTTTCCCGATTTTGACATCTCCGAGCTTTTTCATGGTTTTTCCTTCTCTAATAAAATTCTTAAATTCTTCACCGGGGTCACACCCGAAACCGCTGTACGGTCATCTGCAACTGCTCGGCGACCTTGGAGAGCTGCGTGGCATGGGCCTTTACTCCCTGGCTGCCTTCGGTCATCCCCCTCGCCGCATGATCCACTCCCGCAATTTCCTTGGCAACTTCCGCCGTCGCCTGCGACGTCTCCGCGATCCGGTTGTTGGCCTCCTGGACCCCCGCCGATGCTTCCGCGATGTTCCGCGCGATGTCCTTGGTCACGG
>Ga0335074_10014753_pt1 | contig 10955 bp, 6 predicted proteins | sample Lox_Sample_23_FD_206715 | JGI IMG/M metagenome (GOLD analysis project Ga0335074, IMG submission 206715) | Soil microbial communities from Loxahatchee National Wildlife Refuge, Florida, United States - Lox_Sample_2.3 | ecosystem: Environmental > Terrestrial > Soil > Wetlands | place: USA: Florida... | reverse complement strand
TTTATAACTGCAAGCTATTTAAAGGGAACTATATAATTACATAGTACTTTAAATGCTACTAGTATAAACATATAAGCTACAAATGCTAAAACACTTAAAGATGTAGCTTTTATGCAGCCTTAAAGCATGCAACAAATAACTGTCTTAGCAAAGAAGACAATAAAAGACATATATGCATATTATACTACAAGAACTACCTGTCTTAAACTAAGGAATGCCTCGTACGAGTAAAACACATAGAATCTGCAAAACTAGCTTATATTAACTGCTTAGTATAATATTAAGCTACATTAAACTTTATATAAAGGCCCTAACAGACTACAGCCCCTACATCCCCCCCTACCTCTTAAAACCAAGCGAACTAGGCTAGCTCCAGCTAGGACGAACTAGCAATATCTAAAACTATCAACTACCTACTTGTAGTATAATAAGAGCTATAAATAAAAGTAAGCCACAAAAGGACCCTTAGCTTATATAGCTTATAAAGTATAAGCGTACTACTAGCAAAACGCTTATAAGGACAGCCAGCTAGATTAACTAAAGCTTCTAAAAACAATATAGACATTTACATGTTTACAGCTACCTAATAAGTGTGCTAAGAGTATTATAATACAACATATAGAAATTAAAAGACAGGGTGCTAATCCTATTGCTAGAAGGGAGCTACGCTTCATACGACATTATAGCTGTTTAAGAACTTTAATTAAACTTATACATCCCAACTACTTACTACCTATAAAGGTGCTTGTACACCTTAATCTTCCTGCAACAAGGTAGGGCTCGTATGAGCATATATGTTAATAAGAGGATCCTATTAGCCTAATAGAACTCCAACTTCAAGCTAGACTACTACTAGGTAAAGCTCGAATTAGAATTAGGACTTCTAACTATTTATAACATTTATAATAAAACATTAAAGTCGTATGAAACTACAAACTAAAACATTTTAATTCTAAAAATGTTTGAAGCTACATAAGCCCTTAAATGCCACCTAGTAGTAGGGGACTTTAATCTGTATTACATACTATAAGGGGGACATAGAGTTAGCAGGAACTACGTTAAAGTAGTACAACTAGTTAGCAGCTTATACACAAACCAGTTAGACCTACTAATAGAACTAAGGACAATTACTAAGGAGAAGTACTAGAACGAGCCCTCCATATTAAACTTAATGCTATAAGTAGCAAGCTGCAAAGTAATTAACGCCTACTTTAAGTCTAACTATAAGCCTATTAAAACTTTAATTATAACTAGCAGTTAAGTTCGTATAAATATACTACTAAAAAGGAACTTTAAAAAGGCAGACACACATATTATTATAATAAGTGCAAGATGGCTTTATACACTTATATAAGAGCTAGAAACAGCCTAAAACATTAATAACTATATAGAATATATAGTAAGCTTTGCCTAGAAATTAATAAGCTAGACTGTCTCGTATAAGGCCCTCTCTATCTAAGTATAAGCATAATAAACACTTAAAGTTGTAAAAGCAATTGCTGCTAAACGCAAAACGTACTAATAATAGTCGAACACCTACACAGACAAAGTATAAGATAGTTATATAGCTATATTAAAAGCTAAACGCAAGCAAATAGTTAGTGTAAAGCAAGCACACTAGCAAAACAGCATGTATAAAGCAGCTAACTTTAAGGAAGGCATCTAAAAAATAGCAAAGTAGGCTTATACGAAAAGCTACCTACTATTAGAACCTGCTAAGATGCCTAACTTATAGTAGTAAGAGACCCAGCTAGGCACAGTTAGTAGCAAAGTAAAAGCGCTTTATAAAAGATTCTACCTTAAAATAAAAGTAGACTTAGAAGATATTGCAAACAAGGACTTTTAGTGCAACCTGCTTGGAATACTAGTAATAAGCTAGTTAGTTACTATAAAGGACGTATGTGACATTATATAAAAGGTCAAACTAGACAAATACTTAAAGGCAAATGAAATCCCCAACTAATTCTTACAAGTAATAAGGGAACTATTAATTAAAGCACTATAAGCCCTAATAGCTACAGTTTTTAGAACTAGTTACTACCTTAAAAGCTTTTGTGCAACTTATACAATAATCCTTTAAAAGCCTAACAAGCCAGACTATTTAGACTTAAAAGCATAAAGACTAATAGCCCTACTTAGTACTATAAGCAAGGTTATTAAAATGCTAGTAGCACGCCAGCTTAGCACCTTAGCTAAGCAAGAGGGATTACTACTAGACAACTAAATAGGTAACTGTACAAACAAATCTACAAAGACAGCCTTAAAACTACTAGTAGAACAAATCCATATAGTATGGAAGATAGGGAATCAAGTAGTATTAGTTCTATTACTAGATATAGTAAGAGCATTTAATATAGTAAATTACTTCTAACTGCTTAACAACTTATAGAAAAAAGGGATACTATTATAGTTCGTACAAACTATACGATCCTTCCTTACAGATCAAACAACTATACTGCTAGTTAACAACAAAGAGATAGTGCTATGCTAGTTAAACGCTAGCATACTATAAAGCTCTCTACTATCCCTAATACTCTTTCTATTCTACAATGTACTACTACTTAAAGCCCTAAACCAGCTAGACCTACTACTATTACTACTAGGCTTTGCAGATAATGTCAACTTGCTTACATATAAAAGGACTGCAGTAGGAAACTGCGCTAATCTTAAAATAGCATATAAATAATGCTTAAACTAAACTAGAACACATAAAATGCGATTTGCACCTAACAAGTACACCCTAACCCACCTTACTAAATGCAAGCGTATCAATCTGTACGTGCTAGTTAGGCTATAAGGAGTAGTAGTAGAACTCGAACTTGTTGTATGTATCTTAAGGCTACAGTTAGACTTCAAATTACACTGGAAAGCCTATAAAAGGGCTATTAAGGACAAAATAAGCACTTAAATGCTAGTATTACAACGTACAACAGCTTCAACTTAAGGAGCTATAATGCTTAAAGCTAGAATTATCTACTAAGCAGTTGTCTGCTTAGCACTATTATATAAGGCTGCATTGTAGCACAAGCATACAGGTAATGCTAGTAAGCCTAAGGGTATTACAGCAAGGCTATAAATGCAGTAAAACTAAGGGCTACAAATAGTGCTTGGAGCATTTAAAGCGACCCTTATTTGCTAGCTTGAAACAGAGTCGTACGTGCTTCTACTAGATCTCTAGCTTAATAGGCGAATAGCACGCTTTCAAGCTAGGATGGAACACTTAGGGATAGCGTAGAAGATTAAGGAGAACGCCTGTAGCACTATAAGGGCTAGAATTTTAAGTCGTACGAATAGAAGGTAGAGGTAGCAGCGCCAAGCTAGCGCACAGCCTGCTACTACCTTAAGGGTCGTATGGAAGATACAAGTTGAAGGGTGGATCAGGCAACAAATAAATTAATAGGACTAGCAGGAAAAGAAACTGGTCCTTTAAGATTAGGAAAAGCGGTGGCACGTAGAGAATAGGAGGCTAGGCCGTGCTACACGTTTAAAGGCAGACCTAAGAGGTTGTAGGGTAGTTCCTAAAGACACACTACCAACAAAACAAACTTTAAAGCTCTACGAGGGGCTCTAGAAAGCAGAAAGCGCATTACTAACTCAAGCTCGTACGGGGAGGATAGGGCTCGCCAAGTTCCTTTATGGAAGACGTGTGCTTAAGGTAACTACTGCGACTTGCTTGTGTAGGATAGGACAGGAGACACCACGCCACATGGCCTTATACTGTGCGTACGAAGCAGATAGGAGGCACTACTTGCATGCAGGCTAGAACCAGTCATACCCTCAAATGATAGGCACAAATAAAGGGGCTAAGCACTTCGTACGGTAGATAATGTACTTAGGAAGGTTGAAGCAGTTTGCTCTAACTAAACGCTTACTGTTTGACAGCAAGTAGCTAGCTAGTCCTCTCTCTCTCTTTGACAAGTAGGTGGCGGTGAGGCTACTTATTTAGTAATTGCAGGCTGCGAGTAAATTAGAGCTTCATACGGAGACAAGCAGCTTAGGGTTTTTTATCCTACTATGTAAATAGTAAGGTTTTCCCTAGTTTAAGACCTTTATAGGAGACCCGTATAGCCTTAAGCTCAAACGGTGTAAGATTAATAATAATAATAATATAATAAAATCAATTACTATATATAAATTCAATAAGAGCCTTACTAATCTTTTTATTAAAAGGGAGAGCTTAGAGTTTCTTAAGCGTGCTATTACTTATTTTAAGGCTTGGTGTGTAATATCTAATAAGTTGGCCTTTGTAGTAATAGCGTTTAATCCTTAGTAGCATTGCATAAATATACTCTTATTACTCTATAAGAGACTTAGTAGAAGCATAAAGCTGAACCTGTTATTTCTAAGTGATATATCCCTTTATCTTTAAGACAAATATTTTGCTGCTCTAACATATACTTAGAGACTCCATTCGATTAGTAGCAGGGACGCTCGTCTACAACATAATATCTATATTCATAAGCAACTTAAGTAGATAGATACTAGGAACACTACCTTTCCCACTATACTATTAGTAGGAGTCTAGCGCAATATAGGGATTCATGATTAACTACTAGCATCACACAAATAACCCTATATATAATAACATTGTTAAAGCTAGAATATTATTCCAGACAGGTTAGAATTAGGATTTCATGCCTGCTAATCAGACGAATAGGATGGGGAACAGTAACTAAGGTAAAGCTTAACCTTTAATTTGTATGAATTCTTAGAGCTTAATAGAATGATTTAAGGAAGAGTTGCATGCTTTTAATTGGAATGTTAAGTCTAAAACCTAAGTTGATGTTTCATCAAATAGAACTAAGTCTTATTACATAGGACTTTAAGGCATAACAGCTATAACAGCAGCTGAGTTGAATTTCCAGAATCCTCCTCCGTCTAATCCGCAATAGCTTGCTCTCATACAGGCTGTATTTAACTAATTAGCATTACAGTAGGAGTCTGATGTGTATGGTGGAGGCTTAAGAATACAGGCGTATTTCTAGAACGACGCTTAGCCGTACAAAAATGCTATTTCCAACAGGTGCTTGTTTAATCTTAGCGCTCGGCTAGCAAGATATACAGGAAATAACAGCTATACGCTCTAAGCCGAGAAAACTTAAGATTGGATTACTGCTATCAACATAATCTAGTTACAGCCTTATAAAGAAAACGTTGGACATTTCAACGGGTTTAGAGCGGGTGGCTACGTGGTTTAGGACGGAGCTAGTACAACTATTAACTGCTTTGTAATTAATGGCATACCATATTCATATAATGCTAGTATCTGGCTATAAGGGGCTGCAACAATGTACAATTACGTAAGCTACCATCCAAAATCATTCCGCTGTCCATCTTTAAATTCACAATTGCATTCCAAGCGAAGTTATTAACAGAAAAGCAGACTAACAGTTCTAAAATCTGGGCTAACCGTACTAAAATCCTCTTCTACGCAACTATTAATGTCTACTTCCCCTTCAATATCACCACTAAAGTATACTGCGAGTATAATTTCACCTCCTACAACACCAACGAGTTGTCCTTTAAAGCGCACCTCGTCCACGGCATAGCAGCTGCAATGCAACTTGCGCCTTTTACAACTAAGAGGATTATGCCTCTACTCGCATCTTCCACTGCAACAGCCGCAAAGCAGTGTTGTAGTAGCGCGAACGGGCGAATGTGTAGTCTTAGCTGGCTGAATGGGTCCGTGTGGGATGGGACGCAGGGCGTAGGGCAGCAGATGGCTGCGTTAGAGGTTGTTCTAGGGAATCTAATGGGCGGACTGCAAGCTGTTGAAATCACACGTAGAGTAGTGATATATGCGCAGCATAGAATAGATTAAATTGCTTAAGTTGTATATAGTTTACGGGCCTGCTACGGTCCGTATTTATCTATCCTTCCGTTGCCACCGCCCGTAAGCTTGTTTGCCATCCGTAAGACGACTTTGCCGCCCGTACAATGTCTGCTGAACACCCAGCTTTGATTGTCCGTAATTGCCACGCTTCCCAGCTGGACAGGGTTTACGGTCCGCGAAGCTCTAATTCCAACACAAGCGCCGTTGACGAATGCAACTAGGGGTATAGGTGTAGGAAATCTAGGGGTAGGGGTGTTGAGGAGCAATCCTGGAACACTACTAGTAAGTGTGATGGTTATTGGTGCTAGGGATAGAGCCGGGGCGGGATTTCTAATAATAATATTACTTGCTTTCTTAATAGCAGGTCTTTCGTGGATAAGTTCTAATTTGTTGGAGGGTGGCACTGTGCAGAAACTGTTGCGGGATTGTTTACTAGGGTTTTTGATATTGCATCTCATTATAGAGTAGACGTTAGATTTCCATAATAAAGATTCCAACCTGTTATCCATGTATTCTATAACTGCTCCGAATACTATGCCTATATAATGTTTGTATTTGGACCTCCAGACTATGAAAGTAGGACCTTTTTCAGAAATCATTTCACAGAATACCTCTATTGCATGTGCGAGGTGATCGCATTCATTACAAATTCTGATTCACAGAGGCAATTGTATTGTTGCAGACTAGTTTTGTCAGATATAAAAGCCTATATCGAAACGGCGAAGTCAGATTGACCATCCTTGCTTAAACTTTGCTATCATCCTCTCTATCAAACTAGCATTTCTCCTGAATACATAAACCCAATAAGATCAAATTTCCCACTATTCTTTACAGCAAAGAACAATTACAACTTAAGATGACAAGGAAAACTTAATTCTTAGCTCCGTAGACTTTAACCCGTCCTTCTAAAGGAGCAAAGGCCTTCTCTACGCTGCCACGTAGGGGGCCGGTCGGCTTTCCAAAGACCAATTAAGCACGAAGAGTCTAGGTTTCCAGCACATTCCAAGTTTCAGCAACATTCTTGCTGATACTAGGTTGAAAGTGCTATAGGTTGCAGCTGAGACCCTTAGCAGTAAGTGCTGTTCAAACTGTAAATTATTAGCAGAGATGCCAGTAAGATTCCAAGTTGTAGTAATACATACCAATAAACTGGTTTATGCCACTAGAGTGTTCATACCCTGTTTATAAAAAGAGAATTTATTAGTAAGGTAAAAGGAGTAGTTGATAGGGAGGCCTAGTAGTAACTCACATTCAAGATATTTTCCTATAAGATCTTGAAGCTGTAGAGGAAGAGCGTCAACTGCGGAGGAATCTTTGAAAAACATAACCTATTTTATTAGAATCAGATAATTGGCCCTCGAACTCACAATTATACTTGAATCAGTAAAGATATCAACATAGAAGTTTGAACTATTAAAGAGGACCTAACTTACTGTTCTGTAAGCATCACGAAACCCCTTTATTTTTGCCGCGTAATTCTCAAAGACTTAAGGTGGTAGTATCTTCTTTGTTGCCTCATAGCCAAAATCCCACAATTTCTCGTAGTCTTCTCCAAATAGGACGATTGCGCGGTAGGATTGGACATGGAATGGTGAAGGAGCGTGTTTAATGGCTGACCATCATAACAATGCGACTATTTGGGATAGGTGATTCTTTTGCTAAGGAGAGAATGGTCCGGCGAATTTTAATGGTCTTAAGGAACGGGACTTGGTACGACATGTCGAGATTGAAGTGCTATTTATAGTATGCGGAGAAAGGGAAGAAGCAAGTTTAATGCTGATGCTGAGAGGGAACAAGAGATAGTAAGTCTGAGAGAATATATACGCAACAACGACGAGTAGGATGGAGCGGGATGAAGTGTTAGATTTGCTAAGCAGGTATTTATGCGTTATAGTTAAAGCTATACCGGTATTCTTTGCTATGAATATGAAACTTTGCTTACGAATTACAAAATCTTTCTCATTCACGGGAGAGCAATCCAATACATCACAACAACGGCCTTAAACGAAAGAAAATCGCCGTCTAATTCCAGCTAATGAGAAGGATTGTTTTAAATTATTAAAGTAGTAGCCAACAGCTCGTTTCACAAGGATGCCCTGTCTGGGGTTATGATAATTCCGACCGACTCTGTGCACGGTCTTTTCGGTTTATGAGCTTAAATCACCGTCCTGTGCGTCGCAGATTTCCACTCATAAAATGCAAGATTCTATTCTTGGGTGTTCTTTGAAACGGCCCCCTGTATCATCCTTGTACATCCTTATACATCCTGTGCCTCAGGGTGATGCTTAACGCATCTCTCAGCCACATCCCACAGGAGGTCTACGCTACCATGGTGTCAATCAAGACCGGTCCGCACTACCTTAGTAATCCACCCTCACTTCCAAAGAGACCTACGCGCTATTTACTGAGAGAACTACATGATCTAGAGAACGCATTCACCTTTGCATTTGAACAACTTTATATTCCAATTCGCTGGAGGGCTCATCTGATTAGATTGCTTTTTAGAAGTTCCTTAGAAAAGGATAACTTCGAGGTTAAACTGTTCTGTAGTAGTTAGCAATAAGACACTGCAAGGTAGTAATGATTAGCTTAAAGTTTAGCGACAACTTCCTTAAAAGTCAGCGTTCTCTCGCTGAAAATTTAGTGAGTTACATACTAATAAGTAAAAAATAACTTTGAATTATCAACGAGCTACATTGACTTCTACAAAAGTCAAAAACATATAATAAGCAGTTAAGATTAGACATATTATATTTATTGTTTTTCAGGTATAGTTTTAAGATTTTAGGTGTCCAAAATGTCTATTGGGTGTCGTCCGGGTCGTTTTCGGGTCTGCAGCGAAGATTATTATGCATGCTCTTAGACGCCATTTAAAGCACAAATGTACCTTATTCAATGTTTAATATACAATTTATATATAGTCTTACACTTGAATTTAGGACTTTCAGATTTGTCTATATAATTTCAGATGTCTTACGGGTTTTCGGATCTCTTTCGGGCCTCTGTCTGGTCTCGCTAGGGATGTCGAAATGGTGACGGACCAGTCTAAATTGACACCATGATGTTAGCGTAGACCTGCGCCCGCATCCCACCATCAGCCATCGGAACGACACATTTTATTGCCGCAAGCCTAAACACTTTAAAGGCCTGGCATCCAAATCTTAAACGAAAATCCAGACTCTTAACCACCAAAAGCTCACAGCACTCATCAGAAGTTTCTATAGCTAATTCGGCGACTGGCTTCATCAGAATCTGGGACCGCCATGATGCTTTTTGAGAGTCATGTAACAGGGAATATCACTGCGCCTCATTTCCCACGTCTTACCAAAAATAATATTTCCAGCTGGGAGTATACCTCTAGCGACTTTACTGCAGATTGGCTTATAGTCCCATTTTAAGCACCCAGCAATCAGACGCAGGGAGAGGAATATGGCTCCATTAGGATTGGGTTGGATTGGATAATCCAGCGTATTCAATCTACTAACATCCACATCTACCAATATGTGGATTGGATTTGATATCCAAAATCCGCCACTCATACAGGGCGCTAGAGAGGAATGGGTCTGCTATTGAACCAGACACGAGACTTTATAATTTATATTAAGTATAAATATACACCCTAATTTAACATAGGAAACCATATATTTAGCATATCAATAGCAGTCTCTTATCATATGGTAGACAGCGAGACCACGTACCGCATGAATCATATCCATCTCACTCATCGATAGATTGCTCAAAATTGAAATATCGAGTCAGATTTCTAATATTATTTGCAGCTATTTACTGCCACGCCATCTTGTTTTCTTGCACCCACGCATCGAACTTTTACGGAGGCCGCCCAGCCACTTTTTCCACAACATCATTAATCATTTCCGATTTTCTATCTGCAGCTGCGACTTCAACCGAGGTGAGAATTTTCGCTACATATTCCGGCATGCTCAACTTCAAGTACCAGTGGAAACTTTGCTCTTCGGTGAGTTTTACATGCACGATGTCGCGTCCCAGAGCGCTGCTGATTTTTGTCGCAATCTATATGGAGACTGTCAGCGTGTGCAATTGCATAATGATTTGAATTAAAACGGCGATATGCCTCATCGTGGGTTAATAGCTCAGGGCCCAGGACCCTATAGTTCGTGCTAGGTGGCTTCGAATCAATGAGTAAGCGAACTGCGACGGCTGCAATGTCCGTAGCGCTAATGAATGGGATTTTGCCTTCTCCGCACGCCGTATAGATCTTGCCTTCGTCTCTAATGGAGGCCCTATGCTGCCTCTCAAAGAAGTTCTCTAACCCGCTTTTAGTCAGCTGGGACACGTTGCACTAATTTTGGAGTGCGTCGCAAAAGCTCACCCATGAACCAAGTTGCTAGGAGCACAGAATACTCGAGACCGAGATCATCCATGTGTTGCCACACCTTTCCAACGTGATATACGCCTTTCGTTATCGAGGCGCCGGCTAAGAGGACGAATCTTCTGACTTTGTGCTTTTGGAAAGTGTGGTCAATAAAGGCATTTATGGGTAGTACCGGGTCGCGCGCTTCGGGCGCAATTAGGTAGATGGCGGAGATGCTTTCTCCATTAGGGAACTTATGCTGAAATGGATTCTCGAATGTCGAAGAGTCAAGCCAGTCAAACTTTGTCGCCTGCATCCCAGATGGAGCTTCAGACTCAGCCTTGCAAGAGGCCAAGAGGAATGGAGTCTTTGCATCTTGCAAGAGACGTGCCATCCGTATGGAAGTCTTGCCCGTGCTCCCTGTTAGGAGTACTGCCATGATTGGTGATTGAAATTTGGGAACTCTGAAATATCTGATTCTTCAAAACTGGAGTCTTGCAACCGAGTATTCAGTTGGGAGCAGACTGATTGTTATATGTGCAGCCATCCTGTATTCGCTCCAAGGAAAGTCAACAAAGGCCCGCAGCCTTGGTTGTACAAGAATTTGCTCTAACCATATAAAGTACAAATGCCAAGCTTAAATCCGGGACGTCCGCGTATATCCGTATGCGGACATAGCGTTGTCCGGATTCTGATTGCCGAATGTGGTAATAAATCGGAGTTTACGACGGAGGCCCGCGACGTGATTTGCCAAATCTGAGAATCCTCTGCGTCACCTTTAATCGCAAT
>Ga0335074_10014752_pt1 | contig 10956 bp, 9 predicted proteins | sample Lox_Sample_23_FD_206715 | JGI IMG/M metagenome (GOLD analysis project Ga0335074, IMG submission 206715) | Soil microbial communities from Loxahatchee National Wildlife Refuge, Florida, United States - Lox_Sample_2.3 | ecosystem: Environmental > Terrestrial > Soil > Wetlands | place: USA: Florida... | reverse complement strand
ATCACCGAGCGGAAGCGAGCGGACCTGAGGATGCCGGCCCCAGCGAAGCCCGTATCTTCTCGCCGCGACCTTCAAGACAAAGGATCACCGGCGGATGCTCTGGGCGCCGAACGCAAACCGTTCCTAGTGCTTGGCGCACGGGCTCAATCTCAGTTTGCATAATTTTCCCTACGAGCGCGTTTCCATCTAGACGAACTGCATGAGGGCGAACCGGACGTTTGCGCGGCGATGCTTGCCTCGCTCGCAAGCGGCGCCGCAAGTTGCCTCAATCCAACGACGCAAAGGGTGGTGTGAACATGAACGCGACCCGAAGCATGCCGATTCTGTTCGTGAGCCTGACGGGATTATTCCTGTGCGCTTCCGCTAAAGCCCAGGTCGCTCCAGGCGTTCCAGCGGACTCTCTGTTGCGCGCAAGCGACCAGATCATCGTGATGCCGCCTCACATGGACCCGAGCGATTCCCTACAGCCGGTCTCGAGAAATCAAGAGACGGCATCGGCTCACGCGCATCTGGGCAAGATCTATTGGATCGGCTGGGGACTCGCGGGAGTGTTTTCGGTGGCCAGCATCGAAATGACGGCGCATTGCGAGCGCCAGCCCGGCTGCTCCGAGGGCAATCCAATCTTTGGCGCGAAACCAACTCGGCTCGAGTTGTACGCGCCCCGCGCGGCCGTGATCGCCGCGGGCATGCTGCTTTGCCGGCACTGGAAGCGGCGCGACCCGCAAGACAACACGTCGACCATTGCGGTGACGGCGATCGATGCCTACTGGGGAGCGGACATGATTCGCGACGCGCACGAAGTGGCCACAGCTCCCGGGCGCCCGATGCTGGTGAGCACTCGATAACCGACCGCACCGGCACGCGACCAGGCGATCTTTGCGATGACGGATTAGGGGCGCTGAATCAGCTCGAGACGGTTGCCCACGGGATCGATGGCGATGCCGATCACGATGCCCGTGTTTCCAAACGGGCGCGGATCGCCGGCCATCGAGCCGCCCGCCGCCTTAATCGCCGCGACGGTCGCGTTCATGTCTTTGACATTGAGGATCAGGTGCGCGATGGGGTCCTTGATGTCGTCCGAATCGCGGTGCGTGATCACGATCGGCGTGCTCTTGTTGGCCTTGGCTTCGTCGGCGTTCGCGCCGAAATTCAGAAAGATTTCCGCGCCTCCGGGCACATTGATGCGATTCGTCTCGAACATGCCAAACGCGGATTCGTAAAATTTCGCCAGCGCGGCGGTATCCTGCCCGCCGACCCGCGCTGAGTTCAGCGTCACCTGAGCGTGGGCGCCGGTTCCGAGCAGCAGCGCAGCGGCCAGCGCGATCGTAAATGCGTAAATTTTCTTCATCGAACTCTCCAGTGGCGCGCGCCATTCGATGGGCCTGCGTCGCCTTGCGCGGGCTCGGTTCGACCACCCGCAAACGGGTGAAATCCTAACCGCCAAAGGCGCAAAGTTCAACCGCCTTCGCTCGCTGCCTGCGAACAGCGTTGTGGGGATGTTCGGAGAATCTCTAGGCTTGGCCGGCGGCGCGCCCCTGGGCCTCGGCCTTCTGGGTTTCTCGCGCCGTCTCGAGCAGTCGATTGAGCGACTCGACGTCGCGCGGCGTGACATACTGGCCGAGATCGCGCTCGAAGATCACGTTGAGCAGCCATTCTAGGCCGACACGCAGCTTCTTCTCGAGCCGCGGCAATTTCATCAAGTAGACGGAGCGCCAGAGAACCCAGCCGATGACTCCCGAGAATCGCATGCCGAAGATGCGCGCGACTCCGGTGCGGCGGCCGATCGCGGCGAGCTGGCCCGGCGCTTTGTAGACGAATGGAGTGGACTTTCCGCCGCTCAGCCGAGCGTGGATATTCTTACCAATCAGGCGACCCTGCCGAAGAGCGTGCTGCGCCGTAGGAGGATATGGCAGCGCGGAATTCGGATCGGGCACCGCGGCGCAATCGCCCGCCGCCCAAATTCCCGGGTGGTCCGGGATTTCCATCGTGCCGTCGACGACGACGCGCCCCTTCTGAAGCTTGAATGGCGTCTTGCTCACAAACGGGCTCGGCGAGACGCCCGCGGCCCATACGACGACGTACGTCTGGATTTTGTCGCCGTCGCTGCACTGCACCTCGCCGTTCAGATAAGAGGTGACCTTCGTCTTCAGCTTGATTTCGACTTGCCGCTGCCGCAGCTTCTCCTGCGCATACAGGCCGAGCTGCTCGCCGAGCTCCGGCAAGATCACCGCGCCGCCGTGGACCAGGACGACGCGCACTTCACGCGGATCGAGCCCGCCGTAATGAGGCAAGCTCTCGCGCGCAAGATCGTTGATCGCGCCGACCGTCTCGACTCCTGCGAATCCGCCGCCCACCACGACAAACGTGAGCATGCTCTTGCGCCGCGCATCGTCCGGCTCGACGCTGGCGACCTCGAGCAGGGCGATCACGCTCGCCCGGAGCATCGTCGCATCGCCCAGGCTCTTGATCGTGCGGGCGTGCTCCGCGGCTCCGGGCACATTGGCGTAGTTGGTCTCCGACCCAAGCGTCAATACGAGGTAATCGAAGGGAAGATCGCGACGGACGAGTCCGATTCCGTAGGAGATCGTCACGCGTTTCTGCGAAAGATCGATCGCTTCCACCTCAGCCGTAAGCAGAGTGACGCGGCGGAAGAGCTTTCGAAGAGGATTGGAGATGTGGACGGGCTCGAGTTCGCCGGCCGCCACCTCATGCAGCATCGGTGTGAACAGCGTGAAATTCTCGTGGCTGACGAGCGTAACCTCGACGTTGTCCTGCTTCGCGACCGCGCCATCGAGGTACCGCGCCGCTTCGACGCCGGCAAAGCCACCGCCCAAAATCAGAATCCGCGTCTTGTCTTTCGAGATTGCTTCACTCATAGCTTGCGTCCAGTTCTATTCGGGCACTTGCCCGGTTGCGACTTCCAGCTCATCCTCGGCCTGAAGATACGCGAGCTGCGACTGCAGGAGGCCGGCGCGGGCGTCGAGCTCCTGCGCAGTCGCCTGGGAAGCCTGCGATTGCACGATGGTTCCCTGTTTCAGTTGTTGGCTGGCTTCGCGGTAGGATTCCTCGCGCAGAGCCAGCAGCTGCTCGGAGACGGAGACCATCTCGTGGGTCCGCTCCAGCTTGTTGTAGGCGATCTGCACGGCAAGCTCCACTTCGTCTTTCACGCGAGCCAGATTTTCGTTGGCCTCGTCGAGCTGCGACTTTTGCGCGTCGAGATTCGCGCGCCTTTTGCCGCCGTCGAAGATGTCGTACGTGAAAAGAAAGCCGAAGGTGCCGAAGTTGCGAGCGAGAAACGGAACGTTGTTCTGGTAGCTGTAACGGGCGAATATCTGCGTATCGGGGATGTAGTCGCGCCGGGCGAGCTGAACCGCGGCGGACGCGGCCGACACTTTCTGCTCGGCCGCCTTGACGTCCGGATGCGACTGCATCGCGAGCTGCTTGCATTCTTCGATCCGGCAGGGCTCGTGAACTTGCGGCGTCGTAGGATCGAGATCGAGCTGCGTGTCGAGCGGCAGGCCGACCACGTCGTCCATCTGCGTGGTCAGGTCGGAGATTTGGAGTTCGATTGTGAGCAGCTGCTGCTTGGACTCCAGCGTCTCGGCCTTGCTTTGGATCAGGGCCTGGTCGAGCGCGCTGCCGAATTTCACCTGCTGCGTGCGCTCCTGCGCGAGATCCTGCGAAGCAGTCACGCCGGCTTTGAGGGCCGCCAAGTGCAGCTGCGCTACGAGAATTCCGTAGTAGATCTGGCGGACCTTGAGCGCGACGTCGTTCTGCGTCTGCCGCGCTTCGGACTGCGTTGCCTTTACTTCGGCCTCGGCGATGTCGTTCTTGGCCTTTACCTTCAGCAAGGACGTCAGCGGTTCGGAGAGCGATGTTCCGCTCGTCTCGAAAGTCTGTGCCCCTTGCAGCAGTGTGATGCTGTGCGAGGGGACGTCGGTTCCGTCGACCGTGCCCAGAGCTCCCTCGGCAATCTGAACGTGCTGCACGTCCGTCACGTGAAGCACGGAGCTTTCATTGCGGAGCGACGGGAAGTAGGCGCTTTTCGCTTCGTCTTTTTCGTGCTGCTTTTCGTCGACTTCGAATTTCGCGATCCGCACGCCGTGGTTGTGCGCAAGCGCGAGCTTGACCGCCTCCTCCAAGGTGAGGTGGCGCGGGGCGGCCGGCGCCTGTTCCTGCGCGGCGAGCGTCGCAGCGAAAAAGAACAGAAGCATGCCTGCCGATATTTTCGTGCTGCCGGCGAATTTCACGCGTGCGCCTCCTCTCGTGTTGCCGGGCGTTGCGGTACGGCGCTCAGGTCGCCGTAGTCGAGCGGGGCTCTTCGCATGAAGACTATCAGCAGCAGCGCCACAACACATCCCCACGCGACGGCTTGGTACGCGTCGTTGATCGCGAGCGCGTACGCCTGCAGTCGGAGACGCGCGCCCACAAGGTCCGCTGCGCGGGCCACCGCTTGCGGCAATCCCGCCGATTTGTCGTACATGCCCGCCGTCAGCTGCCGCAGGCTGAGATCGGAAATCCAGCTACCGCGCTGGACGTGGAGCCCCAGCAGGTTCGAGTGCAGCTTCTCGCGATCCGAAAGAAAGTACGTCATAAAAGAGACGCCTATCTCGCCGCCGAAAAGCCGCACCACGTGAAAGAACGCCGAGAACGTCAGCGCCCACTGCGGCTTCGAAAGGCCTCCCGAGAAGACGGCCTGCAACACGATCGTCGCGACGAGTCCAATGAACGCGAACGATTGCCCGACGCCCATCAAGAGCTCGGTGCGATGGTAATTCGCAGCGGACCAGGCCGTCGTGAAATTCGCGTTCAGGAAGCAGGCGAACGCCATGCCCGCAAAACCACACGCCATCAATAAGCGCGAGTCGATCTTGGAAAGCAGCAGCATTGCGGCGATGAAAGCGATCAGGAATTGCGGCAGCGCCGTCCAGATCACGGCGGGCCCGATTTGGTCGGCTTCGAACCCGCGGATGGCCAAAGACTGCGGTACCAGCACAGCCGTCGACAACAAACCGAAGCGAAAGAAAATCAGCGCGACGCCGAGGAGCAGCGTGTTGCGGTAGCGCAAGTACGGCAAATCCACGAGCGGATTAGGTCCGCGGAAACGCCGGATCAGCGAGCAAATCAGGAAGAAGCAACCGACCGCAACGAGCGACGTAAACAATCCGGACCGCCACCAATCGAGTCGCTCGCCCTGGTCGAGCGCGGCGAAGAGCGCCGCAAATCCCGCGCTTGCGTAAAGAAAGCCGGCAAAGCTCGGAGCGGCGCCGCCCTTGCGCTTCGGGGCGGCCGGAATGCCATAGTAAATGCACAGCATCATCAGCGGCGTGATCCAGGCGGAGTTCCAGAACATCCAGTGCCAGGAAAGATGGTCGCGGTACCAGCCGTAGAGCGAGGGAGCGATATTGACCGCGCCGTCGACGAACGTCGCGTACAACGCGAGGGTGAAGGGAAGGTAGAACAGCGGAATATTGCGCAGCGCGAACGTCAACGTCAGCGGATAGAAGGTGCCCGACGTGAGCCCGGCCAGCACCAGCGCAAAGATCAGAAGGCTGTAACCGTGAACGAAGGGCAAAAACACGCAGATCACCGTGAACGCCGCAGCGCTCGCGAGCAGAACGCGCCGGGGACCGAGCAGCCCGCCGACATACACGGTAAACGGGCCGATGAACATCAGCGCGGTGTTGAAAGCCGTTCCGATCCAGGCGCCGTCGTCAAAGCCGATGCCGAGGTGTCCCTTCAAATCGGCGAGGCCCAGCGTAATCATGCGCCCGGTCAGCGTGACGACTCCCGCGCCCAGGACCACGCCCAGAATTCCGAGCAAGGGACTCCGCGAAAGATCGGCCGGCATCGCGCTGGCGACCGCCGATGCGATTTGCGAAGGTGTGGGCGGGCTTATCGCCGCCGAAGAAGCGCTCATTCCGGCTCCGATCAATCTCTCGTCCGGACCGTCGCGACGACCGAGAGGCCGGGGCGCAACTGATCCGAAGAGGAAGAAGCATCGAGTGCGATCTTGACGGGAATTCTCTGCACCACCTTGGTGTAGTTGCCGGTGGCGTTGTCGGGAGGCAGGAGCGCGAATTGCGATCCGCTGGCCGGCGCAATTTGCAACACCGTGCCGGGAAATACTTGACCAGGGTATTCATCGACGCGAACCTCAGCGCGATCGCCCGGCTTCATGTGCGTGAGCTGCGTCTCGCGGTAATTGGCCTCCACCCAACGGGCCGCGTCGATGAACGCGATCACCTGCGTTCCCGGCGAAACCAACTGCCCGGGATGAACCTGCCTCTCGCCGACGGCGCCGTCGGCCGGCGCGCTGATCTGCGTATAGCCGAGATCGACTTGAGCGAGCGTCAGCGTAGCTTCCTTTGCGCGCAGGTCGGCCGCCAGCAAGGTTGCTTGCGACTCCAGCACATCTTTGCCGCGCCGTTCCGCCTCGACCGCCAGTTCGCTGCTGTGAAGCAGCGAATTCGCCTGCTGGAGGTCCGCTTCGCGGCTGGCCGCTTGCGCGGCGTAGCGCTCTTCGTCGGCGACGGCCTGCTCCACCGTCTGCTGCGTGGAAGCGTGCACATCAAGCAACGCTTCCTGGCGCTTTCGTTCGGCGCGAGTGCGTACGACGTCCGCCTGGGTGGCGGCCTTTCCGGCGATCGCCGCCGCGATACCGGCTTTGGCCTGATCGACGGAGGCGAGCGCGCTTTGGATTTTCGTGTCCTGCAACTGGAGCTGCCGAACGTTGTCCTCGATTGCCGCTTTCGCCGCCGCCACCGCTGCCGTGGCCTGGGCGACTTGCGCCCGGTAGTCGGCGTCGTCCAATTGCACCAGGAGGTCGCCTTTGTGCACCTGCTGGTAGTCGGAGACTCGGACTTCGCGGACGATGCCCGGAATTTTGGTGCTGAGAGGCGTCACGTCGCCGCGGACGTAGGCATCGTCCGTCACCTGCTCGGCACGTCCGCCCTCCCAGGAGTTCCAGCTGTACGTAATCGTGACGACGATCGCCACCGCTAGCAGCACCACGAGGAGCGGAGTGCCGTACTTCAGCCATTTGGACGCGGATTTTCCGGCGGGATGCTCCGGCTCCGCGGGCGCTTTGGCGGCAGGTGTTGCCGGAGATGATTCTGACTCTGCCATTTCTGTGGCTCCTCTCGTTCTTCAGGTCCCGGGGACCCGCACTCCGCCGCGGGCGCCGGCCCCGAGTAGCGAAAGAATACCCGAAAGGGCCCGTTGGTCGGTATCCGGAGACCGATCGGGCAGAATTGGAACTTGAACAGACCTCAGCCTCGTTGTCTAGATGAATGAGGTGCGCCGGCGGCTTCAAGAATTTTGCGGGCGTCCGCAGTTCGCGCGTGCTCCGCGACAAGCTCGCATCTTCTTCTCATTCTTACTTGCGTCCGCGGCCGATACTTCTTCATCTATCGCGACATGCGGATCGCCAAACCGATTTTCGTTCTCGCCATTCTTTCGCCGCTTGTGGCGCTGTGCTGTCTTGGCCGCGCCTCCGATGGCGCCGTCAAAGAACCGGACAACTTCTTCCGCCAATACGTCGGCCTGACGGACGATCAGATCTCGGCGATTCACAAGGGCAAAGCCATCGCAAGAATCGTCGAGTCCCCGCGGCCCGACGAGGTTTTCGTTTTCGGCGCCGTTCACGTCGACGCCACGCCCGAGAGCTATCTGAAATTCGCGGCGGACCTGGACCGCCTGCGCAAGCTGCCCGACTACCTTGCGATTCGCAAATTCAGCGATCCGCCGACGCTCGCAGACCTAGACGGCTTCACCTTGGAAGACGAGGACGTCAAGCAGTTGCGTGATTGCCGGCCGGGCAAGTGCGAAGTGCAGCTTCCGGCGGATGTGATGGAGGAGTTCCAGAAGTCGATCGATTGGTCCGCGCCCGACGTCGACGACCGGGTCAACCACACCGCGCAGCAACTGGCGCTCCGCGCTCTTCAGGCGTACATCAGCGCAGGAAACGACGCGCTCGGAACCTACGAGGACAAGCAACACCCGGCCGAGGTGTCTAAAGCCTTCGAGGATCTGATGGACCGGTCGAAGGCGCTGCCCGTCTACCTGCCTGAGCTGGACCGGTATCTCCTCGATTATCCGAAGGCGACTCTGCCGGACGCCCAGAGTCAATTTTATTGGGAAAAGGTGAACTTCGGCCTCAAGCCGACGCTGCGAATCGTGCAGGCGATTGTCTACCGCGGGTCGAGCCCGGCGGAGCCTGCGTACGCGGTGGCGGTCAAACAGCTTTACGCAAGCCACTATTTCCAGGCGGCTCTCGACATGACGGTGTGCGTGCGAGATCAGGCGCCGGAGGATGCGCAAAGCCGGGGCGCAACCGGCAAACCCGGATTTTTCCTGATCACCATGAAGGGATCACAGCAGGCGGGTCTTACCGGCTTCAAAGGCGGCATCGTGAGGAAGGTTGCAGTGGATCGGACGCGTTCGTCACTCGAGCGCGGGCTCGCTGCGATCAAAATGCAGCTCGAAAGCCAGGGCCAGGCACAATAACCGCCGCTGAAAGTTACGCTCAGCGCGAGAAGAGCGCGGCGGCTAGCTGGAAGACTTTTTCGGCGCTCCTCGAAACGCCGCGCGAGACGGCCAGTTGGATGCCGGTGGCAGGCGTGGACGAAAACGCGGGCGGCGGAAGCGCCGCGCCGGAATCGATGCTCGCGCCGGCGAGCGCCGCGTACCGATCGAGGAACGACGGGGCCACGCGGTCCCAGCGGAAGGCCGCCGCTGTTTCCAAGGCTGCGTTCGTGCGGCGCTTCCGCTCAGATTCATTTGCAAGCAGATCTTCGACCGCCGCGGCGAAGCTTTCTACCGTCGCAGGCGCGGGCCATGCATTCGCGGGGGTTGCGTACGACGTGACGCCGCCGCGATCCGGCGCGACGAGCGGCAACCCCGAAGCCATGGCCTCCAGCGGGGCGATGCCGAAAGGCTCATGCGGATTCGGATGAACGAATATGTCGGCGTTGGCGTAGAGGTCAGCCAGGTCGCCCGGATTTCTGATGTGCCCTAGAAACGCGACGCGCCCATGCGCGTTCCGTTCGCAAAACTCTTCCCAGTGAGCGCGTTCGATTCCGTCCCCCGCGACGAGCAGGCGGAAATCTCGTTTATCGCTGCCAGCCAGGCGCGCGATCAAGTCGAATAAAGTCGATAGATGCTTCTCGGGCGCGAGCCGCCCCACATACAAAAGCAGCACCGATTCGTCGTTTCCGCCGGCGCGTTGCACGAGCGATTGGCGGCGCTCTCGCGACCTGCGGCCCGGCGACAGGTGCTCGAGATCGACGCCCATCGGCTCGATCCAGATGTTGCGGCGGACCATCTGGCCCTGCGATGCGGCGCATAGCTCTCCGGCCGTGTATTCCGAGTTGGCGATGTGATGGTCGAAAAACGGAAAGTAGAGCCACTTCATGTAGGCCGCGCAGAATCCACTGGCAAAAGGTAGCCTGCCGATATACGTGCGGAAGTTATCGTCCATGCGCTCGCAGCTGAGCCCCAAAACCACAGGGTGAAAATCGAGCGACGGCAAAAGATTGCGGCGAAGAAGGACGCCAAGATAGTTCAGCGTGTATTTGTCGCAGATTTCCACGACGGCGGGGCGTTCGGCAGCGAGGATTTGCCGCACACGGCCGGCGCGCGAAAGGTATTGCGCTGGATACATCGTGCGGTACGCGGGATTGAAACGGGAGGGCGGCGACTTGACGTGGTAGATGCGGGCGAATTCGCCGACGTCCTCCACACTGTCGGTTTCACCCGGCACCACGAGCCGCATGTAGTGGCCCCGCTGATTCGCGGCCGTCATGAGGGCACGGTAGAACGTGGCGATGCCGCCGGAAGTTTCGTGCCAGGAGTTCGTGAGATGGAGCGTCTTGAGCGCCACAGCACCTCCTTGTTATTGGTTCTTCCCTCGATTCCCCCAGGATCGCGGCCCCGAAATTACAAACGAGAGTATCAGCCGCGGCAAGCGGCGCACATCGGAGGCGAAGCTGCCGCCCTCTCCGCCGACGAGGAGAGCGCCGCGCCGCATCGCGTACCAATTGAACAGCGCCGAGACGGCGCTCGCCCCAATCGAAATAAACTCCGCGAGCTTCAAATGCGGCGTGCCGTGAAGCCGATGCAGCAGGAATTCGAACACCTGGAAAACGGCGGGCACGGCGACAGTGATGAACGCAAGCGTAAGCCATTGCGGCTGCGCGTCGCGCAGAGTCTGCACGAACGCGCCGTAAAATCCCGCGGTGGCCGCGCAATACACGCACTCCACTAGAATCGCCGAGGCGCTCACGAAAAAGCCGCGGCGAATCGTGACCCCCAGAAAAATCGGCCCGCGCAGAATGATGCTCAGCCAGGCGTTTTTCCAGTTCCAAAGGAAGAGGATGCGCTGGGGGCGGCGCAAAAGGCCGGAAAGCGTCTCGAAAAAAGGGGGGCCGGCGGCAGCGCCGGGCGGATTCTCGCGCGTTTGGGACGGGATTTGCGCCAACCCGACCAGTATAGGCGAAGGGCGTTTGTGCACGAGGTTAACGCACTGTGAAAAGACGTTAAACCGCCTCTCTAAGTAACTCGTAATTATTAAGTTGCGGGAGCACAAAAATAGCGGGCGTGTAATCTTCCTTCGCGTTGCGCATGTGACATTGGACGCGAAAGAGCGCGTGAACCAACCGGAGGGCCATTTTGCAGAGCCAACTCACATGTCTTTGGAAAGAGGCTGGCGCCGCGAAGAAGTACCACACGGCGGTTTCACTGCACAACCATACCAGCTGCTCGAAGGAAAAGCTTGCGTTCATCGGGGAGTGCGCCGCCCGGAATCCGTTCTTGCGGGCGGCGATGGCGACGCAAGAGCGCGACGCGATGGTGAAGTCCGCGATCAAGGTGGACTTCGAGCGGTCGTATTGGCGCCCGCCGCTGTCTCCTCTGGCTGCTTTCGAGCTCGAGTCCGATCAGATCGAGCGGGTGCTG
>Ga0335074_10014750_pt1 | contig 10957 bp, 10 predicted proteins | sample Lox_Sample_23_FD_206715 | JGI IMG/M metagenome (GOLD analysis project Ga0335074, IMG submission 206715) | Soil microbial communities from Loxahatchee National Wildlife Refuge, Florida, United States - Lox_Sample_2.3 | ecosystem: Environmental > Terrestrial > Soil > Wetlands | place: USA... | reverse complement strand
CGCCCGCAGCCGGTACATGATCAGGCCGTGATAGTCGAAGGTCTCGCCCTCTTTGATCTCGCCAAAGGGCGAGGCGGAGTCGTCGGCGCGCACCTCGAAATGCGTGTGCATCTGGATCGCTACCGTGTCGGCGTCGCTGACGAACCGCTCGACGTTCAGTGACTCGCGCATCGCGCGCCAGATCCTGGCGTAGTGCGCCTGCACCTCCGCCACGCCGCGCAGCTCCAGCGTGCCGTTCAGCATGCGGACGTCGGGTGCCATATACGTCTCGAAGGCTCCCGGGTCCTCCTTGTTGAACTTGGCGATGTAGGTGTCGAAGTCGGCTCGGTCCACGCGCTGCTCCACTCGTCGCCGGCTGGCTATTTGATCGCGATCGGGTTGACCGGCGCGCCGATGCCTCCGGTTATCGGCAAACCCCCGGCAACCAGCAGGAACTCGTAGCGGCCGTCGGCCGCGCAGTCGGCCGCCAGTGCCTCCAGGTCGAACATCTCCCCCAGGAACAGCCCGATGTTGGGGATCGCGATCTGGTGCAGTGGCAGGTGACACGGCGGGGCGAACTCGTGCGGCCGCACCTCGACGGCGAACGTGTCGGTCGCGACCGCCGCGATCTCGCTGCCGTGCAGCCAGCCGAGCGCGCCGAACGACAGGCCGGGCGCGGGGCCGGCCTCGTACTGGCCCCAGCTGCCCGTGCGGCGGCAAGCTGCCAGCTGGCCAGTCCTGATCAGGACGATGTCGCCGCGGCTGATCCGCGCCGAAGGGCCCTGGCCCGCGATCACCGCCCGCAGTTGATCCTCGGTGATCGCGAACCCGCCGGGCAGTTCCCCGTCACCGAGCGCGCGGCCGGCGTCGAGTAGCACGCCCCGGCTGACGAACCCGGCCGCCTGCCGCTCGGCGCCGGTCACGATGTCGCCAGCGCCAGTCGTCACGTCCGCGCAGTTCCGCCCGTTCCAGGCCAGCGTGTTGTCGTAGACGTGGCCGAGGCCGTCCCAGTGGGTACCCGCCCGCAGCGGCATGAACACGACGTCGTCGGCGTCGCCGAACCCGTGCGGGAAGCCCTGCGTGCCAGCGGCGGCGTCAACGCCGGAGTCGAGCATCGTGTGGATCGGGTTGCCCCGGCCCCGGTCGCCGCTGCGCGGCCCGTCCCGGTTCAGCTCGACGGCGAGGGAAAACACGCGGCCGGCCGTGGCGAGTCCGGCCGCGGCGGCCCGTTTGGCGTCGTCGATGTAGTTCAGCGTGCCGAGCGCGTCGTCCGGGCCCCAGCGCCCCCAGTTGCGGTACTTGCGCCTGGCGTCGGCGAGCGCCTCATCGATCGTGCTCACGTGCCCTCGCCGGCCAGCTCGATGAACTCCAGCAGGTTGCCGTCCAGGTCGGCCACGAACGCCATCCGCACGCCCGGCTCTGGTGACTGCCGGGGATCCCACACCGGCTTGGCGCCGCGGGCGAGCAGGTCGGCATACGCGGCGTCCAGGTCGGCTGTCGCGAACGCCACATGCCCGTAGCCCCGGGTGAGCAGCGCCTCCGGCGGCTGCTGGCCGCCGATCCCGCCACCAGAGCCGGCCCGCTCCAGCAGCTCGATGCGGGTGCCGTGGCCTTCCATGAAGCAGCCGCGCAGCGCGAACTGCGGCAGCTCGAACGCGAACCCCTCGGTCATGCCGAACACGTCCGCGTACCACTTCTTCGCCCGGTCCAGGTCAGCGACCGAAAGCCCGACATGGTGATGCAGCAGCTTCATACCCGGTCCCTGATCTTCCGCTCGCGGCCGTAGACCGCGACCACGAGCATGATCAGCGCCCCGTAGACCATCTCCTGAACGCCCGTGCTGTAGTTGTGCGCCTCGAGCAGGTACGTGACGACGGTGAGGATGAGCGCACCGAGCACGGTGCGCCAGTAGTCGCCGCGGCCGCCGAACATGGTGCCGCCGACGATCACCGCCGTCAGCGCCTGGAAGAGATAGGGGTCACCGGCCGACAAGTTGCCGCCGCCGTCGCCGGCGAGCAGCATGCCCGCAAACGTGGCCAGCAGCGCGCTGACGATGAACCCCGCTGTCCACGTCCAGCCGGTCCGGACCAGCGCCCGTTTGGCGGCGACCGGATTGGTGCCGTTGAGGTACAGGCTGCGCCCGGCCCGTGTCCGGGCGAGCACGATACCGGCGATGACCGCGAGCACGATCCAGGCAGAAACGACAGGCGGGATAGGGATTTTGAACGTATCCGCGGTGACTGACACGGCCGAGTCGGTCCACCCCGGGGGTGTGCCGCTGACCGCGCCGCTGACCCAGCCGGTGAGCACGCCGTTCAGCAACGCGCCGACACCCAGGGTCACAACCAGCGGCTCGATGCGGAACCGGTAGGAGATCACGCCGTTGAGCGCGCCGCCCACAGCCGCCACCGCTAGGGAGAAGACGATGGCCGCCCACACCGGCCAGTGGTCCACGCTGGTCAGCTCGGTGATGAACACGCCTCCGGCGGTGATGAATGCGCCAACCGAGAAGTCGATGCCGCCACCAAGCACGACGATCGTCTGCCCGGCTCCGGCCAGTCCGAGCAGGGCCGCCATGACCAGCATCGACATCAGCGTGGACCGCGTCAGCCAGCCGGGGACGGTGACGACGCCGACCAGGTAGAGCACGGCCAGCGCCACTACCTGAAGCAGCGGGAACCGCCGCTGCAGGTCGGCGAGGTGGTGCCGGGATACAAGGTCCCGGGGCGCGCTGACCGCTGTCATGCCGTCCTCGCCTGGGTCGCGTTCGCCAGCCCGGCGCCAAAGATCACGGCCACGAGCAGCAACCCGCCGTAGATCGCGTCCGTCCAGGTGTCGGGTACCCGGGCGGCGCTGAGCACGTTCGTGATCAGGTACATGCAGCCGGCCCCGAACAGCGTGCCGATCAGGCTGCCGCGCTTGCCGGTGAACGCCGTGCCGCCCAGGGCCACGGCGGCCAGCGCGACCAGCGTGTACATCGTGGCGTCACCGGCTTCGCCCTCCCTGAGCACCGCCATCAGCGCCAGCCCGCCGATGCCGGCGAACAGGCCGCCGAGCGTGTAGGCCAGGATCCTGACCCGGGTCACGTCCACGCCGGCCGAGAACGCCGCGGCGTCGTCGCCGCCCGTCGCGTACAGGTTCCGCAGGAACGCGGTACGTGACAGCCCGAGCCAGATAAGCAGCACAACGCCGATCGAGATCAGGCCGCCGGGGACCGGGCCGAACGATCCGGCCAGGTCGTCGGTCCACCAGGTGGAGCCCTGGGGCGTCAGGCTGCCCTCGATCTGCGTGGCCAGCCCGGTCAGGATGAAGTTCATGCACAGCGTCGCGACCACCGGCTGGAAGCGCAGCACGGTCACGAGCGTGCCGTTGACCGCGCCGACAGCGGCCCCGGCGATCAGGCAGAACGGCACCACGATGCCGGGCGAACCGAGCCCATGGGGCAGCAGGTCGGCCACGATGACCATGTCGATCACGGTCATCAGCGGGCCGATCGAGATGTCGATGCCCCCGCCGCCCGACATGATCGCCGGCGTGGACGCGAACGCGGCGATGGCGAACGGCGCGAAGATGGCCAGCGTCTCGGGCCAGTTCGACGGGGTGGCGAAGGCCGGCTGCGCGACGATGTTCGCGATCAGCAGCACCACCAGGAGCACCAGCGCGAACGCGTAAGGCCTGGTGCGCAGGAACCGCATCATCGGGCAGCCTCCTGGCCGAAGAACGCGGAAACCAGGGCAGCGCGGGAAAGCTGATCGCGATCGAGGACGCCGCCCACGGTTCCCTCACGGAAGACGAGCACCCGGTCCATCAGCTCGACGTGCTCGTCCACCTCGGTGGACAGCATCACGACCGCGACGCCGTCAGCGGCGAGCTTGTCGAGCAGCGTGTAGATGTCCCGTTTCGCGCCCAGGTCGATGCCCCTGGTCGGGTCGTTGAGCAGCAGGATCCTCGGTTCACGGGCGAGCCAGCGGGCGATGATGACCTTCTGCTGGTTGCCGCCGGACAACGTGGTGATGAGGTCGCTGGGCTTGCCCATCCGGATGCCGAGGCTGCCGGTGTAAGCGGCGAGCCTGGCCCGCCGGGTGGCCGGGGACAGCAGGCCGAACCGGCTGTCGGCGCCCGCGGTGACCACGCCAAAGTTCTCCTGGACCGACAGCGGCGCGAACAGCGACTCGCCCCGCCTGTCCCTCGGCACGTAACCGAGGCCGAGCGCCGCCGCGTGCCTGGCCGACCTGATGGGCGTCTGCGCCGCCCCGGTGAGGCGAAGCACGCGCCCGCTGCGGCCCCCTTCCCACAGCGCCCGCAGGAACTCATCCTGGCCATGGCCCTCAAGCCCGGCCAGGCCCACCACCTCACCCGCGCACAGGTCAAACGAGACCGGTGCGGCTCCCGCGCGCAGCCGCAGGTCGCGGACCCCGAGCACCGGCTCGGCCGCGCGCGGGCGGCCGGTGCGCTGATGCGCGCTCTTGCCGCCGGCCAGGTGATCCGCCCCGGTCATCAGCTGGACCAGCCGGTCCGGCCCCGCCTCGGCCCGCTCCAGCGTGCCGACGGACTCACCCGAGCGCAGCACGGTCACCCGGTCAGCGATCTCGCCGATGTCGTCCATCCGGTGCGAGATGAAGACGGTGGCCATGCCGCCGGCGCGGCGCCGCCGGATCCCGTCGAACAGCCGGTCCCTGGTGGCGACGTCGAGCGCGGACGTCGCCTCGTCAAGGATCAGTACCTTCGGCTCACGCAGCAGCACGCGGGCGATCGCGCACGCCTGCCGCTGCGACAGCGGCAGCGAGCCGGCCGGCGCGTCCAGGTCGATGGCCCCGCCGAGCAGCTCGGCGAACACCGCGCGCGCCCGCTCCTGGCGCTCCGCTTTTGACAGGTTCGAGCGGAACACGGTGTCCGCGCCGAGCCAGGTGTTCTCCAGGACCGAGCGGGAATCGACGACGAGCACCTCCTGGAACACCGCCATGATCCCCGCCCTGATGGCGGCGCCCGGGCTGCGCAGCGCGGGCGCCGTGGCCAGGCGCCCGCCAGTGCTCGCGAGCTCGACGGTCCCGGCATCCGGGCGGTACACCCCGGTAAGGATCTTCACCAGGGTGGACTTGCCGGACCCGTTCTCGCCCATGATCGCGTGAACCTCGCCCGAGCGGAACTCGGCCGAGCAGGAGCGCAGCGCAACCGTCGGGCCAAAGGCCTTGGCGAGCCCAGTGACGCGCAGCGCGACCGGGCCCGCCTCAGCCGCCGGGCTCGCCGGGCTATGACTTGGTGAAGATGGCATCAATGAAACTGTTGCTCACGTAGAGCTCGGAGGGACCGGTGGCAGTCCCGGCGGAGTTGATCGTCCAGCTCGGGTCGATGTCCACGTACTTGGTCAGGTCCGTGTTGGTGACGAGCGGCGGGTCGATCGAGAGCGTGTTGATCTTTACGCCGTCGCCGAGCAGCATCATGTGCGCCACCTGCGTCGTCGCGTAGGCGAGGCCGTTGGCGGTGTTGGCCAGGGCGACGCCGTGGTAGCTGGACTTGTGCTGGTACCAGTAGGCGAGGCCGCCCTCGTCGAGCCCGTTGTTCGTGACCACCGGGACGGTCCGGCCGGCCTGCTGGAAAGCCTCGATCACGCCGGAGGTGAACGGCCCGGCGGTGACGACGCCGCTGACGGACTGCGGGTGCGTGTTGAGGTAGCTCAGCACCTGCTGCTTGGCGATCGACGCCTGGAACTGGGTCACGATCGACTCGTTCGTCGTGACGCCGCTGCACAGCTTGAGCACGTCGTTAGCGCCGTTCATGGTGTCGGTGTCGATCGGCACCCCGGCGATCCCGTGGATGAACATGACCAGGCCCTTGCCGTTGGCCTGCTGCACCACGAACTGCGCCAGCTTCATTCCGCCGAGCACCGAGTTCGGCACAACGTTGACCGCGTTCGCGTCGGCGATATCGTTCAGAACGCCAATCGTGGGGATGCCCTCGCTGGCCGCTTTGTCGATCAGGGAGTTGTACGCGGTCGGGGACTGGACCTGGGCGATGATCATGTTGACATGGTCGTCAAGCAGCGTCTGGTACCCCTGGAGCTGGTCGGTCACCGAGGTCGCCGACGGTGCCAGCGGGATCGTGGAGTAGCCAAATGCCTGCAGGTTCGACTGCAGGCTGGTTTCGAGCTCGGTCTGGTAGGGGTTGTCCAGGCCGTCGATGAGGATGCCGATCTTGACGCCCGAGCTCACGCCCTTCCAGGTGGACCAGGGCGACTTGTAGATCGTGCCGTCGAAGCCGTCGTAGTTCGCGGCGTAGCTGCCCAGGGAGGACACAAGCCCGCTCTGGTCGTTGTAGCTGACGTTCGGAATCTTTCCGCAGTTTCCGCTCAGCGCGGACGTGCTGCCCGTTTTCGCCGCCGGGGCGGAAGAGGCCGATGAGCACGCCGTCGCGGTGGCGAGCAGCAGCGCGCCGCCGAGGCCAAGTGCCATCCGTGCGGTTCTTCGTCTCATGCAGTTCTCCTTCTATAGGGGCGGGGCTTTGAACAGCCCGGGGTCGACATCGTTGAAGCTTTCCTTGGCGACCAGCTCGTTCATCGGGTTCGCCGTGCCCCACTGGTCCTGGACCATCGGGTCGTGCATGTCGTAGATGTGCGGGTGCCAGCTGTCCTCGTCGAGCTCGGCCAGCTGGGTGGTGTACTCGATCGTGTTGCCTTGCGGGTCGAGGAAGTAGCTGAAGGTGTTGTCGCCGGCCAGGTGCCGGCCTGGGCCCCAGACGAACCGCGCGCCGGAGCGCACCACCCGGCCGGTGCCGTACATGTACTCGTCCAGGCCACGCAGCTCGAACGAGATGTGGTGCACCGACACGTGCGGGCCGCGGGCGACGGCGAAGCTGTGGTGGCGGGGGTTGCAGCGCATGAAGTGCATGACGCCGCCGAGGGTGTCCGACAGCCGGAAGTCCAGGTGGCGGGTGTACCAGTCCCGCGTCGCGTCGATGTCCGTGGAGTTCAGCACGACGTGGGACAGCCGGACCGGGATCGACTCCTTCTCCTCGACCTGCCGGTGCTGGCGCACGGCGACGTCGCTGGACACCTCGACGGTGCGGCCGTCGATGTCGAAGAACCTGAATCCGTAACCGCCGCCAGGGGTGGCGACGGGTCCGGGCTCACTGACGAGCGTCACCCCGGACGCGGCCAGCCGCTGGGCGAGCTCGTCGACGTGCTCGGGGCTGGCCGCGCCGAACGCGATCAGGTCAAGCCGCTTGTCGCCCTGACGCAGCCGTACCACGTACTGTTCCGGCGATCCCGCGGCGGCGAGGAACGCGAGCCCGGTGTCCCCGCCGATCTGGGTGAGCCCCCAGACGCTGGTGTAGAAGCCGAGTTGCCTGGCATAGTCCGGGGCGGCGATGCCGACGTGGCGCAGGTGGGTGATGAGCCGTTCAGGCATGCGTGGTGAGCCTCTCGCTGACGCACGTGTTCCGCTGGCGGCCGAGCCCGGTGATCTCCGCCTCCATGTGGTCGCCGGGCTCGAGGAAGACGCCCCAGTGCGCGCCGTTCCCGGCGGGCGAGCCGGTGAGCAGCAGGTCCCCGGGCGACAGCGGGACCAGCGCGGAGGCGTACGACACCAGCCTCGGGATGTCGAAGATCATGTCCTTGGCCAGCTCGTTCTGCCGGACGACGCCGTTGTGCCGCAGTGTGATCCGCATGTCGGCCGGGCTGCCAGCGAAGACCGTCGGCACCAGGTACGGCCCGGTGGGGAGGAACGTGGGCCGGTTCTTCGCCCGGGTCCAGTCGGTGCCGATCCGCTCCAGGTCCGGCCGGTACACCAGGTCCCGGGTGGTGATGTCGTTGCAGATCGTGTAGCCGGCCACGCATCCCATGGCCTGCTCGCGGCTGACCCGGCGGGCGGGCTTGCCGATCACCACCGCGATCTCCAGTTCCCAGTCGTGCTTGGTGCCCTCGACCGGGAGGATCACGTCGTCGGCGGGCCCGCACATCGCGCTGGCCAGCCCGGTGAAGATGTACGGCTCGCCGGCGGCAGCGCGGGCGTCCATGATCGCCTCCGCCTCGGCCCGGTCCCCACCGTCGGCGACATGCAGGTCGATGACGTGCTGCCGGTAGTTGGCGCCGGACTGCAGGATCTGCCCCGGCCGGACCGGGGGCAGCACGCGGAGGTCCCCGTCAAGCGGGCGCCAGCCAGGGCCAAGAGGGTGGCCAGCGGCCTGCTCGGCCAGCCAGGGCAGGGATACGTCCCAGTCGCGCAGCAGCTCGGTGGTGTCCGCGGCGACCTCGCGGACCCGCTCGCCGACCACCACGCCGACGAACTCGCGGCCGTCGTCGGCAAGCATGCATAGCGCGAACGGGCCCGCGTGGCTGCCCGGGGTGTAGGCCACACCCACCTCCCAGCTGTCCGGTGAGATGCCGGAATCGTAAGAGTGGGCCTGTGACCTGCAAAATTTCGATCAGCAATACCTGGCATGAGCTGCCGGGTCACAGCCGGGCTGCCACCTCCGCAGTGATCGACCGCAGCCATCGCACTGCCTGGTCGCCACTGCGGGTCGGGTGCCACCACGCCGCCTCGATCAGCTCGATGGTCCCGAACGGCGGCTCGCACACCGCCACCCCGGCGGTGCTGGCGACTCGCGTGGCCAGCCGCTCCGGGAGGACCGCGACCAGGTCCGTCCCGGCGACGACGAACGGCAGCGGCAGCCAGCCCACGGTGGTCACCTGGACATGGCGTGGCACGCCCAGCTCCATCAGCGCAAGCTCGGCCTGGTTGAGTACGTCCCGCTGGCCGAACGTAGCGACGGCTTGCGGGAGCTCGCCGAAGTCGGCCAGGCTGAGAACGCCCCTGACCAGCCGCGAGTTGCCCGGATCCACGATGCACACGAACCGGTCGCGGAAGATCTCCTCCGACTCCCCGGGGAACGGGACGCCCACCGGGCCGATCACCATGTCGTGCTGGAGCAGACCCCGGTCGGACTCGTGCATGTCAGTGGGGACGGGGCTCACCGTCAGCCCGACGCCGGGGGCGAGTTCCCGCACCCGGCGAAGCAGCCGGTCGACCAGGACCGTGACCGCGTAGTCGGACATGGCCAGCGAGAACGTTCTGGTGCTCGTGAGGTCGAATTCCGGCCGCGCCTCCAGCGTTCGCTCCACCTGGCGCAGCGCGTCCCGGACATCGGGCAGCAGCCGGTGCGCGAGCGGGGTCAGCTCGTACTGGCGGCCATCCCGGACCAGCAACTCGTCGTCGAAGTGCCGGCGGAGCCGGGCCAGCGCGCCGCTCATCGCCGGCTGGCTCATGCTGGTCTTCTCCCCGGCCCGGGTCAGGTTGCGCTCCTCCAGCAGCGCGCCCAGCGCTACGAGCAGGTTGAGGTCGATCGAGGAGACGCTCGCCATGGGACAGCTCCGGATCTGATCAGAGTCTGGTCAGCAACTCGTGACATTTTCGCAGCTCAATGCCAGCATGTGGGCATGTCACTCGGAGGAGCCGATCTCAACCTGCTCGTGACATTGCGGGCTCTGCTGGAGGAGGAGAACGTCACGCACGCCGGGGCGCGGCTTGGCCTCAGCCAGCCGTCGATGTCCATCGCCCTCGGCCGGCTGCGGCGCCACTACAAGGACGAGCTGCTGGTCCGCAGCGGGCGTGACTACTGCCTGACCCCGCTGGCCAGGTCGCTGCTGCCGGCGGTGTCGGAGTCGCTGCGGCTGGTGGATGCCGCGTTCGGGCGGAGCGAGACGTTCGTGCCCGGCAAGAGCGAGCAGGTCTTCAGCATCACGCTGTCGGACTACTCGGTGACGGTGCTCATCGAGCCGCTGCTGCGCCGGGTACACGAGGAAGCCCCGATGGTCGGGCTGCGATTGTCGCCGATCCCGTCGGACATGCATGAGAGCGACCGGCGGCTCCGGGAGCACGACCTGCTCATCGGCCCGGTGGGCTTCGCCTTTCCTGGCGAGTCCGAGGTGATCTTCCGCGACCGGTTCGTCTGCATCGTGGACCCGGCCAACCCGCGGCTGAAGGATGGCTGGCTGTCGCTTGAGGACATCGGCTCGCTGCCCCATGCCGCCGCCTCCTTCGGCCACTGCGGGCTGAACCCGGCCGAGCGGGTGCTGGACGAACTCGGCGTGCCGCGGCGGGTTCAGATCCGGGTCACCGGGTGGCTGCCGCTGCCGTTCGTGGTCGCCGGGACTGACCTGGTGGCGATCGTCCCGGAGCGGCTCGCCCGCCGGGTGGCTGATCCGGCGGGGGTGCTGGTGGTGGAGCCCCCGTTCGGCACCGTGGAACTGATCGAGGCTGCCTGGTGGCACCCCACCCGGTCGGCCGACCCCGCGCTCTCCTGGCTGCGCGGCGTGCTGCACGACACCGCGGCCGCGCTCAGCCCGGTGCCGCCACAGCGCTTAGCCAGGTCCAGGCACAATTCTCATTGGCAATGCCTGGCATAGCCGCTGCAACCCGGTGTTACGTTCCGGCCCATGGGGACAAGCGCGGGCCGGGTGGCCGTGGTCACCGGCGGGGCTGGCGCCATCGGCGGCGCCATCACAGCGGAACTGGCAGCCAGCGGGCACACCGTCGTGGTCCTCGACCAGGCCGGCGATCCGCCGGTCGACCTGTCTCGTGCTGGCCAGGTGGCCGTAGCCGCCGCCGAGGTGCTGCGCGCGCACGGCCGCTGCGACGTGCTGGTGCACGCAGCGGCCGCCTTCGACCGGGCGGACCTGGCCGCGGTGGACCTGGCCTCCTGGCGGCGGGTCCAGGCGGTCAACGTGGAGGCGGCGCTGCTGCTGGCCCAGGCGTTCGCCCCGGGCATGGCGGCACGCGGCTTCGGCCGGATCATCTTCGTGGCCTCCGACACCGTCTGGTCACCGCCAGCCAGCGACATGCTCGCCTACGTCACCAGCAAGGGCGCGCTGATCGCGCTGGCCCGGACGCTCGCCGTCGGGCTGGGCAAGGACGGGATCGCGGTCACCTGCGTCGCGCCTGGGCTGACCGACACCCCCAACGCCCGGGCGCGCGAGCCCGCCGCG
>Ga0335074_10014749_pt1 | contig 10957 bp, 11 predicted proteins | sample Lox_Sample_23_FD_206715 | JGI IMG/M metagenome (GOLD analysis project Ga0335074, IMG submission 206715) | Soil microbial communities from Loxahatchee National Wildlife Refuge, Florida, United States - Lox_Sample_2.3 | ecosystem: Environmental > Terrestrial > Soil > Wetlands | place: USA... | reverse complement strand
CGGACGGCCGGACGAGCCTGCCGCGCAGGATGACCGCCCGCGGGTGGTCGAGCTGGCCCAGGTCGCCCCGCGGGTCGCCCGGCGAGCGGATCATCGTCACGCCCGCCGCGACGTGCTCGTGCAGGTCCTCACGCAGCAGCGTCTCGTCGAGCGGCTGGCCCGGCTTGTCGGCGCCCGGATGAGTATGCGCGTCGACGAGCCCGGGCAGCAGCCAGCCCTCGGCGACCAGTGCCGCCCCCGCGACCGGCTCCGTGGTCCAGCGGTCGCCGTCCGCGTAAAGGTCGACCGGCTCGCCGTCCGGCAGCACCCGGCCGCGCACCCGGTACACGGTCACCGGGCCTTGCCTCCGGCCTTGTTCGCGTCGAAGCGGATGCCCTGGCCGGCCGGCGGTGTAACCCCGGGATGGCCGAGCAGGTCGTCGATCAGGTCCTGGCAGCGGATCTCTGGCTCGGTCTTTTGGGGCACATCATCGAGACTAGGCCAGCCCGCCGACAGCCGCGCTGCGGTCAGCGCGGGTGCAGGGGCGCAACCGGTTCAACCTCCGCCGCGGGGAGACGGTGCTGGTCGATGTAGTCCCAGCGAAGCTCGTAGCCCAGGCCGGGCCCCTGAGGGATAGAGACGAAGCCATCGGAGCTGAGCGGGTCGCTGGGCGCGCGGAGATAGGGCGGCGTGGCGTCATAATCCAGGCCAGGCCCCACCAGGCCGCGCTCGTAGTACTCGCACACGTCCTCGCTGGTGGCACCCAGCACCTGCAGGTTGCCGAAGCCGCTCATGTGCAGTTCGCACCGCACGCCGAACGCCTCGCACAGGGCAGCGGTCTTCATCGCACCGGTGATGCCGCCGCGCAGCACGTCGATCCGGCTGATGTCTGATGCCCGGCGCAAGATCCATTCGGCCCTGGTGAAGAGGCCTCCCTCGGCGATCTCGGGTGCACAGATCGGGATGGTCAGATCCTGCGCCAGCCGCACATAGGAATCGACCCGGTATTCGGGCATCGGATGCTCGTACCAGTAGAACCCAAGCCGCTCCAGTTCGCGGCCCACCTGCAGCGCCTCGGCATAGGTGTTGTACGTCTCCCAAGGGTCATACATCAGCGTCATCTGATCACCGACGGCGGCCCGCACCGCGCGGCAGGTCTGGATGTCCCAGTCGATGTGCGAGGGCCGCGCGGGCGCGAACTGCCGGGTGCCGGGGTCCCAGTAGATGGCGTTGTGGATCTTGTAGGCGCGGTAGCCACGGGCCTGGCACTCGGCCGCGTGCGCGGCGTAGTCCTCAGGCTGGCCCAGGCTGTTGACACCGCTGGCATACGCCTTGACCCGGTCGCGGGCGCCCCCGAGCAGCTTGTGCACCGGCAGGCCAGTGGCCCGCCCGGCCAGGTCCCACAGGGCCAGATCGATCACGCTCACCACGTTCTCCGGGAGCTTCGACAGCCACAGTTGCTGCCAGATGTACTCACGGTCGAACGGATCCCGGCCGGCCAGCAGCGGACCGACAAGCCTGGTGATCAGCGCCTGGTCTCCGGGCAGCAGACCGTCCTGGTCCCCGTGGAAATGACCACCCAGATAGCCGCCCTCGACGCCATCGTCGGTCAGCACCCTGGTCAGCGTCTGAACCACTTTGTGGCCCGGCAGCGGCTCACCCAGGCCGAACCGGTCCACGGGCACCTCAAACGGGACAACCTCAATGCCTGTGATCTTCACCGATACTCCCAAAAGCTGTTGGGTCACCGCCGCCGCAGCGCCAGAGATGACACGCGCGTTCGCCGCCATGTCTTCCCGGAGCAAATCTTGCATGCTGCCGACCCCCCGGCAGTAGTGGCCAAGGTCCCGACCGCGTGCCGGACTGGCCGGATGAGCAGTGTGCATGGCGGGCTGGAGGAGACTGGGATCATGACCGCACCGCGAGGAGCTTGCGGGCGACGAAGATCCATTCGTAGTTGGGCCGGTCCGGGGCGTCGTGGACGTCGACGAGCGTGTACCCGGCCGACCGGAGCGAGCCCTCGATCTCGGCCCTGGACCGGAAGCGCCGGGTCGAGTCCGAGACCAGCGTCGTCCCGTCGGCGGCGAACACGTAGGTGCGCCGGTAGCTGACGTACTCGCCGTTCACCCCGGTCAGGTCCCACCAGGTCTCGACGGCGCCGACGCCCGGAGCGTCCAGCCGCTGGTAGGTACCGTCGCGGTTCCATTCCAGCCACGCCCTGCGGGCCGGGTCGCGGGCCTCGAAGACCAGGTGGCCGCCGGGACGCAGCGCCGCGTGGATGCCGCCCAGCGTAGCGGACCAGTCGTCGTCGGTCAGGATCACGTGCGAGACGTTCGCGGTCATCGTCGCGAGGTCGACCTGCAGTTCCGGCAGGGTGGCCGCGTCGCCGTGCAGCCACCGGACCCGCCCGGCGCCGAGCTTCGCCCGGGCTATCTTCAGCGACGCCGCCGCCGGGTCCACGCCGACCACCTCGACGCCACGATCGGCCAGCAGGCAGGCCAGCGTGCCGGTGCCGCAGCCGACGTCGAGCACGCTGCGGGCACCCAGCTCGGCAGCGATCGCCAGGTAGTGATCGAGGTCGTCGCGCTCCCCCTCAACCAGGTCGTAGATCTCGGCGAGCCGTTGTGTGTCAAAAAGGGCATCGGGCATAAACCGATGCTACGAGGACGTCAGGAACCCGGGCCGGCCTCGATGACGCTGCGTACCTCGGCCGCGGTGGGATGGGTGCCGAAATCGGTGACGACCCAGGTCGCGCCGGCCTGCTCCCACGGGCCGGGATCATCGCCTGGCGGCAGGTCGACGACCACGTCGAACGGCTCGCCGGCGGGACGCGATGCGCGAATCTCGGCGGTCAGCTCCGCGAGTTCGGCCGGGCCGGGCAGGTGCGTGGGGAAGATCCCGTCCCATCGCAGCGCGCGCTGGACGGGCCGCCGGTGCGGCCACTCCGCTGCCACCCACACCGGGATCCGGGGGCGCTGCACTGGGACCGGCTCGAACTCCCCGCCCCAGTACCGGGTGAGCTTCTCGAGGCCCCCGTCCAGCAGCCGGGCCCGTTCCCGCGGCTCGGCGACCTCGCCGAACGGCTCGAGCTCGCCGTTGCGCGCGCTGCCCAGCCCCACCCCGAGCGTCAGACGCCCCGAGCTCAGCAGGTCGAGGGTGACCGTCTCCCTTGCGAGCTTGTGCACCCGGCGACGCGACAGCGGCGTGATCATCGGCCCGATCCGCACGCTGCTCGTGACGCTCGCGATCGCGGCCATCGTCACCCACGGATCGGCGACGGCCCGCACCGGCGCGCGGTACACGATGTGGTCCCAGACGAAGAAACCGTCCCAGCCCCGCTCCTCAGCGGCGGCGGCGAACTCGGCCACCAGCCGCGGGTCAGACAGCTCCTCAAACGGCGGGATATCGATTCCTCGTTTCACCCGGCTGAGCGTAGCGGAACGAGCTCCGCAGTGATCTTGGCGGCCTGCTGTCGGCGCGGTGTGGTAGGACCGCTGCATGCGCTACGGAGTCGTGCTGCCGGGAGGGACAGCGCCCGAGCAGCTTGATCAGGCCGTGCTGGCCGAGCAGGCGGGCTGGGACGCGGTATTCGTGTGGGAAGCGGCCTACGGGGTGGACGCGTGGAGCCTGCTGGCCGCGATGGCCACGCGGACGGAGCGGGTCCGGCTGGGCACGATGCTCACGCCGCTGCCGTGGCGCCGCCCGTGGAAGGTCGCCAGCCAGGTGGCAACGCTGGATCAGCTGTCGGGTGGCCGGGCCATCCTCGCGGTGGGGGTCGGTGCCGTCGATACCGAACTGCCCGACGCCGGTGAGGTGACCGACCTGCGCGGCCGCGCCGAGCGGCTGGACGAGGGCATCGACCTGGTACGCGCCCTGTGGGACGGCCAGACCAGCTACCAGGGACAGCACTACCGGTACCAGACTGGGCGGCTGGACCTGACCAGGGCCGCACAGCCAGTGCAGCAGCGGATCCCATTGTGGGTGGTCGGCGTGTGGCCGCGGCCGCGGTCGCTGCGCAGGGCGCTGCGCTGCGACGGCATCGTGCCCCAGTACCAGGCCGACGGCCGGGACCCGGCCCCGGACGACGCGACAGCCCTGCGGCAGTGGCTGACCGATCACGGGGCAGGGCCCGGCTTTGACATCGTGATGGACGGTGAGACACCGGCGGGCGACCCGGTCGCCGCGGCGGCCGTGACCCGTCCCTGGGCTGATGCCGGCTGCACGTGGTGGCTGGAGACCCGGTGGGAAATGCCGCACGACTCCCCCGAGCGGATGGCCGACATCCGTGCCCGCATCGATGCAGGACCGCCCCGGACCGCCGCCTGACCTGCGGTCGTACCAGGTCATCGAGTCCGGTGTAGGGATATCCCTATGCCGGATTCGGGCGTGGCCCGCCAGGCCGCGGGCAGCGAAGGGATGCGATGACTGGCGACGACCCCACGCTCGCCGACGTCGATGCGCGCTTCCCGCGCTGGGAAGTGTGGCGCGGCATCGATGGCCTCTTCCATGCCCGGATCAAGGGCGCGACGCCGCCGGTCCTGGTGCGGGGCGAGAGTCCCGGCGATCTCGCGGACCAGATTCTCCGCTGGGAACGGCTCCACGATGAGGACTAGGGCCGGCGCCGCGCCGGCGCGACCGCAACAACGCACCGGCCAGGCTCGCGGCGATCAAGCCGATCTGGTGAGGTAGCCGCCCAGCGCGGGCTCGAGCAGGTCGAACGCAGCGGTGGCGGCGACGGCGAGCGCCGCGCAGATCTCATCGCGGGGCTGCCCGGCGAGGCTGCGCCGGATCCCCTCCTCATAGAGCACGCGGTGCGCCGACGACACTAGTGCGGCCGCCAGCCGCTGCCGGGGGCCGTCGGCGCCGGTCTCGGCGGCGATCGCGTCGCCGAGGGCACGCTCGCGCTGGTAGAGCATTTCCAGGCCCCGGCCGGCCAGCGCCGGGCTGTTCTCGATCATCCGGGCGAACGCCGGGCTGGCCAGCCCGAGCGTTACATCGGCCCTGGCTACCCGCTCGGCGTAGTCGCGCCGGACCGCGGCGAGCAGGCTCTCGCCCGGGGCGCGGGCGGCGAAGACGCCGGCCAGCCCGCGGACGATCCCTTCGGCCCGGTCGAAGACCAGGTCCTCCTTGCGCGGGAAGTAGTTCGTGACGGTCATCTTGGCGACCCCCGCCGCGTCGGCGACCTGGGCGATCGTCACCTCGTCAAAGCCGCGGGCCACAAACAGCCCGGTCGCGACGTCGGAGATGGCCTGCCGGGTCTCCTGCTTCCGCCGCTCGCGCAGTCCCGTCGTCATGCTGCCAGCGTACCCACTTCTTAGGTCAGACACAAGATTAGGTTTGACATAATTTTAGGTCGAGCCTACGTTAGGAAGCGTGACCACGAACGACCACCGGGAGGACCCGATGTCCAGCGCCACCGCCACCTCGCCGGCCCGGCCGAGTCCCAGCGGGCAGGACCGGCCCGGCCACGCCCCGCGCCCTGGCACCGGCATGGGCACCGCGCTGCGCCCGCTGCTGATCGACGTCGGGATCCCCCTGGGCAGCTATTACCTGCTGCGCGACGCGTTCGGGCTGAGCCTGTGGCTCTCACTGGCGCTGAGCAGCGCCGGCCCAGCGGCTCGGTCGGTGGCCAGTCTCGTGGGCGAGCGGAGGCTGAACGTGCTTGCGGCGCTGATGCTGGCGGTCAACCTGGCCGGGATCGCGGTCAGCTTCCTGACCGGCGACCCGCGCGCCATGATCGCCAAGGACTCGGTCATCAGCAGCGTGATCGCGTTCGCGATCCTGGGCTCGGTGATCGCCCGCCGCCCGCTGATGTCCGTTGGCCTGCGCCCGTTCATGACGCAGGGCACGCCGGAACGCGGCGCGGCGTGGGACCGGCTGGCCGCAAGCTCGGCCCGGTTCCGGCGGTTCGAGCTGGCGTACAGCGCGATCTGGGGGGTCGCTTTGCTGGCCGACTGCGCCGCCCGGCTGGTGGGTGCCTACACGCTGCCGGTGACCACGATGGTCTGGATGAGCACCGTGCTGACGCTCAGCGCGGTCGGCGTCGGCGTCACGATCGGCGGGGCGGTGGCCGCCATGCCGATCCTGCGGATGGTCGAGACCGAGATCCGCAAGAGCTTACCGGTCCGGCTGAGGGAGGCCAGTGCCACGGTGCAGCCCCGTGCGATAAGGAGTTTGCGTGATCGTGCCTGCTTGGTAGGAAGGCGGACATGGCCACCTTCCCGATCCGCCCGGTCGCCGAGGACGAGCTCGCTGACTTTCTCGCCGTGGACCAGCACGCATCCCATAGCACGCCGATGTCCGAGCGTGCCCGCGCCAACCTCCTGGTCCGTCTGGATTGCGGCCGGACCCTGGCCGCGTTCGACGCCGACACGATAGTCGGCTCGGCGGGTGTGTTCAGCTTCCAGATGCGGGTGCCTGGCGCGCTGGCGGCGGTCGCGGGGGTGAGCTTGGTCGCGGTGCTTCCCTCGCATCGCCGCCAGGGCATCTTGTCCGCGCTGATGCGGCGCCAGCTGGCCGATGTGAGCAAGCGGGGCGAGGCGGTGGCCGTGCTGTTCGGCTCCGAATCAGGTATCTACGGGCGGTACGGTTACGGGCGCGCCTCCTGGCACGCTGCTTACCGGTTGCAGCGCGGAGAGGGCACGCTGGCACACGGCGCACCGGCCGATCCCGGCCTGCGGCTGCGAATCGCCGAACCGCTGTCGGTCAGGGCCGAGCTGGCTCAGGTCTACGACGTGGCGCTGGCCGAGCGGCCCGGGCTGTATGCCCGCACCGAGCCGTGGTGGGACCGCCTGCTCACCGACCTGTACTCGGACGGCGAGCCATCCCGGAAGATACGGTGCGTGCTGGCCCAGGACGACTCGGGGCCGCGGGGGTATGCGGTGTTCACGTCGACGGAGCGCTGGGATGATGACGCAGGCCTGCCGGAGGGTGTCCTGGAGGTCAGCGAGGCGATCGCCACCGACCCCGCAGCAACCGCTGCGCTCTGGGACAACCTGCTTAGCCAGGACCTGGTCAGCGAATTCCACGCCAGAATGCGCCCGGTGGATGACCCGCTGCTGTACCTGCTGGCCGACCCGCGCCGGGTCCGGTCCCTGGTCAGCGATGGGCTGTGGGTTCGGCTGGTAGACGTGGGCAGCGCCTTGGCGCAGCGGCACTACGCATGCCCGGTCGACGTGGTCATCGAGGTCGCCGACGAACTGTGCCCGCAAAACGCAGGCCGCTGGCGGCTGGCCGCAGGGGCCGGTACCGCTCCCGCAGGCTTCCGCGCCACCTGCGAACGGACCACCGCCCCGGCCGATGTGATGCTGCCCGTTTGGGCAGTGGGCGCCGCGTACCTCGGCGGCACGCGCCTTAGGGCCATGGCCAAGGCGGGCCTGATCACCGAGGCGACGCCGGGTTCCCTCGCGGCGCTCTCAACCGCGATGTCCTGGGAGGCAGCACCCTGGTGCCCCATGACCTTCTGAAACGTGATCTGCTACGGCACCAGGTTCGTGCCGGGCAGGTTCGCTGCATGCCCGTCAGCGCTGCTCGGCTGTTGGCGGGCCACTTCTCGCCATTGGAGGCACCCGAGGCGCAGCATGGTCGAGTACTGGAGCACATCCGGGCCCCGACCTCAAAGACCTTGCCCGACGCCTCTGGCGGCTCCAGCACGCCGGCTCCCCGCAGCCGCCCTGCACGGGCTGGCAACGCTGGCGCGCAGCAGCCGGCTACGCAAAGGCCATCAGCAGGAACGCCTCGACCTGCTGATCGAGCAGATCATCCGGCCAGCCAGCACACCCGGCTGACTACGCGCGGGCGTCGGCGCGGCGCATCAGCAGGCCGGTGATGGCCAGCATGATCACGCCCGCTATCTCGACGATCAGCACGGTGTTCGCGAGCCCGGACGTGAACGTGAGCTTGAAGCCGAAGATGCCGACCGAGCGGGCCAGCAGGAACCCGACGATCGTGCCCGCCATCAGCAGCCAGGCAGCCGCCACCACGAGCACGTGCCGCGTCGCCAGCAGCGCGATCGCCAGCACCAGGCACGCGGCCACCTGCACCAGGAACAGCTGGTCGAGGGTCTTCACGTGCCGGTAGGCGATGTCCCACAGGTGCAGGTGGATCAGGCCAGACGCGATCAGCAGGCCCGCGTCGGCCAGGTAGAGCAGCCAGAGGGACGCGGGGCGCCGGCGCCGGCCGACGGAGCGCCGCTCACGGGTGGCAGTCATTGGTCGGATACCTCGCTGTACTGGGTGAAGGGCTCGGTCCACTGGGTCAGGAAGGTGCGGGCGAACCGCGGGCGGTCACCCGCCTGCTCGACCGGCACCGGCCTGCCGGACAGGCCGGTCGGTATGACGGCGCGGTCCGCGGCCGGGAACACCGCGCGGCGGGACAGCGCGTCCCAGAACGTGAAGACCGTGCCCAGATTGATGTCGAGCCGGCCGGTCGCCCGGTGGTGAATCCGGTGGTACGCGGGGCTGATGAAGACGGCGCCCAGCTTCCCGTACGTCCACCGCACGTTCGCGTGCGGCAGCGCGCCCAGGCACGCGTACGTGGTGAGCACCGCGGCCGGGGTCACCGCGTTGTGCCCGATCGCCAGGATCGGCACGGCCGTGGCCAGGAAGCTGACCTGGACCAGCGGGTGCGCGCGGAACGTGGTGAGGATGCTCAGCTCCTCCTGCGAGTGGTGCACGGCGTGCAGCCGCCACAGCGACGTGATCCGGTGGTTGCCCAGGTGCACCAGCCAGTCCAGCGCGTCGATCGCTACGACCGCCACCGCGACGAAGCACCACTCCGGTATCGCGCTGAAACGCGGCAGGACCAGCCACGGGGCCACGCGTGCCAGCCCGTTCGAGAAGCCGGCGCCGAGCAGCACGATCAGCGGAACCACGAGCAGGGCATGGGCCAGCATGTAGACCATGTCCAGCAGGTGCCCGCGGGCCAGCAGCGGGCGCCGCTGCGCCGGGCGGACCTGCTCGATCAGGAAGACCGTGAGCACGAACCCGGTCACCGCCGGCCCGGCCAGCTCGAACTGGCCCGCCCAGATCGTGTGGACGGGCCCGTACTGGTCGAGCGCGTTCCAGCCCAGCCAGGAAAAGTAGGCGGCCAGTCCCGCGATGACGATGGTCGGCAGGTACAGCGGCCCGCCCCGGAGGATCCTTGCGGGCGGGGCCTGCTCGCTGGCCTGCGCGGCGGGCGAATCGATCTGGGCCGGCTCAGCAACCATGCGTCAGCAAGCCTCCTGCTCCTGTGGCAAAGCGGCGTGTCTGGTGTCCTCATAGGACCACGGACCGCGCTCCCCGGTGGTTCAGATACCGTTCAACGCCAGGCGCTGGCCGTAGAGTCGGCTCATGGATGATGCGCACGATGTCGTGCTTCCGAGCAGCCGCGCGCACCTGGTGGAGCGGTTCTGATGCGCGACGGCCTGATCTCTCACCCCGACAAGATGCTGTTCCCCGAGCGGGGCGAGACCAAGGGCGACCTCGCCGGGCACTACCTGCGGGTCGCGGAGCCGCTGATGCGGACGATGGGCGGGCGGCCGGTGCTGCTGCAGCGCTTCCCCGAGGGCGCGGGCGGGCCGTCGTTCTTCCAGAAGCGCATCCCGGCCAGCGCACCGGACTGGCTGCAGACCACCTCGGTGTCCACCCCGAACGGGACGACCGCGCGGGCCCTGGTCGCGGCCGACACCGACCACGTGCTGTGGGCGGTGAACCTGGGGTGCCTGGGCTTCCACGTCTGGCCCTACCTGGTGAGCGACCCGGACCACACCGACGAGCTGCGGATCGACCTGGACCCGACGCCGGGCATCGACTTCACCGGTATCCGCCGCGCGGCGAGGGAATTGCAGCAGCTGCTTGCTGAGGCCGGCATCACCGGCTACCCGAAGACCACCGGCAACCGCGGCCTGCACGTGTACGTGCGGCTGCGGCCGCGCTGGGATTCCTACCAGGTCCGCTCCGCCGCGGTCGCCGTCGCCCGCGAGCTGGAGCGCCGCAGGCCCGACCTGATCACGGCCGCGTGGTGGAAGGAGGAACGCGGGCAGCGGGTGTTCGTCGACTACAACCAGAACGCGCCGCACAAGACCGTGTTCGGCGCCTGGTCGGTCCGGGCGCGGCCGGGCGCGCAGGTGTCCACGCCGATCTCCTGGGACGAGCTCGACGACATCCACCCGGACCAGTTCACGCTGGCGTCCATGGCGGAACGGCTCGAGCAGGCCGGCGACCCTTGGCTGGGCATGAACGGTGACCCGCAGTCGCTCGAGCCGCTGCTGGAGATGAACGCGAGGGACCGGGCCAGCGGGCTGCTGGACGCGCCCTGGCCGCCGGTGTACCCGAAGCAGCCGGACGAGCCGCCGCGGGTGGCGCCGAGCCGCGCGAAGAAGCCCTGACCGCCCGGCGGGCGAGACGGCGAACGACGGTGGGAGCTGGCGCTGCCGCCGCAAGAAAGGCAGGAGGGATCCCCGGGCTATGAGTGACCGTGTGGCGATCGTGACCGGAGCCGGATCAGGCATCGGCCGTGGCATCGCGCAGCACCTCGCCGGCAGTGGAGTGCGGGTCGTCGTGGCCGACGTCGATGAGGACGGCGGGCGGGAAACGGTTGCACAGGTAACCGGTGCCGACGGCGCGGCCATGTTCGTGCACACGGACGTGCGGCTCGCCGGCGACGCGCGGGCCATGGTCGACGCGTGCATCGCCGGGTACGGGACCCCGGACTACCTCGTGAACAACGCGGGCCTGGTCACGATGACGCCGTTCCTGGAGCTGCCCGAGGAAGAGTGGGACCTGGTCCTGGACGTCAACGTGAAGGGCCAGTTCCTGTGCGGCCAGGCGTTCAGCAGGGCCCTCGTCGCGGCGCGGCGCGGCGGTGCGATCGTCAACCTCGGCAGCGTCGAGAGCGAGGTCATCACCGCCAGCGGCGAGCACTGCCAGGTGCACTACAACGTCTCCAAGGGCGGCGTGAAGATGCTCACCAAGGGCATGGCGTTCGAGCTGGCACG
>Ga0335074_10014748_pt1 | contig 10957 bp, 10 predicted proteins | sample Lox_Sample_23_FD_206715 | JGI IMG/M metagenome (GOLD analysis project Ga0335074, IMG submission 206715) | Soil microbial communities from Loxahatchee National Wildlife Refuge, Florida, United States - Lox_Sample_2.3 | ecosystem: Environmental > Terrestrial > Soil > Wetlands | place: USA... | reverse complement strand
GAGGTTGTGACTGAGATTGTCACGCGGGCATACGGTGATTGGCCTCTTGAGCCCGACCATTTTAATGCTTTCCACAAGGGCCTGGAACTTCACCTGATTGCGTGGCCGCGGATTCGCAATGAATACTTCGGCGATCTCGATTAGGTGGATCTCTTCATCTGTCATGCAACCCTCTCAATTGGTGTGCGCTCGGACATCCCAACGACAAATCGCAGATCGTCAAATCGATATAGGTCGAGGAAGAATCCATTCTCAGCTCGCAGGCGCATTCTTTGAGCATAGAGATCAGATCCCGGGAAGACGTAGTAATCGAGTGCCTTGTTGTTTCCTTCGTTGAGCCGCACTGCAATCGTTACGTCGGGTCTCAACGAGGTATCGAAGCGAAGGTTCCATCTGACACTTCCAGAGACTGTTGGCCTGCATCGAGCCACGATCACGGAGAGTGAAAACTCTTCGTTGATGATGTAGAGGTCGGTGATCGGATCGCGGCGTACCGTAGCTGCCGCGTGGTGAAACTTCTCAATGAGCGCGTCGATCTGAGCTGCATAGACCTTGCGCAGTTCGCGGTTCGCTTCGATATAGGCGTAATCGCGCGAAGGCGTATAGCCGATCAGCGTGTAGGCTCGAATCAGACTATTGAAGCGATGACGATAGGCCGTGCTCGATGGCATATCCTCCGTCTCATCGATGAGTATTCCGGAAAGCGTGTCGTAACGCTTAAGCAAATCACGCAACTTTTCCAGCATTTCCTCATCTGTGAAGTGCTTTGATCGTGCCTGGATAATTTCCTGGGCTCGGAGGAACTGCGCGAGTGTGATGATCGGAGTAAATGCATCGTTCTTCCGGATCCACATCTCCGGTGGATTCGTCAGACGCTTTTGTTTGAGCTTGAAGGATTTCCGATTGTAGACATTGGCGCCCACGTACTTCGGATTCGTTAACAATTGATGAACGACGCCCCGAGTCCATTCTCTCGATAAGTCTGTCCGCAGTCCGCGTGTGTTTAACATCTGCGCAATTTGCGCCTCGTTGTATTCTCCGGACGTAAAGGCATCAAAGATTTCTCGGACGACGGCGACTTCCTCCACCGGCCCAGGTACTAGAATCACGCGGTCCGTTTGGAGACTCTTGTGTTCCCCGCGCAAGAGCGTCCCCTTGTCCGTCCCGTCCATGGCAATCAGCTGCCGACGGAGACCGTATCCCGCCATTCCGCCTTGACGATATCCGAGTTCGATCAAACGACATTGCCCGGCAAATACCTTTACAGAAAGCTCCCGGCTGTACTCTGCAGCCATCGTTCGTTTTACCGCTTTGATCAGAGTCGATATCGGACTCCCATCGTTCTTGAATTGTTCGGCGGCATAGTGGACGTTTTTGCCAGCTCTGCGGCAAATGTACTCGTGGTAAGCGCTTTCGTCGGCGTCGAGGAAACGTCCCCAACGACTAACGTCATAGACCAACACGACGCTAAAATCTGCGCTTCCCGATTCCACATCGGCCAGCAGTTGTTGAAGTTCCTCTCGTCCTGCGAGCGTGAGGCCGCTCTTTCCAGCATCTGCATAGGTGGCGACAATTTCCATGCCATTTTCAGCGGCATATCGAGCTATCACGTCGGCTTGATTCTCAGTCGAATATTGTTGGTGATCGGTGGACATGCGGACGTATTGGGCGGCCCGTAAAAGAATCCGAGACGGCTTGGGGGCAGGCGCATCCATACATGCTCATTTGTGGGACGTCTTGGGCGGATAAGGAGGCACTGAAAGCAAAAGCCTCCCTTAGGCGCGGATAATACACGAGAAATGTGAAAACTAGGTTTTCAAACGGCCAATGGGCGCGTAAATCAATAGCAGTACGAACGTTGCGGTAAAAGGCGTATGCCGAGCTTAGAAAATGGCGAGCCCGCGATCATCGGCATTTGGCGCAGCACTTGGTGGATGCTCAGGCGGAAGGATTAGCTCAGTCTCTCGGATCGTGCTCGCGGAGCAGAGACACGAACTCGGGAACGGCCTTACTGTGTATGCCCATCAACCGCTCCCACCCGCCGTGCTGCTCCGCTTGCTGTCGTACGACTGTAAAGACCGCCTTGGGATCCAAATGGTATTGGTGGATTAGAAATTCATCGGGGCTTTGTGCCTCGACATTCCAAGGTGCCAGAGCGGCTGCGGGAAAATGCTTGATGTTGAACGTAACGATGGTCTGCGCGCCGCAGACCACGGCGGCGGCGAGAATATGACGGTCTTTGGGATGGTTGGCCATTGCAGGGATGAATCGGTCGTAGCCATCCACCCAGGCGTCCGCGAAATGAATTTCCAGTTGATGAAGGAGATGCGCCGTTTGCGCCGAAGTCAGACTCAGCTTCGTTTCGAGGGTCCGTTTGGTTTCTTCAATGATGTCCTTCGACCACCGTGGGAGGTAGAGAGAACAAGGTGGCTCCGCGAGGCGCAGCAGCGTATCGCGAAGAGCCGCATTGACCAAAACGCATGCGTCGAGGATGACCTGAAAATCGGAACTCATTCGCCTGGCAACAACACTTTATCGTACAGGCCCAGGTCCTCGGCTTCCTTGGCCATTTGATCGAGAGCTTCGCGTCGCTCCCTGTCGCGGTGTTCTTTGTAGGCCAACAGGTCTTTGAGATACACGCGACGGTGCGTGCCGGTAAGGTGAAAAGGCAGAGCGCCAGATTCGAGCAGTTTGACGAAGAAAGGTCGAGACACCCCGAGCAGCGCGGCGGCCTGCTGCGTGGTCAAGTCCTGCATGACCGGAACGATAGAGATCGCTTTCCCCTGCTGCATACCGTCCAAAATGCGCAATAGCAGTTCATAGATGGCATCCGGCAACTCGATAGCCGGCTCCCCACCCCTGCCGATTAGGCGAGCCTTGCCCTCACGCCGCAATAGTTCATGGAGGGCGTGCACTTGCTCTTCTTGCGAAGCGGGAAGAGACACGGGGTCAAATGTGGAACTCGGCATGGAAATCCTCCCGGTCTTATCTAAAAGAATTATACGAAATAAACGAAACAGGCGCAACTATAAGGCTTGCCTCATTCCGGCTGATCGGCTTCAATATAGTTCCACATTGGAATGATAGCGACAACGTTTGAGAAAGCGGGTAGGGCTCGTATAGTGATGATTTCAGGTAAGTTCCATGAAGCAACCAAGATTGGCTCAACGCTGCCAAAGCAATTCTCGCAACAGCGTTGAGAGAATTCGCCAGATGGTGTCTGGCGAATCTGCCAACCGAGATTTTTCAGACAGTGTCTGAAAACTCGCGGGCCTCCATCAATCCATTCCGAGCCCCTGCCCGATGGATACGGACTGATTTATTTCGAGCGCCGCCGTTTTGGTCACTTCCGTTCCGAGTTGCTGGGCGAGCCGGGTCACGTCGTCCGTGAAAATGGTCGCTTCGTGGCTGGCGCGGGAGACGGCGACGTATCCAAACCGCGAACTGAGCAGGTCGGGATGGACACTGGTGTCGGCGTGGATGAGGACACGTTCCGCGGTGAGTCCCTGGGCGCTGTGGCTGGTAACGGCGTAGCCGTGATCGAAGTGGCGGTGCTCAGCGGCGTTGAATTCGATCAGCCGGTTATCGTCGAGCCGGGCGGTGATCCGGCTGTCGGGCGCAATAGATTCGATGAGGGCGAGGTCGCGGTTGGCGACACCGAGCTGCTTGTCCGGAGCGGTGAATTGAATGCGATCCCCAACGGCGAAATCGTGTATCGCCCCCCGATAGACGCTGACCCCGGTAAGGCGGCGAGGATCGTAGGTGATGAGCTCACCGGACTTCTTCTGTACCGTTAACAGGTTTTGCGACGGATCGATGGCAGTGACGGTGGCATAGGAACCGGCTTCGATCCCAGCCGCTTTGCTGCCACGCGAATAGCGCACCACATCGCCGCCTTCGTAGTGGTTTGCCCAGGCGCGATCGGCTCCGGTCATGTCCTGGCGCTGAATGAGGACCCGGAGCGGATGATCTTGTCCGGTCACGGAACCATTCGCGCGCAGTTCGTTCCGAACCGCCGTATTGAGTTCGCGGCGGGAGGCGTTGTCGGGCGAAACGATAAGAGTACGTTCCGGCGATTCCGCATACGCACGCGCGACAGCCCCGATACGGTCATCGCGGGCGGGGATCTCTTGCACACGTCTCTGTTCCCTGAGTTCGATGATCGCGCTTGCGCTTTGGCCGTGCGCCAGCATCTCCACCGCCGATTTAAGCGCAGGATCTTTCTGGCGAACGATCTCATCCAGCTTTGCAGTTCGCATTCCGGCCTGCTGCAACTGCTCGAACGGACGGCCCGCTTCGACACCCTGATGCTGCCGTGCGTCGCCGATGAGGAGTACGCGATCGCCGGGACTGAGACGCGAGAGGAATTCGCGCATCTGCCGGGTGCTCGCGAGACTCGATTCGTCGATGAAGTAGTAGTGGCGCTCCTTGCCGTTTCCGGTGGCTGCGGAGGAAGCGGCAAGAAACCCCTGCAACGTGCCAGTTGAAATCCCGGCTTCGTTGAGTTGGTGCGCAGCGCGGGAAGTCGGGGCGAGGCCATGCACCTCGAAACCCCGTACTTCAATGGCCTCCCGCAGCGTCGATAGGACCGTGCTTTTCCCTGTGCCCGCGTATCCCTGGATACCGTGGATGCGGTCGGTGGAACCGAGAACTTCTTCGACTGCCGCCCGCTGTGCGCGATTCAGAAAACGATGTTGCTCCGAAGCCATCGTCAATTCCTGATGCGGCATAAGCGGTTCGATCCGGCCTTTACCTTCCTGCATCCGGTGGATCACGTCTTTTTCGGCCTCGATGACCCTGGCAGTGGTGAATCGGCGTCCGGGAAGATCGCGCACGTCGTCCATCTGGCGAAATTCGCCGGATGCGAGCCGCGCAGCCAGACTGCTGCGCACCTGGCCGTAGGTGATTTCGCCCATGCCACGGCGCAGGGCGTCACGGACCAAAGTCCGCTCATCGACCACGGCCTCGCGCTCGAAATTGCGGTCGCGTGCAAAGCTCACGGCCTCGCGAGCTTTCTGATGCGAATCGGGCGTCCGTTCCCGATGCTGAGTCCGCTCGTGCGCCGCTTTTACCACCGCATCCGCCTGATGGCCGTACTCGGCGGCGAGTCTGCGATGGGCCTGCATCGCATCCCGGAGCGACTGGATCTCTTTCCCATCGCGGGTTGAATGAGCTGCAATTTCGGCCGCCTCTTTGCCGTTTCTTCCGTTGCGTTCCAGATACTCTCGAATCTGCTGGCTGCGCGGGCTGGAGGCGTCTAAATACTCCTGGGTGTAGCCTTTGATCTCAGGCGCGCCGCTGCGACCAGCGGTGATTTCGTATCCGAGCTGTCGGAGCCGATAGGTCAATTCAGATTGGTAAATGGCTGTGGCAAATTGCTGGGAAGCAAAAAGGCTTTGCGGCTGCAGGGCACGGTATTCTCCCGTCTCGCGCTGAGTGAGGTTGAAGATGACTGCATGGGTGTGGAGCTGCGGGGCTGCATAGCCGGCCACGGGCCGCGCGGTATCGTGCTCGAATTTGGCGGCGATGAACCTTGCGGTCGGGTCGGCGGGATGATTGCCGCCGATGCGCGCCATTGTGTACGACTCCAGTTGTTCAAGGACGGTGCGCACAGCCTCGCGGTGCGCCTCGCGCACCCGGTAATCGCCGCCGACCAGAGCGGTGAGCGAAACGGACTTGGGAGCCGAGAATGTCGCATCCCATCCGGCGCGATGTTCCATGGTTTTCACCATGTTCCCGTCCGCATCCTTATATATGTACGAGGCGCGCTGACGCACAAGCTGCTCATTGGTCTGCGGGTGTTGCCCCTGACTGAGTCGCGCAAAATCCTCAGCGGCAACCGCGCCCACGAGGCCGAACTTCTCCGCAAGCCGGCCCTGCCATTCGCCGGCGATCTCCCCGCGCTGCGACCAGTAATTCTGCTCTTTCGAGATAAATTCCGTCTTGTGGTAGTTCTGCGCCTGGGCCGCCGAGAGAGGTTTCGAGATGCTCAGCACGGCTCAGAACCTCCGGTCCAGAGTGAAGTCAAACTGTTTCTGTTTCCCATTCGGGACATTCTCGGGTTTATTCGCGCTCTCGGATTTCTCAGCGCCTTTCCGGCCGTGGCCGTTATGCTCAGACTTCGGCGGCTTCACCGGCTCGGCCACGGGCTTCCCGTCCGCCTGGGCTGTCACCTTGGTTTTGGCCTGCGCCTTCGCCTCGCGCACGATGTAATCGCTGTGCAGCCGCTCGATGAACTTCAGTTTCTCGTCTGCAATCATCTTGACGGGGCGGAAGCCGAATCGGGCAACGTAGTTCCCGAATTTGAGGTACGCCCGCAGCGGGGCCATACCGCTGATCTCGGAATCGAGCACCAGCGGCTCGATCTGGCGGTCCACGGTGAAGTTCTGTCCTGTGCGCCCGCCTTCATACCGGGTTTCCTTGACCCGCTCGATCTCGACGGTGCCGATGGCACGGCTGACCCACTGCGCCGCCTCCGGTTCGCCGGTCTTGAGGAAGATTCGCGTCGCCGGCTGAGAAAGCATGACCTCGGCCAGATGGCCGTAGATAACTTCAAGCTGAGCCTTTCCCTGGAAACCCAGCACGAGGGGATTGCCCGACTTGCGATTTTCCGTAATCGCCGTATGAAGCTGCGGCAACTTTTGAAGTGATGCCAACTCGTCCAGCACGAACCAGACGGGAGGCTGACCGGGACTGGGAGCGGTCAGCAGGCGAAGGACCAGCATGTCGATCCAGAAGCTGTGCAACGGGCGTAGCGCCTCACGCTCCGACGCCTGCGACGGCATGAAGATCCAGCCACGCCGGTGTTTCGACCACTCACGCGCAGTCCACTCTGTTTTCGCCTCTTCTTTCGACGGCAGCAGGCGGAAGCTGTCGGCGACAAGGTTCAGGGAGCCGAGTACGCCGGACCGTTGGTTCGGCGCAGACGGGTGGATCATCGCGGCCAGTTCTGTCCCCTGGACCCGCTTATCGATCTCCTCCTCGTTCGACATCCACTCGATCAACTGTTGCGGCGTGGGCAGGTCGAGCAGCAGCTTGGCAAAGATTTTCTGCGGCGTCTCAATAAAGAACTCATGCTTGGTTCGCTCGTCGGGATGCTGGAAGAGCGAGGCGGCAAGGGTGCGCGCCTCAGAGCGTCGGACCAATTCCTCGGAAGGCCCCCAGTACGGGCAGCGGCGGTCGAGGGGATTGAGCACGATGTCGCCGCGCTCGGCGTTGTAGAAGCGTTGAATAAACTCGCAGGCGGGGTCGTAAACGATGGCTGGGTGGCCGCGTTCCTGCACCTGGCGGAGAAGCTGCATAATCAGCGTTGTCTTCCCCGAGCCGGTGTCGCCGATGATTTCGATATGCTGGTCCTCGGCTCTGCGCGGGATGCGCATCGGTTGTTTGTGCCAGGACACATTGAATCCGACGCCGTCGCCTTGCACGGCGCGATTGAAGCCGCGCGGCGAAACCAGAACCGGACCGCGTAGCAGCCGCCCATATTTCATCTGTTTGCGTCGACTGATGTCGCGGACGATCCAATAAGGGAGCGGCAGGATGAAGACAAGAGCGCCACCAATGACTGGCCATTTGAAGATCGAGAAGGGATCGTTTCCGCCATAGACACGTACCCTCAGCCAATTATGCAAAGAGCGGTTGTTGTAGGTCGCGGGTGCGCCGCGAAAGAGGTACGTGATGCCGGCGCCGCGAGCCGAATCCGAGAGCGCCAGCGGCAGCGGCCGGGCATTCCATTGCGGCGTCGAGCCCTGCGTTTCATCTTGGTCGCGCGCGTAAAAGATGTGCTTCTTGGCGTCGGCCATGAGCAGGATACGGTACTTTCCCGTCGCGCGGAAGGTTTCCGCAAGGGTGGTTTTCAGATAAACAGGAAGGTAAAACTGCTGGAACGCCGTGAACGCCTGCGCGAACGCGAGCCACAGGAACAAGCCTGTCGCGGCCAGCGTCACAAAGAACCAGCCCCAGGTGAACACGGGCTGGTGCGGTGGCCAGATCACCGTTTCTTTGCGGCCCCATTCGGTATCACCCATGGCTATTCCTCCCCGGCTCTGACGTGTTCGGCCATGGCGTCGCGCGCTGCGCGGCGCTTACTGGCCCGGACCTGGCGTAACAGCTCTTCGTATTGCGCCATCGTGATGGTCTCGCCGCTGGCGATGGGGCCGAGTACGTGCGCGAGGAAGAGCTGGAGACCGACGACTTCCGTCAGCAGAATCCCTATTCCGGAAGCCGTCATGTCCGCATTCGCCTCGCGCAGCAGAACCTCCCGTGCCCACTCGCGCAGGTTTTGACCGCTGGCTTCGGCTCGTCTCAGTAGCACCTGTTCCTCGGTAGGCGTGAATCGAGTCGCAATACTTTGTGTCCGAGCTTCGCGACCCGTACCTCGGCCAAGACCGCTCTCCGCATCCAGTGTTTCCGCCATCGATTCACCTGTGATGCGCGGTTCCAAATGGAACCGGCACTTCAGTAAGCTCTTATTTTCCATTCGGTTGCAATTGGAACCGGAACGGTTCCAAACGCAACCCTTTCAGGGGTGGAGTGTCGAAATAATCCCGGCGCTTTAGCGACGCACGGGCTCACTCCGCCCCTACCGAACGCTTCGCGCTGCGCGCATCTACGACAGGCGAACCATTCGCGGGCTTGGAGTGGCCGCTCAATGGCTCCGAAGCGGACCCATTCTGGGCCCCGCTACGGACACGAAGACTCACGGGAGCCTGGGCGGCTTCGGGAGTCTCAAGGAACTCCTGGAAGTCCTTATCCTTGGCGAAGACGTAGGCCAACGCCTTGTCTACGACCTCGTCAGCCGTGGACTTAGTGAAGGCTGCGTACTGGTCAATGCGATGGGCGGTCGCGTCTTCGATGCGGATCATTGCCGACACATAGCGCCGGGTCTGAGCGATCTCAAGCAGTGGCATTGCGAACTCCTTTAGGACTGGATTAGCTTCCTAACTGCTCCGGGAAAGCGGATCGAAAGCGCAGGGAATGCCGACAGATCGGCAGGGGTATTGGCTCTGAAAGTTCGGGGCAATCGCCCGCTCAAGGCAGCATGATTCATGTCGAGAGGAGGCGAGAGGCCCGTCTTCGGAACCCATTGCCTGCCGGACATTGAGAAGGATCTCGATGGCATACGCCCGGCATTCCGAGGCTGACATCTCCAACCGGCGCCGGGACTCCAGCATCGTGATGGCATCGCCTGGACGCAGTCCTTCGGCAAGCCAAAGCCTGACCGATGCCATGTCTACGATGCGCCGTCCCTTGTCCCGCCCATAGAGCTTCGTGAGCTTTTCGGTGAGCGCATCCGGCTCGATCCCGTCCTCAAGCGCCCAAAGAGCCGCCGTCAACCGGCTGTTCCAGCACGGCTCTGCCGGGAACGAATGCTGCGGTTTAGCAGACCGCATGGTACTGCTCCAGAGGATGGGACACGGGGATCTTCCAAGCCGCCGAGTCGGGGAACGGAAGCGCACACTGCGCGGGGTTCCGGTCCTTATCAGGGCCGGCGTCGTAGACCATTTCTGTCTTGAACCGTTGCGCCGTGCGATCGTAGTCCATGACGCGGAGCACTTCCTGAACGATGCGACGCCCCGGTTGCCGGTCCAGATGGATCACGTAATCGACAGCCTCTCCGATTTCTGCCTCCACATCTGCCAGGAGATTCTGCGGATGACCCCGCAAGACAAGGTTGGCAAACCGTACGAGTGCCTTCTCCGCGGAGTTCGCGTGAATCGTCGCCAGAGACCCAGCGTGACCGGTGTTGAAGGAATCGAGTAGGGTCCGTGCTTCGGTTCCGCGCACTTCGCCGAGAATGATTCGGTCGGGACGAAAGCGCAGCGATGCTTTGAGGAGAGCATCGAAGTCTACCGGCTTATGGTTGGTATCCGTCTGTGTTTCGACGGCGACGATATTTGGCTTCCGGATCTGAAGTTCACCCGTATCCTCGATTACGAAGATGCGGTCCGAGTCGGGAATCGCCTGGCCGAGCACATTGAGCAGGGTGGTCTTCCCCGTCCCCGTTCCGCCGCTAATCAGCATCGTCCGGCCGCACTCAATCTGCTCTCCGAGAAAGTCCGCCAGCTCTCTGTTGAGGGTTCCGCGCTCAATCAAGTCATCAACCGTGAAATCGCGGCTCGTGAATTTGCGGATAGTGAGCGCCGGGGCTGGGCCCACAAGAGGCTGAATCAGGCCGGCAAGGCGGCTGCCATCGGGCAACCGGGCGGTCAGTACCGGGTTATCGTCGTCGAGCTTCTTGCCGAGATGATTGGCGATGACCTCAAGCCCCGTGCGCAAAGCCGAGGCATCAAACCGCACATCGCACGCTGGGCGAAGCGCGCCGTCGCGCTCGATCCACCAGCTTGAATCGGGATTGCCCATGATTTCGCTCACCTCTCGGTCGAGCAGGAGCGGTTCGATGGGGCGCATGAAAGGTAGGATCAGGTCGAAGCAACTCATGGCAAGCATTTCCGCGATGGAAGCCCGGCTTGGACCTGGGCTTCCACGAGAAACGAGGAAGAAGCGGCTCAAGCCGCCTCTTCCTCGGGGTTGAACTCAGTGTCCGCGGCTTCTTCCGGGCCGGACTTTTCCGCGCGATCAAGTTTGAGGATCGAAGAAACGCGCACTTCCCACACGCGCTCTTTGCGGCCGGTCTTCTTGTCCGTGCGTTCGCGGCTCCGCAGCTCGCCCTCGACGGCCAGGTGCGCGCCCTTCTTCAGGGTCTTCGCGTAATCGGCGAGCTTGCCCCAGACGATGCAGCGATGCCACTCGGTGTGGCCGTTGTACTCGCCGGTCTTCTTGTCCTTGTACGAACTCTTGGTCGCGAGCGAGAGGACGGTGAAGCTGGCGTTATTGGTGGTGTGGGCGCTGGCGTCCTGCCCGAGGAATCCGATGAGCGAGATGCGGTTCTGATACATGGTGAGTCTCCGTTAGTGAATTCCCGGCCTTGGCCGGGTCACCCATTGGCGAAGCCTGA
>Ga0335074_10014747_pt1 | contig 10957 bp, 10 predicted proteins | sample Lox_Sample_23_FD_206715 | JGI IMG/M metagenome (GOLD analysis project Ga0335074, IMG submission 206715) | Soil microbial communities from Loxahatchee National Wildlife Refuge, Florida, United States - Lox_Sample_2.3 | ecosystem: Environmental > Terrestrial > Soil > Wetlands | place: USA... | reverse complement strand
CCCTTGGCGGCCTCGACGATCAGGTGCTCGGTGAGGTCCATTCCGTCGCGGAAGTCACCGAAGGCCCGGTACGCCTCGAGCGAGGTGAACTCCGGGCTGTGCCGGGTGTCGATTCCCTCGTTGCGGAAGTTGCGGGCGATTTCGAAGACCCGCTCGTAGCCGCCGATCACGAGCCGCTTGAGGAAGAGCTCGGGCGCGATGCGCAGGCTGAAGTCGGTGTCGAGCGCGTTGGCGTGGGTGAAGAACGGACGGGCCAGGGCCCCGCCTGCCTGCGGCTGCAGGATGGGGGTCTCGACCTCCGTGAAGTTCCGCGCCGCGAGGCGGTCGCGCAGGATGGACAGGGTTGTGAAGCGGATGTCGAAGACCCGCCGGCTCTCCTTGTTGGCCAGCAAGTCGACCTCGCGCTGGCGGTACCTGGTCTCCGCCTCGCTGAGGCCGTGCCACTTGTCCGGCAGCGGTCGCAGCGACTTGGCGAGAATCTCCAGGCCTCGCACGTCCACCGAGAGCTGGCCGCGGCGGCTGGTGATCAGCTCGCCGGAGGCGCCCACCCAGTCGCCGAGATCGATGAGCGCCTCGACGGCGGCCGCGTCGGGCGGAAGGACGTCGGCCTGGAACATCAGCTGGACGGTGCCGCCGGCGTCTTCGATCGTGACGAACCGGAGCTTGCCGTGCCCGCGCACGGAAACCACGCGTCCGGCTACCCGCGCCTCCTCGCCCGTTCGGGTGTCGGGCGCGATCTCGCGGTGCGTTTCTTGCAGTTCGGCCAGCGTCGCGCTGCGCTGGAAACGGGTGGGATAGGGATTGATGCCCTGGGCCTGGAGCGCGTCGCGCTTGGCCCTGCGTTCTGCTGTCTGGTCGAGAAGTGTGCTGCTCATGGACCCACTGTCGGCGGAGACGACGGCGCAGTCCCTAGGCAAACTCCCTAGTTCTCCTCCCCAGGCAGCTCCCCAGGTCGCGCTAACTAGGGAGTCTCTCTAGGGAGATCTTTCTCGATCCGGCTGACAGTGGGACTGTCCACACCAGCTTCAGAATCGAGAAAGAAGCGCATCCGCAATGAGCATCAAGACCGACCCCACGCAACAGCGCACCGAGCATGCGCACGTCAGGCGTAAGCACGCCGCTGGCCCGTCCTGGATCCCGTCCTGGGTCCGGCGCCGGCCGCTGATCATCGGCGCGGCCGTCGCCGCGGCCGTCGCGGCCCTTCTCATCGCTCTGAACCTCGGGAGCCTCGGCAGCGTCTCGATCGTCTCGGGCTGGTTCCCCATCTTCTTGTTCTGGGTCACGGTGGCGTTCTGCGTGGTGGCGGTGGCCACCCGCCGGGACGTGCTGAGGGAGTTCGCGATCGGCATTTCGATCGGCATCGGCTTCACCGCCGTGCTGTTCGCCGGGCTTGCCATCACCCAGGCCATCCCGGCCGGCGCGCCGCGGTCCATGTACGTCTGGCTGATCGTGACGTGCCTGGTGGCCGGCCTGATCCTGGCCGGATGGCGCCGGGCCGGCTGGCTCCGCCGGATTCTCGGCGTCGGCGCGGTCGGCCTGTGCCTCCTGTCGGCAGGCAGCGTGGCGAACCAGGCGTTCCAGTACTACCCGACCTTCGATCGGCTGCTCGGCAAGACCGCCAACAACTTCCTTGACAACGCGCAGCTTGACGCCATCCGCAAGCAGGTCGCCACCACCGGTGTGCTGCCCGACCACGGCGCTACCCTGAGCGTCGCCATCCCCGGGCAGGGCCTGAAGTTCACGCCGCGCCAGGCGTACGTGTGGGTGCCCCCGGCCTGGTTCGCGCCCAGCCGTCCCCAGCTGCCGGTCATCGAGCTGCTGCACGGGGTTCCCGGACAGCCCTCTGACTGGACCCGCGCCAGCTACGCCGACGCCACCTCGCTCGCCTTCGCCAAGCAGCACCACGGGGTGGCGCCGATCCTGGTCATGCCGGACATCAACGGAGGGCTGACCGCGGATTCCGAGTGCATGAACAGCAGCATGTTCGGGCAGGTCGAGACCTACCTGACCAAGACCGTGCCGGAGTACATGCAGAAGAACTTCAACGCCAGGACGCGGGTGGGGTCGTTCGCGATAGCCGGGCTTTCCGAAGGTGGCACGTGCGCCGTGGGCCTGGCTCTGAACAATCCCAAGGAGTACCCGGTCTTCGCTAACTACTCGGGCGACGTCTCGCCGCAGTACCAGGAGGACACCCAGCAGCAGACCATCGACGCACTGTTCAGCGGCTCGGCGGCCAACTTCGACGCGCACAACCCGCCGTACCTACTGGCACACAACCGTTATAACGGCATGTCGGGCTGGTTCGAGGCCGGGCAGCAGGATGCGGACGGCATGCAAGCCGCACACACCCTGCAGGGCCTTGCCGCGAACGCGGGGATCGACACGTGCGTGACGACGCCGCCGGGGGCGCACAACTTCGACTTCTTCACGCTGGCCTTCCAGAATTCGCTGCCGTGGATGTCGTGGAAGCTGGGCCTCACGCCACAGCCGTCGTCCATTGCCGCCCAGTGCGCGTCAGGGAAGAGCTGAGGGTCCCGGTAATGGCCGCAGCGATCCTTTTCGCCACCCTGTCGGCTCTGTCGAGCGCGTGCGGCGCCATCCTGCAGCGGCTCGCCGTCGTGGACACGCGGTCCACGACGGCGCGGCCGCGCTGGCGGGCCGCGGTCGACCTGGTCCGCCAGCCGACCTGGCTCCTCGGGGCCCTGTTCCTCGGCGGCACGTTCGGGTTCCAGGCGCTTGCCCTGTACTTCGGCCCGCTGGCGGTGGTGCAGCCGGTGCTCGTGCTCGAGCTGATCTTCGCGCTGAGCCTGCGAGTCTTCTTCCTGCATGACCGGATAGCCCCGCGTACCTGGTCCGCCGCGCTGCTTATCTGCCTAGGGCTGGCCGCCTTTCTCGTCGCCGCATCACCCGGCGAGGGCAGCGGAGTCCCGGACGCCAGGCAGTGGCTGCTGGCCGTCGGCACCAGGGGCCTGGCCGTGGCGGCACTGCTCCTGCTCGCCCGGCGCGGCTCACCGGGCCGCCGGGCCGCCCTTTTCGGGGCGGCCACCGCGGTCGTCTGGTCGCTGGACGCCGCGTTCGTGAAACAGTCGGTGGACGTGCTGGCCAGCGGCGGCGTGCCGGGCCTGCTCACGCACTGGGCGTTCTACGCTATGGTCGCGACGGGAGTGCTTGGCACTGTGCTCCTGCAGGGCGCGTACGCGGTCGGCCCGCTCGCCGCCTCCCAGTCGGCCCTGTTGATCGTCGACCCGCTCGCGAGCATCGCGCTGGGCGCCGAGCTCTTTCACGAGCAGCTGCGCACCGGTCCCGGATACATGCTCGGGGCTGTCATATCGCTCGCCGTGCTGGCGGCAGGTGTCGTCATGCTGTCCGTCTGGGCGCCCCCGGCGATGACTCCCGGAGAGCTTGACCGCCTTCCTGGCAAGGCTCGCAACCACCCTCCTCCCGAGGCCGCGAGACGGACCGCCTCTCCCGTAACAGAAGCCCGCTGATTTATCGCAACCGGCAACTTGCCATCACTTTTGGTCCCTGAAACCTGGACAAATCGGGCGCAAAAGGACCAAAAGTGATGCGAAGACGAAAAGGGGGGAGGGTGGCCCGCCTCAGGTCACCGCCAGAAGTCGGCCAGGACCTCCGCGAGGACTCGGCCCTGGTCGTAGCCTCCTCGCGCGGCCTGCCGGCGCGTTGACGGATCCAGCGCATTGGCGTCGAACACGTCACCCGCGCCGCCATCAGGAAAGACCGTCTCGACCTTGCTGCCCCCTGCGCGCAGCTCGTCTACCTGGGTTGCGAGGTCCATGCCCCACTCCAGCGGCATCCGTGACCTGCCGCTGAACGGTGACAGCACCAGCACCCGCCCGTATCCGGCTGCCAGATCGGCGTTCTCACTGCGCCGGTAGCCGCCGTTGATGTACCGGTTCTCGCCGATGCGGTAGGGCGGGAAGGGACCGAAGCCATTGCTGGTGCTGGCTGCGACGGCGTCTACCAGGTCGACTCCGCTGTTGCGATCGAACACGACCGGTTCCCCGGTACGCGCGTCGACAGCCGCGATAAGCACAGGCTGCTCTGGCCAGTCCTGGCTGGGCAGCCGAGACGCAACGGTGTCGCGCCAGCGCGCCTGGCCAGAACCGTCGGAAGTATCCATTTCGAGCGCCGCAGCACCCATCCTGCGGCGCATGTCGGACTCATCCTCCGCGGCAGCGATGATCCCGTTCGACCACTCCAGGTAGGTCGGCCCCGAGAAACTCGGACCGTGTCCCCGGTCGGATCCGGCGCCGCTAGCCGGTGGCCGAGGGACCTCGGCGAGGATCGCGGCGTACAGGTCGGCGGGCCGTGTCCCGCTGGTGATCTGGGCAGCCACCGTCGATCCTGCCGACGTCCCGATGATGAGATCGGCCGTGGTTACATCAACCCCGGCTTCGGACAGGCCAGCGATGAGACCGAGCTCCCACGCGTTGCCTGCCGCTCCGGCGCCGGCGAGAACCAGGGCTCGCGTCACCGCCATGGGTCTGCCTCCTGCCGATTGATCACGATCCCGGAAATAGTCGCACACCGGAAGTCTCAGGCCAGCAGGCGGCGCGCCACGAGGAGGACGGCCGCCGTCAGGGCGACGGCCAGGCCCAGGACCGCGACCTGCAGGGAGACCCACAGGGTGGCGACGCCAAGGCCGACGACGGGGATAGCCAGGCCGACGTAGGCGCCGAGGAACAGGCCCGCCAGGCCCTCGCCGCGCATCTGCGGCGGCGTAATCGAGATCACCGTGGTCACGGTGCCGCGGAACGCAGCCCCCGCGCCAGCGCCGGCAACGATGCCGCCGGCCAGCAGCAGCCAGAAGCTCGGCAGCCACGCAGCGGCCGTCACCATCCCGAGCCCGGCGACCAGCGCCGCCAGGCCCAGGCCCGCCTGGGTGCGGCGGCCCGCCTTGTTGAGCACGATCTGCGCCGCCGCTCCCGCGCCGAACACCGCGAACGCCATCGCCCCGGCGACCGCGTGCGAGTGATTGTGCAGCAGCCCGGCGAGCAGGCTCGGCGCGACCGACGTGAAGACGCCGAACAGCGCGAACACCACGCCAGCCGCGGTCGCAGCGGCGAGGAACAGCGGCCGCTGCGACGCCGGGACGGTGACCCGCTGCGGCCGGTACGCCGGGCGTCTCGGCGGCACCGCGGCCGTCTCGGGGGCAACTATCAGGGCGACGGCGCCGATCAGCATCAGCGCCTCGGCCACCAGGTAGGCAGCACCAGCGCGTGCCCGAAGTACTGGGCGAGCAGGCCGGACAGCAGCGGCCCGAGGCCGATGCCGCCCAGGTTCGCGGCGGTCGCCACGATCTCGCTGCGGGAGCGCCCGGCACCCGGCCGCGCGGCGGCGTGCAGTTCGCTCAGGTACGCGGTCGCCGTCGCGGTCAGCATGCCGACGCTGACGCCGGAGACCAGCCGGGCCACGATCAGGCCCGCGGTTGCCGGCCAGAGCAGGAACAGCACTCCGGAGAACATGTTCACCAGGACCGCGAGGAGGACCATCCGGCGCCGGCCTGCCCAGTCCGACAGGTGCCCGGCGAGGAACAGGCTGGCCACCACGCCCACCGCGTACGCGGCGAAGATCACCGTGATCAGGAACGTGCTGAACCCGTCGCGTGCCTGGTAGAGCACGTACAGCGGGGTCGGCAGCGCGGAAAACGCCATCGTCACGGCGAACGTGTAGCCGACAATCCAGAACGCCGCGTTGTGGCGGCGGCTCCGGGCCTCGGGCCGTGGCGCGGTCAGCTCGGCGGGAAATTGGGTGGTAGCGCTCACGTTGGCTTGGAACGCGGCTTCCGGGGACCGGATTTCGCATCGGTGATGACAGTCAGTGCAGCTGGTTATCGCGCAAACCGATAACCGGTCACGCCCGGCGGCCGAGGAGCTCGGCAAGGAAAGCGCGCGCGGCGGCCGATGCTCGCCGCGTCGCGGACGTCGCGACCAGGATGCGCCAGTCCAGCGGGGGATCGACAGCCACCAGTGCCACCCCGTCGAGCCCGCGCGCGGCGGACGCCGGGACGAAAGCGACGCCGAGCCCGTTGCCGACCAGCGCCTCGGCGGTCGTGTAGTCGGCCACCTCGAACGTCACCTGCCGGTCGATGCCCGCGGCGGCGAACGCCCGGTCGACGATCGCCCGGGTGCCCCAGCCGCCGGGGAAGTCGACGAACGTCTCGCCAGCGAGCTCACCGAGCGAGACGGTGCCCCGGTCGGCCAGCGGGTGCTTCGCCGCGCAGATCAGCGCCATCGGCTCATGTGCCAGCTGCCGCACCGCCAGCCCGGCCGGCGGGTCGCCTGGCAGCGACAGCAGCGCCAGGTCCAGGGCGCCGCTGGCCACTTCGCGCGCCAGGTCGGCGGACCCGCCGGGCATCGCACGAAGCCGGACCTGCACGCCGGGGTACTGTTCGTGGAACCTGGCGAGCAGCGCGGGCACGTCCACTGCCCCGGTGGAGATCATCGTGCCGACAAACAGCGTGCCGCGCAGTCCCGCCGTCGTCTCGGCCACGGCGTCCGCGGCCGCCTGCGCGGCGGCGAGCGTCGCCCGCGCCTCGGGCAGCAGGGCGTGGCCGGCCTCGGTCAGCGTGACCCGGTGCCGGTCCCGGTCGAAGAGCGCCGCGCCGAGTTCCCGCTCGAGGCCCTGGATCGCGCTGGACACACCGGACTGCACCACGTGCAGCCGCCGCGACGCCCGGGTGAACGACAGCTCCTCCGCGACCGCGACGAAGTACTCAAGGTGGCGCAGCTCCACACGCCTATTCTTTACCTCCAGTCACCAGGAGCAGACTGGCCCGGGTGGTCCAGCGGTTCGGTCGGCTCGTACGACGGCCGGGACCGAGGCGGCCCGGATGCCGGCGGGCCAGCGGGTGGCTGGCCAGAGGACGACGGGCCATATGAAGACGGGCCATAGGAAGACGAGCCATAGTTCGGCGGGCCGGATATCGGGCGGGCTACCGGCGGGCCTGAGCGGCTGATCCGGATGGCGCGAGCGGACACCGCGCTGAGCAGCGACGCGATCGCGACACCGAGGATCAGGTTGACGATGGCGGTCGCGGCCTTCTGCTGCAGCGGTGCACTCGTGCTGAACGGGTAGACCACCGCCGCCAGCGTCGCCAGGCCGACGATCCAGCCGAAGAAGACGCGCGGCGCCGGCGCGCCAAGCTCCAGCAGGTACAGCAGCCCCGCCGCGATAAGCGCGGCGAGGGCCGCGAGGAGCACGTACTCGCCGGTGTGCGCGTTGCCCCAGGCACCGTCGCCCGTTGGTGCCAGGATGGGAATGTTCAGCGCCCACCGGCTGACCAGGATGCCGACCAGCGCGATCAGCGCGGCCACAACCGCGGTCGCGGCCGCGCCAGCCCAGAACTGAGCGGAGTCGGGCCGGACGCGAATGCTACCCGCGTCGTTTGGCGAAGCGGGGTATGTCATGTGCACCTCGCACGATTGAGCGTCTCCGAGCTTGGGTACCCATGCGCGCGCTGGGGAACCATAGGAAAGCCTCTATCACATCTGGGGAAGGATCGCCGCGAGCAGCTCCCCGATCCTGGCGGCCGAGTCGCGGGCGGCGGCGAGCACCTCCCGGTGGTCGAGCGGCTCATCGCTCAGGCCCGCGGCAGGGTTCGTGACCAGCGAGATCGCGAGCACTTCGGCGCCGAGGTGGCGCGCGGCGATCGTCTCAAGCGCGGTGGACATGCCGACGAGGTCGGCGCCGGCGGTGCGCAGCATCCTGATCTCCGCGGGCGTCTCGTAGTGCGGACCGGGCAGCATGGCGTACACGCCTTCGGCGAGGGTCGGGTCGTGCCGCCGCGCCAGCTCGCGCAGCCGCCTGGAGTACGCCTCGCTGAGGTCGGTGAACCGTGACGGATACCCGGCCGGGATCGGCCCGGACAGCGGGGAGCGCCCGGTGAGGTTCAGATGGTCGCTGATCAGCACCGGCTCCCCGACCGCGTACGCCGCGTTCACGCCGCCGGCCGCGTTGGTCAGCACCACCGTCCGGCAGCCGGCCGCGATCGCGGTGCGGACGCCGTGCACGACGGTGTGCGGCTCGTGTCCCTCGTACAGGTGCACGCGGCCGAGAAACAGCAGAATCCGGCGGTTTCCGTCCTTGATGTACCGAACGGCCGGTGCGTGGCCCGCGATCGTCGGCTGCGCGAATCCGCCGAGGTCAGCGAGGGGAACTTCGAGCTCCGCCGCCCCGATCGCGTCGGCGGCGGCCAGCCAGCCGGAGCCGAGCACCACGGCCGCGTCGAAGTCCGGCGCGCCGGTGAGGCGCTTCAGGATGGCTGCGCTGGCTTCGGCCCTGGCGAACGGGTCAGGTGCGTACACGTCGGTCATGATGCCGATCATCTCGCAGTATGGCAGCGCCTGTCACGGACCGTGTTATATGCCTGTGATTAGCGTCACAGAATAGCGCGTAAACCCGTTAAGGCTTTTTCCGGCCTTTCTTAGCGAAGTTGCAGGCAGGTCAACTTCCTTTCTGGCAATGTAGTTCGGCAGCGGTATCAGGTGGGCGGCACGGACCGAAGGGACTGCGTTGTCACGCAATCGGACAGCGATTCTAGACACAAGGCCACAACAGGCGGCGCCAGCGACGACGAGCGAGTCGCGGAGTGCTGCCAGCGCCACGGGGGCCTTCGCTGGAGCTAGCGGTCCGCGCCGCGCGCGGCGCAAGCGGAGCCTGATCCGCAGGACTGGCATCGTCCTCCCGGCACTGGGACTGGCCGTGCTGCTCGTGGCCATCGTGGCCGGCGCCGCCTACGTGGTGAGCCCGCGGAGCAACGGCGCCAGCAGCCTCGCCGAGGCCATCGACGCGCTCCCGCAGAACCACTCGGTCGCGCTGCTCGAGCAGGAGCGCAACACGCTGATCGACATGAGCAACGCGGTCAGGACGCTCAGCGTGGTGGCCAAGCCAGCGACGGTGAACCCCACGGACTACGCCAACGCGACAGGAGCCAACTCCTCGAGCAGCTCTAGCTCCTCGTCCTCATCGTCCGGCGGCGGCGTCACCACGGTGAGCGCCCCGGCGCCCGACCCGGGCACGGCGCAGAGCATCGCCTACAACATGCTGCCGTCGTTCGGCTTCAGCCAGTCGTCCCAGTGGGGCTGCCTGCTGAACATCTGGAACCGCGAGAGCGGCTGGAACTACGAGGCGGAGAACCCCTACTCCGGCGCGTACGGCATCCCGCAGGCCCTGCCCGGCTCGAAGATGGCCAGCGCGGGCGCGGACTGGCAAACCAACCCGGCCACCCAAATCAAATGGGGCCTCGGCTATATCCAATCCATTTACGGCACCCCCTGCGGCGCGTGGGATTTCGAGCTAGCTAATGGATATTATTAACAGTCTCTTACGGCTAATTGAAATACCTTGACAAAGGCAATTCCCCCGGCGCCGCCACCCAACCGCTCGGCGAAGGCGGTCGATGGTCCATTGACCGCCTTCTTTGGGGGACGATGGCCCATCGACAGCGTTCACGGTGGTGGCGGCGACGGCGGCGCTAGCCGTCCACCATGGTGACGATGGGCAGGATCGGCCTCGCGTACCCGGCATCGATCGCTCTGCTGAGGTCGGAAAGCACCGTTCGCGATTCGTTGACGATGACGCTGGGGAGCCAGTGCTGGACGTTGATGCCATAGCTTTCCATGCGATTGTGGCGCATTTGGGTGGCGCGATAGTCGGCTGCTTCTATGTGGTACTCACGTGAATCAACCTCACCCGCAACTCCCGCCCGCTGCCACCAGGCGTCGGGCTTGGCGATGAAGTCCCCGTCAGGGGTGTACAACCGGGCGTTGTAAAGCGGCTTCTCCAGACCCGAGGTGTTAATCAGCCTCCTGAGGTCGGCTTCGGCGCTCGACCGTACGCCGTCGCTCACCTCCGCGAGAGCCCTTCGTAGCGACCGCGATCCGGCCGAGGGGCCTTCGTTCAGTTCCTCAATGAGCAACGGCAATGTGCACTGTTTCCGCTGCAGTGCCGCGCAGACCACGGCTTCCACGTCACTGAAGCGAGTCATCGTCCTCGCCGCATCCGCGACAGCGCGATGAGGAGCAGCGAACCGGATCGGACCAGTTCTGTAGAACTCTTCCGGCATCCTGGTGGTGCGTTGTATCCGCACGAAGCCTGTGCTACGACGCCGTACGTCGGCCGGGATCAAGACGTCGATGAGGTTCAACCCCGCGCAGCTCAAGCGGTGCCGCCGGACGGCCACCGCCCCGGTGATCACGCTATGCGAACCCGCGTACAGCAGAGCCGCCATGTCCCGCTGCTCGGGGGCCGGGGTTCCCGTCGTGGTCAGGTAAACGCCGGGGAGCATGGGGCGCCACGGTCCACCGGGACGAAGCCGGTAGTCAATGGCCTTCGGCGTCAGCCCGCACTCCAGTGCCTGCCATCGCGCGATGACGCCATGTTGAGTCGGCAAGAGCACGCCTAGCCGTGCACGGTCATAGTGGCAAGTGTTTGGCATAGACACAGAGTGTCACTAAGCTATGACATTTCCGTACAGTCGACGAGCCGCGAAACTGTGCCACTAGTCCGAAGCGGCCCCACCCGACGATAAGAAGGCGGTCGATGGCCCATCGACCGCCTTCTTTGGGGGACGATGGCCCATCGACCGCCTTCAGCGGGCGGGAAGCTGGAATCGCCGCGGGAGCGGCGGGGCGGGTTACTCGAAGCGGGCGTTGTCGGGGGAGGTCATGCGGTTCAGGAGGGGAAGGGTCAGGGCGATCACGCAGAAGGCAGCGACGAGGCCGATGCCCATCAGCGTGAAGTAGTCGTGGCCGAGTTGCGGGATCGCCGTGCCGATCGGCGCGAGCCGGACGAACGCGAGGATGGATGTGCCGTACGCGACGCCCGCGGCGATCAGCGTGGCGGCTGCCAGCGGGACCGCGGCCTCGAGCAGCACCACCGTGGACAGCACGCTGAGCTGGGTGCCGCCCACCCGCAGCAGGGTGAACGGGCGCTT
>Ga0335074_10014746_pt1 | contig 10958 bp, 6 predicted proteins | sample Lox_Sample_23_FD_206715 | JGI IMG/M metagenome (GOLD analysis project Ga0335074, IMG submission 206715) | Soil microbial communities from Loxahatchee National Wildlife Refuge, Florida, United States - Lox_Sample_2.3 | ecosystem: Environmental > Terrestrial > Soil > Wetlands | place: USA: Florida... | reverse complement strand
CCAAGCTGGCCTCGCCTATCTGCATTACGGCTACCTCGACTGGATCTCCCTGCAATCGACGCCGTTCACCTCGACCGGCGAATATCTTGAAGGATGGGCGGCGATGGCGCCGACCCCAGTGCTGCGCGAGGCGCCGACGTTCGCGTCCGGCCCGGCGGCGTGGCCTGGCGTGGTCAACACGCTGCTGCCGGGCGGGACGGTTTGCAGCCGCGGCGATGGCGTGCAGTACGCCACGGCGGCCGACGCGACGGTTGGCAGCGGCGGGTCGGTCGCGGTGACCGTGGTTGCCCTGGTGGCGGGCTCGAACGGCAACTCCGACAGCGGCACGCCGCTGACGCTGGGCGTGTCGATCGGCGGCATCAACCCGAGCGGCGCCGCGACGGCCGCGATCACCGGCGGTGCCGACCTGGAGACGGACGGCCCGCTGCGGACCCGCATGCAGGAGAGCTATGCGGCCCCGCCGCATGGCGGGAACCAGGCGGATTTCGTCACCTGGGCGTTGCAGGTGACCGGCGTCACCCGCGCATGGTGCGCACCGTGGATCGCCGGCCCCGGCACCGTCACGGTGTTCTTCATGATGGACGTCGCGGAGGCGGCCTATGGCGGCTTCCCGCAAGGGACGAACGGCGTCGCCGCGGCGGAAACCCGCGACACGGCGGCGACCGGCGATCAGCTCGCGGTGGCGAACTTTCTCTATCCGCTGCGTGCGGTGACGATGCTGGTCTATGCCGTCGCGCCGCAGGCCTCGACGCAGGCAATCACGATCGCGGGCCTGTCTGGGATTTCGAGCGCGCAGCAGGCGCAGGTGTCCGCCGCGCTCACCACGCTGTTCCTGCAAAAGGACAGCCCGCTGGCCACCACGTCGATCGAACAAAGCGATTGCGCCGCGGCGATTACCGCGATCGGCGGACTGCCATCGTTCGCGATTACCACGCCGTCGTCGTGGCCGATCACGTCGGCAGCCGGCTACCTGTTCACCCTCGGAACGGTCACCTATTCCTGATGCTGACCCCTCCTGCATTTGGCGATGCCGACTATCAGCAGGCGATGCTGCGGCTGTTGCCGACCGGCCGCGTCTGGCGGCGCGATCCGGAGTCCACGCTGTCGGCGGTCATGCTGGCGCTGGCGCCGACCTACACCCGCAGCACCGCGGCGGCGGCGCAGGTCCTAATCGACGCCAGCCCCGCGACGACGCAGAACCTGCTGATGGAGTGGGAGAACTCGCTCGGGTTGCCCGATCCGTGCACGGCGGCGAACCCGTCGATCGAGCAACGCCAGGCCGCGGTGCGGGCAAAGTGGGGCTCGAGGGGCGCGTTGACCACGGCGTATTTCGTCTCGATGGCGGCGGCGCTAGGGTTTGCGATCACCATCACCGAGTTCACGCCGTTCGCCGTGGACATGGGCTGCGATCAGCCGCTGTACGAACCGGCGTGGGCGTTCGTGTGGCAGGTGAACGCGCCGGAGGTCGTGACTTTCTACTTTTCCGTCGAGGACTCCGGCGCGGACGATCCGCTGGAAACCTACGACGCCGGCGAGCTGGTGTGCCGCATCACGCAAGACGCGCCCGCGGGTACGTTGGTGCTGTTCGTTTTCTCCTGAGCGGGAATTTTCATGCAAAGAATCATCGACCCGACAGCGGTAGCGACGCTGCCGGCGCCACCGGCGCCACCGGCGCTGACCGGCACGACCGGATATTTCGGACCTGCGGTGCCGGGCATCTCGGCCGCGACGCGGCTGCGCTACTGGTTCGTCAACATGCTCCAGGAGGAGCTGATGTCGATCCTGGCGGCGGCGAGCATCACCGCTGACACGACCGGGACGGTGTTCAATCAGGTCCTGCTGTCGATCCAGGCGCTGATCGGCGCGATCCCGCACGGGGTGCAGAATTTCACCGCCTCCGGAACGTTCACCGTGCCCGCCGGGGTGACCGCGATCGAGGTCGAGCTCTGGGCCGGCGGCTCCGGCTCTTGGGCGTCGGTGAGCGGATATGCCGGCGGCGGCGGGTCGGGCGGCGGTTATGCGCGCAAGCGCATCTCCGGCCTGACGCCTGGCGCCACGATTGCCGTCACGGTCGGCGCCGGGGGAGCCGCGGGCGTATCGGGCACCAGTGCCCCGGGACCCGGGGGAGCCAGCAGCTTCGGCACGTACTGCAGCGCAACCGGCGGTGTCGTCAATCCGCTCGGGAATGTTGCGGCCCCTACGTTGGGAAACCTGGGCGGCGTCGGCTCGGGTGGCGACCTGAACCTGTATGGCGGCGACGGTGGCTGCGGTTTGAACAACCAAACCATCGGGGGGAATACCTACATCGGCAATATCGGCGGATGGGGTGGTGACGGTCCGCTGTCGGGCGGTGTGCAGAACACCGGAACCACCGGAAAGGTCGGGAATTTCCCCGGCGGCGGCGGGTCAGGGGCCGGCAGTGGCGCTTCTGGCACAACGGCCTATCCCGGCGGTGCCGGTGCAGCCGGCTTGTGCATCGTGCGGTGGTAGCGATGTACGGTTCGCTGCGCGGCGTTCCGGTGGGGCGCGAGCCGATCTGGCTGGCGTCGAAGCTGCCGACCGCCATCAAGGGCTACCGCTACGAGATCGACCCGCTCGATGCGCAGGTGCTGAATTCCTTGTCGCTCGCGGCTGCGCCTTCGGGCACGGGCGAGCTGACGATCTCCGCTCTGGCGTTCGCTGCGGGGATCGTCACGTTCACGCTGGCGGCCGGGCAGCCGACGCGCTGCTACACGCTGCTGCTGACTGCGAGCCGATCGGATGGGCTGGTCAGCGACTATCTTCTCAAGGTTCGGGTCGATTCTGCCCTTGTCACCGATCAGCCCCAGCTTGCTCCATCGGCCGGTTTTGGCACTGCCGTGACCTGGAGTTCCGCATCAATCGGTTGAGGGCACGCCTGATCCTTCAATTGCTAACCAACAGATCAATCGAACGTCATCAAGCTCGATCTCTGGCAGCGGCGCGGGGGCAATAAACGGTTCCAGTCCCGTGTTGAGGATCCACTCAACCATGCGCCGCACCCGGCTCTGCGCATCGCCGGTCAGACCTTCGAATTCGTCCCTCAGAAGAGCCTCTTCCCTCCTCGGCCATGGTGCCTCCAGAATGTCAAGCGCACGTGCCACGCCTGCCCCATCTGCCTCGTGCGGGGGATGGTTACGAATGAACTCGGCGACGCGGCGGTTCAGTGGCCGAATACGCGGCTGAAGATTGATAGGGTCCGACAGGCGCTGCCACTCATCTTGAATGTCGGCAAGTGCGACATCCCAAAAGCTGAACACGGCCTCCTGCAAGGCGGCAGGCATATGCCGCTCGGTCTCCGGCGTACAGTCAATCAACCGCAGGCAAGTGCCAACCTCACGAATGATGGCACTGTCCCGCGACGGGCGCCAAGCCAGATTTGCCGGAACGAAGCGAAGGAAGGTGCGTCGTTCGGTCACTGTCTCGACCTCGGCGCAGAAGAAAACGCCGCTTTCGGGGCCGCGGCGCATACCGCTGCCGGCCTTGCCGGGCAGGTTCACCACGGCTTCCCGGTCCAGTTCCAGGGCGGTGCGCAGCCTTTGGCGGTATTCCTCGCCGGTCTGCGCTGCGCTTTCCGTGCCGCCCCGCTCATAGAGTGATGGGTCCTCGCGGGCCAGCTTTTCGATCTCGGCCCGGGTCTCCGAAAACACTTGCTCGCCCTGTTCGGCGCCGGCGATCGGTGGCGTGCCAACACCAATCGACCGCGCTGCCTGAGTCAGCTTACGCAGAATGCGTTGCTCTAGATTCAGTAGGTCGTTCAATCGATCTGCTGGAAACACCGTGCGCATAAACACACGCGAATGGGGACTGCCAATGCGATCAATGCGGCCGTGACGCTGCACAAGCCGCATCGGGTTCCAGGGCATGTCGTAATTGATGATATTGCGGCACTGCTGCAGGTTCATACCTTCCGCAAGCACGTCCGTAGTCAGCGCGAGGTCGTAAAGATCGGCATCCCGACCAGGCGGTGGGCGGGACGACTCGGGCGCGAAGCCCCATACGGCGGAGTTCCGTCCGACTTCGTCTGGATCGACAGTCTTGCTGCCGGCCACCGCGACGATGCGGCCCTGATAGGCTGCAAGCCGCGCATCCGACTTGATGCGTGATTCCAACGCACGGCGCAGCCATTCCACCGTATCAGCATAAAACGAGAACACGAGCACCTTGCGGTTGCGCGCCTCCTCGACTGCATCAACTGACTCACGTTTTGCGTCGTCAGCAATGCGTGCCAGTTCCTCCACCACCGCGGCAAGCTTGGGATCATTCGGCTCATCGATCTCACGAGTGCGGCCCAGCAATCTCTCTATGATCGCCTTGTCATGTTCGACATCGGCTCGCATGCTACCGATGTCGTAATCCACCGCATCCGCCACATGGTCGCTCTGCTCAAGCAGATCATCAAACGTAGTGTCGTCTGTTGCGCTCAACTCATGCAGGAATGCCGTGGTGATCACCTTCCCTTTGCCGAGTGCTTCAAGGAAACGCTCGTGCTCGTGGAGCATCCGGTCCAGGCTCAATCGGAACGCGTACTTCGAAGATTCGAAGCGTTTCAGCAGGCCCGAGCGCAACAGTCCGACTGCGGCTTCCGCGCGCAGCGCCTCTTCTTCGTCTATCTCCAGTTCGTAGAGAGCGGGCGCATAGCGCGCAAACTTCAACAGATCATTACCGTGATCGGGATCGAGTGCGTCGGCTACTTCATCAAAAAAACCGGGTAGGACTTTGTCCAGCTCATATCGGACCGTGATAGGTATCGGCTTGGGGAAGATGATCGGCTGTAGCCTGCCATCCGGTCCCCGTATTTGTTCTCCAGCGTAGTATTTCTTTACAAATCCGCGTGTTCGCTTCACGGTTACCGCATCGATGATCGGATAAAGATAGTCAGGATTGAGGTTCGATGGGTCGAGGCGCGATGCGCGCTCGAAGCGCTCCCGAATGCTGACGATGCCCACCTGTGCCAGCGCCGCGTCCTCACGCGCGAAAAAGCGCATCAGGTGGAACAAGTCCCACAGACTGTTGTTGACCGGCGTCGCGGTCAGCAAAACAAGATCCTTACGTGGCCCAAAGAGCAATCGACGCAATACACCCGCGCGGTAGGCAGCATCGGGGTTGCGGTAATTATGCGCTTCGTCGACGACCACCAGAGCGTATTCCTCGATGTCGCGATCGAGGTGGTTCTGCGTCGCGTTGGGTCGCCGTGTGTCGAGGAACTGGCGGTCCAAACCCAACTGGTCGAAGGACACGCATTCAACGAACCGGCTGATACCATGCTCGGCGAGGAACTGCCGCCACGTCGTGTCACGCAGCGCTGCCGGGCACACGATCAGCGCACGGCGGCGACTCCTGCTGAACGCATCCAGGATGGCGCCAGCAATGAACGTCTTCCCCAGCCCTACTTCGTCGGCGACAATCACGCCACCGAAGTCTTCCAATATCCGTTGTGCCCGCCAAACGCCATGCTGCTGGAATGCGGTCAACGGAATCTGGCCGACCTCCTCAACCTCTCGGTCCAGTTCTTGGCCGTAGAGCTGCCAAAGCACCCGCAGGAAAATTTGGTAGGGCGTATACTCCGCTTCTATCTCCTCGTAGAAGATGGCGAGATCGAACGGTACCGCCTCGTCCCACAATGCATTGAACCAGTCGCGTGCCTGACTGAACACGGAAGGGTCCCATCGCCCAAGGTTCAGTTCAAGATTGGTTGTGAGTCCAGCTCGGGTGAGGTTTGACGAGCCGGCAATGAAACCCTGGCTGAGACCATCGAAGATGTATGCTTTGGCGTGCAGATAGGCACGCTCATAACGGCGGGTCTCCAGCCTGCCGTCCCGCAACATCGCGACCAAGCGGCGCAGATCGATCGCGGTGGCACGATTGAAAGGCAGACGGTCGCGGTCCCGGCGAAGGCCGGCGTTCAGTTCCGTCAAGCCGTCGCGAACCTGTGCGCGTCGGAAGCTCGGCTCGGGTGGGTCGCCGGGGCGTCGCTCCGGCCACTGCGCCTCGGGTGGCGCTTCGGCGCCGATCAATAGCCGGACCTGCGGTGCAGTGGCCAGGCGATCGGCAATCTGGGCAAACCCAGCCGGGCTGAAAAAAGCGGTGACGATCGCGACCTCGGCGAGCGACGTGGTCGGACGCTCGCTGACTTCGTAGTCGCGCTGCGGCGGCTCGGGCAATGTCGCCTGCAACGCGGCAAGCAGCGTGTTGCCGTCGCGATGGTCAATGAATTCGGGTTGTTTGCTCATGGCTGCTCGCTGCCGTCAACGGAAGCTGGCGCGGAGCGCGCGCAGCATGTCGAACGTGTTTACGTAATCCACGCCGAACGCCACGCAGACATTCGGCACCGGCACGCGTCGTTTGATCGCGGGGTTCAGCACCTCGTCGGTGGCGACAGTAAGCCCCTGCGCCTTGGCGTGGGCGATCAGCCAACCGTCGGCCTTTGCGGCGAAATCGGTCTTGGCCGCGGCAGAGTAGGCGGTTTGGGCCTGTAGCCAGGTCATGATTCGACCATACCACTCTGTGTCCGGCCGGTTGCCCGTTCCGGCGAAGAATGTGACGGGAAGCTGCTTTGCCCAATCGGCAAGCGCGTCGGATTGATCCAGCAGTTCGTCGCGCACGCGGTCAATCGAAAAAACCCGGGCGCCGCTGTGCCGATCGAGCAATGCCGACCAGTAACCGGGGCAGATATCGAAGGCGTAATAGCGCTTGTGCGCTTCGATAAACACGTTTGCGTCCAGCACATAGTTGAGGTCGGGCATCAGCGCTGCGCCGAGGTTTCGACGCTGGTAACGTACCGGTCGAAGGTGGCGCCACGCAGGCCGGTCAGTTCGAATGCGTCGCGGTAAAGCAGCCGGCCTGCTTTGACCGCGCGCCCTACCGCGGCGGCGAAGCCTCGGCCGATCCGCGAATTTTGCGTCGCATAGAAATCTCCGCCGCTGGGCCGCCGAGCGGCACGCCTCCGCTCGTCGTCTAAGTAGTCCTGATAGAATCGAAAGAATGCGGCGCGATCTATCAGAGTCAAATCCAGCGCTCGGCGTGCCGCCACAAGCTCGCTGACCTTGAACCGGCGTGCCAGGGCGGAGTATGGCCGAGGATCAGTGGCGATATCGGACCAGGCACCCCGCAACTCCTCTTCGGGCACCAGGAATTCGGCGGCAACGGCGTTGCAGAAGCGCTCGCGCGGGTCGGACGCCGGCTGCATGTCACGCAGATCGAACACGCCTGCCAGGTCGATCCATAGATGCGCCAGCTCGTGCGCCAGGGTGAACATCTGCGCCGCCTTACCATCGGCACCATTGACGAAGACGAATGGGGCGTACTCATCCGGCAGGACAAAGCCGCGAAACTCCTCCGGATCGAGCGAGCGGTGCGTGTTGTTGCCGACGACCCCGTTGATGACGACGACAATGCCTGCGCGTTCCGCACCGTCGCGCAGGGCGCGCAAGGCATCGGACCACGTGCCGTGGCGATCGGCCCAGCCCGCAGTGGCGCCGAGCGTCTCACGCATCGCGGCGGCGACCCGCGTCGGAGCGGCGTCTGGGGTCGCCGAGCCGATGAAGGGCAGCGGGCTTTGTCCTTCGTCGATGCGTTCCTCGCGCAGCCAGGCCTGGCGGCGCTCAAGATCGAAGATGGTGTCGAGCAGGTTCGGGCTTGGCCGGCGGACCGGCTTGTCGCCAAGCGTGCGAAAGTCGGGCACAGGCAAGGTTTCTTCTGGCGGTTCCGAGAGGAACAGATAGCCGAAGGGCGCCGAGGTCGCGTTGGCGAACGCTTCGAGCTGGCGCAGCGTTGGCTTCGCCTCACCGGCCTCCCATTCGGGTAGCTTGGGGAAGCGTTGGACCAGTTTCTCGACGGGTAGGCGCGCACGCTCGCGCGCCCAGCGCAACAACGCCGGCTTTATCTCGACACGCATCGTGGTCGGCGCGGGCATGGTCAAGCGGGGACTTGAGCGTGGGAAATTGCCGTGAAGTACCGCAGCGTGGATTTCAGGCGTGCTTCATGGTCCCAGCCATCATGGAAGGTACGAAAAATGTGAGTCAGTTGATCCTCGTTAAGGCCATATAGCCGTGCCACTATAGCGTCCAGTTCCGCAACAAAGTCCTGTTGCTGCAGCGCGTCAATCGGTCCGTACTTCACTCCGAGTATCTTTGCCCACGCTGCAAATCGTTCGTCAGGCGCCGCCAAACGGCCCGCGATGTGCACGACTTTCGCCCCAAATCCGCTGCCGACGTCGACGGCCGGTACGCGAAGGCAGTTGAACGCTTCCTCATCAACATGGCCTTCCACGAACCTTCGCATCCACCAGTCGGCAATCAGTGAGGACATCACCCCGAGCAGATAGGCCTCGTGCGCAAGAGGATGCTTGACATCAAGCCAAAGGACCCAAGGGGACGTCTCGACAAGAAGGCGGTTCGCCGGGACCAAAGCCGCTATTGGTGTGCGCCGATTTCCCCGGTTAGTAACGTTCCGGAATGCGATCCGTGGACTCAGGACAGGATGCGTTCTCATATCGTCGAGCCATTTGCGTGGCATTGCGCCATAGGGCGAAGTTCGGGGTGTCCGGCTACGCTTTTCTTGCGCCCGATCCATTGCCGCGCCCTTATGAGCCTGTGCGTAGTAGATGCCCGTGTCGGGCTGCCAAACGTCGAAGCTGTCTCCACCGTAAACAGGCCACAAGTCTTTAGCATTTTCATTAACGCGGTAGAGGACACCGTCTCTATTTGTCTCGACATCGGCATATACCCGTCGCACTTTCAGGATCGGATGCTCGGAAATCCTGGGATGCACCATCATGGTCTCAAGCACGCCAATCGATGCATTTAGATCCTCGCGCGTTGCCGTAGTCGGTAGTGTCGGCTGCACCAGACCGGAGCTAAATTGAATCAGCCAATCGTTACTGCGCGCAACTTGTGCTGCGGGGTCACGAGAATCCCATGCCGAACGACTGTGGAATTCGGGCCGAAAAGTGTATTGGCAATTGCCGCAATTTGGCACGATCTTTGCGACCGTACGCGCTATCGGCTTCTGCGGATGAACACCGTGGAAGACCCACTCGCCCCGGTTCGTGAGCATCTGAACATCGACAGTCGCCGCTCGGGTGGCAAGCTCGGCGCGAACCGGATAGTTCCCTTTGATTTTGAAGGCATCGCCGGGCAAAACGACACCGAAGCGTCCACCTTGCGAAGTGATAGTGTGACAAAACCGCCCCATGAAGGCTCGGAACAAATCGGGGTGGCCGGTGTTCATTCCTGGTAGACCGCGCACCGCGTCACGCAGTCGCTCCGCCTGTTCGCGTTCGTTTTCCTCCAATCGTACCAGGTCTGGACGCAAGCGCTCTAGCCGCCGCAGTTCCCTATCGCGCTCCGTCTTTACTCTCATACCGCGCAGACCAGGATAGTGCCGCGCCCAGAATGCGTCATGCTCCGGGCGCACCTTCTCCCAAGGGGGATTGCCCATGACCACGTCGAAGCCAGGCCGACGCCTCAGGAATACCTCGGGGAATGCGACGGGGAAGTGAAAAACGTCCAGCCCGGCGATCGCGTCTCGAGCCGCTCTTAGCGCACGATGCGCCTGAATCGTCGGCCGCAGTTTAGGCCAAAGTTCGAATTGAAACGCGACGGATTGCGGCGCTACCTTCTCCCCAAGCACGAGGTCGCATAGCGCACGCGTCGGTGCAACGGCGACCCGCGCCTGCTCCATAGCCTCGCGCCCGAGAGCAATGTCCCTAGGGGTCGTATCGGCGAGGCGCGCAAGACGCAGCAAAGGTTCCTTCGCCGCACCCAAGAGTTCGTCTGCGTCAACCGGGAACAGACCGATGCCAGCTTGTTCAAAGCGTTCTAGCACCTGGTCAATCGTTGCAATGCCCACCAGTGCATCGCCCCGAACCAGGGTGTGATCCAGAAGCGACAAAGGCAGGCCTGGGACGAAGGTATGTATCCAGATGGAGAGGCGAGCGAGTTGCACAGCCAGCGGATTGAGGTCCACCCCGTAGATACATCGGCGCGCTACCAGCCGTCGCAGTAGCGGGCCATCCTCGATCACCACCGCCGCCCCGAGCGTGCCGAGCGCATCAATGGCAGCCTGCCGCAGACGCGCCAGCTCGGCGCGTACCCCCGGTAATTGGCGCCGGGCCAGATATTGCGACAGCTTGCGTTCTATCCGGTCCACCGCCGCCACGAGGAAGTGCCCACTGCCCATGGCGATGTCTGCGACGCGGAAGTCAAAGAACGCCTCAGCCGCCTCGATATCGTCGCGCTGATCCAGCCGCTCAAGGTGCTCATCCAACGCAGGTTCCAGCGCTGCATCCAACAAATGATCGACGGCGAATGCCGGCGTGAAATAGCTCCCCGAGGACTTACGCGCGCCCGACCGGTTGTGCAGATAGATTTCGCTAGTGCGCACTACGATTTCGTCGTGCCCACGTGCGGGCATGTAGACCGCTTCGCCTCTCTGTTGACGCGTGGTTAGGTCCTGATCCGCCACTGCGAGCTCGGACTCCAGCAACCCCTCGTAGATTGTGCCAAACTCACGTACGCCGAGCGCGCGGAAATCAACTGGGCCGAGGCCATCGCGTCCTTCAATCAGCAACAGTGCCCGCAACGCCGGCTCGAACACACCGTTGGTCAGTGCGATCTGTGCCAGAGCGGCGCCTGCACGCGACACGGCGGGATCTTCGGCGAACAGCCCGCCGTCGTAGGGTGGTACGCCGAGGCCGGTGTTGCCTTCAGCCACGGCGGCGAACAGCACGTTGGCCTCCCGCCAAAGATTGTCGGCGGCAGGCTCCATCGGGCCGCTTTCCAACAGCTCGCGCGCCTTGGTCTTCAGCGCGCGATGGCGATACGCGTCAACCGTCCGATAGGGCAGCAGGTCGCGGTCCTCGGCGTAGGCAATGAACAGGAGCCGGAACAGGATGGTCAGCGCCATCTCATAGGTCAGGCGCAGGTCCTCGACCGTCG
>Ga0335074_10014745_pt1 | contig 10958 bp, 8 predicted proteins | sample Lox_Sample_23_FD_206715 | JGI IMG/M metagenome (GOLD analysis project Ga0335074, IMG submission 206715) | Soil microbial communities from Loxahatchee National Wildlife Refuge, Florida, United States - Lox_Sample_2.3 | ecosystem: Environmental > Terrestrial > Soil > Wetlands | place: USA: Florida... | reverse complement strand
CCACATTGAACAGACGAAGCCCCGAGAGGCTGTCCGCCAGTCCGGCCAGCAGCGGGACGGCAGCCGCGGCGGCCAGCAGCATCAATCGGCGGCTGCCGCGCGACAACGCGGGAGACGGCACGAAGGCAAGTGTCAGGCCGATCACGACGCTCCCATACAGCAGCGGCGCACGCGCCCCGGTCAGCACGAGGATCACGAAATTGGCCGCCATGAGCACCACGTGGCGCCATCCGCCCTGGCGGTAGAGCTCGATCAGGCACGCATAGATCGCCGCCAGGGCGAAGCCGGCGAGGAAGGCCGGATGGCTGAGCGCTCCGAGCCTCGCTCCGCCCGGATCGACGACGAACAGCGGGCGGATCCCGGCGATCGCCAGCACGCTCCCGGCTCCCACGTTGAACAGCGGAATCCACGCGGTAAGCCTGATGATCGCTCGCGCCCAGCCGGACGATAGCCGGCTGAACGAGAAGGCGAACGGCGCCACCGAACCGGCCAGCGAGCGCAGGCTGTCGGCTGTCGTGAGCCCCGGGTGCAGCCCATGGACCCAGCCGCCGACGAACATGGCGACGAAGGCGAAGCCGGGGTTGAACGGGTCGGCGCGCAGTCCGAACCGCAGAACCGCCAGCCCCGCCAACGCCAAGCCCGCGGCCTTCACCCCCGCGATGATCGGCTGATACGCGGCAGGTCCCAGCACGTCGCCGAGCGACATCTCCAGGGTGCAGCCGGTCACCAGCAGCCAGAGCGCACAGGCCCCAGTGTTGTGGCGGAACGCCAGCAGCGCCACCATACAGGCGCCCAGCGCCGCCAACAGCGGGAAGAACAGCGACGGGACCAGAACCGCGACTGCCGCGGCCGTGGTGACGGCGCCGATGCCAAACACCACTCCAGGCGTGGACAGGGTCTCCAACCTCTGTCGCCGGAGGGGAACGGTCGGGAACGGGCACACGACGTCGCTCGCCATGCCCCGCCATAACGGGCAAGCCTTACGGAATCATCTCCGCCGCCGTCCAGCCGCGGCGCCAAGGGGTGCGGCCAACGCGTACCTGGGACCGTAGGAAACCTTGTGGTAAGGCATTCTAAGCCTTAAAGCAAGGCAAGGCATGAGGTTGGATATGCCGTTGCAACTCACCGTCACCGCCAAGGGTCAAGTCACCTTGCGACAAGCGGTGCTCGATCATCTGAACATAAAGCCCGGACAAAAGGTCCGAGTGTCATTCCTGCCCGAGGGACGGGTCGAATTGCGCGCCGCCGACAGCGCCGGCAGCATTGCGCGATTACGCGGCGCGCTGCGGCGGCCAGGACAGCGCCGCGTGTCGCTTGCCGAGATGCAGGAGGCGGTCGAGCAGGGAACGGACGAGTGAGGATCGCCGTCGATACCAACGTGCTCGTCCGATTCCTGACCTGGGACGACGAGCACCAGTCCGCCCTGGCTGCCGAGGCCATCGAGGAGGCCGAGGCACTCATCCTTTCGACCGTCGTTCTCTGCGAGACCGTCTGGGTCCTGCGGCGCGCTTACAAGCTGCCACATCGCGAGATCGCGACGACGTTGCGGGACCTGATCGAAAGCAAGGCAGTCGAACTGGATCGGCCGGCCGTAGAAGCAGGGCTGGCGTTGCTGGAGCGCGGCGGCGATTTCGCTGATGGGGTGGTTCTGTTCGATGCCAGGCGCGCCCGGGCCAGCCGCCTGGTCACGTTCGATCGCTCGCTCTCCCGGCTCGCGGATTCGGAGCGCGTGGAACTACTGGGAGCAGGCTGACATGAGGAGCCAGTTCTTCGCGACGCTCGGTCTTCAACCGCTTCCGACCCGTCATGGCCACGACAGGCCAGAGGTGTCAGCCGTGTCTCCGAACAGGCGTCCACCATATCCTCGGAACAAACAGCAGGCCCCACCTTGGTGACCGACTCGCCCAAGCCATCCCGTCGTTGGGCCGGCCTGACGCTGGACCGCCCACGCGTCATGGGGGTGCTGAACGTGACGCCGGACAGTTTCAGCGACGGCGGCGAGCATCTGGATCCCCGGCAGGCGGTCGCGGCCGGGCTGCGCCTGGCGGAAGAGGGGGCCGACATCATCGATGTAGGGGGCGAGTCGACGCGCCCGGGAGCCTCGGCAATCGCCGCCGACCTGGAGCAGGCGCGCATCCTGCCGGTGATTTCCGCCCTGGCCGGGCACGGGCTGCTTGTTTCGGTCGATACGCGCAACGCATCGACAATGGCGGCGGCGCTCGACGCCGGCGCGACTGTGGTCAACGACATCTCCGGCCTCACCCACGACCCGCGGGCGTGCGCGGTGGTTGCCGAACGCGGCTGCCCGGTGGTGCTGATGCACATGCGCGGCGAGCCCGACACGATGGAAGCTCTCGTCGAGTATGATGATGTGGTTTCAGATGTCCGGCGTGAGCTCGCCGCACGGGTCGATGCCGCCGAGCGGGCCGACGTCCGGCGCGAGAACATTGTGCTGGATCCGGGAATCAGCTTCGCCAAGCGCTGGGAGCAGAACACGACGCTGCTGCGCGGCATCCCGCGGCTGGCCGAGCTGGGGTTTCCGATCATGGTTGGCGTATCGCGGAAATTGTTCGTTCGCGCGCTGCCGGGGGGCAATCGGCCGAAGGACCGCTTCGCCGGCTCGCTTGCGGCGGGATTGTTCGCGGTGGCACAGGGCGCGTCGATCCTGCGCTGCCACGACGTTGCCGGTACGGTGCAGGCCCTGCGCGCCTGGACGGTCCTGGACGGCACGGCCGAGATGCCGTGAAGCCGGATCGCCTGCTGGATGTGTCCGATCTGCACGTCCATTTCGCGACCGATCAGGGTGTGAGTCGCGCCGTCGATGGCGTGTCGCTGAGTATCGGACGCGGGGAGACGGTGGCGTTGATCGGTGAATCCGGCGCCGGCAAGTCCGCGACCGGGCTCGCCGTAATGGGGCTGATCCCGCGTGGGCCGGGAGTGTCGATTGGCGGCCGGATCGAGTTCCGCGGCAAGGACGGCGTCGTGCGAGACTTGCCGCGTCTGGCCGCCGGCGCGCTGCGGCGTATCCGTGGCAACGAAATCGCCATGGTGTTCCAAGAGCCGATGAGCTGCCTGAACCCGGTGTACACCATTGGCGCGCAGATCGCCGATGCGGTGATGCTGCACCAGGGCCGCCCTCGCGCCGATGCGCTGAAGCTCGCCGAAGAGATGCTGGCCCGACTTGGCATCCCCGATCCACGTGCGCGGCTGGGTGCATATCCCCACCAGATCTCGGGCGGCATGGCGCAGCGGGTGATGATCGCCATGGCGCTGTCGTGCCGCCCGGCCCTGCTGATCGCCGACGAGCCCACTACGGCGCTGGACGTGACGGTGCAAGCGCAGCTTCTGGAGCTGATCAAGGCCCTGCAGGCCGAGCTGGGCATGGCGGTGCTGTTCATCACCCACAATCTCGGGGTGGCAGCGGAGATCGCTGACAGGATCGCGGTGATGTACGCCGGCCGGGTGGTCGAGGAAGGGCCGGCATCGGCGATCTTCACCACGCCACGCATGCCGTACACGGCTGGGTTGCTCGCGTCCGTGCCGCGGCTTGTGGTTGACGATCGGGAGATGCGGCTCTCCGCCATTCCCGGCGAGGTCCCGAACCCGAGCAACCTGCCGCCCGGCTGCCCGTTCCACCCGCGGTGTCCTCACACGGTTCGTGGACTGTGCGATACGAGGGAGCCCTCGCTGGAGTCATGCGGTCCGGCCCATTCGGTGCGCTGCGTGCGCTGGCAAGCACTCCCCCTCCCCTTGCGGGAGGATCGAGCCGCGAAGCGGATCGATGGGGGGAGGGGGCCGGCGAGTTGACCCGAGGACCGCGCCTCACGCCACCCGCAGCAGGGTGCCGTCATCCGCATAGCTGGTCCTGCCGCCTAGGCGCAGCGCAATCTCCAGCGGCCCGTCGAAGCCCTCGAACAGACCTGCCGGCACACCCGCATCGCCGTCGGTCCAGCGGATATCGTTATCCGCCTCGTAGCCGTGAAAACCATCTGTCAACAGCACATCCTCGGCTTCCACGGTCCTGACCTGCGCCCCCCGGATCACCATGATCTGCCGCAGCGCCACGCCCAGGCTGCGCGGATCGCGGGCGAGGCCCATCTCCTGCGGCACGCCGGCGCGCGAGACGATGCGCACGGTTCCCGGTGGCGCGGGCAGATGGAACACATGCCATACGTCGTCGCACGAAGCGGCATCCATCCGCCTCCCGTCCACCAGCAGATGCAGGTCCGGTTCGTCCGTCATGGACACGCCCGGACGTGGACCCGCGCGCTCCAACAGCCGGCGCCAAGCCCTGTCCACGAGCGGCCCGCCGGTCAGCACCGGTGCGCAAGGTGGCAGCGGCGGCAAACCCCAGCCGCTGTTGGCATTGCGGAACAGCCAGCGGTTGCCATCGTCACGATAGCTTTCCGCCGGCGCGCCGTTGGCCAGCAGTACGTCATGTTCTTCAAGTTCGATGTGATAGAGTTCGACCTCCTGCGCGTTGTCGTCCCAGAGGATCGAGCGGTGGTTGACCAGGAACTCCACCGGGATCAGCACATCGTCGATGTAGAACGAATGACCCTTGGTCACCCGCAGGTCGCGATTGGGTACGTTGTCGGCCAGTGCTCCCTGGCACACGATCACCGGCGTTGCCGCGTTGCGTCGTCCCGGCGCGGCCACCACCTTGCCGACGCCGATCCAGACGATGCGCCGCGCCACGCCTCGATGCGTCGTTACCACGCCGCCGGCGGCGAGCTGTTGAACCGGGCGTTCGCCGGATGGTGTCGAGATGAGCGTGTTGGCACAGAAGCATAGCGCCGAGGCCGAGAGCGCCGTGCCATCACTGCTTGCTGACGCAGTCACGGTGCCGGGATTGGCTAAGGAAAGCGCGAAGCTGCCGCCGTCGAAGTTCAGCACGCCGTCGGAGTAGCTTACCGATGAGGGATTGATCCCTTCAAGGTCTATCGTCTCACCTGGTGCGAAGTTCGTGACGCTGCCGGCGATGCTGCTGGGATTATCCAGGTGCAGATAAGCACCGTTGCCGGCGAACATCAGCGTTTCAGCGCCGGCGACCGTGCCTTGCACTTCAAGCGTGCTGTCGGCGTTGATCGCGGCCGAGCCGGTGCCGGTGAGCCCCCCCGCGGTCAGCGTGCTGAAGTCGATGATGATTGTTCCGTCGTTTACCAGTGTGCCGGCAACGGTCAGCGTTGCGCCATTGAGCTCGGTCAACGTGGAGCCGGCTTCGATGGTGTTCGCTCCGCTGAACATCCATGATGCGTCGGCATCGACTGTGGTCTGGACAAAGTTGACGAACTGCGTGCCGAGCCCGGACAGCGCGCCGGCCGACGCCGCCGAGGCCAGCTCCAGCGCGTTGCTGGCGCTCGCGGCACCAACAGCCGCGCCGGCCAAGCCGTAGCCCGGGTCCAGTACCAGCAGATTGTTGCCGGTGCCGCCAAAAGAGACGGCTGTGCCGCCGCTCCCGGCGATTATCCCGGCATTCGTCAGCGTGCCGCCGCTATCCAGGTAAACACCATTCCCGTAGGGATTCGTGGAATCGATGATGCCCTCATTGACCACCGTTGCGGCACTGTCGACGGCGAAGACGCCGGCAAAGTCACCGATGATCGTGCCCGGGGCGGCGTTGGTGACGGATCCACCCGCACTGAGTTCGACGCCCCAGCCGGAGGTACCGGCGATGCTGCCGTTATTGACCAGGGTTCCGGCGCTGCCCCTGATGGAAACGCCCGTGTCGCCACCGGTGAGCGAAGCCGAGGCCGTGTTGGTCACCGATCCACCGGAACTCAGGTAAACGCCGATTCCGCCAATGCTGCCGGTTCCCGCGATGCTGCCATAATTCACGACAGTTACACCGAGCCCGGAAATCCCGTCATACCCGCTGATCGACGCGCCGCTTTGATTGGTCACGCTACCACCGGAGAAAAGGTCAACGCCGGTTTCTGCGCCCCCGATGCTGCCGGCGTTGACCACGTTCACGGCGCCGCCGTTGCTCCAGACGCCCAGATTGCCCGTGATCGAAGCGGACGTCGCGTTGGTCACCGATCCGCCGGAACCCAGATAGACGCCGGCAGGGCCCAGACCGAACCCATGATTGCCGATGCCCGCGATGGAGCCAAAATTGGCAACTGTCCCGGTCCCGCCGCCCACCTGAACAGCAACGTAGCCGGAGATCCTGCCGGAGGACGCGTTGGTGACCGAGCCGCCGGACTTCAGGTAAACGCCGTACCAGGAGGTCGCCGTACTGGCGATGAGGCCGCCATTCACCACCGTCCCGGAGCCGCCGCTGATCTTGATGCCGCCGTAACCAATAACCGAAGCGTCGGCCGCGTTGGTGACCGATCCCCCGGCCTTCAGATTGACGCCGGCCCCAGGAAAGCCTCCGCCGGCAATTCCGCCGTAGTTCTCGATTGTCCAGAACCCGGTCGCCGCGGATATACCATCGGCGGTGCTGGAGATAGAAACATCAGGATTGATGACAACGGGATTTGTGTAGGACGGCGAGCTCAGATAAATCCCGATCGTCGAACTTGAGGTTATCGTTGTCATCGCTCCTCCGCGAACGACGGGACGTTTCGGCGCTGCTTGAAGCGGGCGCCCCTCGTCATTACCATTTAAGCATGAACCTTAGTCTTGCGCCAGCGCAGCCTCGGAGCCCGGCCGCTCGGTGCGGTTGCGTTTCATGAACTTTCAACACGGAGGCGAGCCGAGGCAATAATTCTTGGCCCCCGCCGCCATCCCGGCCTACATGCCTGACGCATGAGCGTATCGCCCCCCGGCTTATGCCCCTGCGGCAGCGGTCTCCGCCCGGAACGTTGCTGCGCCCTGCAACCAGCCGCCATCCCCTCGGCGGAGATCACCCGTCATCTCGTGCCGCTTGTGGAACGCGCCTCCCAGGCCTACCAGCACGGAGCCAAGGACCTCGCCGAGCGGCTCTGCCTCGACGTGCTCGAACTCGCGCCCGACCGGCCCGGAGCGCTCCTGCTGCTGCATTCGATCCGCCGCGAACAAGGCAAGGCCGCCGCCGCCGACGTGCTGCTCCGCCGTGCGGTGCATTTCGATCCGAACAATTTCAACGCGACCAATGAATTGGCGCTGATGCTGCTTCGCCGGGGCGCGCTGGTGGAGGCAGAAGTCCATGCCCGCAACGCCATCCGCATCGCGCCCCAGACCCCGCAGGCGCACAACCTGATGGGCATGATCATGACCGAGGCCCAGCGGCCACGCCTCGGCGAGTATCACTACCGTCAGGTCCTCGCGCTCAGCGGTACGCGCGATCCGATCGTGCTCGCCAATCTGGCGTGGTGCCTGAAGAACCAGGGCCGAATGGAGGAAGCCCGCGCGCTCTATGAGGAATCGACCGCCGCCGCGCCGAATATCCGAGAGACCCTGCTTGGCTGGGCGCGGCTCGAGGAAGCAGATCGCGACTTTGCTGCCGCCACCGACAAGCTCGACCGACTGGACGCGCTGTTCCCCCATGACCCCGGCTCCGTCCTGACCCGAGCGGTCGTGCTGGGCCGCTTGAAGCGCCACGATGAGGCATTGGCGCTGCTGGATCGTGCCACCCAACCGTCCGATCAGAGCGCCACCGCGACGATCGGCCTGGGGCCCACCGAACTCTCGGAGAAGGGCCGCCTGCTGGATCGGCTTGACCGCTACGACGACGCCTGGGCCGCATTCACCGAGGCCAAACGTATCGCCCGCGAGCTCAGCGGCAATGGCTATCTCGATCAGCTTGCCAACGAGACGATCAACCGGCTGCGCGGGTTCTTCACCGCCGGCCGCCTCGCCACATTGCCAAGGGCCGGCGTGCGCACCGACGTGCCGCAACCGATCTTCGTTCTGGGCTTTCCCCGCTCCGGCACCACGCTGGTGGAGCAGACGCTGTCCGCCCATCCGCTGATCTCGGCCGGCGACGAGCTGCCGCTGATCAATGACATCACCCGCATCACGCCGCGGATGTTGAACAGCCCGCTGACCTATCCCGAGGCATTGGCCGAGCTATGGATGGGCGACCAGCGCGACGGTCTGGACAATCTGCGCGATTACTACCTGCAGAAGGCCGCGCAGATGGGGGTCGCCGAGCCGGAGTTCGCCTGGTTCACCGACAAGATGCCGCTGAACGAGATGCATCTCGGGCTGATCGCGTTGCTGTTCCCGGCGTCGCCGTTGATCCATGTGATTCGCCATCCGCTGGACGTGATGGTCTCGGCGCTGGCCAATCATTTCACCCACGGCTTCTTTTGCGCCAGCTCGCTGGAAAGCGCCGCCACGCATTATGTCCGGGTCATGGAGCTGACCGAGCACTACCGCAGCGAGATGGCGCTGCGCTACCTGCCGATTCGCTACGAAGCGATGGTCGGCATGCAGGCAGGAACCGTCCGCTCGATGCTCGATTTCATCGGCGTGCCGTTCGAGGAGAATTGCCTGCGCTTCAACGAGAACCGGCGCTACGCGCGCACCGCCAGTTACGCGCAAGTGACCGAGCCGTTGTATGACCGGTCATTGGGCCGCTATCGGCACTATCGTCGCCACCTGGAGCCGGTGGTCCCAATCCTCCGTCCGCTCATCGAGCGCCTGGGCTACCTGGTTGCGCAGGGTGCGTCGGGTCTGACCAATGGTTGAAGTTCCGCTGCCGCTCGAGGATCTGCTGTCCCTCGCCGGACGTCTCGAAGCCGAGAGGAACTATGCCCTCGCGGACCGGCTGCTGCTTCGGGCACTCTCGGTCGCGCCGGATCAGCCGGACGTGCTGCACCTTTCGGGAATCGTCGCCTTCCGCCTGGGTCGGCCCGATGAGGCGCTGGCGAAGATCGAGCAGGCCGTTCGGCTCGGCACCGATATTCGGCTGTACTTGCGCAACATATCGGAAGTGTACCGCTCTCTGGGTCGCTCCGACGACGCACTGGAAGCGGCGCGAAGAGCTGCCGCGCTGGCGCCGAAGGATCCGGTCTGCTGGCACAACCTCGCGGTCATTCACTACCACCGGCTGGAACTGGACGACTGCATCGCCAGCGCGGAGCAGGCACTGGCGCTCAGCCCGTACCTCCCCGGCCCGCATTTTCAACTCGCGGAGGCGTTGCTGCTGCGCGGTGAATGGGAGCGCGGTTGGCACGAATACCAGTGGCGCTTCAACCTGCCGGACAGCGCGGCGCTCATGCCGCAGACGACTCAGCCGCGCTGGGACGGATCGGCTTTTGACGACAGGACTCTATTGCTGATCGCCGACCAGGGGTTTGGCGACGTCATTCAGTTCAGCCGCTACATTCCCTGGGCCGCGGAACGCTGCCCGAATATCGCCGTCGCCTGCTCGGCGGAGATGAACCCGCTGCTGCGGCAGGTGTATCCGCGGGCACGGCTGTTCAACTCCTGGCGCGACTGCCCGACCTTTCGCGCGTTCCGGGCTTTGTCCGGGCTGCCCGCGCTGCATGGCACGCGGCCGGACAATGTTGTATGCGACGTTCCTTATCTAGGCGCCGATCCAGCGCGGGTCACCGCGTGGAAAGATCGCCTCGACCGGCTGGCGCCTGGAGGCTCGCGCCGCATCGGTGTCGTCTGGGCCGGTCGGCCGGCGCACAACAATGATCGCTCGCGCTCCGCCAGCCTCGCCGGGTTCGCGCCGCTGGCTTCGGTGCCGGGGGTCACGCTGGTTTCCCTACAGAAAGGTCCGGCAGCCAGCCAGGCGGGGCAGTATTTCGGTGCGGCGCCGTTGCTGAACCTGGGAGCAGAGGTTGTCGATTTCAATGATACGATGGCGATCCTGGAAGCACTCGATCTGCTGGTTACGGTCGATACCGCAGTGGGGCACCTTGCCGGCGCGATGGGCCGCCCGGTGTTCATCCTGCTGGCCTATTCGCCGGATTGGAGATGGTTGCTGGACCGGGCTGATACGCCTTGGTACCCGTCTGCGAGGCTGTTCCGGCAGGCCAGGCCTGGGGGGTGGGATGACGTGATGGCGCGGGTGGCGGCCGCGTTGGACCCCCTCCTCTAAGGCCCCCTCCCCCGGGCCCTTCCCCAAGGGGAGGCGCGGCCCGCTCTCCTCTCCCGCCGGTGTTCATCGGGCTTCCATTCCGCCAGCGCCCTTGCGTAGTGTGCCGACGATGAAAGGGCTTGCTTCGATTCTTCCGACCCTCGCAGTCGTGGCCTCGGTGACCGCTGTGGCAGCGCCGGTGCGGGACAGCGCCGGCCAGGCCGTCAGCCTGTTCATGCAGAGCTGCGTCAGGTTCCCGACCGACCGGACGGGGCTGCAAGCGTGGATCAAGCAGGCTGGATATCCCGAAGTCCCGGCGGATCACGCCGACGAGTTCCTCAATGGCCTGCCCGGTGCGGCTTATGACGCGTCGGGGGGCTCTCTTTCGTTGGTGATTGTTTCGCAGGACAGCGGGTCGTGCTCGGTGGTGGCCGACCATGCAAGCGGGCCGGGCCTGGTGCAGGAGCTCGATCGCAGCCTGCACGCGGCGAACATCGCCTTCACGGCGGCCGATGACCCGCCCGACCCACAGACGGCGGATTTGAACAACCGGGAATATACCGTGCCGGCACAGGATGGTGCCTGGCATATGCTGGTCAGCACGGCAAAGAATCCAGCCGGCGGGGCCGCTCTGCTGACCACCAATCCCTGAACGTACCGGCGCTTGGCCAAGGCCGCTGTCCGGTATGTTTGCCAGGCCTGCGGGGCCGCGGGGCCGAAATGGGCCGGGCGCTGTGAGGCGTGTGGGGAATGGAACACGATCATCGAGGAGGTGCCCCGGCCTGGGCCAGCCGCCGCGAAGGGGGCGGTGGGGCGGGCCGTCGAGTTCGTGCGGCTGGCGGGGAGTGCGGAGCCGCCGCCTCGGGCGGTGGTCGGGATCGCGGAGCTGGATCGGGTGCTGGGGGGCGGGCTGGTGCCGGCCTCGGCGGTGCTGGTGGGGGGCGACCCGGGGATCGGGAAGTCGACGCTGCTGCTGCAGGCGGCGGCGGCTTTGGCG
>Ga0335074_10014744_pt1 | contig 10959 bp, 9 predicted proteins | sample Lox_Sample_23_FD_206715 | JGI IMG/M metagenome (GOLD analysis project Ga0335074, IMG submission 206715) | Soil microbial communities from Loxahatchee National Wildlife Refuge, Florida, United States - Lox_Sample_2.3 | ecosystem: Environmental > Terrestrial > Soil > Wetlands | place: USA: Florida... | reverse complement strand
CTGGAGATCGGGCCGTTCAGCCGGCGCGAGGCGATGAGCTATCTGGTCGGCCGGCTCTCTTCCGACCCTGACCAGCGTCGCGGAGCCATCGATCTGATCGAGGATCTCGACTGCCAGCCTCCGGCACTGACCCAGGCGACGGCCACCATCGGCAGTTCGTGGATGACCTGCGGCAACTACCGGGAACAGTTCTATCAGCGGTCCTCGCTCTTCAACTCCCCTGACGCGGCACCACTCCCGGCGGCCGGGGTGACCTGGACGCTTTGCGTTGACCATGCTGATCAGCTGATGCCTCGCGGGTCGGCGCAATCATGCCTGGCGATCGCGGCGATGCTGGATGGCCACGGAGTCCCCGGCGCAGTGTTCGCCGCGCCGGCCGCCTGCAGCTACATCACCGGCAGTTCAGCGGCTACACCGCAGGCAATGGAGCAAGCCCGGATGGCGCTGGCCGTGCTGGATCAGGCTGGCCTTGTCAGTCTGGATCGCCGTAGTGATCCGGCGATCGTGCGGATGAACCCGGTCCTCCAGCGCGCGGTCCAGGCCGCGATGTCGCCGGAAATGCTCGAGCAGGCGGGCCGGGCAGCAGCGGCAGCCCTGCTGGAGTCCTGGCCATCGCCTGAGTCAGATCTCTGGCTTGGCCAGAGCCTGCGTGCTAGTGCCACCAGCTTGCGCCGGGCTACCGGCGGTCTGCTCTGGGAAGGCGGCTGTCATCCGCTGCTACTGCGGGCCGGGCAGAGCCTTGACGAAGCATCGCTGACCGGCCCGTCGGTGGATTACTGGACGGAACTGACCGCGATAGGCGATCAGGTGTTCGGTCCCGGGCATCCCGAGTCGATGGTCACCGTGGAGCGGCTGGCTGGCGCATTCGTAACAGCGGGCCGGGTGGGCGAAGCGGTGTCCTGGTATCAGCGCGTCACTGCGGAGTGGGGCAAGGCTTACGGGCCTGACCACCCCCGTACGCTCGCCGCGCGAGTCAGGCTCGGGCGAGTGCTGGTGACGGCCGGGCTCTTCGATGACGCGATCGCCGTGCTGACGGCTGCGCTCACTGATTCCGAGCGGGCGTACGGGCCCGGCCATCCCGAGTGCGCGATCATCCGGGACGAAGTCGCTGCCGGATACCGGGCAGCCGGAGAGCTGAGCGAGGCGATCCGGCTGTACCGGCTCATCCTCGGCGAGCGAGAGCGAGGGCTGGGACCGCAGCACCCGGACACCATGTCGACAAGGCAGGCGCTGGCCGAGACGTACCTGGCGGACGGCCGCGTCAAGGAGGCCTTCTCCCAGTACAAGAAAGTCGTCGGCGATCGGCAGCGGAGCCAGGGAGCCGATCACCCGGACACGCTCCGGGCCCGGGGGGCGCTCGCGTCGGCTTATCATCAGGCTGGCCGGATGGCGATGGCGGTGCAACTGCGCGAGCAGGTCCATTCCGGATTCGAGCGCATTCTCGGTCCGGATGACGTCGACACCATTACCTCGGCGCTGAGTCTTGGCCAGATCTATTACGCAGTCGGGCGGCTCAGCGACGCGCAGCGGCTGCTGGCAGAAGCGGTGACCAGCGGCGAGCGTGCGCTGCCCCCCGCCGACCCGATCACCAGACGAGCGCGCGAGAGCCTCGCCGCGATCGTGGGTGAGACCGAGCGCGGCTAGCGCGGCGGCGAGTCCGGGCCGCCGGTTTCCGGGTCGCTCTCCCGCGGGATCTGGAAGAAGGGCGAGTGCAGCAGGAGCCGGGCGCAGAGCATGAGCACCACTCCGGCGGCAATGATGCCGATCAGGGACCAGCGCTGTGACCAGGGCGCGGTCTGAACCGTCTGCTCGAACATCCAGCCGAGGAATCCGGCTGCTCCGAGCGGCAGCACGCCGAGGACGATGAAATCGCCTGTCCCGCTCATGACCCGTCGTCGGTAGTAAACGATCGTCGCCAGCGCGGTGAGGATGTAGAAGATCGCGAACAGCAGGCCCGTCGTGTCGATGACGTCGTAGAACGCGTCCTGGACCGGAGTGACCAGCTGATAGACCCAGAAGATCGCGATGAGCAGCACGCCGACCACAAGGCTGGCAATCGCGGGCGTCGCGAACCGCCGCGACACCCGGGCAAGAACGCCAGGCAGTGCTCGGTAGCTGCCCATGCCGTACGCGATCCGGGCGCTGAGCACGATGCCGGTGCCAGTGGTGGCGATCACGGACAGCGCGATCGAAAGAGCCATCATCTTGGCCCAGAAGCCGCCGCCGAGCGCCTGCGCCACGTAAACCAGCGCGTTGGCTGAGTTGTGCTGGAGCAGCTTTGGCGAGACCACGCCCTGGAGGCCGACCTGGGCGAGCGTGTAGATGACTGCGAGCAGCGCGACGGCGACGAGCGCCGCCCGGCCGGGGTTCACCCGGCGCCGCTTGACTTCCTCGTTGACGTACAGCGTGCCGTCCCAGCCGCCGTAGACGAATACCGCGATCAGGAAGCCGGCCACCGCGCTGCCCCTGCCGTTGATGCCGGTGACGCTGAACCAGCCACGGGTTATCGCGACGGCGCCAGCATGATGGCTCAGCACGAAGAACAGCCCGGCAACCGACAAGCCGACGAGGATCAGGTACTCGATCAGCGCCATACCGACCTGCGTCCGGGCGGTGATGCGGATGCCGACGATCGCGATCACCATCATCACCACGCCGACAGCGGTGCCGATTGCGAGCCAGGCCCAGGTGTCAGTCGCGGTAGAGCCAAACACGGCGAGCACCGACGGACCCAGGAGCAGGATCTCTGCGACGGTTCCGATGATGTAGGCAACGACCATCAGCCAGCCGGTGAGGAAGCCCAGGTACGGGCTTATCGCCCGGCCGACCCATTCGAATGATGCTCCGCAGTTAGCGTTCCACATGTTGCAGCGGCGGTACGCGTTAGCGATGATCAGCATCGGGATGGCAGTCAGTACCAGGATCGGGCCACTGCCGTAAGCTGTCGCGGCCGCCAGTGCTGCCAGCGAGAGCCCGACCGTTGCCGCTGGCGCGGACGACGCCATGCCAATGATGGTGTCCTGCGCTACTCCGATGGCATCGGGCTCAAGCCCGGCCGGCGGTGCCTGGACACCGGCTAGTCCGGCAGCGGCGGAGTCAGCCATCGCAGTGGCTCCTTAGGTCGACCCTCAGCCAGCTCGGGTCAAAAGGTTTATTGGCCTTTTATCATACGATAACTTTTGTATCTTGACAGAGGGGGCAGCCAGTGAGCGATCCGCGGATTATGTCGTTCCGTCCGTCTGCCGGCCAGTTCGCCTGGACGTTCGGCGGAGTACCGCCGGTCGCCCGGATCATGCCGGGCACGATTCTGGAACTGTGGACCGAAGACTGTTTCGCCGGCCGGGTCCGCGGGCCGGGTGACCTTGTGTCGCGCGTGTGCGAGTTTCCCTACCTGAATCCGCAGACTGGCCCGTTCTACGTCGAGGGCGCCGAGCCCGGCGATACGCTCGCCGTCCACTTCGTCTCGGTCGAGCCTGCGCGGGACTGGGCAGCGTCGACGACCGTGCCCTTGTTCGGCGCGCTGACGTCCACGCACCTGACCGCGACCCTGCAGGACCCGCTCCCGGAGTTGGTGTGGATCTGGGAGCTCGACCGGGCCGCACGGCTCTGTCGGTTCACTAGCAGAAGCGGCGAGCTCACTGCGGACCTGCCGATGGATCCGATGCATGGCACGGTCGGGGTCGCGCCTGCCAGCCTGGAGGTTCGCTCCGCGCTGGTACCCGACGCGTTTGGCGGGAACCTGGATACGCCGGAGATGCGCGCAGGCGTCACCTGCTATCTCGGCGTTAATGTTCCCGGTGCGCTGCTGTCGATCGGGGACGGCCACGCGCGTCAGGGCGAAGGCGAGACGTGCGGTGTGGCGGTCGAGTGCGCGATGAACACCGTCATCGTCGTCGAGTTGCTGAAGGGCGTGGCCACGCCGTGGCCCCGGCTGGAGTCGGACACTCACATCATGTCCGCCGGTTCCGCGAGGCCGCTTGAGGACGCGTTCCGGATTGCGCAACTGGATCTGGTGCAATGGGTCGCGGCCTGCACCGGACTGGATTCGCTGGACGCCTACCAGTTCGTCAGCCAGGCGGTCGAAGCACCACTGGCTAACGTGGTCGACACGAACTACACCTCGGTCGCGAAGCTACGCAAGGACTGGCTGCCGGGCGGGTCCGGCCAGCCGGTGATGGCTGGCCTGCACGAACAGCTCAGCGAGGTGGCCCGGCGCTACCGGGTGGCCTGAGCGCGCCGCCGGCGAGGCCAGCGGCAACGCGAATCCGGTCAGTGATCGTCAGCAGGCCGGATGCTGGCGTAGTGGCGGCGGGCAAGTTCCCGGTAGATCTCCGGATTGGTATCGACCCACTCCTTGGCTCTGCCGCTGACCTCACGCGCGATCCTGGCCGGCGTGCCGACCGCCAGCATCCCGTCCGGCACGATCATGCCCGGCGGGACCACCGAGCCGGCCGCGACTAGCGCGCGGCTGCCGATGACCGCTCCGTCCAGGACGGTCGAGCCGTTACCGATCAGCGCCTCGGCGGCGATGACGGCGCCGTGGACGACGCACAGATGGCCGATGGTGGCGCCCTCGCCGATCTCGGTAACCGGGTCCCGTCCACCATGCAGCACCGAGCCGTCCTGGACGTTCGCTCCGCGCCGCACGATGATCGGTCCGAAATCGGCCCGCAGCACTGCCCCGTACCAGACGGAGGCATCGTCCTCAACGCGGACGTCGCCGACCAGCGTGGCCGTGGGGGCTATCCAGGCGGTGCTGCTGACCGTGGGCCTGCGGCCTTCGAACGCGAATAGTGGCATCCGGCAATGATGGCATCTGTCCGCCATGCCGGGCTTGACCAGTAGCCTGTCAGGAGCGCGTGCCCGCGGAGGAAGTAGATGGTTCCATGATCGATCCGGACGGTTCCCCCGGCTTGCGGCGGGCCTGGTCCGGGCCTGATGATCCGGCGGTCAGCTGGCTGCGCCCGTCACCGCTGCTGCTCCGGGCCCGGCGGATCGAGGTCGCCGCAGCTACGGTGCCCGTCGCAATCATTGGCGGGCTGGCAGGTCAGGCCGTCTCGGCCGGCGTTGGCATCGCGATCGCAGCTGCCGTTGTTCTGGCGGGGCTGCTGGCCGAACGGTTCCTGGCCCGGCGGGTCGCATCCTGGGGATACGCGGAACGCAATGACGACCTGATGGTGAGGCGCGGGGTGCTGGTCCGCCGGCTGTCGGTCATTCCTTACGGGCGGATGCAGTTCATCGATATCACGGCCGGGCCGCTGGAGCGGGCTCTCGGCCTCGCGACACTACGCATGCACACTGCGGCAGCAGCCAGTGACGCCCGGATTCCCGGGCTGGCCTCCGCCACCGCTGCTGCGCTGCGAGATCAACTGGCTGCGCTCGGCGAGGCGCAGGCAGCCGGGCTGTGACAGCGCCGGTACCGGCCGGGCCGCCGGAAGGTTCCCTGCCTGCCCGGGCCGTCCCCGAGCTGTCAGCGCTGACCGGCGACGATAGCTGGCACCGGCTGCACCCGCTGTCACCGTTGGTGCGGGCCGGCCGAAGGATCGTGAGCCTGATCGTCGTCCTGGTCGGCATTCCCGTGCTCAATCAGCGACAGACTGGCGGTGACCTGGTAACCGACGTTGCCGTGATCGGGGCCGCGCTGGTCGGTGGTTTTGTGAGCTGGCTCGTCACCCGATGGCAGATCGCCGACGGTGTGCTGCGCCTGGACACGGGTTTGCTCCGCCGCGATTCCCGCCGGTTTCCGCTGTCGCAGGTGCAGGCCGTGGACGTGGTGCAGTCGGGGGCGGCACGGTTGCTCGGCCTGGCCGAACTGCAGCTCCGGGTGGCAGGCGGAGACGCGGCGCGGGGTGGCAGGCTCGCCTGCCTCCGGCTGGCGGACGCGGAACGACTCCGCGGCCAGCTACTCGCGCTGGCCGCTGTACCTGCGGCCGGCCTTGCCGGGCCGTCGCCGGGACCGGCCGCCCGAGCCTCCGCCCGGGTGCTCTTCCGGGTGCGCGCAAGCCGGCTCCCAGCCGCCATCCTGCTGACCAGAGCAGGTGCCGTGGCACTGCTCGTCGCCGTCGCCACTGTGCTTACCGTGCAGTTTGACGGGTCAGCCAGGGTAATCGCCCCGTTCCTCCCTGTTGTGCTTGGTGTTGTGGCGACGCTGTGGCGGCAACTCAACGGCCAGTACGGCACGACGGTCGTCGCGGCGCCGGACGGAATCCAGCTTCGTTCGGGCTTGATCCAGACGACGGCGGAAACCATCAGGCCGGGCCGGATTCAGGCTGTCCGGCTGGTCGAGCCGCTCATGTGGCGGCGCCTCGGCTGGTGCCGGCTGGAGGCTGACGTAGCGGGCGCCCGGCAGCGGCAGGAGGACCGGGCCGAAGGCCAGCGGCTGCGTGCTCTGATCCCGGTCGGGTCGCGGGCGGAGGCTGATCTGATGCTGGCCGAACTGATGGCGGACCCGCCGCTGCCGCGCCATCCCGCGCCACCGCGTTCTCGCTGGAAGGCACCGCTCAGCTATCACTTTCTGAGCTGGAACGCGGACGACAGGTACGTTGTGGCCGTCCGCGGGCGGGTCTGCCGGCAGACCACCTGGGTTCCGCTCGAGAAGGTGCAGAGCATCCGCTGGGTCCAAGGTCCGATCCAGCGCAGGCTCGGCCTGGCCAGCGTGCACCTGGACGTGGCGGGCAAGCGCGTCAGTGCCGTCATCGAGGACCGCGACCGCGACGAGGCAGCGCGGATTCTGGGCACGCTGCCCGACCTTGCCCGGGTTGCTCGGTCAGCGGCGAGCTAGCACCGCGAACACGATCACGTTGCTGAGGTAATGGCCGGTGGCCGGATCGAATGTGCCGCCGCAGGTGATGAGTCTCAGCTGCGCATCGGGAACGGGCCCGTAGACAGCGGCGGTGGGAAACTTCGTCTTCAGGAGCGTGCGAACGGCCGTGACTCTGAAGACGGCGAGCCGGCTGTGCCGCCGCCGGACGTAAATCAGGTTGCCCGGCTTTAGCTCGCGCAGCCGGAAGAAGACGCCGGGACCGAGGTAGGAGTCGATGTGCCCGGCGATGACCGCCGCGCCGGTGGCACCCGGCCGAGGGCTGCCGGTATACCACCCGGCAACTGCGGTGCTCGACGGGACCTGGAGCGTCCCGGCGGCGGTCAGTCCCAGCCTGATCAGCCGGGTCTGCACACCGATCGCCGGGATGTCGAGGGCAGTCGGCGCCGGGACAGCGGCCGACTGTGCCTGCTCGACCGCAGCCCACTTGCCTCGCGGCACCGGTACCAGCGGCGGTTTCCCGAGCGGCGTCGCGGGGCGTCCGGTGTGGCCAGCCCAGGCCAGACCAGCCGCGGCCGCGCACACGACGATCACGCCGACGAGAGTGGCTGCCACGGCCCATGGCCGGCGAACCCGCCGGGCGGGCGAAGCGTGGCGGCCAGCCCTCATCTGGCTGTCTGCTCTGTGCTGTCTGCTCTGGGCCGACTGCTGTGAGCCGAGCGTAGCTGCTAGCGGGCGTGCAGCGCGGGCCGCCGGCGACGCGTCACCAGGACGAAGCCGGTGCCAGCCATGAACAGGCCGGCCAGGCCGGCCGCGGCCCATGGCAGTAGTGGCGCGCCGGGGCGCGGCGCCGTGCCGCCGAAGCCAGTCTGCGGTGCGCCCTCCGGGTCCACCTTGCTTCCCTCGGCGTCGGTCAGGTTGTCGATTGCCAGCGTCCCGTTCTCGTCCAGCACGACCAGTGTGTGCAGCGAGCCGGCCGTCAGGGCAACCGACTCGGTGGTGCTCTCGGTGCTCCCCGCCACGCGGACTGACCAGGTGCCCGGGTTGACCTTGACGTACCGGGTGACGCTAGCGAACTTGAGGTGCCTGGCGAGCGTGGTGCGGCCGGCCTTGACCGTGACGACGTCCTGGCCGAGGGAAGCCTGGATCACCCGCACGAGCGCTTTGCCCGGTGGCGTCGTCAGCCGGTCGGGGATGATCTGCAACCGCAGCCCAGACGCAGGGCCCATGCCGGCGACGGTGTAGGCCTGCCCGGACCGCACGTCGACTTGGGTCGACAAGACCGGCTTCGAGCTAGGCGAGGCACCGGCTCCGCGCATAGCAACCGTGTAGTCGCCGGCCGCTACCTGCTCGAACGGCGAGACCGTGCCGTAGCTCACGTGATGGAGCACGATCTGTGCGCTCGAGTTGCCAAAGGAGTACAGATAGACATCGACGGCCGGGGTGTTCGGGGAGAAGTGCGCGAGCCTGATCCAGCCGACGTTGCTCGACGCCGAAGCGAACGGCGTTGCGATCGCGAGCTGACCCGCGGTCAGGCCGATCGCGGCGACTACCGCAGCCGCCAAGCCGGCCAGCCGTACTCGGGACCTGGATGTCCTCATTCGTGTCTTTGCCACCTAGCCCACCCCCAGACCGTATCGGAAATCGCAACCCGGCCTTAACGGAGGTAGTTCACCACATCACAACTTGTAGCCACAATGGAGTGGGAGATTTATGCCGGTCGCAGGGCTTCGCCGGCCGGCCGTGTCGGCATCCGGATCCCGATTTCGGCTACCATCAGCAGGTCCCGCCGGTGTAGCTCAGTTGGCAGAGCGGCCGTCTTGTAAACGGCAGGTCAGCGGTTCGATCCCGCTCACCGGCTCCCAGTGGTAACTCTCTGACCTGCTGAAACGCGATTCGGTTGCGTCCGGGCCGTAAGCGGCTGCGCCCGGTTTCGCACCTTCTGGGTTGTGGGGATTTGTGGGCGTCTTGGCTGCGGGCCTTCGAGCTGGGGGCCGCCAAAAGTCATATAACGGGCAGCTTCGTCACGACCTGCATTTCCGCGGCAACGGGGCGCGTATGCGAGGCGCTGTATGAGCGTCCGACTGAAAAAAGGCCTGTCATATTGATGCTTCGTGGCCGGTGCCCGGGCGAAGTTTACCTCGGCACGTGAAGGCCAGCCGGGCGTGCGCCGTTGTCTGATCGTTGCAGGCGTCAGCCTCGACGCAGGTTCGCCTGGTTCTGCGAACCGTGCGGGTAGTTCAGAGCCCGCGCTCGGCGTGGACGTTGCGCCTGCCTCTGCGATTCAGGTTGTGCTAGTGCCGCGCCAGGAGCAGGTCTGTGCTGGAGAACGATCAGACCCTATCTCGGCCCGGCGTCGATCAGGCGAAGGCTCTCGTGGTCGGCGAGTTCCTCGAAGTCCTTGCGGTTGAAGGTGGCCAGCGGCAGGTCCCAGGCCAGGCAACATGCGGCGATCCAGGAGTCATTGACTGGGCGGGGCCGACCCCGCAGCTGAGCGCGGGCCTGCAACTGGCCCCATCTGATCGCGACCTGCTCGTCGAAGGGCAGCAGCACCACCTGGCGCCGCCAGCTCGCCAGGTCCGCCATCCGCCGCGGGCCCCAGTCTCGCAGCACCGTCCACTTGGTCAGCTCCCCGAGCGTCACGAACGTTACGCACAAAGACTCACCGGCCAGCCGGGACCGCAGCGCCGGGCTCAGCTTCCCCTGCAGTGACACCGATGCCACATCAGTGTCCAGGACGATGAAGCTCACGCGGACGCGGCCCGCCGGGAGGCGTACAGGTCAGCCAGGAACTCCTCCAGTTCCTCATCCGACTCGAAAAGCCCCGGCCGGGTCAGAACGTCAGCGGACTCCACCGGCCGGACCCCCTGCAGCCGGGCCAGCTCCTCAACCGGAACGTGACCAGAACCGCCCCACTCCGGCAGGCGCTCAGCGTTATCGGTGCTCAGGACGACCACCCCTTCCCATAACGACCATCATGCCACCAGCCAGCGACACCTCTCCGCGAGAGCGGCCGCGGCGACCTGACTCGCGCGGCCCAGGTGCGCCGAATCGCAAACCCTGCGCGGCCACGCTCTCTGCGACGGCAGGCCAGAGTCACCTCGCGCGCGTAGCCGCCGTTCGGCGCGGCCGCAGCAACCTCCGCGGTGGTCAGCTCAAGCACGCAGCACTGGGCGATCTGCGCGCGAGGCCCACTGCGAACACCCGGTCATGCCAGTCGTGAGTGACCTGCTGCGCGTCGTGTCCGCTAGTGACCGTGAGACGTATCCGGGACACCGAGCGACGAGCCGTGGGTGTCCGCGCACGATTCTTTACCGGGCAGGATGGATCTCGGGCTTGCTTGCTTCAGCATCGGAACGCCCAGGCCACCATCAGCGGGAACTCGGCTTGCCAGAATGGGTCGCCGTGGCCCCCGACCCGCTCGGTCATCATGACGTCGGCACCGGCATCACGCAGTGCGTCCGCCCAGCGGGTCGCGTTCTCGAGGAAGAACGGCTCCTGTGTGCCGGCCACTAGATAGGTGCGCGGAAGCGGGCTGGGCATCACAGAAGGCGGCTGGTACCCGGCACCTGGGGAAGCGGAGAAGACCGCTCCGTAGATGTCCGGATGCCGAAGCCCCATGGCGAGTGAGAGCTCTGCACTCGCCGATACGCCGCACACTGCGGTGCGTTCCGCGGGCATCACGACGCCGAACCTCGACCCGACCCATGGGCGGACGTCTTCGACGAAGAAGCTCTCATGGGCCGCGAACCGTGCCTCGTTGAACGAAGGCGAGTACTCCTTGATACGCACCATCTCGTCCTCGTCGTCGGTCCGATAGACCCCCACGATCATCGTCGACGGTACGTCTGCCGCCTCAAGATACCCGCCCCACTGGGAGATCAGCTGCCCGTCACCGGCAAACACGACTGCCTCCGGCCGATCCGGCGGCACGTACACCGTGACCTGCCGGCCGCCGTCGTACTCGAACGTCTCGGTCACAAGCTCCCCCGCTATCGGATCAACCCGAACGAGTGCCGGCACCGACTCGGCACCACCCGGGTGGCGGCTGCTTGGTGGTCCATTCGCTGCACCTCGATCTATTTGAAAGCGCGTTCTTGTCAAGTCGCCGTGTCGGCGGCGGCCGATCATCGCCACGCGTAGACATCGCGCAGAGCGCCGATCTGGGTACCGTGGTGAGCTACCTCGGTGAGCGTGGT
>Ga0335074_10014742_pt1 | contig 10959 bp, 8 predicted proteins | sample Lox_Sample_23_FD_206715 | JGI IMG/M metagenome (GOLD analysis project Ga0335074, IMG submission 206715) | Soil microbial communities from Loxahatchee National Wildlife Refuge, Florida, United States - Lox_Sample_2.3 | ecosystem: Environmental > Terrestrial > Soil > Wetlands | place: USA: Florida... | reverse complement strand
TTTGGGGTGGCGGGTGGGCTGCTGGCCACCACATGCATCGCCATCCCGATCTCCGGCGCGGCCGGGTGCAATGCCGCAGCTAGGGCAACCGCGGCGAAGCGCGCCTGGAGGGGCGGCTCAACGGGCACACTGGCCATCGATCAATGACGGCGAGTCGTGCGGCCAGGTGAACAGATCTTCGCCGATGGGTCTGATCTCGTGCGCGAGTGATATTATTTTCGACGTCGATATCAATCTACAGCGGCTACCTCGGAGGCACAGTGTCCGACATGACGGAATCCAGCTTCATGTTCGATCACGGCCCCGCGGCACTGCGAGCCGAGTTGCGGCAGCTGATCGCCGACGAGCTCCCGGCTGGATGGCTCGGGCCTTTCACCGAGGACAGGAAGGACCTGGCCCTGAGCAACCGATTCTGCGGCCTGCTCGCCGAACGCGGACTTTTGGTCCCCGAATGGCCCGCGGAGTTCGGCGGACAAGGCCTGGAACTTGAGCGCGGAATCGTGATCCGGGAGGAGATGTGGGCCAGTTGCGAGCCACGCGGAGCCCAGTACTACGGGCCGAACTGGGTAGGTCCATCGATCATGCGGCACGGCACCGCGGAGCAGCGCGCACAACACCTGCCGGCGATCGCCGCGGGTAAGGTCATCTGGTGCCAGGGCTTCAGCGAACCCGAGGCAGGCTCTGACCTGCGGGCACTGAGGACACGGGCCGTCCCGCACAAGGACGGCTTTCGCATCACCGGCCAGAAAGTCTGGACGTCGTGGGCCCGGTGGGCGCAGTGGTGCTACCTGCTCGCTCGCGTGCCGGGGTACGAGGATGAGCCCCACGGTGGCGTGACCGTATTCCTGATCCCGATGGACCGAGATGGGATCATCGTGCGGGCCATCGACGGCCTGCCCGGGCCGCATCACCTCAACGAGGTGTTCCTCGACGACGTGTGGGCGCACCGCTCGGAGGTTCTCGGTGCCGTCGGCAATGGGTGGGACGTCATCCGGGATGCGCTCGCAAACGAGCGCGTCGGCATCGCTCGCTACGCCCGTTCCGATCGAGTGCTATCGGCCGTCGCGCCGATCGTCCGGTCCGCCGACGCGTCGGGCTCGCTCCGAGCCCAGTGGACGGAGGCGAGGGTGCGGAACCGGATCTCCCGTCTAGTCTGCCGTTACGCGTTGTTCCGGCAGCGCAACGGAGGTACCAACGACTTCCCAGTCAGCGCCGCACGGCTGATCACAACCCAAGCTGACCAGTTCGCGGCAGACGTGGCCGCGGATGCTCTGACCGACCGCTTCTTCGAAGATCGCTACACCGCCGACGCCCCGCTGGGCGGGCTGGTCGAGTTCGTCTGGCGTTACTCGCGAGCGGCCACGATCGCGTCAGGCACCAGCGAGATGCTACGGATCCTGCTGTGGCGGGGACTGCAACGCGGTCAACGGCTGGATGCCGCCTCGGAGTCCGCGGACGTCGGTGAGGCCTTCACGTCGCTGGTGGAGCACTTCGGCAGGACCGGGGCCGCGCGGTCGGCGCGCAGTAATCCCAAGGTCCGGCTCGACATCCTCGAGGCAGTACGGGGTATGCTCGCCGGCCTAGATCCCCGAGTCGACTACCCAGCCGCGCTGCAGGCCGGCGAGGTATGTCGGCGAGCCGGGCGAGCCGCTTTGCCGGTCCCGATCGAAGGCATACTGCTCTGCAGACAGGAGCAGCCCGTCGCGCTCGCCTCGTCCGGGGGAATGGTGGAGCACGGCGATCTGCTCGACCGTTGGACAATCGGCACAAGGGCAGGCGGCACGGTCACGGCAACCTTTAGCGGCGTGCCGCTGGGCACGAGGCTTGGCGCGTTTGTTACGACCAAGCCGTTCAGTCGGCTCGACGACGCGGAACCCCTGACGCCGACGGAACTCGCCCTCGCGCACAGCCTGCCGCCGTGGTATATCCTCGGCACGCTCGAGACCGCCCTCGACCTCGCCGTCCGCTACGCGCAGTCGCGGGTGCAGTTCGGTGCGGCGATCAGCACGTACCAGGGCGTCTCGTTCCCGCTCGCCGACCTCGCGGCCGACTTGCACGGGCTACTGCGTCTCGCCGAGTTCACCCTCTGGCGGGCTGTCGAAACACCCTACGAGGCGCTCGTGGACGCCCTGGCTCTGCGCTGGGCAGCACTGGACATCGCCCGGCGCGCACTGTTGATCTGTCACCAAGTATTGGGAGCAATTGGTCTGACCGAGGAGCACGACCTGGCCCTGCTGACGTCCGCGATCCAGCCACGGCTCCGTATGCCACTGACCCTTGGCGAGACCCTCGAGGCGCTAATCGCAGCCATAGACGAACGCGGCTTCGACTGCATCTTCCCTCCGGCCAGGGAGCAGGATCGCGAGGGTCTGTCGGTTTAACCGGACGCTCCCGGATAGAGCCCTCTGGGCGGCCCCGTGCGACGCGAGGTGCGTGCGGGCTTCCGCAAGCGGTGTCACCGCCTGACCGGAGCGGTGGCCTGCGCGCACCAGGGGCGGCAGACGCCGGGCCGCAGGCAGGCTGCGAGCAACAGCGGCCTTTGTTGGCTTGCGATGGTCAGGAGGTTGGCTTGCGGTCTGATGACAGTAGCCGATCGAGGCTGGCCCGCAGTTCCACGGACCTAAAGGACCTGTCCTCGGCGGCGAGCGCAAAGTCCAGCGTGGCCAGCACGGCGTGCTCCAGATGCAGGTTGAGGACGCGCTTGGTGTCCTCCAGCGCCCTGCGGGGCAGCCCGGCCAGCCGGTGTGCGCACGCGAGCGCGGCGGTGAGCACCTCCTCATCGGCGCAGACGTGGTTGACCAGGCCGATTTCGGCCGCCCGGCGTGCCGGTATCCGGTCACCGGTGAACACGTACTCCTTGGCGAGCTGCAGGCTCGTCAGCAGCGGCCAGGTGACCGGGCCGCCGTCGGCGGCCACGAGGCCGATGAGCACGTGCGGGTCGGCCAGGTGCGCGCTCTCGGCCATGAACACGATGTCGCTGAGCGCGACCAGGCTGCAGCCGAGGCCGACGGCCGGGCCGTTGACGGCGGCGACGACGGGCAGTCGGCACTGCACCATGCCGGTGACGATCCGGCGGGCGTCGGCAAGCGTCTGTTCCCGCAGTTGCGCATCGGTCGCCAGCACGTCGAGGTAGGAGTAGTCCCCGCCTGCAGAGAACGCGCGCCCGGCACCGGTCAGCACGGCTACGCGCGCCGCGGGGTCGGCGTCGAGCTGCGGGAAGAGAGAAGCCAGCCCTCCGTGCAGTTCGTGGTTCGTGGCGTTCAGCTGCTCGGGGCGGTTGAGCGTGACGATCCGGATCGGCCCATCGGCGGAGACCTCGATCTCCGGCGGCACGTCGTAGCCGGTCATGAGGTCGGCAGTCCGAGGATGCGGGTGGCGATCAGGTTGCGCTGAATCTGCGAGGTGCCGCCCATCACGCTCTGCGCGCGGCTGTAGAGGTAGATATTCAGCCAGCTGTTCTCCGTCGGGGCGTCGGCGAGGCCGCTGACGCCGAGCGCCGCGTGCCCGACGGCCTGCTCGACGGACGTCATGAGCAACTTGTCTACCGAGCCTTCCGGGCCGTGTGAGATTCCATCCAGGCGATCGGACAGGCGTCGGCAGACGTGCAGCCGCAGCATCTCGGCCTCGATGATGGCCCAGGCCACCCTGCCGACATCCTCGCGGGAGTAACTCTCCGGGTTCTCCCGCACGCGGTGCACGAGTTCGTTGGCCGTTTTGGTGTAGCGGGCGACATAACCAAGCTCGCCGGGCTCGCGTTCGTGGCTGACCACCGTCATAGCCAAGTTCCATCCTTCGCCGGGCGCGCCAACCATGTCGGCGTCCCGCGCCACCGCACCGTCAAAGGAAACCTCGCCGAACTCACGGGTGACCCCGTTGATCATCTTGAGCGGCCGCTGCTGGACGGCGGGCTGGCGCATCGGAATCGCGAATGCTGACAGCCCCCGATGCCTGGGCACGGCAGGATCGGTCCGGCACAGCAGCAGGCACCAGTCCGCGCTGTCGGAGTAGCTGGTCCAGACCTTCTGGCCGTTGACGATCCAGTTGCTGCCGTCCCGCTCGGCGGTGGTACGCAGTGCGGCGAGGTCGGATCCAGCGTCGGGCTCGCTGAAGCCCTGGCACCAGCGCTCCCGCCCGCTGACGATGCCGGGCAGAAACCGGCGCTTGATGTCGTCGCTGCCGTGTCGCAAAATGCCCTGGACCAGATAGCCCAGGCTGGGCCGCGACGGCGCACCAGCCGCGGCGAGTTCGGCGTCGAGGATGACGTCGTAGACGCTGGGCAGGCCCTGGCCGCCGTATTTCTTCGGCCAGGACAGGCCGAAGAAGCCGGCGTCGTAGAGCGAACGGTGCCAGGCGGCCTGCCCGTCCCAATAGCTGTCGGAGGTGGCGAAGGGGGGCAGCCCTGGGTTGTTCACGGCTAGCCACTCCCGCAGCCGCTGCCGGAACGCCGCCTCGTCTGGCGAGTCACCGAAATCCATCGCCACCTCCGATCTTGTCGCCAGCGATCCCGTAGTCGGCCATCACGCGCGCCACGCTGGCGCTCTCGCCGCCCAGGATCTGGCTGGACAGCAGCGCGCGACGCAGGTAAACGTGTGCGATGCACTCCCAGGTGTTGCCGATCCCGCCGTGCACCTGGATCGCGGTCTCACATACCACGCGGGCGGCTCGGCTGCAGTACGCCTTGGCCACGGCGGCGGCCGTCCGGGCCTCTTCCGCCGGCAAAGCGTCGGCTGCCCAGGCGGCGTGCAGCGCCACGCTGCGCGAGCCCTCCGCTGCGGCGAACGCGTCCGCCAGCAGGTGCTGGATCGCCTGGAACGCCCCGATTGGGGTGCCGTACTGGCGGCGGATCTTGGCGTACTCGCAGGAGACGTTTAGCGCTCCGTACATCGTGCCAACCAGGTCGGCGCAGGTCATGGCCAGCGCGAACGACGACCACCGGGTCAGGCGCTCGGCGGTCAGCGGCCATTGCTGCCCGTCCACGGGAACCGAGGACGCGTCACCGACAACCGCCAGCGCGCGGGTGAGATCAACGTGTATGGCAGGCTCTGGCAGCGCCACGCTTGCGAGCCGATAATCCGTCGACTGGCCGGTGGCTGGCTCGGTTCCGCCCTGCTCGCCGGCGGTGAGCACCAGCGCGGATGAGCAGCCGCGAGCATCCACGGCGATCTGGCCCCCGGCGGTGCTCTCCTGCAGTGCGCCGCCGTTGACAGCGGCGCCGTCGTCCAGTCCGGCCAGTCCGCCCAGTCCCGCCACGAGCACCACGGTCTCGGGTGAGCCTGCTGCGGGGGTCCCGGCCAGCCGTCGCAGTTCCGCCGCTAGCGTGGGTCCGAGGAAAGAGGTGTCGGCGAGCCCGCGTGCGAGTTCCTCGGCGACGAGCGCGGTGTCGACCGCGGAGGCCAGCGCCTGACCATCCCCGTCATCGGTACGCAGTTCGCGCCAGCCCACCGATTCGACGGCGGCGTCTAGCTTGGCGCTTCGCTCGGCGTCGTCGAGATCGGCGACCGAGCGAGGCGCCAGCGCGTCGATCAGCTGGGCCGCCGAGTTACGAAGTGCTTTCTGTTCAGGTGACAGTCGGACGTCCATCAACGCTCATTCTTTGGGAAGCGCTGGCGTCCTGGCCGGGCGGCCTTCGCCGGTTGCACGCTGCCCGCCAGCTGACGCGCGGCGGCGCCCTCGGGCGATGCGGACGGCAGCCGTGCGGCGAACAGCCGCGGGACGTTCGGGTCCGCGATCTGGCACGGACCCGAATAACGTCCGGCTCGGCAAGCGTCCGGCAGCCAAGCCGCCGGACGAGCCGCTCTTGTGGTCATAGCTCGGACCCCTGTCACGGGAGCACTTTCACGGGCGCACGCGAGCACCGCGTCCGGGAGCCGGACCACGCTGCAGCATCGGGCTGGTACCCTCTCTATAAAGTCTATACTGACGTCGATGTCAATACTATTCAAGCATAGCGTAACGCCGTCCGCGGCAGTTAGTGATTCTGCCCGGCAGGACGGCTCGGGCGCGGCGAGGCCTGGTTCCCATGTCGCCTTCGCCCGGCCGCCTGTCAAAGGGCCGCATCGCTCGCCTAGGATTCGCGACCGGTGAGATGTCGGTTGACAGGAGTTGACAGATGAGCGACGCGCCGGGGCCCAGGTGGCCGAGCATCGCGCACATGACCGCGTCGGCCGCGGACCGCTTCGGCGACCGGCCTGCCGTGATCGAAGGCGCTGCGCAGATCACCTATGCGGAACTGTTCGACCAGGCCAGGACCTTTGGCGCCGCCTTGGTCAACGCGGGCGTGAGACCTGGGGAACGCGTCGGCATATGGTCCTTCAACTGCCGCGAGTGGATCATCGCCCTGCTCGGCTTGCTGCAGGCAGGCGCCGTCGTCATCCCGATCAACACCAGGTTCAAGGGCCGTGAGGCGGCGGACATCCTGCTACGCGGCCGTGCCAGGGCGCTGGTCACGGTCAGCGGCTTCCTTGGCAACGACTACGCCGCGATGCTCGCCGATACTGGCACCGAACTCCCCGACTTGCATACCACGGTCATCGCCGGGGAAGCGTCGGCTGGGAAGGGTGAATCGTGGGCCGAGTTCCTGGCCCGGGCCTCGGCGTCGGACCTGGCGGAGGTGGACCGCCGCCGCCAGGCCCTGGGCGCCGACGATCCGTCAGACCTGCTGTTCACGTCGGGAACCACCGGGATCCCGAAGGGCGTCCTGATGACGCACGGCCGGTCGATGGGCGTGGGCACCGACTGGGTGGCGATGACGGGCCTTGCCGCGGGAGACCGGTACTTGATGGTGAACCCGTATTTCCACATGTTCGGGCTGAAGGGCGGCATCCTGGCGTGCGTGGCCAGCGGGGCCACCATGCTGCCCGAGGCGGTCTTCGACGTGAACCGGGTGCTCGCGCGGGTGGCGGAACAGAAGGTCACCTTCCTGCCCGGGCCGCCGACGGTCTATCACTCGATCCTCGATCATCCGGACCGGGACCGCTATGACCTTTCGTCGCTGAAGGTCGCGGTCACCGGTGCCGCGGACATTCCCGTCGAGCTGATCCGCCGGGTGCGCGCCGAACTGCCGTTCTCGCTGATCGTAGCCGGGTACGGGCTGACCGAGGCGGGAACCGCCACCGGCACAGCCCCGGACGACGACCCGGAGACGATCGCGACGACCGTCGGGCGGGCGCGGCCCGGGTTCGACATCTGCATCGTCGACGCCGGGGGCCAGCCGGCGGCGCCCGGTGGTGTCGGCGAGATCCTGCTCCACGGCCCGACGACCATGGTCGGCTACATCGACGACGCGGAGGGGACCGCCGCGGTGCTGTCTCCGGACGGCTGGCTGCACACCGGCGACCTCGGGTTCATTGACGAGCGCGGCTGCCTGCACGTCGCCGGCCGGTCCAAGGACATGTTCATCGTCGGCGGCTTCAACACCTACCCGGCCGAGATCGAAACGCTGATGCTCAGGAACCCGGACATCCGGCAGGTCGCCGTCGTCGGCGTGCCGGACGCGCGCCTCGGCCAGGTGGGCATGGCCTTCGTTGTGCCCAGGTCGGGCGCGGTCACGCCAGCAGACATCATCGCCTGGTGCCGCCAGAACATGGCCAACTACAAGGTGCCCCGCTTCGTGGAGATCATCGAGGTCCTGCCGCTGAACGCGGCCGGGAAGGTGCAGAAGGACCAGCTCAAGCCGCGGGCGGCGGGCAGCAGCTGACGTCGGGCAGAGCGCGAAGGGAGAACGATGCAAGAGGGCGAGTTGCAGACGATGCTGCAGTCTGTGCGGGACTTCGTCCGCAAGGACGTCATCCCGCGGGAGGGCGAGATCGAGGAACGGGACGAGGTACCACGGTCGATCCGGGAAACAGCGAAGGCGATGGGGCTGTTTGGGTTCACGATCCCGGAGGAGTTCGGCGGCCTTGGACTAGGACTCACCGAGCAGTGCCTGCTGCTGTTCGAGATCGGTTACACCACGCCGGCACTGCGGTCGATGTTCAGCACCAACATCGGGATCGCGGGCCACGTGCTGATGGACGGCGGGACGCCGGAGCAGCAGGCATCCTGGCTGCCGCGGCTCGCCACCGGAGAAGTTGTCGCCTCCTTCGCGCTGACCGAGCCCGAGGCGGGCTCGGACCCGGCGGGGCTGCGGACCACCGCGGTCCTCGACGACGACGCCTGGGTCATCAACGGCGGCAAGCGGTACATCACCAACGCCCCGGTCGCGGACGTGTTCATGGTGTTCGCACGGACCGACCCGGCCGCCGGGGCGCGCGGAATCTCGGTGTTCATCGTGCCCGCCCACACGCCCGGCCTGACGGTCGGCCCGCGCGACCACAAGATGGGCCAGTTCGGGGCCTGGACGGCCGACGTCTACCTGGACGGCGTGCGGGTTCCGGCCGCCGGCCTGGTCGGCGGCGACGCTGGCCAGACCACTGGCTTCCACACCGCAATGCGGTCGCTCGCCAACGGCCGCGTGCTGCTCGCCGCCTCCTGCGTCGGTATGGCGCAGCGGCTGGTCGATGAGTCGGTGGACTATGCCAGGAACCGGCGCCAGGGCGGGCGCCCGATCGCCGGGCATCAGCTCGTCCAGGGAATGATCGCGGACTCGGTCACCGACACGATGGCGGCCCGCAGCCTGGTGCTGGAAGTGGCGCGCAATTACGAGAACGGCTCGGACCAGCGGACCGGGCCCGCGGTCGCCAAGTACTTCTGCAGCGAGGCGGTTGGCCGTGTCGCCGACCGGTCGGTTCAGATCCACGGCGGTGCCGGGTATATGCGCTCAACGGCGGTCGAGCGCTTCTACCGGGACGCCCGGCTGTTCCGGATCTACGAAGGCACGAGCCAGATCCAGCAGTTGGTGATTGCTCGCCAGGTCGTCGGCAGCGCAGCGAGCTGACGACACACGGCAGCCTCAGGTCGTCAGGATCGACACGGCGGCCACCCCGGGTGCACCGTACAGTTGCGCCAGGCCAACGCGCGGGCTGCTGCTCACCTGCCGCTCACCCGCCTGCCCCCGCATCTGGCGCACGAGCTCGTGGACCTGGCGGAGCCCGGAGGCACCTACCGGCTCGCCGTTGGCGATCAGGCCGCCGTCGGTGTTCACCGGCAGGCGGCCGGTGATCTCGGTGACGCCGTCGGCGATCAGTTCGTTCTGCTCGCCGTCCTTGCACAGACCACACTCGGCCAGGTGCATGACCTCGGCTCCTGCGTCGGTGTCCTGCAGCTGCGCGATGCCTACCTCTTCCGGTCCGATGCCGGCGTGGTCGTAGGCGGCGGCCGCCGCGTCGACCGTCGGCGACGGCACTTGCAGAGCCGAGGGAGCGGTCGACGGCGTATGCACCTCGAACGCACCGAACCGCCTCGTGCGCGTCACCACGCTACGCAGGTAGACGGGCTTGTCGGTGAACCGCCGCGCGATGGCGGCGCTGCACACCACGGCGGCCGCCGCGCCCTCGTCCGGGCTGCAGAACATGTACTGAGTGAGCGGGTAGTTGACCATCCTCGAGTTGAGGATCTCCTCGGCCGTCATCGGCCTGCGGCGGTGTGCGTTGGGATTGAGGCTGCCGTTGCGGTAGTTCTTGGCGGCGACGGCGGCAAGTGTCTCGTGCGTGACACCGAAGTCGTGCATGTATCGATTGATCTTCATACCGAAGAACTTCGTGGTCAGGAAGAGGCCCATCTCGCCATACCACGGCGGGCAGGCGTACTGCTCCGGAGCCGCGGTGAATGCCCCGGACTCATGCTTATCCAGGCCAAGGACGAGGCCGACCTCGTACTCCCCGAGCCGGATCAGCTGGCTGGCCGCGGCAAGGGCGCTGCCTGCGGTTGCGCAGCCGTTGTACACGTTCGTGAACTGGATGCCGGTCAGCCCGAGCTCAGCCACGACCGCATCCGGCTGGTCCACCTCGTAGCTGCCGCCCACAGCGAACTGCATGTCCGTCCAGCTCAGGCCCGCGTCCGCCAGCGCCGCGCGGGCCGCTTCGGCTCCCATGCTCAGCGCCGCCTTGCCGGGAAACCGGCCAAACGCGTGCAGACCGACACCGATGATCGCTACCTCAGGCACGACTGGCTCCTTCGGGCCGGCTTTGGCGGGGTTCGACGGGGGTGAAGGCGAACGTGATGATCTCGTCGCCATCGGCGGTCGTCCGCAGCGGCAGCGTGGCCAGCCGCATGGGCATGCCGATCCGGAGCGTTGCTTGGGTGCAGCCGACCAGAATGCTCTCCAGGCGGAGTTGGTCGGGCAGATCGATCAGGCCGACAAACCAAGGCTCGAACGGATCCGCCTGGTAGAAGTCGCCGGCGAATGGTGCCTTCGGCACGAAGCCTTGCGAGGTCCAGGTCCACAGCGTGCCGGTGCGTCTCAGGGGCCGGGGCTGCAGCACCGTTGCGCCGCAGTTGGGGCAGCCGGGCCGGGCAGGGAAGCTATAGGTGCCGCAAGCCTGGCAGCATCCGCCGAGGAGGCTCGGATCGTCATCCGCCGAGGCAAAGATGCCGTCCGCGATGGGTCTTCTCGCCATGACCATCCCCTCCGGAGCCGCATCACGCGTGGTCGTTCGCCGTGCCGTGGCAAATAATTATAACTGACGTCGGAGTCATTTCAATGAACCCGAAGCAAGCGCACCCTTGAGGCTCGGCGCCGCACTGCCCATCGCCATCTCCCGCGCGGCCGGTGCTGCTCACGGGCCGCCGCGCCGCTTGGCGGTCGCCGGCACGAACGCGAAATAGCTCGCCGCGGCGGTGCCAGCGGCGAGACGGGCATGGGAGCGAAACGGGGCCATGGCCGAATCGGGCGACGGTGCCGTCTCCGCGCTAATTGCCAAACCCCCGGCGCAGCCCTTCGCCGCCCTGCGGCGACCGGCCGGCCGGTTAAGCCACTGGCCGGCCGCTGGGCCTGAATCAAGAGGCCCGCGGCTGGGTGCGGGTATGCTTCTGGCATTCAATTCGGTTCCTGGAGGTGTGGTGATGGACACGGAGCCTCGT
>Ga0335074_10014741_pt1 | contig 10959 bp, 10 predicted proteins | sample Lox_Sample_23_FD_206715 | JGI IMG/M metagenome (GOLD analysis project Ga0335074, IMG submission 206715) | Soil microbial communities from Loxahatchee National Wildlife Refuge, Florida, United States - Lox_Sample_2.3 | ecosystem: Environmental > Terrestrial > Soil > Wetlands | place: USA... | reverse complement strand
ACTGGCAATACTCGCCAGCGGGGATGGATGATCCGATTCCGCCGACGGTCGAGGGCCAGATTCTCGGGATTGCGGACCGCTTTCAGACGATAGCGGCGATGTTCGGGATTGGGCTGGAGCCGACAGGGTCGAAGGACCCGTTTGGATTGCGGCGCGCGGGTAACGGCATCATAAAGATTTTGGCTGAGTCGGAGTTGCCGCTCAAGCTTACCAATTTGGATGAAAGTGCGGATTGGCTGGAACCAACCTTGCCTCCAAGCCTGCATGAATTTTTCCGCGAGCGGGTGGAATTTTATCTGCGTGAGGTGAAGGGCTTTGCCTATGACGTGGTAAATGCTGTCATCGCGGCAGGATTCGATAACGTACGTGATGCGATTGCACGGGCGGAAGCATTGAGCGCGGTGCGCGGATCAGAGGATTTTGCGGCCATTGCAGCGGCGTTCAAGCGGATGAAGAACATCTTGCGGCAAGCAGGCGAAAAGGGCATTTTCATCACAGCACCTGCTCCAGATACATCTCTTTTTAGGGATGATGCTGAGCGGAGACTTCATGCGAGAGCGATGGAAGTGGGCTCAAAATTCCAGGAATTTCGCAGAGTTCGTCAATACAGGGAAGCGCTGGAACTGATTGCAACGCTTCGCCCGGATGTCGATCGATTTTTTGACAAGGTCATGGTGATGGTCGATGACGAGGCGGTAAGAAACAATCGACTGACAATGATTGCGCAAATTCTGAACACTTTCTCGTCGATTGCGGACTTTTCGGAGATTGTGACCTAGACGGGCTGCGATGGAATTTCGCGAACAGGTTCCGCTGGCGCCATATACGACCTTCAGGATTGGAGGGCCGGCGCGGTGGTTTGCGGAGGCGACGACCGAAGCGGAGATCGTGGAAACGGTGGAGTTTGCGCGGGAGCGCAGTCTGCCGTTTTTTGCTTTGGGCGGTGGGAGCAATCTGCTGGTGCCCGATGAGGGGTATCCGGGGCTGGTGACGCGGGTGGCTCTGAAGGGTATTGAGCAAGAGGCGGATGCGTTTGAAGTTGCTGCCGGCGAGGACTGGGACGGATTTGTAACCCATGCGGTCGAGCGCGGATATGCAGGAATTGAGTGCCTGGCGGGGATTCCGGGGACGGTGGGTGGTACGCCGATTCAGAATGTGGGCGCGTACGGGCAGGAGGCTGCGGAGACGGTTGCGCAGGTGCGGGCTCTGCATGTTCCGACGATGAAGTTTGTGGAGTTCGCCAACGGGGAGTGCGGCTTTGTGTACCGCCGGAGCATTTTCAATTCGACAGAGCGCGGGAAGCACATTGTGACCCGGGTCCGGTACCTCTTGAAAAAGGACGGCCCGCCGCGGATTGCCTATGCAGACTTAAAGAAATACTTTCAGGGTGCGGCGGAGCCGTCACTTCAGGAAGTGAGTACGGCGGTGCGGCAGATTCGGCGCGGAAAGGGCATGTACATCGTTGAGGGCGATCCGGATTGCAGGAGCGCGGGGAGTTTCTTCAAGAATCCGGTGATTTCGGCGGAGCATTTCGAGACGATCGCAACGCAGGAGGACAGCGAGGTTCCGCATTATCCAGCAGGCGATGGCGCGGTGAAAGTTCCGGCGGCTTGGCTGCTGGAGCGGGCTGGATTTCATAAGGGATTTGCGATGGGTGCGGCCGGAATTTCAGGCCGGCACACACTGGCGCTGATCAATCGCGGCGGCGCGAAGGCGGCGGATATTTTTGCGTTGCGGGACAAGATTCTTGCGGCGGTGGAAGAACGGTTTGGGATACGGCTGGAGCCCGAACCTGTGTTGCTAGGCTGAAGCACATCTGTTTCGAGCGTGGGAACTATTTGACGGAGAGCTCGACGAGCTGCGGCGTGATGCCGCTTGCGTCGATTTCCAGAATTCCGAGTGAGATTGGCAAAGAGAAGCGGCGAGGGCCGGCGCTGCCGGGATTGAAGTAGAGGACGCCTTTACGGCGCTCGATGCCCGGCTTGTGTGAATGACCGCTGACGATGGCAGAGATGCCGGCAGCGGATGGGTCAAGGTCGAGTGTGACCAGATCGTGAAGCATATAGATGGCATGACCTCCGAGTTCAATGAATTCAGTTGGTGGGAGTTGGGCGCAAGGGCCGGTGCGGTCGATGTTGCCGCGGATGGCGGTGAGGGGCGCGAGGGTGCGGAGCGTGTCGAGGATTTGTATATCGCCGATGTCTCCGGCGTGGAGAATATGATCGACTCCGCGCAGAGCAACGATGGCTTCAGGGCGCAGGAGGCCATGCGTGTCTGAGATAACGCCTACACGGATGACGCCGGTGCGCATGGTTAGAGCCCTATGCCGATGCGGGTGCGTGGGTCGAGGTAGTCGCGCAGGGCGTCGCCGATGAAGTTGAAGGACAGGACGCAGAGCATGACGGCGATGGCGGGGAAGACGACGAGGTGAGGGGCATCGAAGAGGTGCGAGCGGGCGTCGTTCAGCATTTCTCCCCAGCTTGAAGTGGGCGGCGGAACGCCGAGGCCGAGAAAGCTGAGGGTGGCTTCGGCGAGAACGGCTCCGGCCATGCCGATGGCGGACTGCACGATGAGCGGCTGGATGATGTTGGGCAGGATGTGGCGGAAGAAGATGCGGAGATCGCTGGCGCCAAGCGCGCGGGCGGCCTCGACGAATTCACGCTCGCGAATGGCGAGGACCTGGCCACGAACGAGGCGGGCGTAGCCGACCCATCCGCCGATGGAGAGCGCGAGGATGAGGTTGATGAGGCCGGGTCCGAGGAAGGCGACGAAGGCGATGGCGAGCAGGATTCCTGGGAGGGCCATGAAGGCGTTCATAGCGAAGATGTTGAGCACCGTGTCGATGGTGCCGCCGTAGTATCCGGCGATGCCGCCGAGGATGATTCCGGCAGAGAGTGAGAGGCCGACGACGGAGACGGCCACGGTGAGTGAAAGGCGCGCACCATAAATGACGCGAGAGAGAATGTCGCGGCCGAGCTCATCTGTTCCGAACCAGTGCGCGGTGCTGGGCGGCGCGAGACGGTGCATGAGATCGATGGAGGCGGGGTTTGCGGGCGCGATCCACGGCGCAAAGATGGCCATGACAGCGAAGAGGATGAGCAGGACGAGTCCGGCAGCCGCGAGCGGCTGCGCAATGAGGTGATGGCTGAAGGAGGAGCGCATGTTTACCTGCTACTTTAATTGCTGGCCTGAGGAAAATCCCACAAAATGATCGGCGAAATTCAATATGCTGAAGAGACGGTCTTCGCATCTGAACCGAAACCTGACAGGGACGAAAACGTTTGCGCCTGCTTTTTCTTGGACTCAATTACTCGCCGGAGCTGACCGGGATTGGCAAGTACTCGGGAGAGATGATGGAGTGGCTTGCTGCCCGTGGCCACGAGGTGCGCGTGGTGACGACTCCGCCATACTATCCTGCGTGGCGGGTGAGCGAGGCGTATTCCTGGTGGAAATACAGCAGGGAGAGTTCGCAGGCGGGGGCTGAAGTTTATCGCTGTCCGCTTTGGGTTCCAGAGAAGCCGAGTGGACTGACCCGGGTTTTACATCTGTCATCATTCGCAGTAAGCAGTCTTCCGGTGATGCTGGCGCTGGCGTCGTGGCGGCCCGACGTGGTGTTGACAGTGGAACCAGCGTTTACGTCCACTTCAGTCGCGCTGTTGGCAGGGGTGTTGGCCGGTGCTCCGGTGTGGCTGCATGTTCAGGACTTTGAGGTGGATGCAGCGTTTGATCTTGGGTTGCTGCCTGCGGGTGGGGCGATTCAGCGGCTTGCGCTGAGGCACGAACGGCTGGTAATGCGGTGTTTCTCGCGTGTTTCGACGATCTCCTCGCGCATGGTGGAGCGGCTTTTGCAGAAGGGGATTGAGCCTTCGAGAGCCGTACATTTTCCCAACTGGGTGAATATTGAGGCGGTTTACCCCATGAATGAGCCGAGTCCGCTACGTGATGAGCTGGGTATTGGGTGCGACGAGGTTGTACTGCTGTATTCGGGCAACATGGGGGCCAAACAAGGGCTGGAGATATTACCCGAGCTTGCGGCCAGGCTGCGAGGGCACGGAGGCTTACATTTTGTATTTTGCGGCGACGGCGCCTACCGCATGCAACTGGAGCAAGCTGTTGCAGGCTTTGAGAATGTTTCGTTTTTGCCGCTGCAGCCGGTGGAGCGACTGAATGAATTGCTGAATGCGGCGGACATACATCTGCTGCCGCAACGAGCCGGAGCTGCCGACCTGGTGATGCCTTCGAAGCTGACGGGGATGCTGGCCAGCGGGCGTCCAGTAATCGCGACGGCGGCGGAGGGGACGCAGATTGCGCGCGCAGTCGAAGGATGCGGAATCGTTGTGGAACCGGGGGAAGCGGAAGCGATGGCCCGCGCAGTGGAATTGCTTGCCAGCAATGACGAGCTGCGGCAAAAGATGGGGTATGCGGCGAGGATATATGCGGAGAAAGAGCTGGCACGGGACGGAGTTCTGCGGCGGTTTGAGTCGGCGCTGAAAGCAGCCGCGGACGATACGGCGGCGAGTTAGGGCGCGAGGGCGGACGCCCGGCGATTCGCTAGAATCTAGAATAGAGAGACCGAAAACTACCTCAGGGGAGCTCGCCTGCTTTGAAAAAAGCCCTTATTACAGGAATTACCGGACAGGATGGATCGTACCTTGCAGAGTTTCTTTTAAAGCAGGGATATGAGGTGCATGGGCTCAAGCGCCCGTCGTCGCTGTTTAATACAAAGCGCATTGATCATCTCTACGAAGACCCGCATGTCGAGCATCGGCGTCTGATTCTGCATTACGGCGATTTGTCGGATTCGGGATCGCTGCTGCATATTGTTCAGACGGTGAAGCCGGATGAAATCTACAACCTGGCGGCGCAGAGCCATGTGAAGATTTCGTTTGAAGAGCCGGAGTATACGGCAAACGTGGATGCACTAGGAGCTCTGCGGCTGCTGGAGGCGATTCGGGTATGCGGGCTGGAGAAGCATACGCGCTTTTATCAGGCCTCGACGTCGGAGCTGTACGGTCTTGTGCAGGAAGTTCCGCAAAAGGAGACGACGCCATTCTATCCGCGGTCGCCATACGCGGTGGCGAAGCTGTATGCCTACTGGATTACGGTGAATTATCGCGAGGCGTATGGAATTTATGCGTGCAACGGGATTTTGTTTAATCACGAGTCGCCGGTACGCGGCGAAATATTCGTGACGCGCAAGATCACGCGGGCGTTGTCAAGGATTCGCGCGGGCCTGGAGAAGACGCTGTACCTGGGCAATCTGGATGCGCTGCGCGACTGGGGCCATGCGCGTGATTATGTGGAGCTGCAATGGCGGATGCTGCAGCAGGACGAGCCGAGGGACTATGTGATTGCCACGGGCGAGCAGCACAGCGTGCGGGACTTTGTGAACCTTGCGGCGAGCATGCTGGATATGACACTGCGCTGGGAAGGCGAAGGGTTGAATGAAAAGGCGCTGGACCAGGACGGCAATGTGATTGTGGCGGTCGATCCGCGATATTTTCGTCCGACAGAGGTGGAGACGCTGCTGGGCGATCCTTCCAAGGCTGCGCGCGAGCTGGGCTGGAAACCGCGTACGAGCTTTGAGGCACTGGTGAAAGAGATGGTCAACGCGGACTGCGAGTCTGCCGAGCGCGACGCATTGGTGAAAAAGCACGGATTTACTGCATATAACTTCCACGAATAATTGCGAGAGAAGGCGGTTTGAAGAAAGACAGCAGGATTTTTATTGCCGGGCATCGCGGCCTTGTGGGCGGCTCGATCTATCGTGAGCTGGTGCGCCAGGGCTACAAGAATTTCGTGCTGCGGACGCGCGCGGAGCTGGATTTGACACGACCGGGGGATGTAGCGGCTTTCTTTGATCGTGAGCAGCCGGAGTATGTGTTTTTAGCAGCGGCAAAAGTAGGCGGAATTCTGGCGAACAATGAAATGCCGGGAGATTTTGTCCGCGAGAACCTCGCAATCCAGATGAGCGTGCTGGATGCGGCGCGGGTGAGTCGTGTGCGCCGGTTGTTGTTTTTGGGATCGAGCTGCATTTATCCGAAGCTGTGTCCGCAGCCGATTCGCGAGGAGTATCTGCTCACAGGGCCGCTGGAACTGACGAACCGGCCGTATGCGATTGCCAAGATTGCCGGCATTGAGATGTGCTGGGCCTTCAATCGGCAATACGGCACGAAGTTTCTTGCGGCGATGCCGACGAATCTGTTTGGACCCGGGGAGAATTTCGACCTGCAGACTTCGCATGTGCTGGCGGCGCTGCTGCGGAAGGCCATCGAGGCGAAGGCAGGCGGTGAAAGGAAGATTACGGTGTGGGGCAGCGGGACTCCGCGGCGCGAGTTCCTGTACAGCGATGATCTGGCGCAGGCGTGTGTGTTTCTGATGAACCAGCCGGATGAGAAATATGATTCGCTGCTGCGAGAGGATGAGCCTCCTCTATTGAATGTGGGGGCAGGCGAAGACCTGACGATTCGCGAGCTGGCAGAGCTGATTTGCAAAGTTGTGGGCTTTGAAGGCGAGTTGGAGTTCGATCCGTCAAAACCTGATGGGACGCCGCGCAAGCTGCTGGATGTGAGCCGGATTCATGCACTGGGGTGGAGAGCGCAGACGTCACTGGAAGACGGTTTGCGCGTAGTGACGAAGGACTTTGAGGCGCGGTTGAAGCTGTAATACCAAATCACCTAACGAGGCGCAAATAGCGGCGTGCATGCGCGGCGTCCCTGAGGATTTGTTCTTTGAGGGCGGCAGGCGATGCGAACTTCTGTTCAGGGCGGATGCGGGAGAAGAAGCACAGCTCGATGGGCGTCTCCGGTGTGAGATCAATCTCACAAAAATTCAGTAAGTGGGATTCAATCGCGTAGGCATTATCGCCGAAGGTCGGGCGACGTCCGGCATTGGTAACTGCATCGAAGATCTCGCCGCTGAACTTCATGCGTGTGACGTAGACGCCGTCGGATGGGAGCAGTTCATCATAAGGCGCGAGATTGATTGTTGGTACGGTGAGATGTGAACCAATGCCGCGGTCACGCACTGGCGTTGAGCGAATCGAGAAGGGGCGGCCGAGCAGGGCGCGCGTGGTGGTCATGTCTCCAGCGGATATATACTGGCGAACGATTGAACTTGAGATCTGAAGGCCGCGTCGGTAGAGCGCCGGTTGGGCAACGACGGTAAAGCCGAGTCTACGGCCGAGTTGAGCAAGTTCGGGCAGGCCCGCGCTCGCATTGTGCCCGAAGCGGAAGTTATCGCCTTCGTGGACTTCCGCGGCTTGAAGGGAATGCAGCAGAACGCCGCGCGCAAATTCGAGTGCAGAGAGCTGAGAGAATTCTTGTGTGAAGGGAATAACCACTGTCGCGTCGATGCCAGTGGCGGCAAGCAGGTCGAGCTTTTGCGGCAGCGGTGTGATGAGCCTGGGCGCCTGTTCCGGGCGAAGGACGCGCATGGGATGGGGATCGAAGGTGACGGCGAGGGACTGCGCTCCGATTGCGGCGGCGCGCTCGCGCACCTGCCGGAGAATGGCCTGATGGCCGCGGTGGACACCGTCGAAGTTGCCGATGGCAAGCACCGTACTGTGGGGAAATGGCGGCAGAGTTTGAAGCGAGCGAACGATCATCATGCGTTTAGATCTCAATCGGGATGCGCAGGCCGTCATAGGCGAGGCGTATATGTCCGGGTAGCGCGGCCTCAGTCTGAGTGTGCTCGAGCTCATGGGCAATATGCGTCAGGAAGGCGCGGCGAGGGCGGATGCGCTCGATCCATTCAAGAGCCTGCTCAACGTTGTTGTGGCTGGGGTGATGCTGCCAACGGAGCGCATCGATGATGAGTGTGTCGAGACCTTCGAGCAGAAGCAGGCTGCCTTCCGGAATGGAGTTCATGTCTGTAAGGTAGGCGGCAGAGCCGAAACGGTAACCGCCGACAGTGAGATCTCCATGCAGTATGGGGACACGCTGGAAGCGAAGGCCGGCGATTCGGACAGATTCGTGTCCGTTGAGAGAGCGAAGGTCGACGCGGGCCCTGGTAGGATACTCTGCCCTGGGCGAGAGGGTGTACTCGAAGACACGGTGCAGAGCGGCTGAAGTGGTATCGTCCGCGTAGAGTGGTAGACCATTTGGATGCCTGAAGCTAAGCGGGCGCAGGTCATCCATGCCGAGGATGTGATCGGCATGCGCATGTGTGTATAAAACTGCGTCGATGTGCTGGATGCCTTCGCGGAGTGCCTGGCGGCGGAAATCCTGGCCGGTGTCGATTACGACAGTCCCGCTGGGCCACTGGACGGCAATCGATGGACGACTGCGGGCATTGCGCGCGTCGGACGATGTGCAGACGGCGCAACTACAACCGAGCGTTGGCACTCCCATGGAGGTACCGCTACCGAGGATGACGATTTCCGCCTTCATTCGCAGAGGATTACTTCTTCTCCTGCGGAGGCCGCGCGGCCTGCTGGGCGATGGCATTGGTGACCTCGAGGAACATCATGCGAGCCTCGAAGAGTGCGTTTTGTAGAAGACGCTGTTCCGTATCGGTGAGGTTGCCTTTGGTTTTTTCCTGCAATACGCCGAGCATGTCGACGCTTTGACGCGCGCCGAGAATGTCGATGCGGGCCTTTTGTCCGGGTTCCGTGCCAGCGCCGAGCGCGACGATCGCAGACAGGTAAATGGACTGGATCACATGCTCGAAAGTGACGGCGGGAGGCGCTCCCGACGCAGGGTTCGCCGCGCGCAACATGGTGTCGATGTGCTCGGACGACTGCCGGTAGGCGTGATGCGCGGCAGCTTCCTCCTGTTGGCTGATGTCAGGCGCAGTCTCCTGGTCCATTTCCGCCGCGGGCTGTGGTTCTGGAGATTTTGAGGCAGGCTCAGTGCGTGAGGGTGGGGTGACGAGGCGTGGACCTGGAACAGGCTCGGGCTTTGCCTCTGCCGGTTTCCCGGGAGCAGGCGCGGAGGGGGTTTCTGCGGCGGCGTCCTCGCGCAGTTCCCCTTCGAGTGTGAACTTGCGGCGATCGGTAACTGTGAATACAGGTGGTTTCTCTGACATTGCTTTCCTCTTAATTCGTCAGTGCCGGCGGTGCGTCCAACAACGTGACTGAGCGACCATTGCGGAAGACAGGCAGCTTACGCTCAACGACCTCCGTTCGGATAGTGCCAAGCGCGAGCGCTCCATTGAAGAATGGCAGCGTGTAGCGCGCGAGGCTGGTGAGCTCTCCCACAGGATTTCGTTCCGCGCCCTCGGCGTTGAGTTCGATGGTTTGTCCTGGTTCGAGCAACTCGGGCGGGTTCTCTACGGAAAACTGGCGCAGTACCCGGTGTACCGTGGCGCGAGAGCGGACACGCTCGACGATCTCTTGCCCGAGGTAGCACCCCTTGTTGAAGTTGAGCATGTGCATCTGGCCTGTTTCCTGAGCGAGGTGACGCTCCTGTATATCAACGCCGTAAAGGGGGGTGGCTTCGAAGATTCGCAGGGCTTCGAGGGCGGCAACGCCGCAGGGGGCTGCGCCAGCGGATTGAAACCCGGTCCAGAGCGCGGCCAGTGCGGTTGTGGGAATCCAGAGCTCAAAGCGCGGAACAGCGGGGCTGTGAGCATGTACGAGTGTGGCAGCCGTACCGTTGATGATGACGGAGGAGAAGGCGCCTTCTTCAGGCAGGGTGACGCCCATATTGAGGAGAATTTGCCGGGCGTTCGGGCCGGCGATGCCAATTGTGGTCCGATCTTCGTCTAACGGGTGCAGCTCGACGTCATCCATGATGATGAAGTGTTCAAGGTGTGCCAATAGGTGAGCGATTTGAGCACTGCTGGTTTGAAAGATGAGCTTGTCTTGAGTGCGGTAGACGTTGGCGTCACCCTGGATGCGACCCTGCGCGTTGAGGAGAAAGCTCGAATTCCAATGACCTTCCGGAAGGCCCTGGATCGTATTCGTTACCATTCCGTTAAGCCAGCGGAGACGGTCGGCGCCGGTTATTTCGACGTACGATTTGTATCCGAGGTCGTAGAGGCCGGCGGCGGTTGTAAGCGCAGCAAGCTCCACATCCAAAGTGCTGAAAACGCGGGCCGAGAGCGCTCCCTGGTAGTCCACGGACGCCGCAGCGGGGACACCGAGCTGGGCAGTTAGCGGCGTTTGACGCGAAGCGGCGCCAACGGTTTGCAGTGGAGCGTTCATGGCAAAGGTCACAAGAAAATTATAGTCTCGCAAGAGAAGGGAAACGAATGAGCAAACTGGGATTGCGCCGTACGGCTGCTGCGCTGGTGATGGTTGGAATGATGGCCGGAGCGGCGCTGGGGCAAACCTCTGCGGGCGACAGGGCAAAAGAGTCCGGGCAGAGCGCTGCGACCCAGAATCAGCCGGCGCAGGGAACAAAGCCGGAGACGCATATCACTCCGGAGCAGGCAAAGGAGTTGTTTGCCTCGGTCGATAAGATTTTACAATTCGACTCAGAAGATACAGATCTGCCAATACTGCACAAGGTGAAGCGGCGGCTTACGACGCGGGCGGCGGTGGAGAAGTATCTTGATGACAAGATGAAGAACGGCAAAGACGCACGCCGGATGGAGCGGTCGGAGATCGTGCTGAAAAAGTTCGGCATGCTCGACGAGGATTTTCATTTGCAGCCGTTCCTGGTGAGTCTGCTGAAGGAGCAAATCGCGGGCTATTACGACAGCAAGACCAAGACAGTGAACCTGCTGGACTGGATTGCGCCGGATGAGCAGAAGCCGGTTCTGGCGCATGAACTCACGCATGCGCTGCAGGACCAGCGTGTGGATCTGAACAAGTGGGACGACCAGACCAGCGATGCGCTGTCGAAGAACGTGGTTGAGGACAACCGACACATCGCGACTGACGAAGAAGATACAGCGCGCGATGCTGTGCTGGAAGGGCAGGCGATGGCTGTTTTTGTGGACTATGAACTGAAGCCGTTTGATCGCAGCATCCTGACAAATCCGGAGGGCGTTAAGAGGCTAGCAGACGAACAG
>Ga0335074_10014739_pt1 | contig 10959 bp, 8 predicted proteins | sample Lox_Sample_23_FD_206715 | JGI IMG/M metagenome (GOLD analysis project Ga0335074, IMG submission 206715) | Soil microbial communities from Loxahatchee National Wildlife Refuge, Florida, United States - Lox_Sample_2.3 | ecosystem: Environmental > Terrestrial > Soil > Wetlands | place: USA: Florida... | reverse complement strand
AGGCGCGGAGGACAGCGCGGGCGGAGTCCCACTTGATGATCAGGCGATTGCCGGAGAGCCGGCGGCGGGCTTCGACCTGGGCGTCGACGCCGGGATTGTCGAGCGGGCGGATCATGATGTTCATCGGCTCAGTCATGAGGGCGTGGGCAAAGGCGCTGAGCTCCCAGTTGCCGAAGTGGGCGGTGGCAAACAGGACGCCGCGGCCTTGTCTTTTGGCTGCGAGGTAGTGTTCCAGGCCATCGTAACGTATTAACTCATGAATGTTTTGGCGGTTCAAGTTCGGGAAACGGGCGAAGATCCAGATGAGGCGGGCAATGGTGAGGAAGACTTCGCCAGCGATGGCGCGGCGCTGGGCGAGGGATTTTTCGGGGTAGGCGAGCTCCAGGTTGCGCAGGGCGGTGCGGCGGAGGCGGGGGATGGCGAGATCGAGGAGTTTGACGTAGAAGCGGGCGAGGCCGAGGGGTGCGTGGGACAGGGTCCAGAGAAGGAACGCGGTTAGTCGATCCACCTCAGTCGATCCAGCCGCCCCCTAGAACGAGGTCGCCCGAGTAGAGGACTGCGGCCTGGCCGGGTGTGACGGCGCGCTGCGGCTCATCGAAGCGGATTTCGACGCGTGCGGGGTCGGCGGTGGGCGTAACGGTGGCGTCGGCGGCGACGTGCTTGTTGCGGATCTTGACCTGCGCGCGGAGGGGAGCTTGGATGGGCGCGATCGAGATCCAGTTCATGTCGCGGGCGGTGAGCGAGGCGCGCAGCAGATCGTCGTTGCGGCCGACGATCACGCGCTGGGAGGCGGGTTCGGTAGCGATGACGTAGAGCGGTTCGCCGGCGGCGATGCCGAGGCCACGGCGCTGGCCGATGGTGAAATGATGGACGCCCGAGTGCTCGCCCACGACGCGGCCGGCGGTATCGAGGATTTCCCCGCGGGTTTCGTGCGCAGCGATGCCGCGCTCGCGGAAGTAGGCATCGATGAAGGCGGCGTAATCGCCATTGGGGACGAAACAGATTTCCTGGCTGTCGGGCTTTTGAGCAACGGGGAGACCGAACTCGCGGGCGAGGTCGCGGACCTGCGGCTTGGTATAGCCGCCGAGGGGGAAATCGGTGCGTGCGAGCTGATCCTGTTTGAGTCCGAACAGGAAATAGGTTTGATCCTTCGAACGGTCGACGCCGCGGCTCATCTGATAGCGGCCGGTGGCTTCGTCGAAAGAGAGGCGCGCGTAGTGGCCGGTGGCGATGCGGGCGGCGCCGACGCCGGAGGCGAGATCGAGGAACTGATCGAACTTGATGAAGTTGTTGCAGAGGGTGCAGGGGATGGGCGTGCGGCCGGCGAGATAATCGTCGATGAAGGGCTTGACGACCTGCTCTTCGAAGCCCGCTTCGAAATTGACGACGTAATAGGGGATGCCGAGGTGCTGGGCGACGTGGCGGGCGTCGTAGACATCGTCGAGCGAGCAGCAGCGGCCGGTGGCGGGTCCATCGGGCGCGAGTTCGGGCAAGCGGCGCTGGTTCCAGAGCTGCATGGTGAGGCCGACGATGGGCTGGCCGCGGCGCTGGAGGAGTCCGGCGACGACGGAGCTGTCGACGCCTCCGGACATGGCGATGGCGATGGGGGCTGCGGCGATCGGGGCGCGATCAGGCATGGATATTTGCGGGCTTCCATTAACGAGTTTAACAGCGCGAGTTTAAGTCGGGGCTACTCTGACGGCCTACGTTTGGCGTCGAGAATGAGACAGACGGCTGCCAGCACAGTTCCCAGGAACATTCCGGCAGATCCCAGGTAAACCAAAACAAGGACGTGCGTGCTTATTCCAGGTGACCACGTGGGCAATCCATAAACGCTGGCGTAAACAAAAGCTGGAATGATAAGCGCAGCGGTACAAAGGATCCCTACACGTGCAAGTCTAGCTGCGTACGGAACCACCTTGGGTGCTTTCCAGTAAAACAGCGCTAATAGTGCAAGCGGCCAGAGGGGCTTGGGATTCATACTTCACGCCGCCATTTCTAATCTCGGCTACAAGGCTTTCCAGGGGCCAGATCAGGCATGCGTGTAGGTAGGCGAGAGCTTGCGCAGTTGCGCGGCGGACTGGGCGACGGCTTCGATGAGAGCGTCGACCTGCTCTTCGTTGTTGGATGCGCCGAGTGAGAAGCGAATACTGGAGCGGGCGCGTTCGGGGGTAAGGCCCATGGCGAGGAGGACGTGCGAAGGCTCGACGGCGCCGGAGGAACAGGCGGAGCCGCTGGATACAGCGAAACCTTTGAGGTCGAGTGAAATGACCAGTGCTTCGCCTTCCAGGCCGTCGAAGGAGAGGTTGGTGGTGTTGGACGTGCGCTCGACGCCTGCGCCGTTCACCGCGGTGTCGGGAACGCGGGCCAGGATGCCGCGCTCGAGGCGATCGCGCAAATCTCCGAGGCGCGCGGGTTCGAGCGGGAGGGTGGCGCGGGCGATGGCGGCGGCCTTGGCCATGGCGACGGCACTGGGGACGTTTTCGGTGCCGGGGCGGCGCTCGCGCTCGTGCTTGCCGCCGAATTGAATGGGGCGCAAATGGGTGCCGGACTTCACGTACAAAGCTCCGATGCCCTTGGTGCCGTAAAATTTGTGGGCGCTGATGGAGTAGAGATCGACGTCCAGATCCTGGACATTGACGGGGATCTTGCCGGCGGATTGCACGCCGTCGGAATGCATGAGAGCGCCGGACTGGTGCGCGAGCTGCGCAATTTCGGCGATGGGCTGGATGACTCCGGTTTCGTTGTTGGCTTGCATGACGCTGACAAGCGACGTTTCCGGGCGCAGGGCGCGGAGGATATCTTCCGGATCGATGAGGCCGTCGGGGCGAGGGCGGACGTAGGTGACGGAGACGCCCGAACGCTCAAGCTCGCGGCAGGGATTGAGCACGGCGGGGTGTTCGATGGCGGTGGTGACGACGTGATTCTGCCCGGCGGGGCGGGTGGGGATGGAGCCGAGAATAGCGAGATTGTCGGCTTCGGTTCCGCCGCTGGTAAACACCAGTTCCTTGGGCTCGCAACCGATCAAAGCGGCCACTTCGCGGCGGGCGGCTTCCAGGCGCTGCTTCGCTAACTGGCCGTCCTGGTGGATGCTGGAGGCATTGCCGGGTACTTCAAGTAGCGCCGCAACGAGCACCTCTAGTACTGATTGAGATACAGGGGTGGTGGCGTTGTGGTCAAAGTAGTAACGATGCACTTCAATTATCAGTTTAACAGGGGGCGGGGATTGGCCATCGGCTTTGGCTGGGAGCGCTCCCCTGTGGCTAGGGGCCAGTGGCGAATGGCCAAGGGCGCCGAGGGAGGCCGGAGGCAGACCGCTCGCCAATGAAACCGGGGCGTATAATGGCGCGTAGGAATGAGCATGAAAACCAATCGGGTATTGCGCGCCGGCCTGCTGGGAATAGCGTTGTCGGGAGCGGCGTGGGCGGAGATTTTTCAGACCAACATCGTTACCGAAGACGGGTCGCCCCTGCCTACGTCGCCGCAGATTATTCCGGCGCTGAACATCGCGTTTCAAAACGAGTGCCAAATCATCAACGTTTTCGGCAATGGCAGCGTGGAATATGTGGTGAATTACCGCGACCGGGGATATGATCCGGCAACCGCCGACATGTGCGCGGTGACCATCCGGCTGAAGGGCTTTCAGAGCGTGCAGGCCACGCTGCGGAACCACACCACGATCGTGCTGAAACACATCGGGGGGCTGCACGAAGGGTCGACCGTGACGGCGACGTCGTTGAATGCGCCGGAGCCGGCCAAGAAAGCTTTCGGCAAGGGCGTGAGCGCGATGGACGACGGAAAGTTTGAAGCAGCGCAAAAGAATTTCGAAAAAGCGGTGGGCATTTATCCGCAATATGCGATGGCGTGGAGCGATTTAGGAGAGGTGCTGCGGAGGGAATCGAAACCGGCGGACGCGCGGGCGGCGATCGAAAAGGCGGTGGCGGCGGATCCGAAGTACATCAAAGCTTACGTGCAGTTGGCCATGCTGGATCTGGACGAAAAAAAGGTGGAGGATGCGGCGACGATTGCGGGCAAGGCGGTGGCGATGAATCCGCTGGAATTTCCGGAGCTGTATTTCTACAACGCGGTGGCGAACTACGATCTCAAGCGTTTCGACGTGGCGGAGTTCAGCGCGCGGCGCGCCACCGAGCTGGACCCGGGGCACGAGATTCCGCGAGCGGAGCTTTTGCTGGGAACGATCCTGGCGGCGAAAGGCGACCGGCCGGGTGCGGCGCAGCACTTCAGAAAATATCTGGAACTTGTGCCGAAGGCGCAGAACGCCGAGCAGGTGCAGCGGGCGATCGAGCAATTGGAAGGGCCGGCCGGGGCGAAGTAGCGGCGCGAGGTTCCGGTGATGACGCGAAGCGAGTTTGTCCCGCGGTTGGTTCTGAATGAAATTTGTGACGACTTCGAGAACGTGGATCAAATCATCCTGCGGCGCGTGAACGACGCAGCCGCGAAGTGCGGCTTCACGATCGAGCGAGGGGAAGTCGTGCAAGCGCTCGGCCGGTTGGTTGCAGACGGCTTGGCGAAGGCGTACGACTTGCGAGCGGTGCCGCCCCATTCTCAGGAGTTGGAAGGGATGCCTTGCGTCGACGAAATCGAGGAAGATTTCAGGACGTATTTCTATCGCACGAAGAAAGGTCTGGATCTCCAGCTCTCTGACGACTCCTGGAGGCCGCTCGACGACGACGATAACCTGAAGCCGGATTGGCGGCTCACGCCCGAGGCTTAATTGCTGGTGTCGATTTTGAGATCTTCGCCGTTGGCCAAGTGCAGCTTGGTGACCCACAGCGACGGCGTGCCGTTCTTGGCGCGATAACCGGTGATGGCCAGTTCGTCGCCGGGCTGGATGCTGCCCTCGGTCCAGCCCTTGGGCGCCAGGTGATTCGCGCTGGTGAGCTCGCACTTCCAGTTTTGAACGTTGCCCTGGTCGTCCTTGACGTCGATCTCAATCACGCAGTGCGGGTTGGTGAAGTGGAAGTCGGTGACGGCGCCTTTGAGCGTGACTTCGGCGGAAGTATCGAAGGCGGCGTAGCCGTGGTGCGCGAGGGCCGCGGCAGCGAGAACAAGCAAGAGCAGAAACGTTTTCATGGTGCGGGTCTTCATTGAGCGGGTCTTCATTGAGCGGCTCCGTCATCCACCCAGCGATCGAGATCGCGAACGTAGCGGCGGCCGTTGAAGGTGTAGCTGGGAACGGTAACCACCATATAGGATTTGCCGACCAGCGGCTTGCCATTGACGCCCTTGTCGGTTTTCGAAGTCGCGACCACCCAGACGTCGAAGTTGGCATTGGGGCTTTGCGCGGCGGGCGTAAAGAAACCTGAAGGGCTGATGGCGCCGACGAAATCGGTGCTTGCGCCGGACTTGGAATAGAAGACATCGAGCGACCAGTCGAGATCGCTCGGATCGAGCGGGCCGAGCTCGACATCGTCGGGAGTGTGCAGGCGGCCGTCCGGGCCGCGCTGGTAGGCGACGGCCTCGAAGCGCTGATAGCCGCGCTGATGGGCCTGATCGCCGAACGCAGCCATGGAGGAATCGGGCAGGATCTTGATGTAGTCGATGCGATCGTAGATGGCGAGCGCGCCGGGAAGCGTCGAGCTTCGGAAGTGTACGTCGCGCTTGCCGAGCGGGGCGTCAGGGGCGACGTCGAGCTCGGCTGTGATTTCGACGGGAGTGCTGGAAACGATGCGGCGCACGGTGATGCCGGGGCCGAAGTCGAGATCGGCGGGCGTGGCTTGCGGGGGAAAATGATCGCCCGCGAGACGAATGCGATTGGCCTGGGAGCCGGCTTTGAACGCGGTGCGATCGAGCGCGAGCAACGCGGGATCGGAAGTGGCGCGGCGCAGCGAGACATCGAAGCCGAATTCCTGATACTGTCCCCAGAACCAGCGGCCCTGGCCGGATGATTGATCGGGCGAGAACCAGAGCACCTCGCGCGCCTGGCTGGCGGTGTCATCAGGAGCGGGGTTTTCGGAGGGAGCACCCTGCGAGCGTCCGCGCCAGGCGTAGCCGGCATAGACCACGCCTCGGCCTGCGCGCGAGATGTGCGATCCATCGTTGAGCGAGGTGAGACGCACCTTGGTGGCGAACTCGCCGTCGGCGCCGGGATCGACCTGCATTTCGCCGTAGTATTCTCCGCGGCCGCGCAGATAGGCGGTGACGAGCCAGCGGCCGGCGATGTCGGCGGTGCGCGGGCGGGCGCTCCAGGCGTCCCATTCGGGAGTGTGGAGCGGGGCGGCCTTGGCGAGAAAGGCGACAGCCTCGTCGTTGGCGGGCAGCTTGAAGCGCAGGGAGTGGGAAGCGGCGAGCTGCTTCCAATCGTCTGGGGAGCGGCGCCAGGAGAGAGCGCGGGCGAAGTTGTGGCAGCGCGCGCAGGCGTGGTCCAGACGATCGTCTTTGCTCAGCTCGGGGTGAATGCGGCGCTCGGCGTCGTACATCACGGCTTTAGCTTCTTCGGGGGCGAGGCCGTGATCGGAGCTGAGATATTTGACGATGCTTCGGGCTTCGGCGGGCGAGAGGTTGACGCCCTGGAGGAGGATCATGCGCTTGAGCGCGTCCTGCCAGCCTTCGGGGGTGGAGCGCTCGAAGGAGATGCGCTGCATGATACCGTGATCGTCGCGCGTGTGGCAGGCGCCACATTTGGCGACGACTAACGCGTCGTTAACCGGGATGCCTTGCTCGGTGGACTGAGCGGTGTTCGATTGAGCGAACAGGGCAGCGGCGAAGGTCACTGCTAAGAATAGGGACACGGCGACGGCGCGATTTGTGCGACGGGGGGACAAATCAGAAGTCTAGCGCATCAGATGGGCGGTTCACCAGCGGGTAACGGTGCCCCAGAGGGAGAAGAATTTCCAGGCGATCACACGAGTGTGATCGCGGCACGCAAGAGTGCGTGCGCTACGCTCGCCGGCCCTGCTAGGATGATCGTTTAGAACAAAAATTAGGTTCGGCGTCGGCGGGCGCGTTATTATTATTTAAGATCGATTTTGCAAGCGCTTTCAGGGAAGGGATCAGGTGAACCTGAGCAAATGAAAATCTGTGTGCTAGGCGGTGACGGCTACTGCGGCTGGGCCACGGCGCTTTATTTGTCCGGCAAAGGACACGCCGTTGCGGTGGTGGATAATTTCATTCGCAGGCAATGGGATTTCGAGTTGGGAGTCCAAACCCTGACTCCCATCCAACCGCTCGCGGAACGGCTGCGGGTATGGAGCGAGCTGACCGGGAAAACGATCGAGCAGTTTACCGGCGACGTGAACGACTACGATTTTCTCGCCGGGGTGATCGAGAGTTTCGCGCCCGACGCGGTGGTGCACTTCGCCGAGCAGCGGTCGGCGCCGTATTCGATGATCGACCGCAAGCACGCGGTGTTCACGCAGGTGAACAATGTAGTGGGGACCTTGAACCTGCTGTTCGCGCTACGCGAGCTGCGGCCCGAATGCCACCTGGTGAAACTCGGGACGATGGGCGAATACGGGACGCCGAATATCGACATCGAAGAGGGCTACATCCGGATCGAGCACAACGGCCGGTCGGATGTGCTTCCTTTTCCCAAACAGCCGGGTTCGTTCTATCATCTCTCGAAAGTACATGACAGCCACAACATGATGTTCGCCTGCAGGATCTGGGGGCTGCGCGCGACGGATCTGAATCAGGGCGTGGTGTATGGAACAGTAACGGACGAAGTTGTTTTGGATGAAGCGCTGATCAACCGCTTCGATTACGACGACGTTTTCGGAACCGTGCTGAACCGGTTTTGTGCGCAGGCCGCGGTGGGGCATCCGCTGACGGTGTACGGCAAGGGCGGGCAAACGCGCGGATTCCTGGATATTCGCGACACGGTGCGGTGCATCGAGATCGCTTGTTTGAACCCGGCCAACCCGGGCGAGTGCCGGGTGTTCAATCAATTCACCGAACAATTTTCGGTGCTGGAGCTGGCGAAAATGGTCGAGACGGCCGCGCGCAAGCTGGGCTTGCACGTTGAAATCGATCACCTGCCGGCGCCGCGCGTGGAATCCGAGGAACATTATTACAACGCCAAGCACTCCAAGCTGATCGACCTTGGGCTGGAGCCGCACTACCTATCGGACTCGCTGCTGGATTCGCTGATGAACATCGCGATCCGGTATCAGGACCGGGTGGACGCGTCGCTTTTCCCGCCGCAGGTGCAGTGGCGCAACGCGCGCAACGAGCGCAGGCGGCGTCCCGGCGTAGCCTCGGCGGTGTCGGCATCCGAAGTGAGCTATTGATGGAAGGACAGCGCTCAAATTGTGCGGCATAGCGGGTTTTACGCATTCGCAGCGCGCCGCGGAGCCGGGCCGAATCGAGGAAGCAGTCGCGAGCATCGTGCATCGCGGGCCGAACCAGCAGGGCGTTTTTGAGTCGGAAGCCGTTTCGCTCGGAGCGGCGCGGCTGAAGATCATCGATATCGAGGGCGGCGATCAGCCGATTTTTTCCGCGGACCGCGATACCGTGATCGTCTTCAACGGCGAAATCTACAATCATCTGGAGCTGCGGCGGGAGCTGGAGCAGCGCGGGCATCATTTTCGCACGCAGAGCGATACGGAAACGGTGCTGCACGCGTTTCTCGAGTGGGACACGGATTGTTTCGCGCGGCTGCGCGGGATGTTTGCTGTAGCGTTGTGGCAAGAGAGCGAGCGGCGCCTGGTGCTGGCGCGCGATCGAATGGGGATCAAGCCGCTGTACTTCGCGCGGCAAGGCGAGGATTTATTTTTCGGGTCGGAGCTGAAGGCGATTCTGGCGCATCCGGAAATTCCGCGCTGGCTAAGCGTCGAGGGCCTGGATTGTTATCTCGCGCTGAACTACGTGCCGGCGCCTTGGACGCTGGTGGAGGGGATCGAGAAACTGCTGCCGGGGCAGTGGCTGGAATGGCGATCGGGAAAAGTTCGCGCCGAGCGCTATTGGCTGCTGCCGCGCGGCAAAGAGACTCGCTGGACGCCGGAAGATGCCGAGGCGGAACTGGACCGTTTGTTGAAGCAATCGGTGCGAGAGCATCTGGTGTCGGACGTTCCGTTGAGCGTGTGGTTGAGCGGCGGGTTGGATTCGTCCAGCCTGGTGCATTACGCGGCCGAAGCCTCGGCGGCACGGATCAAGACATTTTCGATTACGTTCCAGGGGCGCAGCTTCGATGAGGCGGGCTATGTGCGCGAGGTGGCGGCGCACTACGGAACGGATCACGAAGAGCTGGATCTGAATCCGGAGCAGGACCTGGCGGGCGCAATTGGGGAGCTGGCTTATTATTGCGACGAGCCCAATGCCGATTCGGGCGCTTTGCCGGTGTGGTTCCTTTCGCGGCTGACCAAGGCGAGCGCGACAGTGGCGCTGAGCGGCGAGGGCGCGGACGAATTGTTCGGCGGATATCTGATGCAGCGCGCGAGTATGCTGGCGGGCGCGGCGCGGCGGTTACCCAAGGGCGCGCTGGGCGCGCTGCTCGCGCTGGCCAAACGCTGGCCGGTATCGAACGACAAAATCGGGTTCGAATACAAACTCAAGCGGTTTCTGGAAGGCTGCCGGATGGCGCCGGCGCGCGCGCACGTGTATTGGAGCGGCACCTTCGACGATCCGGAAAAGAGCGGCCTGGTGCGCGGAAAATTGGGCGGAGCGCTCGATGCGGTGCTCCAGGAGCTGGCGGGCGACGAACTGGAAAGCTTTCTCTGGTTCGATCAGAAATATTTTCTGCCGGACAACATTTTGACCAAGGTGGACCACACCAGCATGGCGCACGCCATCGAAGTGCGGCCGCCGTTCCTGGATCATCGCATCGTCGAATTCGCGAGCTCGCTTCCGGCGGATCTCAAAATGCGCGGCTCCCGGCAAAAGGTGGTGCTGCGGAACCTCATGCGGGGGAAACTGCCGGCGGCAATACTGGCGCGAAAGAAAATCGGCTTCGATATTCCCACGCACGATTGGTTCCGCGGGCCGCTGCAACCTCTGATCGAAGATGCGGTGGCGTTCGCCGAGGCCGAGCACGGAGAATTCTTCGAGATTTCCACGATCCGGGCGCTCGTGCGGGCGCATATGGAAAGGCGTGCGAACCTGGGCTATCATCTGTGGGGATTGATGACATTGTTCTTTTGGATGAAAAAATGGGGAATCGAGAGCCGAACGCCGGCAGTGCCGGCGCGCTCACCGATGGACAAGGTTTTCGTTACCACAGCCTGATTGTTTTACTGGTGGCCGCCGCGGTCTACGTGGGCTGCATGTTTCCGCCTCCGTCCTTGATGGATGACGTGGATTCGGTGCAGGCGCAGATCGCGCGCAATATGCTGACGTCCGGCGATTATGTAACCGCGCGGCTCGACGGCATTCCGTACCTCGAGAAATCGCCGCTGAACTATTGGCTGATCGCGGGAGCGTACAAAATCTTCGGAGTGCACGATTGGGCGGCGCGCATTCCGCTGGTGCTGGCTGCGATCGGGCTGGCATGGCTGGTGACGGCCTTCGGGACCTGGGCGTTCGGGCGGCGCGCGGGCTTTTATGCCGGGCTATGCATCGCTACGTGCTTCGGCCTGTTCCTTTTCACGCGCATTTTAATTCCCGATGCAATGCTCACCGGGTGTGTGGCGCTCTCGATGTGGGCCTTTCTGCGCGCCATTGACGAAACCGAGCCGCGGCAGAGGTGGTGGGCATTCGTGCTGGCCGCGAGCCTGGGAGTGAGCCTGCTGCTCAAGAGCCTGGTGGGCGTGCTGTTCCCGGTGGCGGGCGGGATCATCTATCTCGCGGTCACGCGGCAGCTGTTTCATGCGAAAGTATGGCGCGCGCTGCGTCCCGGGAGCGGCGTATTGGTGATCCTGCTGATCGCCGCGCCCTGGCACGTGCTGGCGACGCTGAGAAATCCGCCGTATTTCGATTTTACCATGCACAGCGCTCCCGGCGAATATCACGGATTTCTGTGGTTCTATTTCATTAATGAACAGCTTTTACGGTTTTTAAATCTTC
>Ga0335074_10014738_pt1 | contig 10960 bp, 13 predicted proteins | sample Lox_Sample_23_FD_206715 | JGI IMG/M metagenome (GOLD analysis project Ga0335074, IMG submission 206715) | Soil microbial communities from Loxahatchee National Wildlife Refuge, Florida, United States - Lox_Sample_2.3 | ecosystem: Environmental > Terrestrial > Soil > Wetlands | place: USA... | reverse complement strand
TTTCTTTGCGGCAGAGCCGCTCGAGAAACTTGAATGTCGCTCGAACTCTCCGCTGCCGCGGCGTAAGGTGATGCTTCGTGATGGCGAGTTGAATGAGTTCTTCTTGTCTTTTTGTTAAACGGCTTTGGCCACGGCCTCCCGGGCGCTTCTTGGGAGCTAGGCTTGTTGCGCGGTCGTCTTCCCGATAAGCTCGCAACCATCGATAAAAGCTTGCCGGACTGGTACCGAGATCCGCCGCTGCTTTTTTCGCGTCCTCACGAGTGGGCCGCGGCAGCTCCAGAAACTGATCGATAACTGCTTTTCGACGAACGGCCTCCCGGAATGCCGTATCGTCGACGGTCGTTAGGTCCGGTGCGTCATCGACAGATGACTCCCCCTCACTCGGTAATGTTAAATCGGCGATCCGCAATAGCTGGGTTCTCCCGGTCTCAAGGTCGCGAGCCTGCACCTCAGAGAAGCTCACAGCGTCGTTTGTTACGCGAAACCGTCTTCCGTCGACTTCGACGATAGCCCCACGCGAGCAGTCAAGCGATTTTTTCATCAAAGGAATCCGATTTGAGAGAGAGCTTGAAATCTGATGTGTCCATAGGTAGGTTGAGATCGCACCATATTTTGCGGTGGGTAATTAGTGTCCAGAGGGTCGTAAGAGCCTCCGCCTTCTCAGCCGAGTCGCCGTAACACTCGTCGAAAAGTTGCTGGAAAGAGGCGGTTTTCAACTTCGAAAGAGCGCCAAGAAACACGGCCTCAAATTTTGGGTCAGGCTCTTCTCGCAGGTATCGCAACAGCCGGCGAGCGTTGTAGAAGAACGGTGTCAGTATCTTTCGCTGCGTTCGAAGGTGGTACGTCATTGCGTTGGCACGAGCATAGCCACAAGCGGCCCGCAAGCGGGGCTTAAGATGCACCCAATTCTTGATCAGGCGTTCCTCCCGAAGGACATCGACGATAGCAGCCGATCGGCCAAGGCGAGCGTCGAATCTCACGAGGAAATCGGGAAAAGCGTAGCACTTGCGCCGCCCGCGCCAAAACTCGATTTTTGGGGGCGGCTGAGACTCAAAGCAGGCTACTGACTCATCCAGTTCGAGGTTAACGCAGAAATTGAACTCGAGCATGGACTCGACCGGGACCAGGGTGCCGCCATTCTTGCGGCTCCAGAAATGCCCGGGCGTAGAGGTCGTCTTGGGCGGGATCCGACGAGAAGGCGCCATAGCCACCCCCTAAACCAGTCTCACTTCTCCTGTAAATTTAGGAACTGGTCTCACATCTCCTGTGCCCAGTCTCAAACCCCGCTGTAGGATCGGGCCGGAAAACTGTGGGGTCCAGTCCCATTTTCTTCTGTAGTTCACATTCCGCCACCGGTGAAAGTGTGACGCTTTCGCCGTAAAATGCGAACTCCTGTTCGATTGAGGAGCGAGCCGCGCCGGCCGCCATCCCTTCGAACGTACTCGACGCACGGCGGCCTGCGCCCCCCGCGAAGCCAAATGGTGCGCGGCTACTTTTTCCGTCTCTTCTTGAACCGTTTGTGGGCGCGTTCGATGAGCTTGAAAGCGCCCTTGCGAGAAGATTGACCGTCGCAGGCGATCTCGTTCCCCTCTTCCTCGGAATACTCGACCAGAAAGCGCTCGATACCGCCGAGCGTTTCCTTCGGGACGTCCTTGAGATCGTCGAAGGCATCGGTCTTGAGCGACACGCCGGCGCGGCGTTGCGGGCACGCAACGAGACGGTTGTTAGTGACGCCGTTCTTCTTCAAGAGAATCCCGCCGATGACCCCGACGTCGAGAAGACAGCCGGAGAATGTCGGCGCGTCGTTAATCACCAAGACGTCGATCGGATCGCCGTCGTCGGCAAGGGTCTGCGGAATGAAGCCGTAGTCGTACGGCCACATCAGTCCCTCGGCAAGCGTCATCTTTAAACGCATGATTCCGTATTCGGGCTCGAACGCAAACTTGTGGCGAATGCCCGCGGGCGTCTCGATTACGGCGAAAACGAGATCGCGGTTTTTAGGGTCGAAGGCCGGAATCATGTCGTAGTTCGTCGCGTTATCGGGCGTGCTCATGGATGGCATCTACCCAAGGCACCGCCGGTCTTAGCGCGTCGAGATGTATCCGAGCTGCGCGAGCGTGCTCGAACCTCCGGAACACGTCTCCAGCGTTTCGGGCGCTCGCACCACGTAAATCGTCTTGGGCTGCAATGCCGGGACCGAGACCGCGAAGGTCGTGGTCGCACCGGGCCGGCGGGTCGCTTCGGGCTGCGGAAGCGGGCTCGGGAGCAGCGACAGCTGCGTTTGTACGATGGCGCCCCCGGTCGCCTGCAAAATTGGCGCGACCGTTTCGTTGCCCGCAAGAATCAGCACGCCGACGTTCGGCGAGACTTTGGAAAACGATTTAGGATAGAGGAGCTGCTCGAAGATCGTCTGCGAGCAGAACGATTGGAGCGCCCCGGCTCCGCTGCTGGTGCTGCAGCCGGCCGCGACTGCGGAGAGCGTCACGAAGGCAAATGCCGGCGCTAAAACGCTTCGAAGCATTGGCCGGCTTTCGAGCGTGGCGGCCGCGCGGGCCTGGCGGGGGAGCAGCGCTTCGCTTGACCTCCCGTTCGACCGCGGCAAACGCCCGTCGCCCGCACCTCTAGCCGGCCGCCGCACTCTTCTCCGACATCATCCAGTCGATCGTTCGCCGGACGCCGTCCGCAAACGGCGTCTTGCGGACGTGCCCGAGCCGAGTCCGAAGCTTGGCGTCGTCGAGAATCAGGCCGTGGTCGAACAGATAATACATTTCAACCAGTTCGCGCATCGTTCCGTCGAAGAGACCGGCGACGCGCAACATGGTTTTTGACGCAACCCGCACGCGCTTCGGGCGCCCGAGGACGCCGAAGACGATGTCGGCAAGCTTCGTTGCCGGCGATCGGTGCGAAGCCGCCGAGGTTCCAGCACGACCCGTACGCGTCGTCTAGCCCCGCGAGATCGAGCAACGGTTCGGCGGCGTCGGGAACGAACGCGAAATCGCGCTTCACGTCGAGCGGGCCGATGAACGTCGCGGGTTTTCCGGCCACCGCTTCGCGCATGAAGTAGTTGGCGAAGCCGTTGTCCGCGTGCGGCCCGTAGAAATCCGGCAAATGCATCACCAGCGTGCGCATGCCTTGGCCGTCTGCGGACAGCACGAGCCGCTCCTGCTCGAGACGGAAGCGCCCCTTTTTCGTCGTCGGCTCGTGCGCGACGGATTCGGGAACCTGCGCGGACGCTGCCGGGCCGTAGCTGTAGACCGGCGCGACGTGCACGAAACGCTTGACGCCCGCTTCCCGCGCCGCCCGCAATGCGTTCCCCGTCATGACCGGGTGCTGCTCGAAGTTCGTATACGGCGCGCCGGCGAGATAAACGATCGTGTCGATGCCGTTCGCCGCCTCCGTCGCGCCGTCTCCGCTGAGAAAATCGGCCGAAGACGCCTGCGCGCGAGGGAACTCCCGCCGCATGCGCTCCGGGTCGCGCCCGACGACGCGGTAAGCGATGCCGCGGCCTTCCAGTACGGGGGCGAGCGAATGTCCGATCGCACCGCCTGCGCCGAACAGGCCGACGACTCCGACCGATCCTTCTTGCATACGAGCTCCTTGCGTGAACGTGACGGATCGTGGTCTGCGGCCGCGGCACGCTCTCCGGGCAAAGTCACGTTGAGCGTCGCGGCGCAACGTGTTAGAATTCCGGCGCATGAGTTCCTACGGCGTTGTTCTCGGCCTTCTTCTCGCGGACATCGCTGCGGCATCGCCGCCGCCGGCCGGTTCGGCCGGCGCCTTCGCACCGATGACGTTTCTGATCGGAACGTGGTCGTGTTCCGGGGTCTTTCCGGCAAGCGGACGCACTATCGCCTCGACGATTTCGTTCGCGTCCGACCTCGACGGTGCGGCCATCGTCAAGCATCACGACGACGTCGCTCCGGGACCGTACCGCGCCGTCGAGACGTGGGTCTACAATCCGGCGAACCGTCAATACGCCGCGGCGATCGCCGACAACTTCGGCGGCGTTCGCGAGTTCGACTCGCGCGGATGGAACGGCGACGTATTGGTTTGGTCGAGCGCTGCCGGGGTCAAGCCCGACCAGGAGTTTGCGTACACGAAGATCTCGGACGATCGCTTCAAACTAGATTGGCGCGTCTCGCGCGACGGCACCGCCTACGCCGTCGGCGACACGCTGACGTGCGCGCGCGCTAAGCCCTCGGCGTAGACGCCGGTGGGCGGCTAGGCTTCCCGGCTGCCGGCTGCGAACCTCGCGGGCATGAAGGCGTTCCTTCGCGGCGTTGCCGCACTGCTCGCCGCGGCACTCGTTCCGGCGAGCGCCCGCGCCGTCGAAACGATTCCTTTCACCGACGGCCAGGGAGGCGCCATCGTCGTGCAGGCGTCGATCGACGGCCGCGCCGCCATTCCGATGGCCGTCGATCTGGGAGCGGGTCTGGACCTGCTCTCGTCGCGCGCGGGCGCGCAGTACGTTGCCGTCAACGGCAAGTACGCCACCCTGCGCCTTACCGGCCAGCGAGCCGACATTCCGTTCGGCAGCGTGCTTTCGCTGACGACCAACGGCGTGCGGCTCAACGCGCCGCTGGTCGGTATCTGGAACGGACTCGACGGCGGCAGCGTCGACGGTCTGATCGCGGCCAGCGCGTTCGCCGGCATCGCCACGACCTTCGACTATCGCGGTCATCAACTCGTCGTAGAAGACGCGACCACGTTTCCGGATCGGAAGCGCACCGCTTCGCGCGTTCCGATCGTGGTGCGCGACGATCTGGGCATCGCGCTCGACCTGTTCGCGCATTTCGACCTCGGCGGCGGTAAGACCGCGCTCTGCCAGATCGTCACCGGCTCGGACGGCATCACGTTCGATACGGCGCTCGCACGCGAACTCGGCGTCGATCTATCGAACGCCTCGTCGCAACGCGCGCATTCGCCGTGGGGCGACGGCGTCGTCGCCACGATCCCGTCGCTGGCGCTGGTCGGGGCGTCGCAAACCGCGATGCAGCGGCCGCAAGTGGTCTTCGCCGATCTCATTCACGACTGCTACGTCGGCAACGCTTTCTGGAAGGCGCGCGGATTCACGCTCGACATTCCGGGCCGCGCGCTCTGGATTCCCGGCAGCTGACGCCGGCCTAGCGCTCGAGCGTGGCGCGGTCCCAGTGCCCGAGGTCCGCGGCCGCTTCGTAGGTCGACTGGAAGAACGCGAGAACGGCGGCGTCGGGATCTTCGGCCGTACGCACGCTCTCGTAAGGCAACAGAAACTCGCGCATCTGCACGAGCCAGAGCGCCGAAGCCGGCGACACGGCGGCTTCCGCAAACCCCTTCGGTTCGGGATAGGCGTAGGCGTAGAAGGCGGCATCCGTGCCCGAACCGCCGGGCCAAAAGCCGACGCTGTGTTCTTCGCGGGAGTAGGCTTCGCGCGTCACCCAGTCGGGAAGGTTTGGAAAGCCCCCCGGATGCGGCGGCGCTACGCGTCCGGAGAAGCGCGTCGTCGCGAGATCGAAACTGCCCCAGAAAAAATGCACCGGGCTCGCCTTGCCGACGAATCGCGCGCGAAAGATTTTGCAGAGGCGATCGGCCTGCGTCAGGACGCGAAAGAAACGGTTTGCCGCCGCCGCGTCGTACGACGCGTGGGTCGAGTCCTCGTCGAACGGGATCGCTTCGGCGACTTCGTTGGGCCGGCGATCGATGCTGACGTGGACGTTCGCGGCCGCCAGCGCGTCGAACAGCTTACGATAGAATTCGGCGACGCTCATCGGTGCCAACGCGAACCGTGTCGTACCGCCGTCGCAATCGTCGATTAACAGCACGTGTTCGATAAAGTCGAAGTCGATTCGGAACGAGCGGCCGTCCTCGTACGGCATTGCCGAGGTGGTCAGGCCGCGCGGCGTGACGTACAGAGCGACGTTCCACCAGTGATTGACCAGGGGCTCTTGGCGTAGCCGAATCTTTCCGACGATTTGCGTCCACAGCTGCAGCGTCTGCTGCGTCGCACTCCAGGACTCGTGCCGAAGCTCGGGCCAGCGTTCGACCGTCGCCGAAGAATTCATCAGTGCACCCCCAGACTCTCGGCCTGAACTTCGTCGAGAAACTGCCGGAGCTCCGCGGCCCGCTGCGCGCCCATGCGCTTCGCCGTTTTCGTGATCAAACGAGGCGGAATGTCGGTAACGAACGAGCGGAGTTGCTCGAGCGCGGGCTCGAAGCTGTCCGCTTTTTCCCCGGTCAAGGCGACGATGCGAGCAGCCCCGATCGCGCCCAGAAAATCCAGCGAGTCGGCGTCGTGCAACACGACGGCATTCGGGTCCGTGCCCGGGTCGCTGTAATACATGTGGCCGCGTTCAGCGGCTTGGACGGCGGCCAGCTTCTGCATGGGAAATCCCGCTGCGCTCAAGATCGCTCCGCTCTGCTCGGCGGCGCACTCGCCGTGCTCGACGTGCGCCTGCGGGCACGGCCTGAAGGCCGCCATGTCGTGCAGAAATGCCGCGGCGAACAAGACGTCGGGATCCACGTGTAATCCGTCGCCCTGCGCCAGGATCAGCGCCAGCCGGTAGTTGCGCTCGCTGTGTTGCCAGCCCCACGCCGGATGCCGAAACGTCGAGCGGGCCATGTCGTAGATCGTGACCTGCCACGGGGCGTCCAGGGGAATTCCCGACGCGGTTTGCGGCGTGCCGCTCGTCGTAGCCAGCACAACCGCGAGCATTGCGGTGCGAACGATCATTCCCGGCCTCCTCGGCGGCGCTCGGCGCCCGGGTTTTGCCCGGAATCGCCGAAAACGGACGTATGCAACGTTACCTCCTTCTCGTCGCGTTCCTCGCGTTGCTCGGTGCGGGCGAGCTGAGCTCGATGTTCGGGGTCTACGTCTATCCTGCGAAGGGGCAAAGTGCAACGCAGCAGGCCGACGACGAATCCGTTTGCTACAAGTCGGCCAAGAGCAAGACGGGGGTCGATCCGGCGAACTTGCCGCCCGCCACGCCGGCGCCGGTCACCGCGCATCAAGGCGGCGCGCTCCGGGGAGCGGCCGGGGGTGCCGCCGGCGGTGCGGCGATCGGGGCAATCGCGGGCAACGCCGGACAGGGCGCCGCAATCGGCGCGGTCACCGGCGCGCTGGTGGGAAGAGGCCGCCAGAATGCCGTCAACAACGCCGAGAAGCAGTACGCGCAAGCAAACGCGCAAGCACAGCGCTCGCAAAGCATGAACGACTTCCGGCGCGCCTTCGCGGCTTGCCTCGAAGCCAAGGGCTACACCGTCAAGTAACGCCGCGCGCGCGATATGGATTCCCGGGCGCTCTCGACGGGCGGTTCCAATCCCACAACGCTGCCAGCAGCGCCGCTGCAAGCGCGAGCGCGGCGGCAAGTTCCATCGCAGCGCGAAACCCTGCGACGTAGGACTGCGCTATCGCCGCACCGACGCGCGCGCGATCGGCCGGCGGAATCGCCGCGGCGTTGACGTGCCCCGAGAGGATGGCCGAGCGTTGAGCGGCCAGCGCCGCGACGCCCGCGGGCGAAACGCCCGTCGTCGCGCGAGCCAGACCGGCATCGAAGGCTGCGGCCAGCACTAGCCCCATAACGGCGATGGCGAGTAAACCCGCGACGCGCGAAGCCGCATTGTTGACGCCGGATGCGACTCCGGCTTCGGTGACGCTCACCGAATCCATTACCGTGGTCGTCAACGGTGCGACGAACAACGCTCCGCCCAAGCCGAGCAGCGTCGTCGCCGGAAAAAACGTGGTCCAGTAGGAGCCGCCGATGCCGGTCCGCGCAAAAGCGGCGAACCCCGCCGCGGCGAGGGCTGCCCCGGCGGTCAACGGCAGCCGCGCGCCGATCGCGCTCACCAGACCGCCCGACCAACGCGACGCGACGAACATGATGACGATGAACGGCAGCAGCGACGCGCCCGCCGCCAGCGGCGAATAGCCTTGCACGTTGATCAAGTCGAACGGGACGAAATAGAGGCTGCCGCCGAGCGCCGCATAGAGCAGCAACGTGTAGACGTTCGCACCGACGAAAGGCTTGGACTCGAAGAGCTCGGCCGCGAGCATCGGAACTCGGGCGATGCGCCGCTCGTAAACTCCGAAGAAGACCAGTGCTGCGCCGCCCGCTACGGCGGCTGCCACGTAGGGCGCACCGACGCGAACGACTTGCAATCCGATCAGTCCGAACACCAGCGCCCCTAATCCCAGGGTGGCCAGCGCGGCTCCGGCGACGTCGATCGAGCGCGGCGCGTCATCGTCGCGACTTTCGGGAACGCGCGCGAGCGCAATCGCCACGACCGCGATACCGAGCGGCACGTTGACGAGAAAGACGGCGCGCCACGACCAGGTTTGCGCCAGCCATCCTCCCAGTACCGGCCCGAGCGCCGTCGTCACCGCCGAGAATCCCGACCACGTCCCGATCGCTTTGCCGCGCTGCGCGCCGGAGAAGGTCGCCGTAATCAGTGCCAGGCTGCCGGGGATCTCCAGCGCTGCGCCGATGCCCTGCACGCACCGCGCCGCGATCAACACGCCGACGCTGGGCGAGAGCGCGCAGGCCACCGACGCCAGCACGAACAAGCTCGTACCGGCCGCGAACACCGCGCGGCGCCCGAAACGGTCGCCCAACGCGCCGCCAACCAGAATCAGCGCCGACAAAAAGAGCCCGTAGCCCTCGACGATCCACTGCAGATCGTCGGCCCCGGCGTGCAGATTGCGCTGGACCAGCGGCAGCGCCACGTTGACCGCAGTCCCGTCGATGAATCCCATGCTCGACGCGAGGATCGCCGCGACGAGGACCCACGTACCGGTCGTTGGCCGCACCAAGCGTGATTGGACGCTGCGAGCGCGAGTTCATGGCGCTGCCTCCCGACGACCCTCCAACCGCGCGCTCGGCGGCCGAAACCGGCGCGCGCAGGGTCCGGTTGGAGCCGGTATGATGCAAACGTCCAGCGCCGCCGCAGCGGGTCAGTTCCGGATCGGCGGCGATCTCGAAGTCAATCGTCTCGGGTTCGGCGCGATGCGCGTTACCGGCGACGGCATCTGGGGGGAACCCGCCGACCCGCAGGCCGCGCGCGAGACGCTGCGCTGCGTTCGCGAACTCGGCATCGACTTCGTCGACACCGCCGATAGCTACGGGCCGTTCGTCAGCGAAACGCTGATACGCGAAGTACTCTGGCCCTACGGCAGCGTCGTCGTCGCAACCAAAGGCGGCTTGGTTCGCGGGGGACCCGGCGAGTGGGACGCCGTCGGCCGCCCGGAATACCTGCGGCAGTGCGTATTGATGAGCTTGCGGCGCCTCGGCCTCGAACGCATCGACCTCTGGCAGCTGCATCGGATCGATCCGCTGGTGCCGGCCGAAGAACAGTTCGGCGCGATCGCCGCCATGCAGCGCGAAGGTTTGATTCGTCACGCCGGACTCAGCGAGGTCGGCATCGCCGAGATCGAATCCGCGCGGAAGTATTTTCCGGTTGCAACGGTCCAGAACGAATACAATCTGGTCGACCGCAAGAGCGAAGACGTGCTCGAGTACTGCCAAGCGCAGGGCATCGGATTCATTCCGTGGTTTCCCTTGGCGGCAGGCGACCTCGCCGAGGACGGCTCTCCCTTCAGCGACGTCGCGAAGCGACTGGAACTCACGCCTTCGCAACTCGCGCTCGCGTGGATTCTCCGGCGATCGCCCGTCATGCTGCCGATTCCCGGAACGTCTCGAGCCGACCACCTTCGCGAAAACGTCGCGGCGGCCGGCGTACGGCTTTCCGACGAGGATTTCGAGGCAATCGACGCGCAAGCCCGGTCGTAAATGTGGCCGCGCCTGCAGGTACCCGGGACGTTCGAAACGGCGTTGGTGCAGAACGTCTTGCACGGTCGCGCGCATACGCCCGAAGAGTGGTTCGAATATCTCGACCGGTTTCACACGGCGGTTCCAAATGCAAACGAGACCCTATTCGGCTTGCTGAACGCGGTCGGCGGACGGTCGACGTACGCGACGGTGGCGCGCGCGGTCGCAGCGACGAAGGCGCGGCGCGTGCTGGATCTCGGTTGCGGCGGGGGCTACCTCATGCACGATTTGCTCGCCGCGTGTTCGCCGACCGCGACCTTCGACGGCGTCGACATGTGCGAAGCCGAGATCGAGGTCGCCCGCGCGGCGTTCCCGGCCGAGCCGCGCGTTCGTTTCCAACGGGGGCGCGCCGAAGCCCTGGCATCGCCGGACGCGAGTTACGATGCCGTCGCCGCACATCAGTTCTTTAACTTTTTGCCCGATCCGTACCCCGCGCTGGCGGAAGCCCATCGCGTCTTGCGGCCCGGCGGAACGCTGATCTTTGCGGCCAACCAGGCCACGAAATACTTCCCCGACATCGTCGCACAGCGCTTGTTTCGCGCGGCCGCCGACGTCGTCGTCGGGCATTTCCCGGACTACCGTCCGGCCAAGACCTACGACGAGCGGATCTATCAGGACGCCGGGATCCTAGAGTTGCTGCGCGACGCCGGTTTCGACCCGGAGACGGTAACGATCGAGAAGTACTCGTTCGGCGCCGCACTCACCCCGCAGGAAGCCGCAGCGGTCGTGGCCCGCTTTTACATCGTCGCGTCGACGCCGTACGTCGACGAAGTTCTTGCCGCCGCCGAATCGCTGTCGCGGTCGATAGCGGCCGAAAACGGAAGCGACCGCGTTGCGTTCGAGCTGCCGTTTCGCATCGTCCGGGCGCGCAAGCCGGGACGGCCACCGGCCGCTACCTCCGCTCGTTGACCAGAACCGCCTTGCCCGGCCGGCCGTCGCTTACGCGGCGGTACGCTTCCTGCGCGCGTTCGAGCGGATAGGTTGAGTCCACGCGCGGAGCGCGCAGGCGTCCGGATTCGAAGTAGGCCGAGACTTTCGACAAGATCGCGCCGATCGCGGCGAGGCCGATCGCCGCCGTGTCCAATCCGTGCAGCGTCAGCCGCTTGCGGTACAACGCGAATAAATCGAGTTGCGCGTCGCGCCCCGCGGCCGCCGAGTAG
>Ga0335074_10014737_pt1 | contig 10960 bp, 12 predicted proteins | sample Lox_Sample_23_FD_206715 | JGI IMG/M metagenome (GOLD analysis project Ga0335074, IMG submission 206715) | Soil microbial communities from Loxahatchee National Wildlife Refuge, Florida, United States - Lox_Sample_2.3 | ecosystem: Environmental > Terrestrial > Soil > Wetlands | place: USA... | reverse complement strand
AACGGCATCGACCCAAGCGAGCGCATCGGGTGCCGGGAACGAATAGACGCCTCCGAAGAGGTGCAGCTTGAACATCTCTTCGAAGAGGTACTGCGCCACGGGGGAAAGTGACAGAAACCCGTTCCACTTCGTGAGTCCCGAGCGCAGGAACGGAATAGCGAGTGCAACGCGCAAAAGGGGTGGTGCTATGACTGCCGCCGCCCGACTGATCCAACCAACGAACGATTGAATCGGCGGCGATATCGAGCGCAGTGCGCGTGCAAGGGCGCTCATGCTCATGCAGCCGCTGCCGAAAAGTCGCTGAACGCGCCGCTCTCGAGCAGCCCGGCAAGATGCGCCGCGAGCTCGAAGTCCATGTTCTCCCGCATCGCCGCCGCGGCAGCGGCGGCAAGCGGCTCGCCACGCACGAGCGCATCGAGCAGATCCGCCCCGCCGGGAGGGAGCCAATGCACATTGACCTGAGCCTCGGGTCGGACCACCAGCGCATCCTCGCCGCCTGCATCGAGCGCCACCGGCCCAGGGACCCCATCCGCGACGTTCATGCGCCAGATCGTAAGCGCAGGATAGTGGGAGCGCACGACCCTGAGGGCGGGATGCATCGCGAAGCGAATCTCAGCGGCGCGATCGCAAGGCAGGCCGGACAGAGCTGCGGGATCAAGTGGCGCTGCATCCGCGGCGTGATGCGCTTCGATCCAGGCCCGCTCGATCCGCGCTACATCAGGCAGGTAGGGGAGTGATGCCGCAGGTTCGAATCGCTCGAGAAAGGCCGGGAATCCTGCTCCGTATTCGAGCAAGACGGGCGATCTCGGCGGCTCGGCGAGCGCGAAGCGCAGCGCCGCCTCGCGGAAGAACACCTCACCGACGAGCCGTCGCACGGCCGGGAAGCTGCTCTCCAACGCCTCGATGAGCGCCGTCGCGACGTTGTTGCGATAGACCGCGAATCGCCGCGGACAGGCGCGCCCTTCGGGGTCTACGACGCCGGCCGGTATCGGTAGGGATGGATCGATGAGCGCGGTCGCAAAGGCGCGCTGTCGTTCAGCCAGCGACGGCACGGGACGGCACCTTGCGAGGAGGTCTCGCAGCTGGAACTCGCCCGCTCCCGAGCAGGATCGAGTCGGCGCGTCGGGCTTCGCGCTCGAGCGCGGTCCACTCGGGCACCTGCGCATCCCACTCGATGAGCGTCGGCACCGGGCCGAGCCTCGCAAGCGCCTGCTGGTAGAGCGACCACACGACATCATCGACCTCGCGATCGTGGGAATCGATGAGCAGGGGGCCGCCGCCGTCATCCTCATCGCGCGAATGGCCGGCAAGGTGGATCTCCCGCACGTACGGCATAGGGAAGCGTTCGATGTATTCGCAAGGATTCCATCCCTGATTGGTACACGACACGAACACGTTGTTCACATCGAGGAGTAGCGCGCACCCGGATCGCCGCACGACTTCCCCGATGAATTCCACCTCTGACCAGGTACTCTCGGCGAAGGCAACATAGGTCGAGGGATTCTCGAGGAGCATCTGCCGTCCGAGCGCCTCCTGCACTTGCTCGACGTGGCGCGCCACGCAGCTCAAAGTCTCGGTCGTGTATGGCAGCGGCAGCAGATCATCGAGAAAAGCCGAGCCGTGAGTGGACCAGGCCAGGTGCTCGGAAAACGCGCCCGGTTCGTACCGCGCCACGAGCGCTTTTACGCGCAGCAGATGATGGCGGTCGAGGGGCCCCTCTCCACCGATCGAGAGGCCGACGCCGTGCAGGGAGAGCGGATAGCGCTCACGGATTGCGGTGAGGTAACGATGAGGTGGCCCGCCGGACCCGAGGTAGTTCTCAGCGTGCACTTCGAAAAAGCCGATCGGCGGCCGCTCCTCGAGAACGGTCGCGTAGTGCTGCGGCTTCAGGCCCACTCCGGCCCGAGGCGGTAGCACGTTCGAATCGCGGCTCATGGCCACAAATGGCGCCCTCGGGCAGGACTGCTGCGCGGACATGTGGTGCCGGTCAGCAGCCTGCCTCGATCGCGATCAGGTCTTCGGCGTGAGGCTCCCAGGCCCGTTCGGTGTCTGAATGTTCGTGCACGTCCCTGTCGGCACGAGCTTGAAGGAGTTGCCCTGATAGTTCGTCTTGCTGGTGCCGGCGCAGGTCGTGCCCGGACCCGCAAAGCAATCGTTCTTGCCTGCGAGCGCCACGCCGTAGCACTTCTCGTACTTGCCGGTCTTCAGCCTCTGCATCGTCTTCGCTTGCATCTGCTTCATCATCATCATCTCGTGCTGGCTCATCTGGTCAGCGCCCTGAGCATGAGCGGGCGCGGCGCTCAGGGATCCGAGTGCCGTCGCCAGTGCGCCGGCGACCATCAGGGTAAGCGTTCGGTTAGGCATGGGGTCTCCTCGATATGGGTGCAAACTCGGATCGGAGCGCGCTGGCTCCGCGCCTTGAATCGCACCCTTAGATTCGTTCGGAGCGGCAAAAAGGTTACAGTGACGGTCCGCGCCGACCGTGATGGCGACGGGCGAGCCCGAGCTCCAGCGCAGACGTGACCCGAGATCCAGCCTTTCCGCGGACCCTGCCGCTCGATGACGCTGTGCTCGCGGCGGCTATGCGCGCGGCGCAACGCGGAGGCCCTTGTGCCTACGCGCAGCTGCTTGCGCGGATTACGCCCTGGCTGCGCGGATACATCGGCAAGGAGCGCCGGTTCTTGCAGATGGCGGACGTCGAAGACCTCGTGCAGGACGTGCTGCTTTCGCTGCATGCGGTACGGCGCACCTACGATCCCGGACGGCCCTTCCTCCCGTGGCTGCTCGCGATCGTGCGCCACCGGATGGCGGATGCTGCTCGACGCCACACGAGTCGATCGGCCGGTGAGACATCGCCTGAGGCTCGCCAGGAGGCGAATTCCTCGTTCCCCGTAACCTCTTTGGAGGCCGCTGCGAACATGGAGGAGAGCGCTTTCGGCGACCCGCAGGCCCTGCGGCAGGCGATTCGAGCCCTACCGGCCGGGCAGCGTGTGGCCATCGACTTGTTGAAGCTCAAAGAGATGTCGTTGAAGGAGGCCGCGCGCGAGCTCGGCACGAGCGTTGGAGCGTTGAAGGTTGCGGCTCATCGCGGCATGGCGAGCCTGCGCCGGGCGCTGGGACGCAAGACGGTGAAGGAGTGAGCACGATCGACACCCAGCAGCTGATCGAGCGACTCGCAGGCGATGCGGCTCCGGTCGGGCGGCTGCCCGCGCCGTGGGTGAGGACAGCGCTCTGGCTTGCCCTCGCCGCCGTCAATCTCCTCGCCTTCGTGCTCGTCATGTCGCCGCGGCGGGACCTCGGCGCGGCGATCGCCAATCCGGCATTCATCACCGAGCAGCTCGCGGCGCTTGCGACCGGAATCACCGCGGGGCTTGCCGCATTCGCGAGCGTGGTGCCGGGATTCGACCGCAGGGCGCTCATCCTTCCGCTGCTGCCGCTCGCCGTGTGGCTAGCCTGCGTCGGAACCGGCTGCGCCACCTCGTGGATCCGGTTCGGTCCGGCGGGATTGACCGTGACCCCCGACTGGGCCTGCGTGCCGGCGATCACGCTGATCGGACTCGCACCGGCGGCCATCATCGCGATCATGCTCCGACGGGGTGCGCCGCTCACGCCGCACCTGACGGCCGCGCTCGGCGGGCTCGCCGCCGCGGGCCTTGCGAGCTTTGCACTTCGCCTCTGCCATGCGGAGGATGCGAGCGTCATGGTCCTCATCTGGCAGATTGGCACAGTCGCTCTCCTCACTGCGGCGGCCGCCGCCGCCGGACGATGGGTGCTCGGCTGGGGAATCCTCACGCGACGCGGTCGATGAAGTTCGCATGCGCATCCCCTCCGTTGAAGCGCTGAAGTGAGCCGGGCGGACTACGACATGGCAATCATCGGGGCCGGGGCGGCGGGACTCGTCGCAGCCCATTTCGCTTTGCGACTCGGCGTGCGGGTTGCGCTCATCGAGCGCGACCGAATCGGGGGGGATTGCACGTGGAGCGGCTGCGTGCCGAGCAAATCCCTCGTCAAGGTCGCAAGCGTGGCCGCGGATGCGCGCCGTGCGGCCACTTTTGGACTCGATATCACCGCCCAGCCGGTCGATCTCGGCAAAGTGCGCGCATACCTGCGCGGCACGATCGAGCACATCTACGCGCCGAGTGCGCCGCCGGCGCTGCGCGCGCAGGGTCTCGCGGTTGAGCTCGGGGCCGCGCGATTCATCGATCCACACACCCTCGATGTCGCGGGCACGCGGGTGCGCGCCCGCCGGTTCCTGATCTGCACGGGAGCGGTGCCACGGCGCCCGCCGCTGCCTGGTCTCGAGCGGCTGCCGTATCTCACGTATCGGGAGATCTTCGAGCGCGATCGGCTGCCTCGCACGCTGACGGTGATCGGTGGCGGGCCCGTCGGATGCGAGGTCGCGCAGGTCTACCAGCGCCTCGGGGCGAGCGTGACGATCATCGCGCCGCAGTTGCTCGCGCGGGATGAGCCCGAAGCCTCGGATCGACTGGCACAGGTGTTTGCCGCCGAGGGTATACGGCATGTGCGGAGGCGAGCTCGCGCCGTGCGCGCGGAGAACGAGCTCGCAGTTGTCGACACCGAGCAAGGCTCCTTCTCGGGCGAGCTGCTATTCGTCGCCGTGGGCCGCTCGCCGGCGCTCGAAGGTCTCGAGCTCGAGAACGCGGGTGTGCGCTCGAACGCGCGGGGCATCGAGGTCAATGCGAAGCTTCAGACGAGCGCCCGGCACATCTATGCAGCCGGCGACTGCATCGGCGGCGCGCAGTTCTCGCACCTCGCCGGTTGGCAGGCCTTTCAGGCGGTGCGCAATGCGCTGCTGCCGGGCAGCAGCTTGGGGCTCGCCGATCGCGTTCCAGAAGTGACGTTCACCGCCCCGGAGATCGCCCGCGTCGGATGCACGGAACGCGAGGCTCGGGAGCGCCATGGAAAGGATGCGCGCGTGGCCTCGCTCGATCTCGCGCAAGTCGATCGTGCGGTCAACGAGGCCGACGCCATCGGCTTCATCAAGCTCATCGCACACCGCGACGGGCGCGTTCTCGGCGCCACGATCATGGGCGAGCGTGCGGGCGAGGCGCTCGCGGAGTTGAGCCTTGCGATCTCGAGCCGGCTCACGGTCGGACAGGTGGCAAGCGCCATTCACCCCTATCCGACCTATTCGAGCGCCATTCAGCTTCTTGCCTCCGAGCTTGCCGTAGAGAAAGCGCTTTCCGGTCGCAAAGGGAAGCTCCTGCGGGCACTCGCGCGCCTGTCACTCGGGAGAGTCGCATGACCGACGCCGACTATGTCTTTCACGAGTTGACGCGAAGCATCTGCCCCGAATGCCGGCGCGTCATCGACGCGAAGGTGCTGCTGCGCCACGGAAAGGTCTACATGCGCAAGCGCTGCCCCGACTGCGGTCCGTTCGAGGCGCTCGTCTACGGCGATGCGGACGCTTACACCCGGCTCGCGCGCTACAACAAGCCGGGAACGCTTCCGAAGGAGCTCGGTACGGCAATCCTCGAGGGCTGCCCGTACGATTGCGGACTCTGCCCCGAGCACCAGCAGCACACGTGCGTAGGCATCATCGAGGTGAACAGCACCTGCGACATGAGTTGCCCCCTGTGCTTCGCCTCGGCGGCGCCTGGGTTCAACCTGACGCTCGAGGAGGTCGAGCAGATCCTCGATGACTTCGTGCGCGCGGAGGGTACCCCCGAGGTGGTGCAGTTCTCGGGCGGGGAGCCGACGATCCATCCGCAGATCATCGAGTTCGTGCGCGCCGCGAAGAGGCGCGGCATCCCGTTCGTGATGATCAACACCAACGGCAAGCGCATCGCGCGCGATGACCGCTTTCTCGATGAGCTTGCCGATGCTCGCCCGTGCTTTTACTTCCAGTTCGACGGGTTCGAGCGCGAGACCTACGCGCGCATTCGCGCCGAGCCGGACATCCTCGAGGAGAAGCTGCGTGCGCTCGACCGGCTCGCCTCCCGCGGACTCAAGGTGACGCTGGTACCCGCGATCGAGCGCGGCATCAATGAGGGTGAGATCGGGCGCATCGTCGAGTTTGCCATCGAGCATCCCGCGGTCGGCGGTATCAATTTTCAGCCCGCCTTCCATGCGGGCCGTCACCTGCCGCACGATCCCCTGCAGCGGGTAACCATTCCGGATGTGCTGCACTGGATCGAGACCCAGACGGACGGCATGTTCCGTCGCGACGATTTCATCCCGGTGCCCTGCTGCTTTCCGACTTGCAATGCGGTGACGTACGCGTTCGTCGAGGATGCGCAGCAGGACGGCGCTCGCGGCACTCGCCCGAAGGTTACGCCGCTCCCCCGGATCGTGAATGTCCACGATTACCTCGACTACATTACGAATCGCGCGATGCCCGACTTCAGCCTCGAGATCAAACGCGCGCTCGAAGGGCTGTGGTCGTCCTCCTCGGTTGCAGGTTCCGAGAAATCCGCCGAGCAGGCGCGGTTCTCCTGCCAGTCCTGCGGCATTCCGGAGGCGCTGACCATCCGCGACCTCGCGGATCGGATGATCATGATCATGCTGCAGGACTTCATGGACCCGTGGACCTTCAATCAGAAGAACCTGATGAAGTGCTGCAAGGCGTTCCTCCTGCCAGGCGGCAAGCAGGTCCCCTTCTGCGCCTACAATACGTTGGGCTACCGCGAGCAGGCCCGCGCGCAGCTCGTGGCGCTCGAGCCGGAGCGGCGGCGCGCGCGCTCGAGCGGGCGGCGATTCGAGCCCCGCGCCGTGCAATTCTCTCTCGCCCGGCCTGCTGGGGCGACTCAAGCGTCGACCCCATCCCGCGATCAGGCAGGCCCCCGATGAATTGGCGCACGGCTGCGCATCCTGATCCGCCCGCCCTCAAGCAGTGCTGCGCGCGGCTCTATGAAAGCGAGGCCGCGAGGTGGCTGCTCGGCGATTCATTCCATCCGGGCGGACTCGCGCTCACCGAGCGACTCGGATGCGAGCTCGGGCTCTCCGCTTCCGATCGCGTGCTCGATGTGGCCTCAGGTCGGGGCACGAGCGCGCTCCATCTCGCCGCGCGCTTCGGCTGCCAAGTGCTCGGGGTCGACTACGGCGAGGCAAACGTCGCGGCCGCCCGCGCCGAGGCCGGCCGCCGCGGATTGGACGATCGGGTGCGCTTTCACCTCGGCGATGCGGAATCGCTGCCGTTCGAGCGCGGCGCTTTCGATGCGCTGGTCTGCGAGTGCGCGTTCTGCACGTTCCCCGACAAGCCGCGTGCGGCGCGCGAGTTCGCGCGCGTCCTGCGCCCGGGAGGCCGCATCGGACTCACCGATCTCACGCGCAGGGAACAGCTGCCGCAGGGGCTCGCAGGCTTGATCGCGTGGGTCGCCTGCATCGCCGATGCGCAGCCGCTCGATCGCTACCTCGGGGAGCTGAGCGCCGCCGGATTTTCCATCGGCACGACCGAGTCGCATCCCGAGGCCTTAAGGGAGCTCGTTCAGCAGGTGCGCAGCCGACTGCTCGCCGCGGAGGTGCTGCAGGGCCTGAAAAAGGTCGAAATCCCGGGAGTCGATTTCGCCTCGGTGCGCAGCATGGCCCGCCTCGCCGCGGAGGCGATCGAGGACGGTGCGCTCGGATATGCCTTGATCACCGGAGCAAAGCCGTAGTGCCGAGCGGCAACGCGGGGGCCATCGCCGCCCACGCTCTCAGCGCTGCTCGCAAACCTGCTGGATCGGCTCGAAACTCGGCCCCAACTGCCCAGCGTCCCGTCGCCGTAGGACGTAGCTGGCCAACCCTTCGGCGAAAGGAACCTAGCGGCGCACCGCGTATCTTACAGCGCCCCTTGGCGCAGGTCGTTTACTCTGACTCCATCCGACACGCAAAACGGGTGACTGCATGAATAACGATCGAATCGCCGGTGCGTGGCACCAGCTCAAAGGGAAGGTGAAGCAGCAATGGGGCAAGCTCACGGACGATGACTTGCAGCAACTCGAAGGGCATAGCGAACAACTCGCAGGCAAACTGCAGGAACGTTACGGCATGGCTCGCGATGAGGCCGAGCGTGAGGCGAAGGAATTTCGTATCCGTAACGACTGGAACTGATGATCAATAGCCGCGGGCTGGGAATACAGCCCGCGGGTTCCGCCCGGCGCACACCGGCGGCGGGTCTCATGCTCGATCGCATGCGGGTAGCAAGCAGCGAACAAACAAAGATCTCGCGGCGACCGGTCCTCTCGGCATTGATGTCGCCTCAATCAGAGCTATCAGGCCAGACACTCCATTCATTTGAACGACTCACGCACGGACGAGTCTCGGCACAGGTCTTGCTGAGGCATGGTACCGGCCAACCTTTCGCTGGCGTAGCTAGCTCTAGCTCAAGCAGAACAGGAGTATCCCGTGGCGGCAGTGCAATCCCGAAAGCGCACAAGGGTTCAGAACGCCGCCGGCGCTACTGACGCCGCGCTGGCGAGCAACATTCCGGAACGGCTCGAGCAAGCCGAAAGGACGGCGCGTCAGACGGTCGACAAGATTCAAGAAGCCTATGAGCGGGCGGTTGATGTGACGCGCGCGACCGCCACCAGGCTCCGGCAACGGGTGAAACGTCGACCGATTGCCGCCGTTCTGACAGCAGGTCTCCTCGGATACACGATGGGACGAATCATCCATCGCCGCCGGTGAACGACCGGTGCGCGCATCGATTCGCAATCGGACCGTGAACTGACGAGGTGCAATCGTGATTGCAAGGAACAGTGCGTGGATAGTTCTACTGGCTGCCTCGAGTATGGCCGTGGCACAAGTTGGCACGACGCTCAAAGAGGGAGGCAAGGCGACCGTGGAGAAGAGCGAGGAGATTGGTGACCGAGCCAAGGCGGCGGTCGAATCTGAACCTGACAAATCAGTGGACATGGCGAAAGCGCACATCCACAAGGTGAAGGCGCATCATCACGCGAAAGCCGCCGAAGCTGCGGCCAAGGAGATTCCGAAATAAATCTGGGCGCACGGGACTGCGGTGCTATCGCAGACACCAGTACTGCGCACCTTGCTCATCCAGAAACGCCTTGGCGCGCGCTCCCTGAAGCGTCGCCAAAGTGGCCAGCATGCCGGCCTGCACCCGCCACCGGCCCCCACGCGCGCCTATAGGTCCGGAACCGCTGCGGCAATCCCCGGAGCAGACACGGAGTTAGGCATTACCGGTCCACGAGCCATCGATGACCAAGCGAGGGGGGGATCGCCCTGCGGCTCGCCCTCCTTCTTTCCTCCCCACGTCCAATACAAGCCGAGATAGGCGTAGGTTTCGGACTGGCCGGCGACGGAGTGCCCCAGACAAAAAAGAAGTTGAAACGCTGGCTTGCGGAAGTAGTAGTAGCCGCCGAAGTCAAGCATCGTTGCCGACTGAGTCTGCGGCGTCGCGAGGCCCTCCGCACCGTGGTACCAGATCTCTCCCCCAAGCGTCCACTTCTCGCCTATATCCCGTTGCAGCAACCATCCGGCATAAGGGAAGTTCTTGTAATCGACCTGATGCACGATTTGGTAGCCGCCCCCGCCGTAGGTCGTCCAAGGGCCGAAGTCCTTTTGAATCCAGATCGGCAGCTTGTACCAGGTCTTCCCCACGCCGAGACCGCGTGCGTAGCTGCCGGTCGGCAGCTCCACCATCGGAAAGGTCCCCACCTCCGGCATGTACTTCGTCTGCTCGATGAATCGATACTTCACACCGAGCTCGGTATCGAGGAGTCCGTAGGCGCTCGGCCCCTCTCCGGCGGGCGTATAGGCCGGGTTGTTCGATGGAACGATCGCTCCGAAGCTCAGGATGGCATGTAGCTGAGTGTTGGGGAGCGCGCCCCAGTTGAACTCGAAGGCGGGACCAATCGGGTCGGTCTCGATGGGCGTGCCGTCGCTCGCAGAGAAGACGTAGAACTCATAATGGCCGAGGTCGACGGGCTCGGGGTCGTCCGTCTGGAATGGCGGCCCGGCTACCGCGCTCATCGGGTGCACGAAGAAAGCGAGCGCAGTGAGCGCGCAAAGCACCGTGCTCTGCGGCCGCTTGCCTCGCAGTTGTTGAAGGTTGGGGCGATAAGCGCCTTGGCGTCGCATCAAGCTCGTCACTTGCCTTCGATCAGATCCATGGACGGCGGAAAGCTGAGTAGCAGCCCGGCGGCAAAGAGCGCTACCGCGATCCGATTGATCCACCACAGTTTGACCTCTCGGTGGGCAGCGAGGCAGCCCCGCGACGGACCGATGTAACGCGGTAGCCAACCCGCAGATATCAGTGTGATCCATCGTCGCTTGCACCTGCTGGGCGTCGCGCGCGCCGCGACAGTGATTGGCAACAACCTGCGCTGAGGTGCGCCACGTTTATATGGTGACCTCTCGTCGGAGCATCGTCCACGGGGAAGCACGAGAATGGCGTTCCCCGAAGTTGCGACGGCTTCGAGCTCTCGGATGTGCAGCGAAGTCTCCGGAGACTGCTATTGCAGGGGACCTGAGCGCCCCCGAACTGCGGTCCGCTGGACGCGCGAGCCATTGTGCACGGCATACCGGGAGGGCTCGCCATGCGAGCTCGGCGGGTTACCGTATTGCTTGATGCCACCGCCAGATTGGCTCAAGCTGATTGTCAGTTGCACCCAGCGACTCCCAGGATCTCGTCGATGGAACTGCTCGAGCGCGAACCCTGTCTTCAGGAACTTGCGAGGTGGCTGGAGGAGGCCGCTCGGCATGGCGGTTGCGTTGCCCTGGTCGCGGGCGAGGCGGGGATCGGCAAGACCACGCTCCTGCAGGAATTCTGCAGGCGACAGAGCGGCATACGTGCTCTCTGGGGAGCATGCGATGCCCTCTTTACACCGCGACCTCTCGCACCGTTGCACGACATCGCTCGCCAGACTCAGGGTCGGCTGCTGACGGTCATCGGCTCCGGAGCGAGCACCGAGGCGATATTCCCTGCCGCGCTGGATGAGCTCGAGCGAACGAGAGCGGTGATCGTCTTTGAGGATGTGCACTGGGCGGATGAGGCTAC
>Ga0335074_10014736_pt1 | contig 10960 bp, 9 predicted proteins | sample Lox_Sample_23_FD_206715 | JGI IMG/M metagenome (GOLD analysis project Ga0335074, IMG submission 206715) | Soil microbial communities from Loxahatchee National Wildlife Refuge, Florida, United States - Lox_Sample_2.3 | ecosystem: Environmental > Terrestrial > Soil > Wetlands | place: USA: Florida... | reverse complement strand
GACCCGCGAGTGGCGCCGCGCCCACGGCCATGCCTGGAACCTCGGCGATACCGTGGTGGCCGGCATCGGCCAGGGCTACATTCAGGTGACCCCGTTGCAGCTCGCGGTTTATGTGGCGAGGCTGGCCACCGGCCGTGCCATCCAGCCGCATCTTACGCGCACGATCGCCGGCGAGATGGTGTCGGGCGCGCACGCCGAGGACTGGCCGCTTATGGACCTGCCCGACAAGTACCTGGCGGCGGTCAGGGAAGGTATGTGGGCGGTGGTGAATGACAGAGGCGGCACCGCGCCCGAGGCACGGCTGCCCGATCCGCGTGTGCAGATGGCCGGCAAGACGGGGTCCGCGCAGGTGCGCCGCGTGTCGCGCGCGCAGCGCGAGCACGGGTTCGACAGCTCCAAACTGCCCTGGAAGTACCGCCCGAACGCGCTGTTCGTTGCCTATGCGCCGTATGGTGCGCCGCGCTACGCGGTTTCGGTGGTGATCGAGCACGGCAATGCCGGCGCGACCGCCGCCGGCCCCATTGCCCGCGATATCATGATGAAAGCGCTGACACGCGACCCGGCGGGCCGGACGACGGCACCCGGAACGGCGCCGGCCGCCCAGGTCGCGCAAGAGCAGCCGGCATGAGGGAAACCGGCGTCATCGATCGCCGCCTGTGGCGCGAGGCTTCGTTCGACCTGACCGCGAAGCTGTTTCGGATCAACTGGTTCTACGTTCTGCTGCTGTGCGCGTTGGCCGGCGTCGGTTATGTCGCGCTGTACAGCGTGGGCGGCGGGTCCGCCGCACCGTACGCGGCCCGGCATGCGACGCGCTTCGCCGCCGGGCTTGTGCTGATGGTGGGCATCGCGCTGATCGATATCCGTTTCATCGCCCGCTTGGCCTGGCCGTCCTACGCCGTCGCGCTCGGGCTGCTGGTCGTGGTGGCGCATGTCGGGCACGTTGGCAAAGGCGCGCAACGCTGGATCGAGTTCGGCGGGCTCGAGCTGCAGCCCTCGGAGGTGATGAAGATCGCGCTGGTGCTGGCGCTCGCCGCGTGGTTCCACCGCGCGTCCTGGGAGCGGATCGGCAATCCGCTGTTCCTGGCGCCGCCGCTGCTCGCGGTCGCGGTGCCGACGGCGCTGATCGTCAAGGAGCCAAATCTCGGCACCGGCGTCATCGTCGCGGCGATCGGCGGGGCGATGTTCTTCGCCGCGGGAGTCCGGTGGTGGAAGTTCGTCCTGACGCTGGCGCCGATCCCGCTGGTTGCGCAGCTTTTCTACAACCACCTTCACGACTACCAGAAAGCCCGTATCGATACCTTCCTCAATCCAGAGAGCGATCCGCTCGGGGCTGGCTACAACATCATTCAATCGAAGATCGCACTTGGCTCCGGCGGGATGTGGGGGCAGGGGTTCCTGCACGGTACGCAGGGGCATCTCGATTTCCTGCCGGAGAAGCAAACCGACTTCATCTTCACCATGATCGGCGAAGAATTCGGTTTCGTCGGTGCGTTGGTAGTGATGGGGCTGCTGTGCCTGATCATTCTGGCCGGCATGGCGATCGCGTTGCGGTGCCGCCATCAGTTCGGGCGGCTGGTGGCCTTCGGGCTGTCGGTGAATTTCTTCATGTATGTGTTCGTGAACATTGCCATGGTCATGGGCGTGATCCCGGTCGGCGGCGTGCCGTTGCCGCTGGTCTCGCACGGCGGGTCCGCGATGATAACGGTGATGATCGGGTTTGGTGTGCTGATGTCGGTGCACGTGCATCGCGATGTCGAGTTTCCCGACCTCCGCGATCGGATGTGAGCGGCGGGGTATCGCGATTCGATGGGGTTACTTTCGTGGTTCGGTCTGCGGCCATGTGACCACGTGCGGAGCTGCGTCGGGGGCAATTCGACACGAAGGCACTAAGGGCTGGACGAAGAGCTTGGGCCGCGATTGGAGACGGTGCCGAATCGGGACGGCGGGGCTGCCGTGGGGCGGTCCCGTGCGTGCTTTGTGTGTGACGCACTGTGGTGCGTTATCGGTCGGGTCCGCTCCACCATCGATCCGCTTCGCGGCTCGATCTTCCCACAAGCGGGGGGAGTTGTTCGCAGGGCGCCCGCCATGCGGGAAACGCGGTGGGGGGCGGCTGCGTCGAGGTGGCGGAATGCGCTTGGCTTTTCCGCCCTGCGGGATTTGCGACGGGATTTATGGGGGCGGGGGGGCGGCGCCAGCGCGTGGTCATGAAGGTGACCAGGTTGCCGCGGTAGTCGATGATGTCGCGGCAGAGTTCGATCCAGGCCTTTTTATCCAACTGGTTGGGCTCGATGCCGAAGTCGAGGCAGATGTCGTAGAGAATAGCGGCGATCGGGCGGCGACGGTCCTCGGCGGCAATATCATTGAGGGTGGGCGGGCAGGCGAAGAACCGGTTCCGGGCCGGGTCGTGCAGGCGGTGAGTTCGTTTGCCGCCATGCGACGGGCGTGCGGACGGGGGGCGGATGCGGGGACGCAGCTCGAAATCGCGGCCGTGGGCGGCGCGGTGGCGGAGCCTTTCCTGGAGCGCGGCGGCGCGAAGCAGGCCACGGGCGATGCGGTTGAGGATCAGTGGGAGACTGCTGATGTCGAAGGCTGTGGCGATGTAGGCGAAGCAGGGGAGAAGCTGCGGCTCGGCGACGTGCAGTTGCAGGGTGGCGGCAAGATTGCGGCCGTAGGCGATGAGGGTGTGGACGAGGCCGAGGAGCAGGCCGATGCGCCCCGGAACGGTCCGCTGGCGTTCGGGGGGGAGGGCTTCGATCGGGAGGGTGGCTGCGTCGGGCACGAACCGGGTTAGAGCACAGAAGGCGGGAGATTGCAAGAAGTAATTCCTGGAAATTGGGATTTTCGTCAGAAGGTGTGCCGCCAGCCTTGAGGCGGTTCGAGGGCCCGAGGGATGGTGGCGGACCGGGAACCTGGCGGATCGGTTCGGGATCGATCCGGCGCAGCGGTCCTTATGGACCGAGGCGGCCGCCGCGTGGGTCAGGCTGACGCGTGGCCGGCTCGTGCCGCCTCGATTTTGGCAATGTCGATCCGGCGCATGGTCATCATGGCATCCATCGCGCGCTTCGCGGCGGCACGATCGGGGTCTTTCAGCGCGGCAAGCAAGGCTCGGGGCACGATCTGCCAGGAAAAGCCCCAGCGGTCCTTGCACCAACTGCACGCGCTTTCGCTGCCGCCATTGTCGATGATCGCATTCCAATAGCGGTCGGTTTCTGCCTGATCGTCGGTTAGCACCTGGAAGCTTATTGCCTCGTTCGGGGTGAAGTTGGGGCCACCGTTCAGACCGACGAAGGCCTGGCCGAGTACGGTGAACTCGACGGTCAATTCGCTGCCCTGTTCGCCGCCGGGGTAATCGGAGGGAGATCGAAGGGCTTGGCCTACACGGCTGTCGGGAAAGGTGGCCGCGTAGAATTCTGCCGCTTTCCGCGCCTCGCCATGGTCGAACCATAGACAGGTGACGATTTTTCCGGGCATCGGAGTTCCTTTTAAGGCTTGACGGGACGCTTCGATATAAACGTGCATAATGCATGTCGATACAGGTCCGCTTCAAGATCAGGTTATTCGTTCGCGACAGCCTGCCTTTGCCTCGGAGCGCAGGGACGGCGCGCGCTGGCACCACATTTCGGCAGCGCTGGTGGGTGCTCGGACCGCGCGACGTGGCATTGTCAGTTTCTTCGGGTCGCCGATTTCACGGCAGCGGAACTTCTACCAGGCTGCCGCCATGATCATCACCGTGCATATCCCGTACGAGATGGCGGCCCGGCTCGCGGCCGAAGGCAGCGACCTCGAGGCGGAGTCAATCGTGGTCGTGCCGCCGAAAGCGTGGGCCGCCGGGATGGTTCGCGACCGCCAGGCGCTCGACATCCCGGCCAGATGTCAGGTCGTCGACCGTGCGAATTACCCTGGCAGCGGGTCGGTCGTGCAGTCCCCCGCTGTCCATCCGCTGACGGCGTCGCAAGGCACCTTTATTTTGAAATGGCGTACTTGCGAGGGTTCGCCGAACCGATCGAACCAAATATGATAGATGCGCTCGGCCTCGCCGGTGCGCTCGAGCGTAAGCAGAGCGGAATTCACGGCGGCGAGCAACGCGGGCTCGTTTCGAGCCATACCGATGCCGATGCTCTCGCGCGACAACTGCTCCCCAATCATGTTGAACCTCTCGCGATCGGGGGCGAGTGCGATCAGCGACGCCAACGTCGGGCCATCCCCTATGAGAGCATCGACAGCACCTTCCCGCAGGGCTTGCAAAGCTTGAGGTCCGTCGCTGAATAGCGACACCCTGGCCGCGGGGAAGTCGTTCGCCAGGTATTCCACCGCCGTGCTCCCCCTTGCCGCACCAATGCGGCTGCTGCCGTAATCTTCGACCCGGTCAGAATTGGAAGCGAGCACGACCAATTGTTGTCCGACGACGAAATACGGGATTGAGAACGCGACTGTCTTCGCCCGTTCGGGCGTGATCGTCATCTCGGCGACAATCAGATCAACCTTCCCGGACTGAAGCAGGGCGACCCGGTCGGTCAGCGTTGTCACAACCAACTGAAGCTCGACACCAATGCCGGCGGCGATCGCACGCGCGAAGTCGATGTCGTAGCCTGTGATCGTGCGTGAGAGAGGGTCGACAAAGCTGAACGGCGGGTTGCCGTCGCTCACGGCGACTCTCAGCACGCCTGCTGTGCGGATGGTGTCGAGCTGGTCGGCATGACCAGCAGTAAGCGCGCCCACCCACAGCGCAACTGCCAGCAAGAGGCGAAGAAACCATTTCATTCCGGCGGTGGCCACCGCCGCTACTCCGCCGCGATCGGGAGCGCCGCCGCTTCCGCCCTCACCCACACCGCCGTATCGTGGAACACGGCGCCCCCCATCGGCGGCGCCGGATCGTCGCTGGTCAGCGCGTTGATCCCTATCCCACCCTCGTAGCATTCGCTCGGCCAGATGCTTTCGACCACGACCACCCCGGGCTGTACGCCGTCGAACAGCCGCGCGTGCAACACTACCTCCCCGCGCGGGTTCCCCAGCCGGACGCGGCCGCCCTCGACCGCGCCGAGGCGGGCAGCATCCGACGGGTGGATCAGCACGGTCGGCCGCCCCTCCCGCCGGCGGGAACTCGCCATCTCGGTGAAGCTCGTGTTCAGGAACTGCCGCGCGGGTGCGGTTACCATGCGGAACGGGCAGGCCTCGCTACTCGCGTCCACGACCGCGAAATAATCGGGGAGCCGCGGCATGCGCGCGTGGTCCGGGCCGAGTCGCGCCCAGTCGGGGGCGAACCGGAACCGGCCGTCCGGATGGGGGAAGCCGGTGAGGAAATGCGCCTGTTCGTACGGCAGGGCGGCGTCGTGCCAGCGGTTCCGCAACACCGTTGCGGCGTCCGGCCAGCCGGAGGCGCGCAGGGTGGCGTCGATCATCTCCCAGGCGGTCATCTTGAAGCCGGGATGGTTGGCGCCAAGGCGGGCGGCCAGGGCGTTTATCACCTCGTGGTTGGAGCGGCACCCGCCGGGCGGGTCGATGAGTTTGGGGCCGATCTGGATGTGTGTGTGGCCGCCGGCCTGGTAGAGATCGTCGTGCTCCATGAACATCGTCGCCGGCAGCACGATGTCGGCCCAGCGTGCCGTTTCGGTCATGAACTGCTCGTGCACGCAGACGAACAGGTCGTCGCGGGCGAAGCCGCGGCGGACGCGGTTGCTGTCCGGGCAGACGGTCAGCGGGTTCTGGTTCTGGATGAAGAGGGCGTGGACCTGCGGACCGTCGCCCAGCTCGCGGCGGTCGCCGGTCAGGACGCTGCCGATGCGGCTCATGTCCATCTCGCGAACGGAGGGGTCGCGGACGTCCAGGCCCTCGATCAGGGTCTTGTCCCAATGGTAGATGCCGCGGTTGCTCCATAGGGCGCCGCCGCCTTCGTGCTGCCAGGCGCCGGTCACGGTGGGCAGGCAGGTCACGGCGTGCATGTTGGCCGGGCCGTTGCGGGAGCGCGCGAATCCGTAGCCGAGGCGGATGTAACTTCGCCTGGTCATGCCATAAAGCCGGGCGAAGACTTCGATCTGCTCGACGGGCAGGCCGGTGATGGTGGCGGCCCATTCGGGGCCGCGGGTCGCGAGGTGCGCCTCCAGTGCGTCGGGGCAGTCGGAGAAGCGCGCCATGTAGTCGCGGTCGGCCCAGCCGTCGCGGAACGCCACGTGCATCACCGCGCAGGCGAGCGCGCCGTCGGTGCCCGGCCGCAGCATCAGGTGCATGTCGGCCGCGGCGGCGGTCCCGGTGCGATAGGGATCGACCACCACCAGCTTGGCCCCACGCTCCTTCCGCGCGCGGGTGATGTGGGTCATGACGTTGACCTGGGTGGCGACGGGGTTGCCACCCCAGACGACGATCAGGTCCGCGCGTGCCATCTCCCTCGGATCCGGACCGCGGTAGCCGCCGACACCGGCGAACCATCCGGCCTCGCAGACCGAGGTGCAGATGGTCAGCTTCTGGCGGGAGTAGCGCATCGCATGGCGCAGGCGGTTTATCCCGTCGCGCTGCACCAGGCCCATGGTGCCGGCGTAATAGAAGGGCCAGACGGCCTCGGACCCGTGGTGTGCCGTGGCTTCGGCGATGGCATTGGCGGTGCGGTCCAGCGCCTCGTCCCAGCCGATTGGGCGGAACTGGCCGGAGCCTTTCGGGCCGGTGCGCAGCAGGGGGTGGGTCAGGCGGTCGGGGTGGTGGATGCGCTCGGCGTAGCGGGCGACCTTCGCGCAGATGACGCCGGCGGTGTAGTCGTTGGCGGCGGCGCCATGGACCGCGCCGATGCGCTTGCCGTCCAGGACCTCGACCTCGAGCGCGCAGGTCGAGGGGCAGTCGTGGGGGCAGGCGGATGAGCGGATGTGGCGGTGCATGGGGCTGCAATGATCGAGGCTGCCTCGGGTCGGGTCAAGGCGGGCCGACTCGCACGCGGCCTGTAGACTACCTGGGGTCCCCGGCCAGGCGAGTCGTGCGGTGATGAGGTTCTTGACCACCGAACCATTGTGGCTGTCGGGCGTCCTGCTGATCGGTGTGGCGACGCTGCTGACCATGGCCGGTCCGGTTGTGATCCGTCGCCACTTCGGTCTGGACCGTCTGGCCATCAACAACGAAGTCGCCGGCTTCAAGTTTGCGGCGGTCGGGGTGCTGTACGCCGTGCTGCTGGCCTTCGTGGTCATTGTGGTGTGGGAGAAGTTCAGCGACGCGGAGATCGAGGTGTCAGAGGAGGCCGGTGCGACGGCCACGATCTTCCGGTTGTCGGATGGGCTCGGCGCCGGTCCTGCGGCGGCGCTGCGCGACAGCCTGACCCGCTATGCCAAGGCGGTCATTGCCGATGACTGGCCTGCCATGGAGCGAGGCCGCGGCAGCGTGGCAGCGCGGCATGCGCTGGACGGCGTGTATGCGACGCTGCTGACCTATCACCCGGACAATCGCACCGGCGCGGCCCTGCTGACGGAAATCCTCCACCAGCTCGATCTGGTCACGCAGGGCCGCCGCGCGAGGCTGGTCATGGCGACGGGGGCGGTGCCGGGTGTCGTGTGGCTGGTGCTATTCGGCGGCGCGGCCCTGACGATCGGCTTTACGTTCTTCTTCGGCGCCGAGAACCTGCGGGCGCAGGTGATTATGGCGGCGGCGCTGTCGATACTGATCTTCTCGGAGTTGCTCATCATCATCGCCATCGACCACCCGTTCGCCGGTACGGTGAAAGTCGAGCCGGACGCACTGAAGGCGGTCGTGGAGGATTTCGGCACCGCATCTCCTCGTTGACGGTGGAGGAGCAGGGCGCGAGCTACGTCCGCGCTTTATGGGCTCCCTCAGGATCGGCGGAAAAGTGAGCGGGCCGCTATGGGGTGGCGCGGCGGCGGCGGAATGCGCTGCGCTTCTCCGCCCTACAATTTTCCGCCCCACAGTGTGTGCGTTGTCCGGGTGCTAATGAATCTCTCCTGAGCGGCGGATTGCCTCGCGCAATTTCGCCACCGTGAAGCCGGGCTCGCGGCAGACGTCGAGGATGACTTTCTCACGCCGGGAGATCAGCTCGATGGCGGCGGGCAGCTTCTTGACCGCGTCGGCGGGCACCACCACGGCGCCGTGCAGGTCGGCGTGGACCACGTCATCATGGCCCACCTGCATGCCGAAGACGTTCACCGGCTTGCCGAAATCGACCATGTGCACATGGGCGTGGCTCGGCCCGACGCGTCCGCCGATGATCTGGAAGCCGTGTGCCCAGGCGTCGATGTCGCGGTAGGAGCCGTTGGTCACGCAGCCCAGGGCACCGAGCGCCTTGTGCACGGTGGAGTGGACCTCGCCCCACCAGGCGCCGTAGCCGGGCCGGTCGTCCAGGTCCTGCAGCACGATGATGGTCGGCAGGTCGGCATCGGCGACGTAATCGTACCAGTCCAGGCGATTGGCCACCTTGCCGCGCGGCGGCTCCTTGGCGCGGATCATGCCTACTCGGGCGAGGCCGACGATCGGCGGCAGCTTCGGCTCGATCGGCACCATCGGCTCGACGGTGAAGCCGATGGCGCGGCGTTCCGGCACCACGAGTTCCAGGCCGTTGCAGATGGTGGGCGTGTCCCATTGCTGGAGGGTGTCGAGGTCAGCCTGGGTGAACGGCCGATCGGCCATGGCGGTGTTCTCCTGGGTGCAGCGTGCGCTGGAGGCAGCATGGCGCGCGACGCTCATAGGCGGCAAGTGAGGGGATGGCGCGGGAGGTTATTCCTTGCGTTGCAGGCACGAGTCCGAGAGTTTGTCTGCCACCCGTGAAGGAACCGATCGCACGGCGTTGACACGCAAGCACGTGCTGATGACCAGCGAGCCGGCTACCTCGGCTTGCATCTCTGCGAGCGTTTGCTGCGCGCCGGCGACGACGTGGTGTGCGTAGACAATTATTTCACGACCCGGAAGGACAACATTGCCCATCTTGATGCGAATCCGCATTTCGAGGCGGTGCGCCCACGGCCTTACCTTCCCGCTTTATGTCGAGGTGGACCAGATTTTAACCTGGCCTATCCTGGCTTTATCGGTACACTACCAGTTCGATCCGGTGCAGCCGAGCAAGACCGGCGTTCTGGGTGCGATCAACATGCTGGGATTGGCGAAGCGGATCGGGGCGACGATTGGCGCGGCGGGTGAACCGGCCGGGCCCGCGCGGCTGCCACGACGAGGGCAAGCGGTGCGCCGGAATGTTGTTCTTCGACTCTTCCGATCGACGTCGCCGAAGTTGCATCGGTTCACCGTGCGCCGCTACCGGCTGCGGATTGGATTTCGGCCAAGCGATCGAGGTCACAGGCATCATAACCTGTCCTGCGATTGCCATGGGGTTTTACAGGTCGTTACGGATTGCTTATCCAGTTTCATGTGATTTGGTGCGTCTATCCCGGCGACGACCTTCAGCGCTTTTCGGCGCTGGTGACATTGGCCGTCTGTGCGACGATATAGCGGGGATGTGACTGCAAACGGTGCGAGGTGGCCCGAACTGCAGGGAGTGACGCGACCGTGAAGGCTCCGTAATGGACGATTAATATTGCGGCAACATATTGATGGAACGGCATTACGGAGGCACGGCCGTCGAGGATAAGTCGTCAGCAGTGTCACGAGATCCAGCGCGTGTCCTTCGTGTCCTTAAGTACTATCGTCCGGACTTCACCGGCGAAGGCCTGTTCATGGAGCGCTGCACCGGCTTCATGCAGATGCTGGCGCCTGAGATGAGGCACCAACCGCTGGTGACCACGACACCGGAACCGGCCGAACCGCCGCAGGTATGCGGCACGCTCAGCATGGCCCGAGCTCGTCAAAATGCGGCGGTACGACCGCTTATGGCGGGATGCAGGCGGCGAGGCGGAGGGGCCCACAACCGTCGCGTGTGCGCTGCGCGCTCACTGAGTGAGAAAGATCTGCTTTACCGGTGATGTGGCCAAATACACAGGGCATGACGCGGCCACGGAAACCCCGTGACCAACGATCGACTTTGGGGCAACGTGCAACACACTGGTAGAACCGCATTACGGAGGCACGGTCGTCGAGGATGAGGTGTCGGTGAGTGTCACGAGAAGGACGGCACGCCCAGCGCGTGTTCTTCATATCCTTAAGTACTATCGTCCGGACTTCACCGGCGAAGGCCTGTTCATGGAGCGCTGCACCGGCTTCATGCAGATGCTGGCGCCTGAGGTGCGGCACGAACTGCTGGTGACCACGACACCGGAACCCGCCGAACCGCCGCAGGTATGCGGCACGCTCAGCCGGATTCGCTATCTCAGCCGCCGGCGGCTCACCGGCTGGCGACACGAGCTGAAGCTGCTGATCTGGTTTCTGCGCAACCTGCACCGTTATGACACCGTGCACGTTCGAACGCACGCAGACCGCTGTTTCCTGAGCTATCTCGCCATCAAATTGACACGCCGCCGGCTGCTGCTGTCATCCACGCTCGACGACAGCGTGCAGACATTGATCCGCACCTACCGGCGCTCTGCACACGCGCTGGTGTCACGGCTGTTTCGGTTGTTCGACGTGGTGATCTCTATCAGCCCTCGGCTGCAGCGACAATCGGCCGCGATACTGCCACCCGGTCGATGTCAGTTGGTGCCATGCGGGATCGTCCATCCGCGGCACGACCCCGGAGCTCGTGCCCGGGTGCGCGCCATGCTCGGCATCCCGACGAACGCGCTGGTACTGATCTTCGTGGGCGGGCTGAACCCGCGAAAGGATCCGTTGCGTCTGGTGCAAAATCTTCCACCGATTCTGCAGCACCACCCCGAGGCCATGCTGTTGCTGGTCGGACCGGCGGTAGATCCGGCCTACCGCGAAGAAATCGAGGCGGCAATCGTCGCCAACCGGCTGCGCGACCGCGTGGTGTTTGCCGGCGAGGTCGCCGACCCGCATCCCTATTTCCAGGCCGCCGATATCATGACCTTCGGCTCGACCCTGGAGGGATTCGGCATGGTCGTGCCGGAGGCGCAGGTGAATGGCTTGCCGG
>Ga0335074_10014735_pt1 | contig 10961 bp, 5 predicted proteins | sample Lox_Sample_23_FD_206715 | JGI IMG/M metagenome (GOLD analysis project Ga0335074, IMG submission 206715) | Soil microbial communities from Loxahatchee National Wildlife Refuge, Florida, United States - Lox_Sample_2.3 | ecosystem: Environmental > Terrestrial > Soil > Wetlands | place: USA: Florida... | reverse complement strand
GACCCTCGACGCGACCCAGGCCGCCGTGCCGGACGGTCAGACCGCCGCCTGCTGGATCACCCTGGGCCAGGACGGCGACGTGTTCGTCGACAACGCCGGCAGCCAGGTCATCAGCAGCTACCACGTCTCACTGTCCGGTCAGGTGACCCTGACCGGGAACACCAGTCCCGGCACCGGCGTGACCCCGCTGGACAACAGCGTCTCCTCTGACGGCCAGAACCTGTACGTGTTCGAGGCGGTCAGCGGCTCGGACCGGCTGGGCGAGTTCAGCACCGGCGCCAACGGCGCGCTCACCTCGGTCGGCACCCAGGCCCTGCCCACCGGCTCCGAGGGCGTCGCCGCGAGCTGACCCTCGCTGGAAGCGCACCATATGGAGGCGCTGGCGGCCTCGCCGGAAACGCGAAGCCGCCAGCGCCTCAAGTCCCGCACAGTTCCCCTGCCCACGACCACGCCGCAGCCCAGGCTGGAGTACCGGGGCGGCTGGCGAACGCGTCGACGCGGGGGTCGATGAGCTCGTGGAGTTTCGGGCCGGGCGGGTCTTCAGGTTCTCGATGTCGAAGATCGCCCGATAGGCGTCCTTAAGAGTTTGCAGAAAATTAAAGCGTAGCTTCCCGGGATCCGGCATGCTGATGTGGTATGGGCAGCATGGTGGTAACCAGCGAGACTCTGGCGGCGAAGTTCGAGACGATCTTCCCGCATCTGGATGAGCGGCAGCGGCGGCTGCTGATGGGGGCCGAGGCCCGGGTGCTGGGGCATGGCGGGATCCGGCTGGTGGCCCGGGCCGCCGGGGTCCGGGAGGCCACGGTGTCGCTGGGAGTGGATGAGCTGGACTCGGGCGCCGGGCCGCTGGGGCGGGCGCGCCGGCCTGGCGGGGGGCGCAAGCGGGCGGCCGACGTGGATCCGGGGCTGCGCTCGGCGCTGCTGGCCCTGGTCGAGCCGGAAGAGCGGGGCGATCCGATGTCGCCGCTGCGGTGGACCACCAAGTCGACCCGCACGCTGGCGGGTGAGCTGACCCGCCAGGGTCACCGGGTCGGCGCCGATACCGTGGCTGACCTGCTGCGGGAGGAGGGGTTCAGCCTGCAAGGCAACGCCAAGATGATCGAGGGAACGCAGCACCCGGACCGGGACGCGCAGTTCCGTTACATCAACGAGCAGGTCAAGGCTCATCAAGACAGCGCCGATCCGGTGATCAGCGTGGACACCAAGAAAAAGGAGAATGCCGGGGAGTTCAAGAACGGCGGCCGGGAATGGCGGCCCAAGGGCGAGCCGTCCCAGGTGCGCAGCCACGACTTCCCCGATGAGCAGCTGGGCAAGGCCATTCCCTACGGGATCTATGACCTGGCCATGGACGCCGGCTGGGTCAGCGCCGGCACCGACCACGACACCGCCGCGTTCGCCGTGGAGTCGGTCCGCCGCTGGTGGAACGCCGCGGGCCGGGCTGCCTACCCCGGGGCCCGGCGGCTGCTGATCACCGCGGACGCGGGCGGCTCCAACAGCTACCGCACCCGCGCGTGGAAGGCCGAGCTCGCCGCGTTCGCGCTGCAGGCGGGCCTCGCGGTCACGGTCTGCCACTTCCCGCCCGGGACATCGAAATGGAACCGGATCGAGCACCGGCTGTTCTCCCACATCACCATGAACTGGCGCGGCCGGCCGCTGACCAGCCACGAGGTCATCGTCAACACGATCGCCGCGACCACCACCCGCACCGGCCTGACCGTCCGCGCCGAGCTCGACCCCGGCACCTATGACACCGGGGTCAAGGTCAGCGACGAGCAGATGGCCGGCCTCCCGCTGGACCGCCACGACTGGCACGGCGACTGGAACTACACCCTGCGCCCGGAACCCCCGCGCCCGCCCGGCAGCCCCGCGCCCGCCGCAACCCGCCCAGCCCGCGACAGCGCCGGCTGGGCGCACCCCGCCCTGACCGGGATGCCGCCCGCGGACTGGGCCCAGCTGACCAGCGCGCTGGTCATCCCCTACCAGGCCCACCGCGAAGCCGGGCTGCACATCGCCCGCGGCGGCCCCGCCAGCCGCAAGCCCGCCGGCGGGTACCCGGCCGCGCTCACCCTGCCCGAGATGATCCTGGCCACCATCTTGCGGGCACGCTTCCGCATGCCGCTACGCGTCACCGCCGAGCTGTTCGGCGTCGTCATCGGCACCATCGCCAAGGCCGAGCGCCAGATCCGGCCGCTCCTGGACCAGCGCCGGCACGTCATCCAGCCAGCCGGAACGCACGTCAAGACCCTGGCCGAACTCACCGCGCTCGCCGCAGCACACGGCGTCACGCTCATCCCGGGAACCAAAGCCGCGCGTTAATAATCTGCGAGCTCTAAACGGCATTGCCTTATGACCGGGTATTTCCTGGAAGAGACACGCCGATTTTCTGACTACAAATCGTGGCCGGATCTCACCGAAACGGCAGTTCGGGGTGTAATTCTTACGGAGAGCTACGGCAACTTCGGTCTAAGCACTCACGCGCCGACGCCGGTCTATCGATACGGGTCGGGAGGCTCTCGCTCAGGGGGGCTGGCTGGCGGTGCGAGTAGGCCGAGTGCTCTGGCTTGCGCGACGGACTCGGCGCGGCGGTGCGCGCCGAGTTTGGTATAGATGCTGCGCAGGTGGGTCCTGACGGTGCTCGTGGAGATCGAGAGCTCGGTGGCGATCTCCGACGCCGACAGGTGGGTCGGCAGGTAACGCAGGACGCGAAGTTCGGTGCGGCTGAGCGGGTCCAGGAGCTGCCGCGGCCGGTCGCCGGACGCGGGCGTGCCGCCGGTCACCAGGCTCAGGATCTGGGCTAGCAGGTCAGCGTGCCCGGTCTGCCGTCTGGCCTGGCGCTCGAACAGCTCGCGGACCGGGTGCAACAAGAACCACAGCAGCGCCCCGTCGGGCGCGGCGATGTCGAGTGCTCGCTCGAATGCGCGGTCGGAAGCGGCGCGGTCGCCGAGCAAGTCCCTGGCGATCGCCTCCAGCAGGTATGCCTCGGCGCGCCAGGACCGCCAGCCCACCCGTGCCGATTCCGCTAGCACCGGCGCGAGCGCTGTCGTTGCGGCACGCGGATCTTGCCGGGCGAGTTGCAGCACCGCCTCTGCGATGCGCATCTCTCCCCGGTTGCGGATGCGGTCAGGGAGACCGGCCAGGTCGGCCTCTACCTGATCGGTCTCGCCGAGGCCAACCAGGACGTATACGAGCCATGCCTGCAGCGGCCGGGCCAGCGGATGCGGCCCGGCGAGCCGTTCGGCTGTTCGGAATGCGGCCAGTGCGTCGTCCAGGCGGCCGCACGCCAGCTCAAGCTGCCCTCGTACGAAGTAGCCCCCCATGGCCGACGCGGGATTGGCCTCGGCCCGGAAGATGCGCTCGCATCGCTGCACCCAGTCCTCAGCCTGGTCCAGCTGGCCCTGCCAGGCCAGGGCGGATCCGAGCGTCATCGAGGCGAAGCCGGCGAATAGGTCATCGGTCCAGCCGTTCAGGCGTGCCACGTCGAGAGCCCGCCTGCTCAATTCCACTGCTTGCGGAATCCACCGGTTGAGCTCTATCTCCGCGCGGTAGGTCAGCCCCATGAACTCCAGATACGGCGCTTGGATGCGCTGGGCCAGCGCGATCGCCTGCTTCAGGTGGGGCTCCGCCTGGTCAATCCGCCCGGTCCAGGTCTCGGCGTCGCCGATCTCCAGGAGCGCCAGCGCCTGGAGCTCCTCGCCTAGGCCCGGCTGGCCCGCGTGCGGCGCACCGGCCATCGCCAGCAGGCGTCCGGCCTCCTCGGCCCGCGCCCGCTGGTCGCCGCCTCGCCCGGCCACGAGCAGCCGGGCCAGTCCGATGAGCACCTCGGTGTGATGGCGGCGCCCCGCCGGCACCGCTTCGAGCCGGGCCTCGGCCACCGCCAGAGAACGCCGCGCGGTTTCTATCGACCCGTGCGCCAGCTCGTCCACCGTCACGACCGCGGCGAGTTCGGCATCGGCGGCTCGGAGGCCGGGTGGGAAACCCGCCAGCAGCGCGTGCACGGTGGCGGTCTGCCCGCCCAGGTTCAGGGCGGACCAGTGGTCAGCAATCAGGGCCGTGGCGAGGTTCCAGTCCTGCGCTGCCTGCGCGTGCAGGGTGGCCTCCAGCGTAAAGCCATGTTCAGCGAGCCACCGAGCCGCCAGAAGGTGCAGGTCGGCGACTGCCCCTGGCTCGGTGCGGCGCAGCTCGAGCTGGAGCAGGCCGGCAAACAGGTGGTGGTAGCGGAACCAGGCGCGCGATGCGTCCAGCGACACGACAAACGCGTTGGTCTCTTCCAGGTCCTGGAGCACCCGCTCGGCCCCACTGCCCCCGCTGATCAGGTCGGCCAGCTCGCCGTTGACCCGGTCCAGGATGCTGGTGTGCAGCAGCAGGCGCCGCACTTCTGCGGGCTGCCGGTCCAGCACCTCGGCCAGCAGGTACTCTGCTACTGTCCGCTCGCTGCCGGAGAACTCGGCTGCGAATCGGCCGGGGTCGGGATGCCCGGCCAGCGACAGTGCCGCCAGCCGCAGCCCGGCGACCCATCCTTCCGTTCGCTCCACCAGCAGTTCCACGACGGGATCGGCAAGCCGCAGCCCGGCGCCGGACATCAGCGCCCGCGCCTCACCGACCGTGAACTGCAGGTCCTCGGCCCGGATCTCCGTTAGTTCCCCCTCCAGCCGCAGCCGGTGCAACCCAAGCCGGACGTCATGCCGGGTAGCGAAGACGAACCGTAGATTCCTTGGGGCTCGCAGGACGAGCAGCTCTAGCTGCCGGAGAGCTTGATCCGAGCGCAGCTCGTGCAGGTCATCCACCACCAGCCAGAGCGGCTGCCCGAGCGGTGCCAGATCGGACAGCACCCGCTCGACCACTGCCCACCCGTCCAGGTCCGGCGCCGCCGTCCGGGCACGCACCAGACCCGCCCCGGCCGTCGTCTCGCGGAGCGAGCTCAGCGCCGACAGCCAGAACCGCTGCGGATCATGCTCATCCCGGTCCACCGCAACCCACGCTGCACGCCCGGCCAGGCCGGAACTACTTATCCACGACCGGAGCAGAACTGTCTTCCCACTGCCCGCGGGTGCCGAAACTACCATGACCCGCGCGGTCTGATCGAGCCGGCGATACAGCTCCGATCGTGGTACCACTGCCGCCCTGCCGACGGGGCCGGTCAGCATCGCCGGCACATCTGCCGAGCTCCGGACGCCGGGGGCGCATTCTGTGACCGTGGTTACCGTCCTTCGGCCGATGCCCAGCGCCGGAAGGTCTCCGGGCGAAATGCGTGCCTCGTTCCCCACGCTACCGCGCTGCCGATCGCTGGGCCAGACACTTCTGCGCCGCCTGCGACCGGACCTTTCGCTGTCTGGCCAAGTACGTAGTGCAGCTCATACACCAGCGCTTCGGTTTGTCCAAGTCTGCCCGGCTGCGGCTCGACTGAGCCGCCAGACCAGCCCTCTCGGCGGCGAAAACCATCAGTATTGAACGAGGCCCCGTTACCAGCGAGGCCACAGGCTAACACCATGCCCGTAAGCACATCCCGGCGACATCGTGGATGATCCCAGCCCCGGGTGGCCAGTGATATGACGACAGCCGCCACGCAGCCGCTCATCGCGCAGCGCATCAGCATCGGCCCGGCCGCCCGGCTGCCTGCTGAGAGGAGCCTGCCGCTAGGCCGGGACGCTGAGCTGGGCGTGATCCATGACCTGCTCCGGCGTGCCGAGCGAGGATCCGCGGGAGTGGTACTCGTCGAAGGCGAGCCGGGCATCGGCAAAACTGCGCTCCTGCGTCACGCGACTGACGAAGCGGCAGGCCGAGGCTTCTCGCTGGCGGCCGGCGAGGCCGACCTGCTTCCCTCGCCCATCCCGCTCTTCACGCTGCGTGCCGCACTGCGTGAGCCGACAGCCGAGTTGACAGCTGATCAAAGAGGCTTTGACCTGCCGGAGTCGGCTCAGTCGTGGCTGGCCGAGGTTCGATCGCTGCTGGCCGCGCGGGCCGCGTCTGGCCCCGTTCTGGTGTGCCTTGACGACCTGCACGGTGAACATCCGGCCGCACTGTCCGCGCTGCAGTCGCTGCAGCGAGATCTCGCCCGGCAGCCGATCGCCTGGCTGCTGGCGCGGTCGAGCGCAGTCCAGTGCAGCGCCGGCCGCCTGTTTGGGCTGCTTGAGCGCGACGGTGCCGTGCTTATGAAGCTGGGTTCGCTCGCGGAGGACATAACTACAACGATGGTCACTTGGGCCTTCGGCGGTGCCCCTCAGTCTGATCTCGCGGCCCTCGTCGATGGCGCGGCAGGGAATCCGTCGCTGCTGACGGAGCTGATCAGCGGCCTGCGCGAAGACCGCGCAGTGGAGGTCCGCGCTGGCCTGGCCGTCCTGGTTTCCGGCTGCCTGCCCGGCCGGGTTCACCGCGTCGCCCAGCAGCGACTGGACCAGGTGAGTGCCAAGACTCGCCATCTTCTCAAGACGGCCGCGGTTCTTGGCCCGGCGTTCCGGCTGGAGGATGCTGCGGAGATGCTCGGTGAGCCGCCAGCGGCGCTGCTCGCCGCCGTCGATGAGGCCCTCGATGCTGCATTGGTGACCGCGGTCGAGCATGTCTTTGCATTCCGGCATCAGCTGCTGCGCCGCGCGGTCGGCGAAATGATCCCCGCGCCCGCACGCACTGCACTGCACCGTCAGTACGCCGAGATCCTGCTCAGCCGCGGGAGCTCTGCCGCGGTGGCCGCGACTCATCTCCTGCAGGCCGCACATCCAGGGGATCCGACATCGCTTTCCGTACTGGACAAGGCGGCCGCCCGGACGCTCGGCGCAGATCCTAGTGTGTCCGCAGAGCTGGCGATTCGGGCATTGGAGCTGACCGTGCCAGGGGATACCGCCACGCTCACGCGGTCGGTAACCGTGGCAGAGGCCCTGGCCGCCGCAGGCCGGCCTGCAGAGGCCTGCGCGATTGCCGAGCGAGCACTCGGCAGGCCGCTCCCGCAAACGGCGGAATACCGGCTGAGATGCGTGATGTCCTGGGTCCTGTGCGTGAGAGGAAACGCGACAGCCGCCGCCGCCGAAGCGGCGCTTGTCCTGGCCGGGAAGCAGATGCCGCGCGACGTGCGCGACCGTGCGCTGGCGGCACACCTCCAAGCCGTTACTGGCCTACGCGACGCGTCGGCCGTCGACATGGTGCGGGCCTCCGGTGTCAGCCCAGGCCCCCGCGCCACCGCGGCCGCGCTGATTCTTGACGCCGACCGCTGCTGGGATCGCGGCCAGATACGCGAAAGCCTTGAGCTACTGCACGCCGCGGCGCGACGCAGCCGCATCTCGCCCGACGCGCGCGAGGTCCAGCCGATGATTGTGCTCGCTGCCGCCCTGGTCGACGTACGCGAGCTCACAGAGGCAGAAGCCATCCTCGACGCCGCGGCCAGCTCTGGACTGGACAGGCTCGCGCCGGGCGCGGCACATGCACTGGTACGCGCCCGCCTGCAGATGGCGGCCGGACAGTTCGCCGGGGCAGCAGTGGAGGCAAAGGTCGCACTGCACCATGCAGAAGCCGTAGCGGCCCACTCCTACGCATCGACCGCGCGCAATCTGCTCGCAATTATCGAGCTCAGACGAGGCGACGTCGACGAGGCAGCACGGCACATCAGCAGCCGCCCAGTTGGCGGTGCGCAGTTCGCGGATATCTATGCACGGTCTGAAAGCGCCCTGGCCGAAGCCCAGATCGTTGAAGCACGCTATGGCCCGGCGGCGGCACTTAGCTGCCTTGGCGACTTCTGCGCCGACCTTCCTGGCCGGCCAGGAACCCTCCTGGCAGATCCGGCACTCCCGGCCTGGCTCGCTCGAACCGCACTGGCCGCGGGCAACAGGAAGCTGGCCGCCGCTGCAGCCCGTACCGCCAGGACAATTGCAGCCACCTACCCCGACTTCTTGGCCCTGTCCTCAGCCGCCGCACATGCCCTGGGCCTGGTCGACGATGATTCGGCTCGCCTGGCCCGGGCCGCGGCGCAGCACCCAGACCCGTGGGCCCGGGCTTCGGCGGCCGAGGACCTCGGCGTCTCGCAGTCACGGCGAGGTGACAAAGATGAGGCAATCCATCACCTCAAAGCGGCACTCGGTGGGTATCGGCAGGTGGGAGCCGGCCGGGACGAGGCCCGCGCTCGCTGGAGGCTCCGTCAGCTCGGCATCAGGCGTCGCCACTGGACTACCTCTGCCGTCAGGCCCCTTGCGGGCTGGCACAGCCTGACAGATACCGAGCACGCTGTCGCCTGCCTTGTCGCCGAGGGGCTGAACAACAAGCAGATCGCAGTTCGCATGTACATCAGCAGGCACACCGTCGCCTATCACCTCCGCCAGATCTTCCGCAAGCTGAGCATCACCTCACGGGTTGAGCTCGCACGCATCGTCATCGGGCAGACAGCCGACTCATTCCAGGGAAACTAGCCACCTTGAGGATGTCGGTACCCGGCCAAAGCCGGGATGGTGACCATGGCTGCAACGACTCAGCTGGACTGGCACCCCTCGCGACCTGGCCAACACCATCACGTTCCTGTTGTCGCGGCTACGAGCTGGGTCACCGGCGCCAGATGGGACGTCGGCGGCGTCACGGCGGGACACAACTGACAGGCATACGCGGCTTGCGCATGCGTTCAGCTCAGCCTCATATCGAAGGAGGGTCATGAAAATGACCACTGTGGCGGCTGCCGGAGCGGCGGGCCCGTCATAAGTAGTGGAATCGACCGACCGACCATGCTCGCCTAGCACGAGTTCCCCTACCTGGCGCCCCCAGAGCCCCCACCCTCTCGAAGGATCCGCCTGCCAAATCAGATCACTGTTTTCACCGGGTATAGGAACGGAGCCGGCCGGATCATGACGCGGATCGTGGTGACCAGCGCGAGCGGCGCGAACGGCGACGGGTACGGCGTGCTCTTGTACTTTTCCGCCGATGGGCAGCTGGCCGGGCCGTTCAGCGATGACCGCCGGATCGCTGATCCACGCGGCCTGAGCCTGAGCCTGAGCGGTGAACTGGTGTATGTCACCAGCGGCGACGATCGGGTGCTCGCACTCGACCAGAACGGGACGGTTGTCCTGGACTCGGGCCGCACCGAGGGCCTTGACCCAGGTGGCGGGACGTTCGCACCGGACGGCCGCTACTGCGTGACGCTGCGACGGCGCGGCACCATCCTAGCCCTGCCGCCTGGTCTCGATGCGGAAGGCGAGCCTCTGCTGCCAGATGGCGCCGTTCTGTTCCCCCGCGGTTTCGGCTTCGGTGGTGACGGCGAACTTTACCTGTCCTCGGGTATAGGTCCCTCTGGTGAGGGTGACAACACGATCACCGTCTTCGACCATCGCGGCAGGCTACTCAACCCGCGGCTGGTGACCGACCCCGAGCTGAGTCCTCTCGATCTGACGATCGCTCCCGGCGGCAACCTCGTGGTCTCAAGCGAGTGGCCGTTCGGCTCGCCGGCCGCTATTGCCACCGTCCGGGAGTACGACCCTTCTACCGGGCAACTGGTCCGGGTGCTAGCGCCCGAACCTACCGTCGACTTCACCAGGCCGCGCGGACTGCGGTTTGGGCCCGGCGGCCGGCTGTACTGCGTCGGCCGGGACCATGTCGTGGCGTTCGACTTCCGGACCGGTACGTTTCTCGGGGTGATCGCGGAACTGTGCGGGCTCAACGGCCAGGCGCTTCTCCTCCTGCCGTAGTATCAACTCCTGCCGTAGTATCAACGCGATACGGCGAAGGTGCGCCTGCCCCGCTTCGCGAACGCGAGGAGCGCCGACCAAGCCTGTTGTGGCCCACCGCGGGCCGCCTCGGCCAGCGCGGCCGGATCGTTGCTAGGTGCGGGATCGACGTCCGCCATCTCACGGCGGAAGATGTCACGTATCCCGGCTCGTTTGCCATGGATGGCCGGCAAATAAAATGGCGGGGCCGGTCAGAGCAGCCGACGCCTGCCTTGCCGTCGACGGCCTCAAACAACCAGGCAGCGGCCCGTGTCATTGACAGCCCGTAGGTACATCCGCGCCCACACCGTCACCCGTCATCTCCGCGAATCTTCCTCATGTTGTGTTGAGCATCACCTCATGTGTTGAGCTCGTGATCGGGCAGGCCGCAGACGGCGCATCGCAGAGGAACTAGCCACTTTGAGGATGTGAGCGTCCGGCGACGGCCGGGATAGTGGCTCCGAGTTCAGCGACATGGCCCGCACCCGGCAGAAGGGATCTGATCAGCAACGACGAGCCCGGTCTCGCGGGGGCTTTCACCACCTGTTGTGCTCCTAAGCCGTGTCGGCCGCCGCGTGATGAGGAGAATGCATGTCCCACCATTTCGACAGTCCGACAGCGATCGAGGACGGTCGGCTCAACCTTGGTGACCTGTACGTGTTCCCGGAGACGCCGGGGACGATCGACGCTCGTCGTTACCGTTAACCCGGACGCGGGGAGGTCCAACCCGACCACGTTCCGGCTGGATGCCCTGTACGAGTTTGTCATCGCCAGCGACGGCGGCACGCGCGAAGAGCGGGCGTTGGGGATGAGCTTCGGCGAGCCGGATACTGACGGAAACCAGGAGATGCGGGTCCGTTACACTGTCGGCCCGCCGAGCCGGTCTGGTCTTGAGGGCACCGAACTCGGCGTCGGCCATACCCAGGACTCCTGACATGGAGCGAAATTTGGTGTGATGTGGAAAACTCGAAGAGCTTCAGACCGAGCTGCGACCGCCGCGTTTCCCCAGGTCACAGACTCAGCGGTGCAGCAGCTTTACATAATTACCTTGCATTAATTTTTCACTGCTCCGGGCGCGGCGACACGGAGCAATATGCCGGGAAACATCAGAAAGAACCAGGCCATGAGCCTCGTGACACTCCGTCACCGGATGACTATGTCAGGAGTCCTGGGGCCTGACGCGGGCCGGTCTGGTCTGATGCGGGCCGGTGCGGGTTTGACGCGGGGCCGGCCGGCGCGTTCCGTCAGCGGGCCGACGGAACGGCTGGCGGCCTGGCCCTAGCTGAGGCGGTC
>Ga0335074_10014734_pt1 | contig 10961 bp, 9 predicted proteins | sample Lox_Sample_23_FD_206715 | JGI IMG/M metagenome (GOLD analysis project Ga0335074, IMG submission 206715) | Soil microbial communities from Loxahatchee National Wildlife Refuge, Florida, United States - Lox_Sample_2.3 | ecosystem: Environmental > Terrestrial > Soil > Wetlands | place: USA: Florida... | reverse complement strand
AGGCGCACATCAACATGTCCCAGTACATCCCGTCGCTGGTTGCGCTGCACACCTACAACGGGGCGATCTACGGCCTGCCCAAGGACTGGGACACGATCGCCGTGTACTACAACGAGAACTACTTCGCGGAGCACCACATCCCGGTGCCGACCAGCTGGTCCTGGAACACCACGAACGGCGGCTCGTTCCTGCACACGCTCGAGCTGGCCACCATCGACACCAACGGCGTGAACGCGACGTCGCCCAGCTTCAACCCGAACCAGGTGGCCACCTACGGCGCCCAGCTCGACAACGCGATGCAGACCGGCTGGGGGAACTTCCTCGCCGAGGACGGGGTCTTCACGATCCCCAAGCCGTTCGCGTCGTCGGTCAGCTTCAACTCGCCAAAGGCGGACCAGGTGTTCCAGTTCATCAGGAACCTCATGTACAAGTGGCACGTGATGATCCCGGGCTCGGAGCTCGGGGCCAACGCCACCGACCCGTCCAGCCAGAACAACGCCCTGTTCGCGGCGGGCAAGATCGCGATGCAGATCGGCGGCGACTGGGAGACCACCGGGACTTACGCCGACGTCGGTGGCAAGTTCAAGATCGGCGTTATCCCGCTGCCTGCCGGCCCGGACGGGACGTGGAGCGTGTTCAACGGCCTCATCGACGCCATCAACCCGCACACCCCGAACTTCGCCGCCGCCTGGGAGCTGGAACAGTGGCTCGGCTCGGCCGCTTCGGAGAAGATCATGGGCGAGGGCGGCTACATCTGGCCCGCCATTCCCGGCCTGGACCCGCTGTTCGAGAGCTACTGGGCGAGCAAGGGCGTCAGCATGTCGGGCTTCCTGGCCGAGTCCAAGGGGAACCTGACGAACTGGCCTAATACTCCGGGCATGAACCAGGGCCTGACCGACATGCAGCGTGACATGGGCCCGATCTGGCTGGGTCCCGGCACGCTCGCGCAAACGTCGGCCGACGTGGCGTCGGCCGCGTCCGACGCTAACCACGACCTCGCTAGCGCTGGCGGGTAAGACAAGCCGCCGGGCCCGCACCGGCACCAACACCCCGCGGGCCCGGCGGTCCGCCGGCGACAGGCAGGACGGGATCATGGACTATCGGCTCGGCGGCCGGGTCGCGCTGGTCAACGCGGCCAGCCGGGGCCTCGGCCGGGGGATCGCCGAGGCGCTCGCGGCCGAGGGTGTCCGGCTGATCATCACCTCCAGAGACGAGCAGGCCGTGCGGCGGGCGGCGCAGGAGATCAGCGTGGCCCACCGCGCCGAGGTCGTCCCGGTGGTCGCGGACGTGTCCACCGCCGGGGCGGCCGAGCGCGCGGCCAGCGCGGCCATCGAGAACTTCGGCGCCCTGGACATCCTGATCACCAACAGCGGGGGGCCGCCGGGCGGCGGGTTCGCCGATTTCGACGACGCAGCCTGGCAGCAGGCCTTTGAGCTGCTGCTGCTCAGCGTGGTCCGGATGATCCGGGAGGCGCTGCCGTACCTGAGGGCCAGCGGCCACGGCCGCATCGTCAACGTCGCGTCCAGTTCGGTGCGGGAGCCCATACCGAACCTGATCCTGTCCAACGCGCTGCGCGCCGGGGTCGCCGGCCTGGCCAAGACGCTGGCCAGCGAGCTGGCACCCGATCAGATCACCGTGAACACCGTGCTGCCGGGCCGGATCCTGACCGACCGGCTGCGCGGCCCGTTCGTCGAGCCCGCGCGCAGCGCCGGGATCGGCGTGGACGACCTGGCGCGGGCCGAGGTGGCGAAGGAAGTGCCGCTCGGGCGGGTGGGCGAGCCATCCGACATGGGCAACCTGGTGGCGTTCCTGTGCTCGGACGCGGCCGCCTACCTGACCGGGCTGGCCGTGCCCGTCGACGGGGGGCGGCTGCGTTCGGTGTTCTAGGACCCTAGGGGGGACGACCCTCTATAACCCCGCCGCGGAGCAAGCTCCGCGAAACCTAAGCAGGTGAGCCCTGACCGGCGGACGGCACCTCCTGGCGCCAGCTGTGCTTCGGCTCGTAGCCGAGCAGGCTGCGCGCCTTGGCGGTCGAGAACATGGACTCGTGCGGCTCCGGCTGGTAGCGCCAGGGAACATCGGGGAAGAACCGGCCCACCAGGTCGGTGATCGGGGTGGTCATGACGGTATCGGGGCTGGCGATGATGAAGACCTCGGCGCCGGTGAGCGGCGACTCCAGCGCCTTGCGCACGGCCTGGGCCGCGTCCCGGGCGTCGATGTACGACCACAGGTTCCATTTCCGGCTGGCCGGATCGTCCTCGAAGCTCGGGAAGCGCGCGTATTCCTGCGGCAGCATGACGTTGGAGAACCGCAGGCTGATGATCTTCGTCTCCGGGTCCCAGCGGCAGAACTGGCGGGCCATCTCCTCGCCCATGGTCTTGGAGAGCGCGTACGCCGTCTCCGGCCGGGGCGGGTACTCCTCGTCCACCGGCACGTAGGGCGGCGGGGTGGCGAAGGGCAGGCCGAGAACGGTCTCGCTCGAGGCCGAGACGATGCTGCGGATGCCCAGGTGCCGGGCGGCCGCGAAGACGTTGTAGGTGCTGATCGTGTTGTTCCGGAACAGCTCGGCGCCGGGGGCCCAGCCGGGCGCGGGCACCGCGGCCAGGTGCACCACCGCGTCGACGCCGCGGTGGCGGTCATCGACCTGGTGCAGGGCCTCCATGGTCTGGCCCATGTCGGTCAGGTCGGCTCGCACGAATGGGCAAGGATCGTCAGCGGGTCGCACCAGATCCACGTTGGTCACCGCGTAGCCGTGATCGAGCAGTTCGGACAGGCAGGCCCGGCCAAGCTTGCCGCTGCCACCGGTCAGCACCACCTGGGTCATGATCTCCTCCGAGCGCCGGCTGGATGATATCCTAACATGACAGGATGATATGTGCGTGGAGCCCGTAACGGAAAGGCATGGCGGTGGCCGCAGATGTCTGGCATGACCAAGCAGCGGGAACGTGGCTCCTCCAGACCCACTCGACCGGCTACGCGTTCGGGCTCGCTGACGCGGGCGCGGCCCTGCGCCACCTGCACTGGGGCCCCGGCCTGCGAGCTGAAGTGCCGGCGGCGCTGCTCGCGGTGGCAGGCGGCGAACCGCCGCGCTGGGATCGGTCCCGCAGCGGGGCGCGGGAGTTGCCGGACGAGTACGTGCCATGGGGCGGCCTGCGCTTCGACGAGCCGTCGCTGAAAGCCGAGTACGCGGACGGGACCCGCTCGACCGAATGGCGGTACGTGGCGCAGCGGCTCGCCCGCCAGGCAGCCACGGTCACCCTGGAGCTGGATTTCGCCGACACCGCCTACGGGCTCACGACCACGCTGGCCTACCGCGTCTACGACGGATTCGACGTCATCGAACGCTGGGCCGTGCTGCGGAACGGCGGCGGCCACCCGGTCGCGATCCGGCAGGCGCACTCGGCGAACTGGTGGCTGCCGGACCGCGCCCGCTGGCGGCTGCGTTACCTGCACGGCGGATGGGGGGCCGAGACCAGGCTGGCCGAGGCGACGCTGGGGCCGGGGAAGCTGGTCCTGGAGAGCCGGCGGGGCACAACCAGCCACCAGTTCAACCCGTGGTTCACCCTGGACCCGGGCGGCCAGGCGACCGAGGACAACGGCGAGGTCTGGTCCGGCGCGCTGGCCTGGAGCGGCTCGTGGAAGCTGGTCTACGAGCTGACGTCGGCGGGGCATCTGCACGCGTGTGGCGGGCTGAACGACTTTGACTGGATGGTGCGGCTGCTGCCGGGCGACAAGATCGTGCTGCCGTCGTTCCCGGCGCTTTACACGGATGGCGGGTTCGGCGCGGCCAGCCGTGAGTGGCATGCCTGGGCACGGGCACACGTCATCGGGCGCGGCGACCGCACCGGGGTCGCCGGGCCTCGCTGGCGCGCCTCGGCCGCCCTTCGCTCACCCTCGCCCGAGGCCTCGTCCGGCGGCCGGCCCGAAGACGGAAGCACGCCCGGTGCCGGCCAGCCGGGCCCGGGTCCCCGGCTGCGCCCGGTCCTGTACAACTCCTGGGAGGCAACCTCCTTCGCGGTCACCCAGGATGGGCAGGAACGCCTGGCCGAGCGGGCCGCCCGCATCGGCGTGGAACGCTTTGTCGTGGACGACGGCTGGTTCCGCGGGCGCGACAACGATCATGCCGGGCTGGGCGACTGGACCGTTGACGACACGAAGTTCCCCTACGGTCTGGGCCCGCTGGTCAAGCGGGTCAACGGCCTGGGCATGAGCTTCGGCCTGTGGGTCGAGCCGGAGATGGTGAACCCGGACAGCGACCTGTACCGCGCTCACCCGGACTGGGTATACCACTTCGCCCATCGCACCCGGACCGAGCACCGGAATCAGCTGGTCCTGAACCTCGCCCGCCCGGACGTAGCCGAGTGGGTGTTCGGCCAGATCGACCGGCTGCTGACCGAGAACAACATCGAGTTCATCAAGTGGGACATGAACCGGCCATTCTCCGAACCCGGCTGGCCCGCCGAGGCGGGCCGCAATCCCGAGCGGATCTGGGTCGATCACGTGCGCAGCCTGTACTCGATCCTGGACGGGCTGCGGGCCGCGCATCCCGGGGTGGAGTTCGAATCCTGCTCGGGTGGCGGCGGCCGGGCCGACCTCGGCATCCTGGGCCGGGCCGAGCAGATCTGGACCTCGGACAACACCGACGCCTGGGACCGCATCCTGATCCAGGAGGGCTTTACCCAGGTCTTCCCGCCCCAGGTGATGATGGCCTGGGTGACGGACAGCCCGAACTGGTGGACGGAGCGGCGAGCCTCCCTGCGGTTCCGGTTCCACGTGGCCATGGCCGGCGCGCTGGGCATCGGCGGTGACCTGAGCCGCTGGACCGAGCGGGAGATGGCCGAGGCGGCCGAGCTGATCGCCACCTACAAGCTGATCAGGCCCGTCATCCAGCACGGCCGCCTGTACCGGCTGGCCTCGGTCACCACGGACCCCTATGGCGCTTGCCAGTACCTCACCGACGACGGCACCCAGGTCGTCATCCTCGCCTGGTGGGGGCCGTCCTCGTCCGGCGGAGGACGGCCCGCGCTGCGCCTCGCAGCACTAGATCCCGGCGCGCGCTACACCGACGCCGACAGCGGCCAGGAATATTGGGGAGCGGAACTCCTGCACGAAGGGCTGCCGCTGCCCGGCGCCATCCGGGGTGACTTCGTCAGCGCCCTCGTGCGGCTGGTCCGCCGCGCCTCCTAACCTCGCCTGACGCCCAGCAGCGCCGTCCGTGCGGTTCTGGTGTTGCCATAACAACACCGGTCCCGCACGGTCCCGTCCCCGAGTCCTTCTGCACGAAGTGCCGGCCAGGGACGGTGATCTCGGTCTGGTCAGGCCAGGCGCGGCAGACCGCACGCTGCCGGTCCCGCAGGATCACCCCGGGCTCGGCGTTCACGAAGAACTTGGGAATCCCGGGTGCCGTGGCCAGCCGGCTTTCCCCCGGCTCCCGGTAGGGGCGCCGGTATTCGGCCATTTCCTCGTCATCGAGCGCGCGCAGGATTCCGCGGGGCAGCATCTTCTCGACGCTCGACGAAGGCGTTGTCCTCCAGAATCAGCTGCTCGCCCTGGTCCGAGCGGAACCCCCGGAACAGCTCCCTGGAGGATTCCGACCACTCCTCCAAGGACTGCAGTGTCGTGATGATCGCCTCCATGTAGGCGATTCCGCGAATTGCTCCGGGATGGCGCCGGGCCCAGTCGAACCCCAGCCCGCTCCCCCAGTCGTGCACGACCAGGGTGACGTTGCCGGTCACCCCGAGCTTCTCCAGCAGCGCGTCCAGGAAGTCGCGGTGCCGGACGAAGGTGTAGCGTGCCGGGCTACATCTGGCGCACTATCATCCCGGTCCTCAGGAGGAGGTCGGATTCCCGTGCCGGAGAACGATAGGCGCGCCCTCCCCTTCCTCGACATAGGCCATGCGGTGCCCGAGCACATCGGCATACGACTTGCGCTGCTTCCAGCTATCTGTCATATAGGGCTCACGGAGTGGATATCGAGGTTGATGATGACCGGCCCGGACGTCGTGTCGTCGGGCTGGCGGCGCATGGCCCACCGCCCCGTTTTCCTGCCATGGCTTGATCTCCTCAGCCCGGACGCCGTCCCAGGCGAACAGGAACGGCACCGTGAGGTACGTCCAGAACGCGTAGCCGGCGAAGTATGCCGTGTCCAGCTCGTCCCAGAGCCGGTCCGGCGGGTAGCCCGCGAACGCGCGCCTGGGCTCGTCGCGCTCGGCGAGCACGGCGCCCCGCGCGCCCAGGACTTCCACATGGCCCGGCGTGAACAGGCCGCGGCGGTCCGGCGCGCCGAACGGTTCGATGAGTGCGCGCTCGGATCGCGTGTCGAGCGTCGCACCCGTGCTGGCCAGGAAGTCCGCGCGAGGCCACGGGAGCTTGCCGCCGGCCGAGCCGGTGAACTGCAACTGCGTGAGCTGCCGCCACCGCTCCAGCCCGCCGTGCGCCTCGTAGATGCGATCGAGCAGATCTGCCATGGCGCTGTTCCCTTCAGCCGGTGACGCCGTTGAGCAGGCCAGCGTGCGCGCGGGCGAACTCGCCGACGGTCATGGGACGCTGACCGGTCAGCTTCTCGATGTTGTCGTCGGCGCCAGACAGGCGGCCGATCTGGTAGTCGATCATGGTGCCGCGCACGTGCTGGACCCCGTACGGCGGCACGCCGAACTGGGCCAGCGAGGCGGCGAACTCGTCCACCGGCGGGTTCTGGTAGACGATCTTCCGGCCCAGGGCCTCCGACAGTTCGGCCGCCATCTGCTCCTGACCCATCTCGGCCGGGCCGGACAGCGGGATGGTCGTGCCGATGTGCTTCTCGGGGTGCAGCAGCAGCGCCGCGATGGCGCGTCCCTGGTCCGGGCCGGCGACGGGGGAACTCGTGCCCTGGCCCGCGGACATCCGCAGGGCGCCGTGCTGGATGTAGCTCAGCATCCACGGGTAAGTCAGCCACTCCTGGAACATGGTCGGGCGCAGGTGGATGACGTCCACGCCGGACCAGTTGAAGACCTGCTCGGAAATGTAGGTGTCCCGGGATGAGTTGCTGGTGGCCTCGCGGTGCGCGGACCGCTGCGAGAGATTGAGGACCACGTTGCCGCCGGTTTCCCGGACGGCCTGGGCGAAGTTCACGGTCGCGTGGATCAGGCCCGGCCGGATCGGGTAGACGAAGTACGCCGCGTCAATGCCCTCGAGAGCGGCGCGGATGGTGTTGATCTCCAGGAGGTCACCGACGACGATCTCGGCGCCCAGGCCAGCCAGCGCCTGCGAACGTTCGTCGATGCTGTGCACCATGGCCCGGACGCTCAGCCCGAGGGCAAGCGATTCCCGCACGGCGGCTTTTCCGGTGGTGCCGGTCGCGCCCGTGATGAGAACGGTCTTCCTTCTGTCCGAAGAGGACATGTCATCCTCCGCTGGTCGATTCGGGACGCGGTGGCGGACCGGACGCGGTCCAGATCGGCACGTACCCCAGATCCCCCAGATCCGCGAGGATTGCGGTACCCAGCACGGCGCCTGCTACGCCCTCACCCAGCGCGGCATCTGCCACGCCCTCACTCCATGGGGTGCGCGGAGCCCCGGTTAGCATGGACAGGTCGGAGATGCGACGGGAGCCTGGGGCAACTCTCGCCCGATGGGGGCCCAGACAGCAGCGGTCGCCGAGCACCTCCAGGGCGTCGCCCATCGGGCACTGCCACACCGCGGCTCGCTATGGAAGGGGGCCTTCATGGGTGTCGTGGAACGGCTCACCGAACGCAACGCGATGTTCGCCAAGACCCAGTTCAACCCCGGCCTGCAGATGAGGCCGGCCCTCACCACGATCGTCATCTGCTGCGCCGACACGCGGGTCGACCCGGCCGTCGTGCTCGGAGCCGAGCAGGGGGAGATCATGGCGCTCCGCAACATCGGCGGGCGCGTCACCCCGGGCACGCTCGATGAACTGGTCATGCTCCGGAAGGTGTCGCAGTCGGCCGGCCGCGACATGGACTCCGGGTGGGAGCTCATCATCATGCAGCACACCCAGTGCGGCATCACCCGGATCCAGGACCACCCCGAACTGCTGGCCCCCTACTTCCAGACCGGCCAGAACGATCTTCCCGGCGTATACGTCGGCGACCCGCGGGCCGCGGTCGCCCGCGACGCCGCCGTGCTGCGCGCCGAGACCCGCCTCGACGGCGTCCGGGTCTCGGGCCTGGTCTACGACGTCGCGACCGGGCTCGTCGAGACCATCGTCCAGCCCTGATCTGCCGGCCCGCCGCACACTTCACCGATGCGCACCGGGCCGTGTGCGGCCTGGTGTTCCCGGCCCACCGCTACGTGCTCCCCATCCGAGACGGCCATCCCGAGCCCGTACCGATCATCACCGTCGACTTCAGCGACTTCACCGTCGACCTGGCCAGGTGACCACATTCCGGGCACGAGGCCCACGCCGGGCGCGAGGCCCCGAGGCGGCCCGCTGACGCACCGGTGGTATCAAAATAACTGGAAAGGTTCTTTACAGAAGGTGCCGCCCGTTCTATATTAACTAGAAAGATTCTTTACAGATAGGTCTTGACTGCCCTGACTCTCCGGACATGACACGTGACCAGATCATCGGCTCAGGCGAGGCGAACGATCGCCTCATCTCCTCTCACCCCTGGAGGGTCCATGCAGGTCAGAAGACGGATTCAGCGCTCAGCTCTCATCGCTGGCTCGGCCCTCGGGTTAGCAGTCGGCTCGGTCCTCGCGCTGGCCCCCGGGCCGGGCGCGCAGGCATCCACCACCTGCGCTGCGGCGTGGAGTTCCACGACCGTCTACACCGCCGGCGATCAGGCCAGCGAGGACGGGATCAATTACACCGCCAACTGGTGGACTGAGGGCAACGACCCGGCGACCAACAACGGCGGCAGCGGCTCGGGAGAGCCGTGGACGTCCGACGGCTCTTGCACCGGCGGCTCGGGCGGCGGCGGTGGAGGCGGGGGCGGCGGCGGGGGCACGGGCTCGGTGAGCGGCCTGCTCTTCAGCCCGTACAAGGACGTCACCATCAACATGAACTGGAACACCTACCAGATGCAGTCGGCCGTGGAGGGGTCCGATCTGCCGCTGGTGGGCTCGGGCAGCCTGGTGTCGCAGTACATTCCGGACCTGCCGGCGATCACGCTCGCGTTCGCCACCGGAACCTGCGGCAGCGAGACGTGGGGTGGCGTCTCGGGTGCCGACTGGGCTGCCGAGAACGTTCCGCAGCTCCAGGCGGCGGGCCTGGATTACGTTGTCTCGACCGGCGGTGAGGCCGGGACCTTCACCTGCGACTCGACCGCTGGCCTGGAATCGTTCATCGCTACCTACGCCAGCCCGCACCTGGTCGGCATTGACTTCGACATCGAAGGCGGCCAGAGCGAGTCGGATATCCAGGACCTGGTCGACGCGGCGGCGGGAGCACAGTCGGAGTACCCGAACCTGCAGTTCTCGTTCACGCTCGCCACGCTGGGAGCGTCCGATGGCAGCTACGGCGGGGTGAACTCGCTCGGCAACGAGGTCGTCGAGGCGGTGCTCGGCTCCGGCCTGAGCAACTACGTCATCAACCTGATGACCATGGACTACGGCAGCGCGTCCAGCAGCGTCTGCGTCGTTGTTTCCGGCAGCTGTGAGATGGCGCAGTCGGCGATCCAGGCGGTGGAGAACCTCGAGCACACCTACGGGATCCCGGCTAGCAAGATCGCCGTCACCCCGATGATCGGCATGAACGACACCACCAGCGAGACCTTCACCGTCGCTGACGTGGACACGCTGACCGCGTACGCGGTCGACAACGGCCTGGCCGGGCTGCACTTCTGGTCACTGGACCGGGACACGCCCTGCACCGATACGTATGCGTCCCCCACCTGCAACTCGGTTTCCAGCACGACTCCACTGGAGTACACCGACGAGTTCCTGAGCGACCTCGGGTACTGACGGAGATCCTAGGGCGGGCCGTGCCCGGGCCACCCGGCGCGGCCCGCCTCCGAGCTGGGGTCATGCGGCATACCCAGAATCAGCGAGAACGTTACGGCCCACGGCAATCCGGCTGGCTCTGCGCTCTGGCATGGTCGTCCAGTAGTACCAGATCAACAGCGTGAGGGCGAGAGCCCAGGCTCGGCCTCGGAGCCAGGTCGCGTCGTCAACGTCGAGTTTGCTACGGAAGATCTGTCTGGCCGGCCGATCGAGGACTTCCCAGGCCACCATCAGGTCGACGGCAGGATCGCCGATCGACAGCGCCCCGAAGTCCAGTACCGCTGCCAGACCGCCGTCTCGCATCAGCAGGTTCTCAGCGGCCAGGTCGCCGTGATACCACCGTGGCGCCGGCCGGTCCGTCGTGCCGGGCAGCTTCATGGCTTGGTCCCACAGCCGTTCGGCGGCGTCCAGGTCGAGATCGAAGTCGGCCAGTGCCCGGCAACGCTCGATGTTCTGCCGGGTCGGCTCATCCATGGTGGCGAGAGGCTCACCTCGGTACCAGCGCAGGTCCGGGTCGTTGACCGCCGCGCCGGGTACCTCGGCCGTGCGCAGGGCATGCACCACCTCGGCCAGGCCGACCGCCAGGTCCCCCCGCCGCGGGTCGGCGGGCGTCTCGGGCGTGACCACCTCAGGGTGTTCACCGTCGATCCAGCGGACCACCGACCAGCGTTCCGGGTAGCCACAGTCGGGTTCGAACACGCCGACCACCTCGGGGACCGCAGCCGGCAACGAGGGCCCAAGAACCGGCAGCCACCTGGCCTCTTTGGCGATCGCCGCCGATCCCCCAGGCTGGCGCGGCAGCCGGACAAGGAGATTGTCGCCCAGGCGGAACAGGGCATTCGACGATCCGCTCGACTCCAGGCGTCGAACGGCGAGATCGGCGCAGTGCGGCATCGCCCGGTCAACTAGAGCGCGGACCAGCCGGCTGTCGACCGGGATTTCGTCGTCGTGCAGAACCCTGGCCACTCTCGAACTCAATCTCAGCCCCTCAAAGCATGGCGGCCGGCCCAGACCGT
>Ga0335074_10014733_pt1 | contig 10961 bp, 8 predicted proteins | sample Lox_Sample_23_FD_206715 | JGI IMG/M metagenome (GOLD analysis project Ga0335074, IMG submission 206715) | Soil microbial communities from Loxahatchee National Wildlife Refuge, Florida, United States - Lox_Sample_2.3 | ecosystem: Environmental > Terrestrial > Soil > Wetlands | place: USA: Florida... | reverse complement strand
ACCAAGGCTGACGCTTCAGCCGAGGGTGATGCCAACGGCCGCATTGTCCGCGGCGCTGCCGAGCCAGTGGCCGTAGCGATGCGCGATCTCAAACAGGCGCTGGAAATCCGCCGAGGTCGGTGGACTCACCGGCGCCGTCGCTGCCGGACGGCCGATGTCGCGAAAGAACCGGCCCATCCGTGTGGTCGTTACGAACAGCAATGACACCGGCGTGCCGGACAGGTTTCGAAACCCGTGCCGAAGATCCCCGGGCACGTCGAAAACGTCGCCGCCGACAAGGCTGACCCAGCGATCCCCTCGCAGTCCCTGCAGCTCTCCGTCAAGGATGTAGAAAGTCTCTCGATCGACATGGCTGTGAATCGGGACGATAACGCCGGCGGGAAAGATCCCCCTGAGCAGGCAATATCCATCATCGGCGTCCGACAACGCCGGAGGTGTTGAACGCGTGGGCCCAGCACGTCCAGAAACTCGCCTGGGTTGGCCTCCTGTGATGCCGTTGCAAGGTCAGCCCTTGGCATATTCTACATGACTCCCGCTGCCGACCTGGCCGGTGTCGGAGCCGCCGCGTACTGGCGCGCTGCGGCGGGTGCTTGGTCCCTGGGAGCCTCCGGCCAGCACGATTTACGCGGTCTAACCCGGCAATAGACCGATGCCAATGAAAGTCCGTGCGTTCGTCAATCACCTCGTCCGATATTTCGGCCGGCTACCGTATTGGGAAGCAGGCATCTAAAACTCCTCGTGATTGGGCCCCACTTGCTGCGGCGTGGGGGCAAGTCGATTGGCGCCTGTGATCCTCATCACAGCCCTGCCGCGCGGCGAAGCATAGATGCGCCGTCCGGGCAGGGTTGGAGCCGGAAATGGAGCTATATTCAGCGTCCGCGAGGGTTGGCGGTGCCGCCCAACCTGGGACTTCCACTATGCTGACACGATCAGACTTTCACGTTGCCGTGAAGGACGCTCTGCGCTATTACACACGCGCCGATCTTTTGCTCGGAAACCCCTTGTTGCAGACGCGGATTGTAATCGTACATGGGGCAAAGACCGCGGGCGTGGCCCATTTGCGGCAAGTGTTGGCGGAGGCGGCTGAGACAATATTTGTCAACGAGCGCGACCAGAGGTTGCATCGCGTTCTGGAACTCACCTACTTCCAACCTGCACCCAAACAGGAGGCCGTGGCCGAGAGGCTGGGCCTTCCCTTCAGCACGTATCGTCGTCACCTGACCGCCGGAGTCGAGCGAATCACCGAGTGGCTCTGGCACCAGGAGCAGGAAGCACAGCGGCGTGGCGACGCGCCCGTCGAATCAGTCGCGACCTCCGGTCAGGCTGACACCGCCGAGCAACAGGATGCGCGGCCGCGCCTGTCCGTCGTTGTGCTGCCGTTTCTGAACCTGTCACAGGACTCAAGCCTTGACTATCTGGTGGACGGCATCGTGGACAATCTGATGACCGATCTGTCCCGAGCCCTGCCCGGCAGCTTCGTCATCTCGCGTTCCACCGCCTTCACCTACAAGGACCGCCAGGTCTCGGTCCGCCAAATCGGCGAGGACCTGCAAGTGCGTTATGTGCTGGAGGGCAGCGTGCTGGCCGACGCAACCCGGGTCCGGGTCAACAGCCAGTTGGTCGATGCCCGGACCGACGAGCACTTGTGGGCGGAGCGCTTCGACAAGGAACGCAGGGACATCCTGCAAGTGCAGGATGAAATTGTTGCCCGGTTGTCTCACAGCGTCGGGGTCGAGATGGTACGCCATGAAGGCGAGCGCAGTCGTTACCAAGGCAACGAGGATGCGGTTGATCTCGTCATGCGAGGCCGCGCACTGGCGACCGACCTGAGTAAGAAAGAGAGAGCGGCCGAGGCTGTAGCGCTTTTCACACGGGCGCTGGAACGCGATCCGGATAATGTGGATGCAATGATCGGCATTGCCTCCACCTGCACTTATCAGGTCGTGAACCAGTACCAGACCGCCGGGCGGGAGACTCTGCTGGACGAAGCCGAGGCACTGATCTCGCGGGCGATGGACCTGGTGGCGGACCATATTGGCGTGATCAAGGCGCGTGCAGTGCTTCTGCGCGCGCGCGGACGGTTCGCTGATGCCATCATTGCCGACAAGTCGCTCATTGCCCTCAATCCCGGCGAACCGATGGCTTATCGTGAATTGGGCCTGAACCACCTCTACCTCGGGCAGCCCCAGGAGGCCGCGAATTGGTTCCGACGCGCTAACGATATTGCGCCGCGCGATCGCATCCGCTGGACCTGGCTTCAGGGTCTTGGCCGCGCACTGATCCAGTTGGGCCAGGATGATGAGGCAGCGGAGGCCCTGAGCCTGGCACTGCACAACAATCCTCATTTCGCGTTGGGACGGGCGTTCCTGGCAGCCGCCGAGGCATTGGCCGGCAACATCGATCGGGCCAGGCTGCATCTGACGAAATACGACGAACTCGACCCTGGCATGACCATTCAGCGCTTCGCCGAGGAACGCAATTCCGTTCCGCTGGACGCCGTCAGTCCCGTCTATTTGCGCGGCAACGAGCGTATTGTGGAAGGACTGCGCCGCGCCGGCATGCCAGAGCGGTAATCTGATCAGCGAATGAGCAGAATTCGGTCTGGCGGCTGACCAGCCGGTTGGCCGACACGCCCCTTGGCTTGAACCAAAGGAGCGTGTGATGACTGGCGTAAATATAGAGCACGACGACCCCACAATGGGCCATGCGCCCGCCTCCCAGCGATTCGCCGTGCGGCTGCTGCGCGCGGTCTGGAGCGCACTTGTGGATGGCGCCGCCATGTACGGCGCAGCCGTTCACGGATACCGGAGCCCTGATGGTTTCCAATACGACGTTGTCCCCCCGACGGACAACGAATGAGCAATTGTCCCGAACAGCAGTCGCATCGGATTCGGTCCGCCGAAGCAATTCACGACTGGTTGGCCGAACGGCAGGTTCCCACTCCGCAATGCGCAACGATGCTGGCGAACACATAGCGCCATAACAGGCGCGATTGACACCACTCATGGAGGATCAAGCAATGTTACCTGTAAGCGCAGGGCGCGGCGTCCTGCTGACTTCACCGAGCGCGACGCGACGTGACTGGATCACCCGATCGACGAATGGCGCGGCCGTGCTTTTCAATGCGATGCGCCACGTTCTGTGCGTTCTGTCAGTGGGGCAAGGTCGCTTCACCTGCCGTCGCACGCTCGCCGAACTGGACGATCACCTGCTCCATGACATTGGCTTGACCCGCGAGGATGTCGAGCTGCAGTTGCCGAAGCCGTTCCGGCGCGGCCCGCCGAGCATCGTTCCGGGCTTCCTCACCCCTGGCGCCTGGTCGTGCTAAGCTTCCCGGCAACGATGGAACGGGAGGACGCCCAATGTCGCCGGACGACACGGATCGCCACGCTCTGGCTATCGACCTCCTTTCCGACACGACACCGACCGAGTTTGCGGAAACACTGTTCCGCCGCTCGGCCCGCGAAGACCTGGCGCGTTATGCGCCGGCCGATCTGGAACGTCTCGCGACGGCCGCGCTCGCCCACGTGGCGAAGCCGCGACCCGCCGGCCCGGACATTCGTCTCGCCGACTACGAATTCCTGACCGGCGGCCGCGCGAACGAGGTCACCGTGCTTGAAGTGGTAAACGACAACATGCCGTTCCTGCTCGACTCCACGCTGGCCGAGCTGGATGCGCAGGGGTGGGAGCCGCAGCTTCTGGCGCACCCGATCCTGGCCGTGGAGCGCGACCTGAAGGGGACGCTGCTGCGCCTGGAAGCCGACGCCGGTGCCGCCGTCCAGCCGGGCCTGCAGCGAGAGAGCCTGATCCACGTACACCTTGGCCGCATCGACGATGCCGACGCACGGGCCGCGCTGGTCGAGGGGCTGACCAAGACTTATGCGGAGGTCGCGGGTGCGGTCGAGGACTGGGCGGAAATGTGGGGGCGCATCGACTCGGTGATCCGCGCCTACCGCACCAACCCGCCGCCGCTCGCCGAGGATGAAGTGGCCGAAGCGGTCGCGTTCCTGCGTTGGGTGCGCAACGACAATTTCGTGTTCCTTGGGGTGCGCGAGTACCGCTTCCCGCATGGCGACACAGCCGCCGACCCGGTGCCCGGAACCGGGCTCGGTTTGTTGCGTGATCCGTCGGTACGGGTGCTGCGCCGCGGGCGAGATATGGTGGTGATGACGCCGGAGGTGCGTGCCTTCCTCGCCCGCCCGCAGGCTCTCATCATTGCGAAGGCCAACGTCAAGTCACGCGTGCACCGACGCGTCTATCTCGATTATGTCGGCATCAAGCTGTTCTCGCCTCGCGGTGAGCTGGAGGGCGAGCTGAGGCTGATCGGTCTGTTCACCGCCAGCGCCTATATCAGCACAACGGGTGCAGTGCCCTATCTACGGCACAAGGTAGCCAAGGTCATCGCCCGCGCGAGCTTCGATCCGGCAAGTTACGCCGGCCGCGCATTGCTCGCGGTCATGGAGAACTATCCGCGCGACGAGCTGTTCCAGATCGACGAGGATACGCTGTTTCGCTTCGCCATGGCGATCATGAACCTGTCGGAGCGCCCGCGTATCCGCGCCCTGGTGCGGCCGGATGAATTCGACCGCTTCATCTCCATCCTCGTGTTCGTGCCGAAGGAGCGTTACGACACGCAGGTCCGGCAGCGCATCGGTGCCTGGCTTGCAGAGATTTACCGGGGCCACGTGTCGGCGGCGTACCCGGCCTATCCGGAAGGCCCGCTGGCGCGCACACACTTCATCATAGGTCGCAACGAAGGCGTTACGCCGGGGATCGAGCAGTCAACATTGGAAGCCGGCATCGCAGCGATCGTGCGTACCTGGCGGGACGGTCTGCGCGAGACCCTGACGGCCAGGATCGGCGGAGCGCGGGCACGTGAGCTTGGCGCCCGCTACGGAGATGCGTTTTCGGCTGGCTATCGCGAGACCTTCACAGCGGAACAGGCGGTAGCCGACATCGACATTCTGGAGCGGCTCTCGCCCGATCGACCCCGTGCCGTTCGGCTGCATCGTCTGTCTGGTGAGACTGCGGCGTGCGTCGGTCTATGTCTGTTCTCGCTCGGCACCGCGCTGCCGCTGTCGGAACGTGTGCCGATCCTGGAGGACCTCGGGTTCCGCGTACTGGACGAGCGTACGTACCGGATCGATGTGGAGGACCATGCCGACGCCGGGCCGGTCTGGCTGCACGACATGGAGATCGAGCGCGCCTCGGGTGTTGCGGTCGACCTTCCGGCGGTCGAGTCGTCCATCGAGGCAGCCCTGCTTGCGCTGTTGCGGGGCGTTGCCGAGTCTGATGGTTTCAATCGGCTGGTACTGGAAGCCGGTCTCGATTGGCGCGACGCATCACTGCTGCGCAGCTTCGGGCGCTATATGCAGCAGATCCGCGTGCCGTACGGCCAGGACTACCTGGCCGCCGCGCTGACCCGCTACGGGACGATTGCCGCCCGTATCGTCGCACTGTTCCATGCCTGCTTCGATCCGCGGCTCGCCGACGCCGAACGCACCGCCCGTCAGACAACGATCAGGGCCGAGATCGAGAGCGCGCTCGCCGATGTGATCAGTCTCGACGACGACCGCATCCTCCGCCGCTTCGTCAATCTTGTTGAGGCGGCGATCCGCACCAATTACTTCCAGATCGACACGGACGGTCAGCCGCCCAGCACGATCGCCTGCAAATTCGATTGCCGCCGCGTCGAAGATCTGCCGCTGCCACGCCCGCTGTTCGAAATATTCGTCTATAGCCCGCGCGTCGAGGGTTTGCACCTGCGCTTCGGGCGCGTGGCACGCGGCGGGATCCGCTGGTCCGATCGGCCGCAAGATTTCCGGACCGAGGTGCTGGGCCTTGTGAAGGCACAGCAGGTGAAGAACGCCGTTATCGTGCCGGTAGGCGCGAAGGGTGGTTTCATCCCGAAGAAGCTGCCGTCGCCGGCAAATCGGCAAGCGTGGATGGCCGAGGGCACCGAAAGCTACCGCATCTTCGTGGACGCTCTGCTGGAGCTTACCGACAACATCAGCCCCGACGGCATCGCGCCTCCACCCGACACCGTGTGCCACGATCCCGACGACCCCTATCTGGTTGTGGCCGCCGACAAAGGCACAGCCACATTCTCGGATACCGCCAACGCGATCGCCATCGCGCGAGGCTTCTGGCTTGGCGATGCGTTCGCCTCGGGCGGCAGCCACGGTTACGACCACAAGGGCATGGGCATCACCGCGCGCGGCGCATGGGAGTCGGTGAAGCGGCACTTCCGCGCCATCGACATCGATATCCAGCGCGAGCCCATCCGCGTGGTCGGCGTCGGCGACATGTCCGGCGACGTGTTCGGCAACGGCATGCTGTTGTCGCGCACCCTGAAGCTGATTGCTGCGTTCGACCACCGGGACATCTTTCTCGATCCCAACCCGGACCCCGAGATCGCCTGGACCGAGCGCAGGCGCCTGTTCGATCTGCCGCGCTCGAGCTGGGCCGACTATAATCGTGCGCTGATCTCCAAGGGTGGAGGCATCTTCCCGCGCAGCTCCAAGTCGGTCGCGCTGTCGCCCGAGGCGCAGACTGCGCTCGGCCTGTTCCGTGACGCCGCCACACCGGCCGAGGTGATGCACGCGGCACTCAAAGCTGAGGTCGGGCTCTTGTGGTTCGGCGGTATCGGCACTTATGTCCGCGCCTCGACCGAGACGGACGCCGAAGTGGGCGACCGCGCCAACGATGCGATCCGCATCACCGGCGCGCAGGTGCGCGCGAAGGTCATCGGTGAGGGAGCCAATCTCGGCGTTACCCAGCGCGGCCGGATCGAAGCAGCACAGCACGGGGTTCGCCTCAACACCGACGCGATCGACAATTCCGCCGGAGTCAACACCTCGGATGTCGAGGTGAACATCAAGATCGCGCTCGCCACGCCGCGGCGCGACGGCCGGCTCGATGAGGCTTCGCGCAATGCATTGCTGCCCGACATGGCCGACGAGGTGGCCGCACTCGTGCTGCGCAACAATTACCTTCAGTCGCTGGCGCTTTCTCTGGCCGAGCGCCGCGCGGCGCCAGACATCGGCCTGGCCCAGCGGTTGATGGAGAGGTTGGAGCAGGAAGGCCGGCTCGACCGGGCGGTCGAATTCCTGCCCGACACCGCCGCCCTGACTGAGCGTCGCCGGCGCGGTGAAGGTCTGACGCGGCCGGAACTGGCCGTGTTGCTCGCTTATGCAAAGCTTGCGCTGCACGACGATGTACTGGACAGCCGCGTCCCGGACGATCCGTATCTTGGTCGTGAGTTGGCACGCTACTTCCCGGCACCGCTGCGCGAGCGCTTCCCCGACGCGATCGCCTCGCACCGCCTGCGCCGCGACATCATCGCCACGCAGTTGGCGAACGCCATCATCAATCGCGGCGGCCCGGCGATTGTTCCACGACTCGCCGATGAGACCGGGGCGGACGCAGCGACTATCGCCGCCGCTTACGCGGCGACGCGGGACTCGTTCGGTCTGTCGGAGCTGAATGCGGCGATTGACGCGCTCGACGATCGTGTGCCCGGAGCATTGCAGCTCGAACTGTACGCCGCGCTGCAGGACCTGCTGCTGGACCGGATGGTGTGGTTCATCCGCAATGTCGAGCTGACCGGCGGGATGTTGGATGCGGTCGTGGCGCGCTACCGCGCCGCGATCGTCGAGGTCGAGCAAGAACTCGATCACACGCTGCCGGCGCCGGCCGCCGAGGCACGGATGGCACGCGCGGCAGAGCTGACCGCTCAGGGTGTGCCGCCGGATCTGGCACGGCGGCTTTCGGCGCTCGGACATCTCGCGGCGGGCACCGACATTGCGCTGGTCGCGGGTCGTACCGGGCGGCCGGCGGCCGAGATCGCCGCTGTTCACTTCGCGGTCGAGGAAACCTTTCGGTTGCAGGCGATCCTGGATGCCGGGCGGGGAATCCCTGTCGCCGATCATTTCGACCGAATGGCGCTGCATCGTGCGATCGATGAGATCGCGGATGCGCACCGACGGCTCACGGCACAAGCTGTGGCGATCGGCGGGACCGGATCGGCAGTGATCGAGACCTGGTGCGCAAGCCGAGCCGGACCGGTCAAGCGCATCCGTGAGACGGTGGAGAGTATTGTCGGCCCGGGGCTTACGCTCTCCAAACTGATGGTGGCCGCGGGATTGCTTGCGGATCTCGCGCGTGAGTAAAGGCGGGCGAGCGACGCTCCCAGGAGTTCGCGTTGATCGCCTTGTGCCGGGCTTCTGTGCTATGCTTCTAAAGCTAAGTGGAAGAAAAGATGAAACCTGCTCCAACCAATGACCTCACGTTGCAGCGCTTCAGAGCCGCACTCAAAGACACCTATGGGGACAGAATCGATCGCATAGTGCTGTTTGGATCACGTGCGCGCGGTGATGCGCATGCGGACTCCGACTACGACATAGCCGTCTTTCTCAAAGAACTCCCGGATGTCTGGAAGGAGCGGTTCCGTCTGGCCGACCTCCGGGTTGAGTTTCTTGACAGCACTGGGGCTTTCTTCGAGGCGAAGCCATATCCTTCGACCGCCTATCATGATCAGACGCCGCTAATGCATGAGATCAGGAGGGACGGGCTGGATTTATGAAGCCTGAATCGGCCGCGTTTATCGATCAAGCCGAGATCGTGCTCTCTCGCGCCGATCGGATGCTGTCGGTTGGTCTGAATGAAGACGCCGCACGGGCAGGCTACCTTGCCTGTTTCCATATGGCCCAGGCCTACAACTTCGAGCGGACCGGGAGGACGTCCAAATCGCACCATGGGGTGCAGACTGAGTTCTTCCGTCTATCGCGTAATGACGTGCGTGCCGATCGGGAGTTGCGGCGCTTTCTGTCGCAATCGTTTGAATTCAAGTCGGTGGCTGATTATGGAATTGGCCCGGACGCCGTGACATCCGCTTCACAAGCGGCTGATGCTGTCGCCACAGCCAAGCGCTTTGTAAGCCATTTTCGGAACCTGGTCGAGGTTCCCAGTCCCGCCAATGACCGCGGCGCTTCATGTTGACCTCGGTAGGACGGTTCGTAGGGGTTATTCGCTTTCTTGCCCTTCTTGGCTGACGTACCGTACTAATCCGCTCGGGTCCTGTTTTTCGGGAGCCGACATGTTATTCTGACCTCTCCGCCTTGCACGGCATTTCGGTCTTCTGGAATGCCCGACATAGCTGTCCGGCGTCGCGCGCTTCATCACTTGGCGCGGCCCCGGATTGGACAGCCGCGGCAGCTGGTGAGTATCTTCGGCCAGCGGCAAGGCGTTCATCAGGGGGGACGCATGACGGCAAGCACGGCCTGGACCGATACGGCGATCACAGTGGCCGGGACAAGGATGCACATCTCGCGTGGCGGCAGCGGCCGTCCGCTGCTGGTGCTGCATCATGACATCGGCACGCCGGACCGACTGCCCTTGTACGACAAGCTCGCACAGCACTGCACCGTTCTGCTGCCGCACCACCCAGGCTGGGGACGGTCGGAACGACCGCAATGGCTGCGCAGCGTGCGCGACGTGGCGGCGATGCATCAATGGCTGCTGGCCGAGCTCCGCATAGACGACTGCGCCCTGCTGGGGCTTGGCTTCGGCGGTTGGATCGCGGCCGAGATGGCGTCGTTATCGCCCCGTCAGTTCCATCGACTGGTGCTGGTCGGGGCGCACGGCATCAAGCCACCCGAGGGCGACATCCTGGACCAGGCAATCATCAGCTACATCGCCTATCCGCAAGCCGGATTCCACAGCCTCGATGCGTTCCATGCCATCTATGGCGATGTCTCCACCGACCAATTGGAGCAGTGGGACATCGCCCGCGAGATGTGCTTCCGCATCGCCTGGAAGCCGTACATGTACAGCCAGACTTTGCCGCATCTGCTAGGCGGCATCGGCATCCCGGCACTGGTGGTGTGGGGTGACGACGACCGCATCGTCCCGCGCAGCGCCGGCGACGTCTATGCCAAAGCGCTGCGCGACGCGCGGCTGGAGACCGTACGCGACTGCGGACATTTCGTCGATATGGAGAAACCGGACGAGCTGGCCAACCTTGTCCTACCCTTCGTGACCACGAGCTGACGGTCGCAACAGACCGAAGGAGCGCGCCATGCACCTGATGTATTTCACCGAGCAGCCGATGTCGGCCTACGACGCCAAGGAGGGGCTCAAATACGGCGCGACGGCACTGACCTTCTCGAACCGGCATTTCGATCCGGTCGCCGGCAGCCGGCTCTACAACCAGTACATCGAGGATTACATCTACGCCGAGGAATGCGGCGCCGACGGCATCATGCTGAACGAGCACCACAACGCGCCGTTCTGCATGCAGGCAAAATGCAACGTGTTCGCCTCGATCCTGGCCGCGGTGACCAAGCGAGTGAAGATCGTCCTGCTCGGCAACCCGCTGCCATTGGCCGAGAACCCGGTGCGCCTCGCCGAAGAGCTGGCGATGATCGACATGATCAGCAAGGGCAGGCTGGTATCGGGGTTCGTCCGCGGTGGCGGACAGGAGCAGCTCGCGAACGGTGTAAACCCCGCCTATAACCGCGAGCGCTTCGAAGAGGCGCATGATCTCGTGGTGAGGGCCTGGACGCAGACCGGGCCGTTCCGTTGGGAAGGAACCCACTACCAGCACCGTGTGGTGAATCCCTGGGCGGTGCCGCTGCAGAAGCCATATCCGCGGGTATGGATCCCCGGCGTGCTGTCGAAAGAAACAGTGATTTGGGCAGCGAAGAAACGCTACCCCTACATTGCGCTGAACACAGCGATCGACGCCACCCGCACGATCTGGGACCTCTATTCCAAATCCGCCGCCGAAGCCGGCTACACCGCGGGGCCAGAGAATTTCGGCTACCTGATCCGCGTTCACGTGCAGGACAACGAAGAGAAGGCGCTGCGCAACGCGCGCCAGTTCATGTGGATGCAGGGCGAGTTCACTGGCCTCGCGCATCCCGTCTGGGCCAACCCGTCCGGCTATTTCTCGCCGTCCG
>Ga0335074_10014732_pt1 | contig 10962 bp, 8 predicted proteins | sample Lox_Sample_23_FD_206715 | JGI IMG/M metagenome (GOLD analysis project Ga0335074, IMG submission 206715) | Soil microbial communities from Loxahatchee National Wildlife Refuge, Florida, United States - Lox_Sample_2.3 | ecosystem: Environmental > Terrestrial > Soil > Wetlands | place: USA: Florida... | reverse complement strand
ATCGCGACGCGTCCCCGCGCCCCGGCTTCAGGGGTCCTGGAAGCGCCTGCCTTCGGCGACCAGCTTTTCCAGCAGCGGGGCCGGCTTGAACGCATCCCCCATCCGGGCCTCGAATTCCTTCATCTTTTCCAGCACTTTGGGCAGACCGACGTGATCGCCCCACCACATCGGGCCGCCGCGGTAGACCGGCCAGCCGTAGCCGTTCTCCCAGACGACATCGATATCCGAGGCGCGGATCGCCTTGCCCTCCTGCAGTATCTTCGCCCCCTCGTTGATCATCGGATAGAGGCACCGCTCCAGGATCTCTTCGTCGGAGATCTTCCGGGGATTGGCGCCCGACTTGACGATGAAGTCGTGCAGGATCTTCTCCGTCACCGGCGAGGGCTTGGCGTTGCGGTTCTCGTCGTAGTCGTACCAGCCGGCGCCGGTCTTCTGGCCGCGGCGGTCCATCTCGCAGAGCACGTCGCGGATGGTCTCGCCCTTCGAGCGCTCCTTCACCCATCCGATATCGAGTCCGGCGAGATCGCTCATCGCGAACGGGCCCATCGGGAAGCCGAAGTCGTAGAGCACCCGATCGATGTCCCAGGGCATCGCCCCTTCCACGATCAGCTTGTTGGCTTCGCGCTGCCGGGCCCCGAGGATGCGGTTGCCGACGAAGCCGGGGCAGACGCCCACCAGCACCGCGATCTTGCCGATCTTCCGGGCCAGCTTCATCGAGGTGTTGATCACTTCCTTGGACGTGTAGTCGGCTCGGACCACCTCCAGCAGCTTCATCACATTGGCCGGGGAGAAGAAGTGCAGGCCGATCACCGCCTCGGGACGCTTGGTCACGGAGGCGATTTCGTCGATGTTGAGGCCCGAGGTGTTGGTGGCGAGGATCGCGCCCGGTTTGCAGATCGCGTCGAGCTTGGTGAAGATGTCCTTCTTCACGTCCATCCGCTCGAACACCGCCTCGATCACGAGGTCGCAGTCGGCGAGCGCGCTCAGGTCGAGCGAACCGGTGAGCCGGCTCATCCGCGCCTCGGTTTCCTCCGGCTTGGCGCTGCGCGAGCGCTCGTAGTTGCGCCGGATGGTCTGGAGTCCGCGATCTAGGGCGTCCTGCTTGACCTCGACGATCGTCACCGGGATGCCGACGTTCATGAAGTTCATGGCGATGCCGCCGCCCATTGTGCCGGCGCCGATGATCCCGACCTTGTTCACCGGAATCACCGGCGTGTCGTCCGGCACATCGGGGATCTTGGCCGCCTGGCGTTCGGCGAAGAAGGCGTAGCGCTGCGCCGCGGACTGCGAGCCCGCCATCAGCTCGCCGAACAGGCGGCGCTCGGTCTTCAGGCCATCCTCGAAGCTCTCGTTCACCGCCGCCTCGACGCAGCGGATATTGTACTCGGGGGCCAGGAAGCCGCGGAATCGGCGGGCGTTGGCCTTGCGGAAATTCGCGAAGAGTTCCGGGTGGCCGCGCGCCGCCAGCACCCTGTCGTCGGAGTCGCGCACCTTGCGGAGAGGCCTGTGCTCGGCGACGATCTTGCGGGCGAAGGCGACGGCGCCCTGCCGCAACTCGCCCTCCGGCACGATCTCGTCGACCAGGCCCATGGCCAGGCATTCCCTGGCCGGCACGTGCGCGCCGGAGGTCATCATCTCCAGCGCCTTTTCGACGCCGACGATGCGGGGAAGCCGCTGGGTGCCGCCGGCGCCCGGCAGCAGCCCGAGGTTCACCTCCGGCAGGCCGCAGCGGGCGGAGGGCGCGGCGACGCGGTAGTGGGCGCAGAGCGCCACCTCGAGGCCGCCGCCCAGCGCCGTTCCATGGATCGCGGCGACCACCGGTTTCGAGGAGCCTTCCATGGCGTCCTGGACGTCGTAGAGGCTGGCGCCGCGCTGGGCGCCGCCGAACTCGGTGATGTCGGCGCCGGCGATGAAGGTGCGGCCTTCGCAGATGATCACCACCGCCTTCGCGCCGGCATCGGCCAGCGCCGCGGCCATCCCGCCGGCGAGGCCGTCCCGCACCGCCGCGGAGAGCGCGTTCACCGGCGGCGAGTTCAAGGTGATGACGCCGACATCGCCTTCCAGGTCGTAGCGGGTCACATGGTTGATCTCGGTCATCGGGGCGTTGTCCTTGCAGCCTTCGTGGGTTGGCGCCGGCGGCTTTGGGGGGCCGTCACGGGCGAATTCAAACGCGCGTTAGAGGCCACAGGGCGTCCGCGCGGTCAATGGCGACGGTAGGCCGGGGCGTCTCAGAAATAGCGGCGCAGCTGCAAGTAGGTCTGGCCCGGCGGCGCCAGCAGCAAAGGGCTCGTGGCGCTCAGGGGCAGGCCGCCGAATTCGCTGCCGCGCCGCCCGATCGGGGCCTGGGCGCCGCCAATGAGGGTGAGGTTGTCGCCGAGCGAATAGGTGGCGGCGAAGAGCAGGAAGGCGCTGCCGTCGTCGAGGTCGGCGATGAGCGTCGGGGTGAGGTTGAGGAGCGGCGTCGCCTCCAGCGTCATCCCGCCGGCGAGGTAGTCCTGGCGCAGGTTGAACAGCTGCCCGCGCGCCAGCCGCGTCGTGAGGTCGGCCGGCAGGTCGGCCAGGTCGAACAGGCCCGCGGCGACGCCGAAGCCGTTGTGGAAGTACTCGCCGAAGACCGTGGCGTTGCGCCCCGCGATCGTCACCGCGTCGCTGATGTTGGCGAGCGAGGAGACGCGCGTCGCGCCGCTCCGTTCGAAGGTCGGCACGAGCTCCAGGTTCCAGGTCGCCCCGCTGAGCGCCCCGTTGACGCCCAGCCCCGCCACCCAGTCGCCGTGGTCGCGCGCCAGGAGCAGCGTCGTGGCGTGGCCGAAGAAGGTGGCCGCGTAGTGCGCGGCGAAGGAGCTGGCGTTGGCGGTCGGCGGCCCGCCGAACTGGTCCGGCCGCGGCGCGACGATCACCTGCAGGTCCGAGCCGTCGGCGAACAGCCGCTGCACGTAGATCATGTCGACGCCGGGCTTGTATTCGGTGTCGGTGGCGCTGGGCGAGAAGGGATCGAAGAGGTCCATCGGCCGGAACACCAGCCCGCTGCCCCAGGTGATCGCTTGCCGCCCGACCCGCACCACGAGATCGGGAGTCGTATAGGCGATGGCGAGCCGGTCGATGGTCTGGCTCGCTAGCACCCGGCCGTGATCGACGAAGGTGTCGGTGAGGTCGAACATTGTCGGCGGTGGGATCTTGATCAGTCCGCTCTCGGCGCGCGCCAGCAGCACGTCCGGGCCGTCGTCGACGCTGACCAGGTAGGCCGTCTGCAGACTCCAGCCGCCCCAGCTCGGCTCCCAAGTGAAGCGCAGATTGGCGAGGGCGTCGTCGGCCGCCGCCGCGCCCAGGCTCGACTGGATCGAATCCGGGCCGCTGAACTGTCCGGCGTCCTGCACCTCGAGGCGGCCGTGCAGGTCGTTGTCGCTCTGGGCGAGGGCCGGGGCGGCGAGGAAGACGGCGAGGACGAGTCCCGCCATCTTCTCACCCGCGAGGCGGGGGAGGGGTGTGTGGTCAGGCCGTGACCGCGCGCGCATCGGCGGTGATCCGGCCGTCGATCATCTCGATCCGCCGTCGCGAGTGGGCGATCACGCGGGCGTCGTGGGTGGCGACCAGGAAGGTGACGCCCGACTTCTGGTTCAGCGCCGACATCAGCGCGATCAGCTCCTCGGCGTTCCGCGAGTCGAGGTTGGCGGTAGGTTCGTCCGCGAGAACGATGGCGGGCTTGGGCGCCAGAGCGCGCGCCACGGCGACCCGCTGCTGCTGGCCGCCCGAGAGCTTCGCCGGGCGCCTGGCCTCGAGGCCTTCCAGGCCCACCTCGAGCAGCACCTCCCGCGCCCGCGCCGCCCGCTCGGCGGCTGGGCGGCCCAGCAGGCGCAGGATGAACTCCACGTTCTCCTCCGCCGACAGGACGGGCACCAGGCTGTAGGTCTGAAAGACGAAGCCGATCTTCCGGAGGCGAAGGTCGGCGAGCGAGGCGCTCGGCATATGGGCGATGTCTTGGCCGTCGACGCGGATTTCGCCGGCGGTGGGCCGGTCCAGGCCGCCGATCAGGCTGAGCAGCGTGGTTTTGCCGGAACCCGAAGGACCGGAAAGGGTCGCGAAGTCCCCGGCCATGATCCGCAAATCGACGCCGCGCAGCGCCGGCACGTCGACCGCGCCCTGGCGGTAGATCTTGGTCACGCCCTCGCACTCGATGATCGCGGCCATCCCCCCTCCTCAGATCGATCCCATGGCGACGATCGGACTGATCCGCGCCGCGGCCCGGGCCGGCCAAAGCGTCGTGACGACCCCAAGCGTCCAGACCACCAGCGCCACCGACAAGGCGTCGCCGAGGTCGAGCCTCGGGTAGAGCACGTTCGACGATCCATACTGCGCCATCGCCTCGCCGAAGGCGCCGAGATCGAGGCCGCCGGAGAATGGCAGCACCGTCGCCAGCATCAGGGCGACGCCGAGCACGACTCCGGCGCCGATCAGCAGCGCCGACTCCAGCAGCACCTGGGCGACGATCAGTCCCGGCCGCATGCCCAGCGCCTGCAGGAGGCCGAACTCGCGCGTGCGCTCGAACACCGCCATCAGCTGGGTGTTGACGATGCCGATGGCCATCAGCACGAACATCACCCCCAGCCAGATCGCCACATAGGTCTGGGAGAACGTCTCCATAGTGTAGGCCAGCGGCGAAAGCGTCTCCCATGATTGGACGTCGAGGCTCGGCGCGGCGCGTTTCAAGGCGGCGACCGTGTTCTCCAACGCCGAGCTCGGAGCGGCGTCGAAGCTGATCTCTGAAAGCCGGTCGCCCAGGCCTAGCATCGACTGGGCGGTCGTAAGCCCGGTGAACACGAACTCGTCCTGCGCGGGCTTCGTGTTGCCGAAGACGCCGACAATCGTGAGCCCGACCTGCGCCAGGTGTCCGTCGGCGGCCTGGGCCATGAGGATCACCCGCTTGCCCAGGCGCGTCTTCAGCTTTCCGGCGAGGTCCTGGCCGATCACCAGTCCGGGGTCGTCGCCGCTCGCCAGGTAGCGCCCGGCCAGGATTTCCCCAGGCAGGTCCGAGACCTTGCGCTCAGCCGCCGGCGACACCCCGAGCAACGTCACCGCCCGCGTCCGATACTCGCTCTGGATGATCGCCGTGACCCTCACCCGGGGCGCCCAGCCCGCGACATCGGGGCCGTCGAGGGTCGCGAGCAGGGCGCCGCTCGGCGAGGCCATGCTGTGCGTGACGCCGGGGTCGTCCAGGTAGCCGGGCGCGTGGACCTGGCCCTCCCCCGTGAGCAGCCGCAAAGCCTCCTGGCGGCTACTTTCGACCCAGGCTTTCAGGATCACGTCGAAGGCCAGGATCGACCAGACGCCGATGGCGACCACGGCAAGCGTGAACAGCGTCCGGCGCGGGTTGCGCCAGAGGTTGCGCCACGCCATCGGACCAAGGAGCGCTATGCGCCCCATCCTACGGCGCCCGCATGGCGATGGCGGGGGTCAGGTGCGTGACCCGCAGATAGGGCGCGAATCCGCCGATCGCGATCACGCCGACCAACGCGGCGGGACCGGTGAGCGCGCTCAACCAGGTGAGCGACGGCAACAGGCGCCTCGGCACGCCGAACTGCGCCAGCAGCTTCGGGTCGATCGGATAGACGATCCCGGTGTGCTGGAACCAAAGCGTAATGGGCGCCCCGACCGCTAGGCCGAGGCCGCAGCCCAGTGTGGCCAGGAGCGCCAGCTCCATCCAGACCATCGCCCCGATCTGGCCGGGCCGCATGCCGAGCGCAAGCAGCATTCCAAACTCGCGCGTTCGCTCGAGCACGCTCATCAGCAGGGTGTTGAGGATGATGAACGCCACCACCAGCACCAGAGTGGCGTAGAAGACCATCGAGGTGGCGTACTTCATATCGATGGTGTCGCGCATGGCCGGCTCCATCGCCTGCCAGTCGCGCACCGCGACGCCGTCGCGCCTCGCCAGTCCATTGAGCGCGGTCAGCGCCTTGTCGACGGCTCCCAGCGAGGGGCCGCCGAGCGCGATGGTGTTGGCCGCATCCTGCATGCCGAAGGTCTCCTGGGCCCTGGCGAGCGGCATCTCCAGGATCGACCGATCGAGTTCGGTGATGCCGCTGTGATAGACGCCCGCCACCGTGAGCACGTCGGCCGCCACGGACCCGTCCCGGGCCTGACCCAGCAAGGTGACCTTGCCGCCGACGCCGACGCCCAGGTTCTTGGCGAGAATGTCGCCGAGGACGGCCGCGGCCTGGTCCGTCGGCGCCAGGTAGCGGCCGGCGACGATGCGCGAGGCGATGGTCGAGATCTTCGGCTCGACGGCCGGATCGACACCGACCACCGCCGCGGCATAGCTGCGGGGGCCGCTCGCAAGGATGGCGATCCCGTTTACGCGGGGCGCGGCGGCGGTGACGCCGTCGATGTTCACCGCCGCGCGCGCCAGGCGGTCCGGGTCGTCGATCGCCAGATCGAGACGCGGGTCGTCGGCATAGCCGGCCGGCTGGAACTCGGCGTAGCCGTCGAAGATGCGAAGGGTCGTCTCCTTCATCTGGCCGTAGACGCCGTCCTGGAACGACAGGACGAAGACCAGGAGGCCAGACACGAGCGCGATGCTGAGCAGGCTGAGCAGCGTGCGCTGCGGCCGCCGCCAAAGGTTCCGCCACGCCAGACCCAGGAGCACGGCTAGGACCGTGGATTCTGCAGGTTGGAAAGCGTGAACAGCCAGGCCGGCAGAGCGATGTTGAACTGGGCCGCCGAGGTCTGGATGCGCGTCCACTGACCGGCTTGGTCGAGGGGATGCATCGTCATGGTGGTCGGGTACGGGCGCCCACCCAGGAGGCTCACTTGGTCGGTGGTCATCTGTCGCGCCGGTTTGCCGTCCTGGTCGTAGAACGTCTCGCCCAGAATCACGTAGTCGTCGCGGATCTGCAGGGCGACCTTGCCCCAGACCACCGGCGCGCCAGGTTTCGGCGTGCACTCGATGGTCCAGACCGTGTGACCGCCGACGTTCGCGGTCGCTGTCATACGATGCGTGTAGTCGGTGATGATGTCCTCCGACTTGGCGAGGTCGTTGTAGGAGAAGTCGGAGCCCATCCAGGCCTGGCTCATCATGCTGGCCGGCAGCTGGATAACCTGGTTGAGCTTTGGGTTGTACACCCAGGTGTCGGTTCCGAGCTTCAGGGTGGCGTTGCCGGCGTCTTTCGCGGGGCCGGTGAAGCGGACGAGGGCGTCGCTGTCGCCGCGGGTCCACGCCTTCATGTCCATGTGCCGCTCCCATTCGGGGCGGTGCACGGTCATGGCCACAGTGCTGGTGGAACTGGCCGCTCGGTAGTTCTCATAACTGTGACGCAGGATCGCGTCGGCGTTCGGCGGCGCGGCGGCGGAAGCGCGGCCCGCGAGGATGAGCAGAATTGCGATCGATAGGCTGGCTCGCATGACGAGACCCTTGCATTCGGCTTCGATCCCGGGCATACTAACAGACCGACGGTCGGTCTACAAGCCGAAACGGAGCGTGGACAAGGGGCCAGGCGGCGGATGCCGGACGGCGAGTTGGAGCTGGTCGCGAGACCTAAAGCCAGGGTGATCAAGGCGCCGGCGGTGCGCCGCGCCGAACTCATCGACTGCGCCCAGGCTTTGTTCCTGAGCAAGGGTTATGAGCGCACCACGATCAATGACGTGATCGCGGCGACGGCGCTCTCGAAGGGCGCCTTCTACCACCATTTCCGCGCCAAGGAGGACCTGCTCGAAGCGATCGCGGCCCGCTTCGCCGAGCAGGCGATGGCGACCGCGGCCGCCGTGCAAGGCGACGCCTCGCTCACCGCGCTGCAGCGCCTCAACGCGCTGCTCGCGATGAGCCGCGAATGGAAGGCGGAGAACTTGAAGCAGATCAGCGCGATGTTCGCCGTGCTGCTCCGTCCGGAGAACGCCACGCTCTACCACCGCATCGTGGGCGCCGTGTTCGCGGCCATGGCGCCGACTCTTGCCGCCATCATCGAGGACGGCGCGCGCGAGGGCGTGTTCGATGTCGCCGATGCGAACCTCGCGGCCGAGGCGCTGCTATGGCTGGGCGAGGGCCGCCGCGCGCAGGTGGTGGAGGCGATGGCGGTGGCCGATCGCGGCGACGTCGACGCCGCCACTTCCCTCATCATGCGCCGCATCCGCGCCGAGGAGGCGCTGGTCGACCGCGTGCTGGGCCTCCCCGCCGGCAGCATCGATCTCGCCGGCTCCGAAGCCTTCGTCCGCGCCCTGATCGCGGCCTGGGACTTTACGCCAGCGGGCGGGTAGGCGGCTCGTCGAAATCATAACACTGCACTGTAGAGAGCGGGCCGGCGGATGCGCTACGGTCCGGCGATGGGCCGGCCTGGCGAAAGAGGCGAAGCATGACGGACGCGGTCGAGACGGTCATCCACGCCGGGACGCTGCTGGCCGAGCCGGGCGCCGCGCCAAAACGCCAGCGGAGCGTGCGCATCGCCGACGACAGGATCGTCGCCGTCTCGGACGGGTTCATCGATCCGCCGCCGGGCGCTCGGCTCGTCGACCTGAAGGACCGGTTCGTTCTGCCGGGCCTCATCGACTGCCACGTGCATCTCACCGGCCAGCTCGGTCCCGGCCAGCGCCTCGCTATGGTGGAAGACTCCAACCCCAAGGTGGGTCTCGACGCGGCCCACCGGGCGCGGCTGACCCTGGAGGCCGGCTTCACCACCGTGCGCGACCTCGGAGCGCGCCAGCCCGAAGTGATCTACGCGCTGCGCGAGGCGGTCGCCGAGGGCAAGGTCCCCGGCCCGCGCATCCTCTGTGTCGGGGCGATCCTTTCGCCCACCGGCGGCCACGGTCAGACCTACGGCTTCCGGACCGACGTCTGCACCTGCGTCCAATCCAGCATCGGCGTCTGCGACGGCGTCGACGCCTGCCGGCGAGCGGTGCGCGCGCAGGTGGCGATGGGCGCGGACGCGATCAAGTTCGTGGCCACCGGGGGCGTGCTCTCGAACCTGCGCGCCGGTGTCGACCAGCAGTTCACCACCGACGAGATCCGCACCATCATCGAGACGGCCCATACGCTCGGGCGCAGGGTCTCCGCCCACGCCCACGGCCTGGCGGGGATCAACGCGGCGCTGGCGAACGGCGTCGACTCCATCGAGCACGGCAGCTTCCTGGACGAGGCTTCGATCGCGCTCTTCCTGGAGCACAAGGCTTTCCACGTGCCGACGATCATCGCGGGGATGACGGTGCTCGACCTTGCTCAGGCGGGGGGCGGCGTGCTGACGCCGGCGCAGGCCGAGAAGGCGCTGGTGGTAGGCGAGCGGATCAAGCAGGCGCTGGGCAGGAGCTATCGCGCCGGCGTCAAGATCGCCTTCGGCACCGATATGGGCGTCGGCCCGCACGGCCAGAACGCCCGCGAATTCGCGCTGATGGTGGAAGCCGGCATGACCCCGGCCGACGCCGTCCAGGCCGCCACCGTCGGTGCGGCGGAGCTGCTCGACCTCTCCGAAACGGTCGGAAGCCTCGGGGCCGGCAAATCAGCGGACCTGATCGCCGTCGATGGCGATCCGCTGGCGGACGTCACCGAACTGGAGCGCGTCCGTTTCGTCATGGTCCGCGGACAGGTGGCAAAGGCGGCCTGAAGGGGACCTCCTCCGCTCTCCCCCGCGAAAGCGGGGGCCTAGGCGTTTTTGTTTCAGCGCCAGGCCCCAGAAAAAGCCTGGGTCCCGCTTGCGCAGCGAAGAGCGGGTTCAAGCGCGCGAAGCTATTCCAACACCTCGTAGGCGGGCAGCGTCAGGAACTCGGCGAAGTCGGCGGAAAGGCTCATGTCGGAGAAGATCTTGATCGCTTCGGCGAAGCGGCCGGTCTCGAACGCGCCGCCGAGCAGGATCTTGAGCGCGGCCATCTCTTCGTCCAGCAACGCCTGGAACAGCGCCGGCGTCACCACGCGGCCGTCGTCCAGCTTGGCCGCCGCCTGGATCCACTGCCAGATCTGGCCGCGGCTGATCTCCGCCGTCGCGGCGTCTTCCATCAGGTTGTAGAGCGGCACTGCGCCGCGGCCGCGCAGCCAGGCCTCGATGTACTGGACGCCGACGCGGATGTTCTCGCGCAGGCCATGCTCGGTGCGCGCGCCTTCGTGCACCTTCAGCAACTGCTCGCGGGTGATGGCGACGTCTTCGCGCAGCTTCCCGAGCTGGTTCGGCTCGGGCATCACGCGGTCGAACACCTCCATGGCGATCGGCACCAGGTCCGGGTGGGCGACCCAAGTGCCGTCGTGGCCGTTGGTCGCCTCGCGCTCCTTGTCGGCGCGCACCTTGGCGAAGGCGGCCTCGTTCGCGGCCGGGTCGTTCTTTACCGGAATCTGCGCGGCCATCCCGCCCATGGCGAAGGCGCCCCGGCGGTGGCAGGTCTGGATCAGCTTCAGCGAATAGGCGGCGAGGAAGGCCGAGCCCATGCCCATCACGGCCCGGTCCGGCGTCAGGGCTTCCGGGTGGCGGCGCAGGCGCTTGATGTAGCTGAAGATGTAGTCCCAGCGGCCGCAGTTGAGGCCGGCGATGTGGTCTCGTAGCTCGTAGAGGATCTCGTCCATCTCGAACGCCGCCGGCAGCGTCTCGATCAGCACGGTGGCCTTGATCGTCCCTTGCGCGACGCCGAGCGCGGCTTGGGCGTGGACGAAGACGTCGTTCCACAGCCGCGCCTCGAGATGGCTCTCCATCTTCGGCAGGTAGAAGTAAGGGCCGGAACCGGCGGCGAGCGTCGCCTCGGCGTTGTGGAAGAAGTAGAGGCCGAAATCGACCAGCGCACCCGACATCACCTCGCCGTCGACGGTGACGTGCTTCTCCGGTAGGTGCCAGCCGCGCGGACGCACGATCAGCACCGCCGGCTTGTCGGCGAGCTGGTACGACTTGCCTGTCGCCGGATCGACGTGGCTGAGCTTGCCGGCCCAGCGGTCCATCAGATTGACCTGGCCCTCGATCAGGTTCGCCCAAGTGGGCGAGTTGGCGTCCTCGAAGTCGGCCATGA
>Ga0335074_10014731_pt1 | contig 10963 bp, 7 predicted proteins | sample Lox_Sample_23_FD_206715 | JGI IMG/M metagenome (GOLD analysis project Ga0335074, IMG submission 206715) | Soil microbial communities from Loxahatchee National Wildlife Refuge, Florida, United States - Lox_Sample_2.3 | ecosystem: Environmental > Terrestrial > Soil > Wetlands | place: USA: Florida... | reverse complement strand
TTCATCCCATCGACCTGCTCCCCCGGGATGCCATAGGCCATGCCGCGATGAAACAGATCGGTGCGCGCCGAGGCGCGGTCGATCGATGTTCCCATGCCGTAGCGGTTGTTTTCGATCACATAGACGATCGGCAGCTTCCACAGCGCCGCCATGTTGAAGCTTTCGTAGACCTGACCCTGGTTGATCGCACCATCGCCGAGATAGGTCGCCGAAATCAGCCCGTCATCGCGATAGCGGTGAGCAAAGGCGAGCCCGGTGCCGATCGGAACCTGGGCGCCGACGATGCCATGGCCGCCAAAGAAATTCTTTTCGCGACTGAACATATGCATCGAGCCGCCCTTGCCGCGCGAATAGCCGGTGCGGCGCCCGGTCAACTCGGCCATCACCCCTTTTGGGTCCATGCCGCAGGCCAACATGTGACCGTGATCGCGATAGGAGGTGACGATTGTGTCGCCTTCCTTCAGCGCCGCCTGCATGCCGACAACCACCGCCTCCTGCCCGATATAGAGGTGACAAAAACCGCCGATCAGCCCCATGCCGTACATCTGCCCGGCACGCTCTTCAAAGCGGCGGATCAACAGCATCTCGCGGTAAAAGCCGAGCAGTTCCTTTGGCGATGCGTCAAGCTCGGCCACTCCGGCCGGCTTGCCCCTGCGTGTTGCCGCCATCCCGTCTCCTCCCGGCGCGCGCCCACAAATCGTGCTGGAAACCGGCGGAGCATGCCGGCAGTTCATCGGCTTTGCAACCGGGACCTCTTCAAATCCTTGTTGGACAAAGCCCGAATCGCGCGGATCCGGAGGCGGCTTTCCGGTCGCCACCCGGACTGCCGGCGTGTCGATCGAGCACTCGCGTCAGCGCCGCTCGGCGAGACATCCGTTCAGGGAGAAGCTGTCCGCGGCGTAGACGCGTCTCGCATGATCACCAGTTCGTTGGGGGCGACAAGGTTGAGCGTGGCGCGCACCCGCTCGTCGAGCAGATCGGGATCGAGATGGTCGGGACTGAGATCGGACACCTTGCGCTCAAGCGCCTTGCGTTCGACCTGAAGTGCCGCAAGCCGAGCGTCTGCTGTTTGCTGTTCGCCGGTCAGGCGCTGCCAAGCTTGCAGCCCGCGGTCGCCGATCACAAGGTTGTAGGCAAAGTAGCCGGTCAGCGCGATTCCAAGGGCAGGACCAATCAGCGCCTGCACCCAACGCCGGAGTCTGCGGGGAAAAGTCATCGCGCAAGTCGATCACCGGGTGGCTTCGGCGTCAACTTCTGCGTTGCAGGCTAACCACGCCGGGCGAAAGCCGCCCTTCCGGCATAGACGGCCGAGCCGCCGAGCTGCTCTTCGATTCGGATCAGCTGGTTGTATTTGGCGAGCCGGTCGGATCGTGACAGCGACCCGGTCTTGATCTGGCCGGCATTGGTGGCGACCGCGAGATCGGCGATCGTCGCATCCTCGGTCTCGCCGGAGCGATGCGAAAACACCGTACCCCAGGCGGCGCGCTGGGCGATCTCGACGGCTTCGAGGGTCTCCGACAAGGTGCCGATCTGGTTGACTTTGACGAGCAAGGCGTTGGCAGCTCCGCGCTCGATCCCCTGGCGCAGCCGCCGAGGGTTGGTCACAAAGACGTCGTCACCGACGAGCTGGATCTTCTGCCCGAGTTCGCGGGTCAGCAACGTCCAGCCGTCCCAATCGTCCTCGGCCATCCCGTCCTCGATCGAGACGATTGGGTAGCGGTCGACGAGATCGGCCCAGTAGGCGGCGAGGGCAGCCGAATCGAGCGCCTTGCCGTCGAGCCGGTAGAGGCCGTCGCGATAGAATTCACTCGCCGCCGGATCGAGCGCCAGGACGACATCGTCGCCGGGATGGTAGCCCGCGGCTTCGACCGCCTGCATGATGAAACCGAGGGCCGCGTCCGCCGAGGCCAGGTTGGGGGCAAACCCGCCTTCGTCGCCGACATTGGTGTTGTGGCCGGCCTCGGCGAGCTTGCGGCGCAGCGTATGAAAAATTTCGGAGCCGGCGCGGATCGCATCGGTCGCGCTGTCGGCACCGACCGGAACCACCATGAACTCCTGGATATCGATCGGATTGTCGGCGTGGACCCCGCCATTGAGGATATTCATCATCGGCGCCGGCAGGGTGCGGGCAAAGACGCCGCCGACATAGCGATAAAGCGGCTGGCCGAGTTCGGCGGCGGCGGCCTTGGCGACAGCGAGGCTGACGCCGAGGATCGCGTTGGCGCCGAGACGAGCCTTGTTGGCGGTGCCGTCGAGTTCGACCAGGGTATGGTCGAGCAACAGCTGGTCGGCGGCATCAAACCCGGACAGCGCGTCAAAGATCTCGCCATTGACCGCCTCGACCGCCGCGCGCACGCCGCGGCCGCCATAGCGGGTGCCGCCATCGCGCTTTTCGATTGCCTCATGCGCCCCGGTCGACGCCCCTGATGGTACCGCGGCGCGGCCAAGCGTGCCGTCGTCGAGCGTCACCTCGACCTCGACTGTCGGATTGCCGCGGCTGTCTAGGATCTCGCGGGCGTGAATGTCGGCGATCTCGGTCATTGCCGTTCTCCGTTCTCGACCTGGTCGGCCCGCCTCTTCCCGGAAGCGACGCGGACTGCGAATTCGCGGCCTTTCTGGCACTGTCTCCCCGACCGAAGTCCGGGAGCCATTTCCGCCGTAGACACCGCCTTCTCTAATATGACAGCGACAGATTAGCAGAACTCAGTTTCGATGAAATTGCCGGGCTCGACCAAACCCGACTTTGGCCAAACGGCAAGCTAACTCTCGACGATCAGCAACCGGAATGCGCCGGCCGCGCTTTGGCGAGGCGGTCAAAGGCGATCAGGGTTTCGAGCAATTCCGGCAGGGTCTTGAGCGGCAGCATCGTCTGGCCCTCGCAGGGGGCGCGATCGGGATCCTGATGGGTCTCGATAAACACAGCCGCGATCCCGACAGCGACCGCGGCCCGCGCCAGCACCGGGGCGAATTGCCGCTCGCCGCCCGATCGGTCGCCGAGCCCGCCGGGCTGCGCCACCGAATGGGTCGCATCAAACACCACCGGGTAGCCGGTTTGCGCCATGATCGGCAATGCCCGCATGTCGACAACCAGGGTGTTGTAGCCAAAGCTCGCACCGCGCTCGCATAGCAGGATCTGCTCGTTGCCGGTCGAGGCGATCTTGGCCGCGGCGTGGCGGATGTCTCCGGGTGCCAGGAACTGGCCCTTTTTGATGTTGACCGGTTTACCGGTCATACCCGCGGCCAGCAACAGATCGGTCTGGCGGCACAAAAACGCCGGGATCTGCAGGATGTCGACGATTTCGGCTACCGGCGCGCATTGCTCCGGGGCATGGATGTCGGTCAGCACCGGCAGGGCGGTCTTGTCACGAACTTCGGCGAGGATCGGCAGGCCCGCTTCGAGCCCGATGCCGCGCGCCCCTGACAGCGAGGAGCGGTTCGCCTTGTCGAACGAGGTCTTGTAGATCAGCGCGATCTTCAGCTTGGCCGCGAGTTCAGCCAAAGCGGCACTCATTTCCAGCGCATGCGCCCGCGATTCGAGCGTGTTCGGCCCGATGATGAACACCATCGGCAGATCGTTGCCGATCGCGATATCGCCCACCCTGACATGACGCGGTTGTATTATTGCTCGCTGATCCACCAGTCTCCCCCCGCACGCCCCGTCATCGTCACATTGTCATCCCGGCGAAAGCCGGGACCCACCTTTCAACCGTCTCGAAAGCGGATCAGCGGGTTCCGGCTTTCGCCGGGATGGTGCATTGAATGACGCCAGCGATCCTAGCCAACGAAAGATGCATGCTGCCCTCCACCCGGCCCTAAACCAGCCGCGACTGGTCGCGGGCGGCACGGATGAACGAGGTGAACAGCGGATGCGGCGCGAATGGTTTTGATTTGAGCTCGGGATGGAATTGCACGCCGATGAACCACGGGTGATCGGGGACCTCGACGATCTCGGGCAACACCCCGTCGGGCGACATGCCGGAAAACCGCAGGCCGGTCGCTTCGAGCCGGTCCTTGTAGTTGATATTGACCTCGTAGCGATGGCGGTGACGCTCGCTGATTTCCTCGCTCCCATAGATCTCGGCGACCCTGCTGCCGGGCGACAGTACCGCCGGATAGGCGCCGAGCCGCATCGTGCCGCCAAGATCATCGGTCGAATTGCGCCGCTCGACGACGTGGCCGCGGGTCCATTCGGTCATCAGCCCGATCACCGGATGGCGGCATGGCCCGAATTCGCTCGACCCGGCGCCCGGCAGATCGGCGAGGTCGCGCGCCGCCTCGATCACCGCCATGTGCATGCCAAAGCAGATCCCGAAATACGGCACCCGGCGCTCGCGGGCAAACCGCGCCGCTTTGATCATGCCGGAGGTGCCGCGCACGCCAAACCCGCCTGGCACCAGAATGCCGTGGACCCCGTCGAGCTTTTGGACCGCCTCGGTCTCGGTCTCGAACACCTCCGAATCGATCCAATCGAGGTCGACCCCGACATTGTTGGCGATGCCGCCATGGGTCATCGCTTCGGCCAATGATTTGTAGCTGTCCGGCAGGTGGGTGTACTTGCCAACGATCGCGATCGTGACCCGCCCCTCGGGCTTGTGGATCAGTTCGACGATTTCCTGCCAGCGGTGGAGGTCGGGTTCGGGCGCGTCAATCCCGAAATGAGCGCACACCTCGCGGTCGAAACCTTCGGCGTGATAGGCGGCGGGCACGCCATAGATCGTGTCGATGTCAATCGCCGGGATGACCCGGTTTTCGCGCAGGTTGCAGAACAGCGCAATTTTGCGGCGGGCGCCGGATGGGATCGGCCGGTCGCAGCGGCACAGCAGAATGTCGGGCTGAATCCCGAGCGCCAGCAGCTCCTTGGTCGAATGCTGCGTCGGCTTGGTCTTCAACTCGCCGGCGGACGGAATATACGGCACCAGGGTCAGGTGCACGAACAACACCCGCTCGCGGCCCAGTTCATAGCCGAGCTGGCGAATCGCTTCGAGGAAGGGCAGGCTCTCGATGTCGCCGACGGTGCCGCCGATCTCGCACAACACAAAATCCTCGCCATCGAGATCGGCTCGGATGAACTCTTTGATCGCGTCGGTGACGTGCGGAATGACCTGCACCGTGGCGCCAAGATATTCACCGCGGCGCTCGCGGCTGATCACCGTCGAGTAGATTCGGCCGGTCGTCACCGAATCGCTGCGTCGCGCGGGTACGCCGACATAGCGTTCGTAATGGCCGAGATCGAGGTCGGTCTCGGCGCCGTCATCGGTGACGTAGACCTCGCCATGCTGGTACGGGCTCATCGTGCCCGGATCGACATTCAGATACGGGTCGAGCTTGCGCAGGCGCACCCTGAACCCACGCGCCTGCAACAGCGCACCGAGTGCGGCGGCAGACAGACCCTTGCCCAGAGAGGAGACCACGCCGCCGGTAATAAAGATGAACCGCGTCATGGAATCTCACAATACAGCATCCGCCCGTCGCGCCATACGGTGAATGCGCGCAACTGCGATGCCGACATGTGCAGGGGCGAACGGCGCGTTTGGCGACGTTGGCGGCGCGCGGGATGCGGACAAACCCTCGGGTGCGAGCCGCGATCGTCGTGAAATCGTGCGGCTGCGCGCTTGGTCTCGGCCACGGCGACCGCGTCTTGGTTGGTCGGTCGCGATCCGAACCGGCCGTCTTGCCCGGTATCGTGAGCGCCGAGGCCGACTGCCCGCAATGCCCAAGGGAACTGGCGTCGGCGGCAAAAGTTGCCGCCGCGTCGGGTCCAACCGCCATTCTCGATCAGAACAAGTGGTCGAGGGTTTCGCGATGGATCTCGACCGGAAACCGGGCACGCAGCGATCGGGTGAACTCGTCGGCGAGATCGGCCTGGATGCCGTTGGTGACCTCGCGCGTGAGGTCGGCAGCGGCATCTTTGGATGCGGCTTGCGGCTCGTCGACCTTGGTCAGCTGTGCGACATAGGAACCAGTCGCATCGGATGCGGTGACGATGCCGCCCGGCTTGGCGGCGAACAGTTTGTCGACGAGCGCCGGCGGCACTCCTGCCGGATCATCGGCCTGCCGCTGGAATGGGGGCGAGGTCGTCACCTTCAATCCATCGGCGGCGGCGACGGCGGCGAGCGGCGTCCCGGGCTTGGCCGTCGTCCCGGGCTTGGTCTTGGCAGCGAGGGCTGCGGCCTCTTTTGCGACATCGGCGTTGCGCTGTTCAGCTTGCCAAGCGGCTGTTGCCTTGTCCTTGACCTCGGCCAGCGGCCTCACCGATGGCGGCACAATCCTGTCGATGTGCATTACATAGATGGCGCCGTCGGGAGTTTGCGTCACCCGGGTGGTCCGGCCTTGGTCAGTGGCAAAGGCCAGCTTGAGCACATCGGCCAACGACACCGGCAATTCGATTTTTTTGCCGTCGCGCGCCAGACCTTTTTCATCGACCGCGGCGACGACGGTCTTTGTCATCCCGAATTTGGCGGCCGCCTCGTCGAGTGTGGCGCCGCCGGCAATTGCATCATCGACATGGTTGCCGATGTCGTACAGGCGGTCGGCCGCCTCGCTATGCGCCAGATCGGCCTGCAATTTTGCCTTGACCTCGGCAAAGCTCTGCGTCGCCGGCGGCGCGATCCTGACGACCCGCAGGATGTGCCAGCCGAGCGGCGATTTGATCGGCTGGCTCGGCTTGCCGACCGGCAGCGCGAATACGATTGCGGCCAGTTGTTGCGGCAGTTCTTCGCGCTTGACCAGACCGAGATCGATCGTCTGCGGATCCTGCCCGGTGATCGTCCGCGCCACCTCGGTAAAATCCTGACCGGCGGCCAGCGCCGCTTCGGCCGCCTTCGCCTTTTGCTCGGAAGGAGCGAGGATCTGCTGCACATCGCGGCGCTCAGGCAAGACGAACTCGTCCTGCCGCTGGTCGTACGCGCTTTTCAGCTTGGCTTCGGGGATCTCAATCGTTTTCGCAAGCTCGGCGGGGGTCAGGCTCGCCAGCGTAAAGCCGCGGTACTCCGGTGCCCGGAACATATCAGGATGTGCATCGTAGAACCGGGTCAGCTGCGCCGCGCTGGGCAAGCCGACATCGGTGTCGCCCGCCGCCGGCAAGGCCACGATGTCGGCCACCCGCTTTTCGTGACGATACCGATAAAGCCGGTCGACAATCGTCTGCGGTGCGGCGACGCCGGCGGTTAGCGACGCCAAAAGGTCGTCGCGCGCGATGTCGTGGCGCACGCTCTCGATATACTGCGGCTCACTCACATGGTTTGCCGCCAGCAAGGCATTAAAGGCGTTGCGGTCGAAGCCGCCGGCGCCGCGAAACGTCGGATCCCCGGTGATCGCATCGCGGATCACGGCGTCCGACACGTCGAGCTGCAGGCGCTGCACCTCCTGGTCGATCAGATTATTGTCGATCAGCTGCCGAAGCACTTGATCGACAACGCCCATCTGCTTTGCCTGGTGCAGATCGACCTGGGAGCCGAGCTGCGTGCTGAGCCGTTCGAGGGCTGGCTGCAGCGCGCTCTGCAGCGCCGCGGCGTCGATCGTCTGACTGCCGACCGTGGCCACCGTGGTGTCGGTCGGGCGGTTGCGGAAGATATCGCCGATCCCCCAGATCCCAAAGGTCAGGATCAGCACGCCAAACAAAGCTTTGACAAAGAGGGACCCGGCCTTGGAACGAATCGCTTGCAGCATGACGGCAACGGCCTGTTGCTGACGGCACGGGGAGGATTGACGTGCTCCCGAAGCCGGTGTGATCGTGGTGCATCAATGATAGGCAGGGGCCGGTGGGGTCGCAACACTCCCGCCGACCTGGGCAGGGGTAGTGGCTGATGAAGCTGGTTGCCGGTAATTGGAAGATGAACGGGATGCGCGCCGATGGGCTGGCGCTCGCGGCCGAATTGGTCCGGCGGGCGCGGGAGGCGGACGGCGCCGAGCCGGTGGTTTGCGAGCTGTTGATTTGCCCGCCGGCAACATTGCTCGCGATGGCGCATGAGGCCCTCACCGGCAGCGGCATCGCTCTCGGCGGGCAGGACTGCCACCCGGCAGCGAAAGGCGCCTTCACCGGAGATATCAGCGCCGAGATGCTGGCCGATGCCGGCTGTCGCTATGTGATCCTCGGGCATTCCGAGCGGCGCCATGGCCATGGCGAAAGCAACGCGCTGATACGCGAAAAAGTCGCCGCCGCGCGCCGCGCCGGGTTGGTGCCGGTGCTGTGCGTCGGCGAAACCTTGGCACAGCGTCAGGCCGGCGAGGCAAGTGCGGTGGTGGCGGCGCAACTCGCCGGATGCCTCGAGGACCATGACCGGGTTCACGAATTGGTGGTCGCCTATGAGCCGGTATGGGCGATCGGTACCGGGCTCACCCCCGGCCTCGACGACATTCGCGCGATGCATGCGGTCATCCGCAGCGATCTCTCGCCCGAGACCCGCATCCTCTACGGCGGTTCGGTCAACCCGGCCAACGCCGCCGCTATTCTCGGCCTGCCTGATGTCGACGGGGCTCTGGTCGGCGGCGCCAGCCTTGCGGCCGATACATTCTGGGCGATCGCCCGCGCCTGCGGCTGATCGAGGTCGGGATGCGTGCTGCGTTCGGTTCAGGGCCGCACCCGCAACACGGTGGGTTTCAATCATCAAGCCCGGCAACCTCGTAGATTTCAAAAAGCAGGGCCAGAGCCAAGCCGAGAAAGGCTTCTGACTTGGCTTGGCCGAACAAGTGCGGGCCAGGGTCAGCGCGAACCCATTGCACCTGAGTGGCTGGCAGAGGCGCGTTCGCTCGCCGGACATGGCTCGATCCTGACCGGTTGACCGCCAGCGGCAGGCGGTTCGGGGGAGGCTGGTCAGGGCGCCACAGAGCGGCTACATATCGGGCATGCTTCTCATACTGCTGGTCATCCACATCCTCGTGGCGTTCGCCTTGGTCGGCGTCGTGATGCTGCAAAAGAGCGAAGGCGGGGCGCTGGGCATTGGCGGCGGCGGCATGTCGGGGTTCATGACCGGCCGCTCCACCGCGAACCTCCTGACGCGGGCAACCGCGATTCTGGCCGCCACCTTTTTTGCGACGAGCGTGCTGTTGGTCGTCATGCATAACCGCGCCCGCGCCCCGGTCTCGATCATCGACCAGACCCTCCCGGTGGCTCCGTCGGGGCCGACGGTCCCCATGGCGCCGACCGGCCCCGCCGCACCACCGGCTCCCGTGGCGCGGCCCAAACCAGCCCCGGCAACACCCGCGCCAACCACTCCGAGCGTACCGCTCGCCCATTAGACTCTCGGAATCGCGAGCAGGATGTGGTCTGCGACATTGGGCGTGTTCTCGCGCGGTTAGCGAAAGCTTGTCCGCCGAAAACCGTTTCTCGAGGTCCTTTGGTCTGCTGCTCAGCCTTCGGCGGCAAGGCTCGGCCGGGCCGCCGCCGGGGCGCTCAGCACCGCCGAGGCGCCCAGCACTGAAAGCATCGCGGCAATGATCGGCATGCCGGTCTCCTCGCGCAATGTCATCACCGATTCGGGGTGGAATTGCACCGCTGCAATCGGCAATTCCCGATGCTCGATCGCCATAATGACCTGATCGGCCGTCTCGGCGGTCACATTGAGAGAAAGCGGCAATTCGCTGCGGCGCGCGTGCAGCGAATGGTAGCGGCCGACGGTGAATTCGGCGGGCAGACCGCCGAACAAGCGGCCGCCCAACACCCGCACGGTCGACGGCTTGCCGTGACAAGGGGTCGCCAGGGTGTCGAGGGCGCCGCCGAAATATTCGACGATCCCCTGCAGTCCGAGGCACACGCCGAATATCGGCAGGGATCGCCCGATCGCCAGAGCAAGCGTCTCGCTCATCGCGAAGTCGGCCGGCCGTCCCGGTCCCGGCGACAGCACGACAAGATCAGCGGTCAGACCCCGCCGCAATTCGGCGCGCGCCAGATCGGGCCGCATTGTCGTGACCTCGGCACCGGAAGTGCGAAGGTAATTGGCCAGCGTATGAACAAACGAATCTTCGTGGTCGACCAGCAACACGTTGAGACCAAGCCTGGACGAACGGGCCGCATTGGTGGGCAGCGCGGCACTGGTTGCGGGCCGGCCGCGGATTGCGCTGAACAGCGCCGAGGCCTTGAGGCGGCATTCGGCCTCTTCGGCGTGCGGATCGCTGTCAAATAGCAGGGTCGCACCAGCCCGCACCTCGCCGATCCCGTCTTTCATGCGGATCGTGCGCAAGGTCAGCCCGGTGTTCATGTTGCCGTCAAAGGTGAGGCGGCCGAGCGCCCCGCCATACCACCGCCGCGATGAGCGCTCATGCTCTTCGATAAAGCGGATCGCCCACAGTTTTGGCGCACCGGTCACGGTCACCGCCCAGGCATGGCTCAAGAACCCGTCGAGGGCGTCGAATTCGGCGCGCAACATCCCCTCGACATGGTCGACGGTATGAATCAGCCGCGAATAAAGCTCGATCTGTCGGCGGCCGATGACCCGCACGCTGCCCGGCACCGCCACCCGCGACTTGTCGTTGCGGTCGACATCGGTGCACATCGTTAGCTCGGCCTCGTCCTTTGTCGAATTGAGCAATTCGCGGATCCGTTCGGCGTCTTCGACCGGGTCGCGCCCGCGAGCGATCGTGCCGCTGATCGGACAGGTCTCGATCCTGCTGCCTTCGACCCGGACAAACATCTCCGGCGAGGCCGAGACCAGAAATTCGCCATCGCCCAGGTTGATCAGTGCGCCATAGGGCGCGGGGTTGGCCTGCCGCAGCCGCTGAAAGACCACGCTCGGCTGGTCCGGGCAGCGATCGATAAAGAGCTGACCCGGCACGACCTCGAACAGATCGCCGCGAACAAAGGCCTCCTTGGCGCGTTCGACCAGAGCGGCATATTCTCCCGGACCGTGATCGCTTTCGGCGGGTGCGCTCGCCGGCGCCCGCTCAGGACGATAGGCCGCCGTCGCCGTCGTACGCGGCAGCCCCGCGGTCGAGGCGCCGCCGAACTCGAATTCATAGCGATGGCTCG